>Ga0102926_1000001_pt1 | contig 120990 bp, 110 predicted proteins | sample SalPonR1_A_D2_MG_FD_78173 | JGI IMG/M metagenome (GOLD analysis project Ga0102926, IMG submission 78173) | Salt pond soil microbial communities from South San Francisco under conditions of wetland restoration - Salt Pond MetaG R1_A_D2_MG | ecosystem: Environmental > Aquatic > Marine >...
CGATATCATGGCCGACATGTGGGCCGAACCGGTTCCGGCCGAGCTTTACCTGCGCACCCAGTTCGATACGACGACGGGCCATATCACGCTTGAGTACGGGGGATAGACCATTTTGGATACCCGACTGCTGAAGCATTATGAAACGGAACTGGCCTTTCTCCGCGAGATGGGGGCCGAATTCGCCCAAAGCTACCCAAAGATCGCGGCGCGGCTCGGGATGGACGGACTCGAGATCCTTGACCCCTATGTCGAGCGGCTTCTGGAAGGCACGGCCTTTCTGACGGCGCGGGTTCAGCTTGAATTGGAGCTTCAATACCCAGCCTTCACCAGTCATCTGCTCGATGTTGTTTTCCCGCATTTCCTGGCTCCGACCCCGTCGATGATGATTGCCGAATTGACGCCGGACATGGAAAACGCCGATGTGGCTGACGGGTTCACCTTGCCGCGCCAGACGGTTCTGAGATCAAAGCCCGTTCCCGGCGCGCAGAAAAGCTGCCAATTCAGGACGGCGCATGACCTGGAGCTTTGGCCTGTCACCGTATCCGAGGCAGAGTATATCGATGGCCGCGGTGCCTTGGTGGCGGCAGGTGTCGCCAAGGATCCATCGGCGCGGGCGGCGGTGCGGCTGCGCCTTACGCGGCACGGCGGTGCGCCGATCAAGGATCTTCCCCTGGACAAGCTGACGGTCTTTCTGGGCGCCCAGGTAAGCGCAAGCTGGACCATGTTCGAAATGCTCTGCGCCAAGCCGGCGACGGTTGTCGCGCGGTCGGTCGATCGCCGCGATGAATGGTCGATGCCGCTCAAGGATCCGGTGCGACCAAGAGGCCTTGCCCCGGAAGAAGCATTGTTGCCGACGCCGCGCCCCTCGTTCGACGGGTATCGCCTCTTGCAGGAATACTTCGCGATGCCCGAGCGCAATCTTTTCGTCGAGATGTCGGGCCTGCGCGCGCCCTTGTCGCGTGCGACCGGAGATAGCGTCGATCTGTATGTCCTGTTGCGCGACAACCGGTCAGACATCGCACCCAACGTGACGCCAGAGGCTTTCAAGCTGCATTGCGTTCCGGCCATCAATCTTTTCGCCAAGCGCTGCGACAGGGTGCCGATCACGCATAGAGTGACCGAACATCATGTTGTCGCAGATCGCACGGCGCCCAAGGATTTCGAGATTTTCGCGATCACGAAGGTCAGCGGAATTCGCAAGGAAGGCCAGGACGACCTTCCCTTGAAGGCCTTCTACTCGTCCGACGAATTTACCGCTGCGGGAGGGGGCGGTGCGGCATATTACACGCACAAGCGCCATTTGCGGCAGCGCAGCGAGGGCGAGGCCTTGCGCGGCATGCGCACCAATTACCTGGGATCGGAAAGCTATTTGTCGATCGTCGATGCCAATCAGGCGCCGTATCCCGATGATCTGAGCCAACTGGCGGTCGAGGCGATGGTGACGAACCGCGATCTTCCGATGTTGCTGCCAACAGGTGTCGACAACGTGTTCCATCTGCCGGATGGCGGACCGGTTTCGAAGATCCGCACGCTGATCGGGCCGACCAAACCGCGCACCTGTATGGCGCAGGGCGAGGCGGCGTGGCGCGCGGTCAGTCACCTGAGTCTGAATTACCTGTCGATTGCAGACGAAACGGACGCTCCGGGCGGAGGGGCGGCGGCCTTGCGCGAATTGGTTGGCCTTTATACGCCAGTTGGGGACAACGCGCTGGAGCGGCAACTAGAGGGAATTGTCGCGGTCACGACACGCCCCATCGTGCGGCGCATTCACGACGGCGTCCTGTCCACGGCCGTGCGCGGGCTGGAGATTTCCATCGAGTTCGACGAGAGCCTGTTCGAAGGCAGCTCGATATTCACGCTGGGCTCTGTGCTTGAACGCTTCTTTCGCAAGTATTCGACGATAAACAGTTTCACGGAAACAACTCTGAAAACGCAACAACGTGGAGAGATTGCACGATGGTCACCGGCACTGGGGGTGAATCGCGTGATCTGACCCATTTTGAACGGTTGGTCCGCGATCCAAAATCCCATCATATCTTTTTCGCGATGCGCGTCCTCGAGGCGCATTTCGATCAAAGCCCCCGTCTTGGAACGGCCCGACGTCCGGGGCAGGAAAAGGTGCGTTTCGGTCAGGAACCGGACCTTGCCTTCCCCAAGTCCACGGTAACCGGATTCGAACACCAAACCGCGGATGCTCCGGCCAAACTGACGAACCTGTTCTTCGGTCTCTTCGGTCCGCACGGACCATTGCCGCTTCACCTGACGGAATACGCGCGCAGCCGGAAGATCAATCATCACGACCCGACCTTCATTGCCTTTGCCGATATGCTGACGCATCGCGTGACGAGCTTGCTGTATCGCGCCTGGATGAGAGGTGAACCGGCGGCGGCCTTCGACCGTGGTGAAAAAACGGAAACCGAGATGAAGATCGGCGCGCTTGCCGGGTATTTCGGGACGCATTTGCGCGACAGGGACGCCATGCCGGATCTTGCAAAGCTGCAATATGCAGGTGTTCTGTCGGCAGCTCCCAAGAACGGGGAGGGCCTTATTGCCTTGCTTGGCGGTTTTTTCGCGGCGCCCGTGACCCTGGAGGAATTCGTCGGTGACTGGCTGAACCTCGAACCGGATGACCGTTGGCAGCTCGGAGGGGTATCCGGGCTGGGGTTTGCAACATGCGTCGGGGACCGGGTTTGGTCCAGTTCGTCCAAATTCAGGCTTCGTGTCGGCCCGCTGTCATTGGAAGACTACCAGCGGTTCCTGCCGGGTACCCCGGCTTTGAGAAGATTGCGGGCGATCGTTCGAAATTACGTTGGCGACCACCTCGATTGGGATCTGAACCTAATGCTTGTTGGAAAAGATGTGCCACAGGCGCAGCTTGGACAAAGCACACAACTGGGGCTGACAAGCTGGATCGGTTCCGAGGATCACCCCGACGAGGTGGCGGACCTGTTTCTGACACCATTGACCGATACTGCATTTGAAGACGGCCTCGCGGCCTAGGAAAAACCTTGTCGCACGTGAGCGAAGGAGATCGAAATGACCGAGATAAGCCGTGTCGCCCTGTTCGGGAAGCTCAACAAGGTTGGGTATCAGGCAATCGAAGGCGCCACGGTGTTCTGCAAGATGCGGGGCAATCCCTATGTCGAAATTGTCCACTGGCTGGCGCAGCTCGTCCAACTGGACAATTCCGACATTCAAAGGATCATTCAACATTACGAGCTCGACCCGGCCAAGCTTTCGGCGGACATGACCCGCGCGCTCGATGCGCTGCCGCGCGGCGCAAGCTCGATCTCGGATCTCAGTTCCCATCTTCAGAATGCGATGGAGCGGGCCTGGGTCTATGGATCGCTGCTCTACAATTCCAATCAGGTGCGGACCGGCCACTTGATTCTCGGCATGCTCAAGTCCCCGGAGCTCCGGGCGATCCTGATGAATATCTCCGAGCAGTTTTCGAAGATCGGCGCTGACGATCTGTCGGATAATTTTGCCAAGGTGGTCGATGGGTCCTCCGAGGACAGCCTGCGCCCGCAGGACGGGTCGCAAACCGGCGGTGGGGCTGTGCCCGGCGAAGCGTCGGGCGCGGTGGCTCCCGGGGCGATGGGCAAGCAAGAGGCGTTGTCGCAATACTGCACCGACCTCACGGAACAGGCCCATAATAGTGAAATCGACCCTATCGTCGGCCGGGACGAAGAGATCCGGCAGATCGTCGATGTTCTCATGCGCCGGCGCCAGAACAATCCGATCCTGACCGGAGAAGCCGGGGTCGGGAAAACCGCTGTCGTCGAAGGCTTTGCGCTTCGGATCGCGCGCGGTGATGTCCCGCCGGCACTGCGGGAAACCCGTCTTTTGGCGCTTGACGTCGGACTGCTCCAGGCGGGGGCATCGATGAAGGGGGAGTTTGAAAACCGGCTCCGCCAGGTCATCGACGAGGTGCAGGCATCGACGGTTCCGATCGTCATGTTCGTTGATGAAACGCACACGCTTGTCGGTGCCGGTGGCGCTGCCGGAACCGGGGACGCGGCCAACCTGCTGAAACCGGCGCTGGCGCGTGGGACACTGAGAACCATAGGCGCGACGACCTGGGCCGAGTACAAGAAGCACATTGAGAAAGACCCGGCGCTGACGCGGCGTTTCCAGGTGGTGCAGGTCGATGAGCCCAGCATACCCAAGGCCGTGATGATGATGCGTGGCATCGCGTCGATGCTCGAAAATCACCACAAGGTGCAGGTGCTTGACGAAGGCATTGAAGCAGCCGTCACGTTATCGGCACGCTATATCCCGGCCCGCCAATTGCCCGACAAATCAGTTAGCGTGCTCGACACCGCCTGCGCCCGTGTCGCTGTCAGCCAGCATGCTGTTCCGGCCGAGGTGGATGACAGTCGCAAACGGATCGATGCGCTGACGACCGAACTGGACATCATCGGGCGCGATGAGACCGCGGGCATGGATGTCGATGACCGTCGTGCAGCGATCACCGCGCTCAAGCAAGAGGAAGAGGCGCGGCTCGAAGAGCTCGACAATCGCTGGCAAGCCGAGAAGACGGTTGTCACCGACATTCTGGATCTGCGCGCAAAGCTGCGCGAGGGTGGCGCGCCCGTCGACAGCCCCGAGGCGGGCGGCGAAGAGGCGGCACAAGCAAGCCCGATGACGGCACAAGAGCGCGCCGACCTGCTGAGTCAACTCAAGGTCAAGAATGCGGAACTGACCGAGTTGCAGGGGGAAAATCCTCTGATCCTGCCCATCGTGGACGAACAGGCGGTCGCCAGCGTGGTCGGCGACTGGACGGGTATTCCCGTCGGCCGGATGATGAGCGACGAGTTGCAGACAGTCCTGAACCTGAAGGACCACCTTGCCAAGCGGGTGATCGGTCAGGACCACGCGATGGAGATGATCGCCAAGCGCATCCAGACCAGCCGCGCCGCGCTGGACAACCCGAACAAACCCATCGGTGTGTTCCTGCTGGCCGGCACAAGCGGGGTCGGCAAGACGGAAACGGCGCTGGCGCTCGCCGAGGTACTGTACGGCGGTGAACAGAACGTGATCACGATCAACATGTCCGAATACCAGGAGGCGCATACCGTCAGCAGCCTGAAAGGCGCGCCGCCCGGCTATGTCGGCTATGGTGAAGGGGGTGTTCTGACCGAGGCGGTCCGGCGCAAGCCCTATTCCGTCGTTCTTCTTGACGAGGTGGAAAAGGCGCATCCGGACGTCCACGAGGTGTTTTTCCAGGTCTTCGACAAGGGCGTCATGGAAGATGGTGAAGGCCGTGTGATCGACTTCAAGAACACGCTGATCCTTCTGACGTCGAATGCCGGGTCTGACTTGATCATGGATATGTGTTCGGACCCCGACCTGATGCCTGAACCCGAAGGCATTGCCAAAGCGCTTCGCGACCCGCTTCTCAAGATCTTCCCGGCGGCCCTACTGGGGCGCCTCGTGACCATTCCCTATTATCCGCTGAGCTCCGAGATGATCGGGGAAATCACGCGACTGCAGCTTGATCGGATCAAGGCGCGTGTGAACGACGCGCATGGCGTACCGTTCGAATATTCCGACGCTGTGGTCGAAACGATCGTGTCACGCTGCCAGGAACTCGAATCCGGTGGCCGAATGATTGACGCCATCGTCACCAACACGATGTTACCGGATATTTCGTCAGAATTCCTCAAGCGCATGATGGAAGGGAAAACCGTCAGTAAGGTGGCGATAGACGTGTCCGATGGAGACTTCACCTATGAGTTTGACTGAAACCAAACGACCGCAGAGCCACGAGCGGGCAGAACTGAATTTCGGTTGGAAACTTTTATTGACTTACTCTCAAAGTAATCTGAAGGAACGGCAGACATGCTGAAGAATCTCGATCCTTCGAAATTCCCTTTGCGGCTCGAGGGTGGATGCGAGCACAAGAAGCTTCTGCCAATAGCCGCGCGCGTGCATGAGCGTATCAGCGAAATCCCGACAATTGAGGTTCACTTTTTCTGTGCAAACAAGAAACTGGATCTCGAAAGCATCGTCGGGAAAAAGATGCATCTCGTTTGCGAAAGCGAAGACAAGGCAGCTCAACGATGGTTTCGCGGGACCTGTATATCAGCCGAATTCATGGCTGATCGGATTGACGGTGGACAGTTCCGCGCCATCATCCGGCCCTGGCTCTGGTTTCTCACGCGGCGCACGGACCTGCGAATCTTTCAGGGGCTCTCCGTTGTCGATATTATTCAATCGGTTATTGGCAAATATGGCCTAAACGCTGACCTGGACCTCAAGCTCTCGCATACGTATCCTTCGCGGGACTACTGCGTGCAATATCGCGAGACCGATCTCGATTTTCTGCATCGGTTGATGGAGGAAGAGGGGATATATTATTATTTCGATCATTCAAAATGGACCGAGAAACTTGTCCTGATCGATGATTGCGGCAAACATGAAGCGATTGCAGAGCCTTCGGCGCTTGAATATCGCGAATATTCGATGAAGTCCAACCTTGAGACCTCGATGCCCTATGTCATGCAGTGGAGTGCTGCGGAAACGGTTCGAAGCGCGAAGGTTGTTCTGAACGATTACAATTTCAAAAAGCCGCATGCCGATCTAACCTCCGCAAGCGAGAATGTCCAGGCAGGATCCCGGAAAGACGTGTATGAACGCTATGACTATCCGGGGCATTTTCGTGACTCCGGAATCGGGGATTATTTCGCACGCGTCCGAATGGACGCGGAATCGGTCACTCACCATCTGGTCTCCGGTATTTCGGATGCGATCAATCTTGCCGTTGGTTATACTTTCTCGATTTCCAAACTTCCTCGGGAAAAGGATCCGAAAGATGTGATGTTGATCGAGTGTGAACACAAACTGGTCCAGATCGACATGTTTGGCAGAGCCGACTTCACTGAAAGCGCGGATATGGCCAAAGATATCGATTTCAGTTTGAATCCGGATGAACCGCACGAGGTTAAATTCCGCGTTGTCGACTCCAGGATACAGTACCGCGCGCCATTGAAAACCGCCTGGCCAAAAGTAGGCGGCATCCACACTGCGGTGGTGACGGGTCCGGAAGGAGAAGAAATTTACACGGATCAATATGGGCGTATCAGGGTGCAGTTCCACTGGGACAGGGACGGCCAGAACGACGATAGGTCGACTTGCTGGGTGCGCACAATGATGCCCTGGACCGGCAAGAACTGGGGGGCCATCGCGATTCCGCGCATCGGACAGGAGGTCGTGATCAGTTTCGAGGAGGGTGATCCGGACCGGCCCATTTGCATCGGTATGCTGTATAACGACAAAAACAGGCCTCCGTATGACTTGCCCGCAGACAAGACCCAGTCAGGCATCAAGACGAACAGCTCGAAAGAAGGTGGGGGGTTCAACGAGCTGATGTTCGAGGACAAGAAGGGCGAAGAGCTTGTCCGCGTTCAGGCCGAGAAGGACTTCGAGCATATCGTCAACAACGACCAGACCGAGACGACGTTCAAGCACAAGAAGCAGACGGTCGGGGAAAGCTACAACCTGCAGATCGGCAACAAGACCGCGCATTCCGACATGATGTCGAGCGCGTCCAAACTGATTTCGCAGCTGCGGTTCGGGGCCAGCCCGTCCTTGGCTGGTGCGCTGAAAATGGCCTATGATGGCCTGATGAGCGCGGCGGCGGACAACAAGTTCAACGAGACGATCGAAGGCGCCCACGGGCATGTTGTCACCCTGGACCACAGCCAGTTTATCGGGGCCAAGCATGATCACAACGTGTTGGGAAAGTTCGCGCAGACCATCGGGTTGGCCCATGATCACCTGGTGGGTGTCGATTACACGCAGGAAATCAAGCGCAACCACAAGCAGACAGTGGACGACGATTACATCCAGACGATCAAGGGCAAAAACACCAAGACCGTGACCAAGGACATGACCACCAAGGTCGAGCAGGGCGATATCACGATCGAGGCCAAGCTGGGCCAGATCGATATTTCGGCGATGAAGAAGATCGTCCTGAAGGTGGGAAGCAGCTCGATCGAGCTTTCGCCCTCTGGCATCGCAATCGAGGGGCCGATGATCCAGATCAAAGGCTACACCATGACAGAAGTGAAGGGTGGTGGATCGCTGATCCTCAAGGGCGGCTTAACCATGATCAATTGAGGACGCACGCGGTATGGAATTCCGGTTCGATGACCTAAAGAAGATAGCGGACGAGCCTGCGGCGCGGATGCTTGCCATGGGTAATGCGAAGCTCCGGTCGCAGCCCGCGCTTCCGGCCAGCGCCTCGGTTCCGCAGATGCTTCAGGCATTGCAGGAAGACGGAGAGTTTCTGGATATGCTGCATATGCTGGCTGTCGCGCTGCCGCCGCGAGAGGCGGTTTGGTGGAGCTGTCTGGCCGCACGCGACCTGGTCGGGCATGACAGCCATCAGCCGCCGGTACCGCTGGCCGCGGCTGAGCGCTGGGTGTTCAAGCCCGATGCCGAGAACCGCGAGGCCGCGCGCCAGGCGATGGAACTGGCCGATATCGACGACGATACCGTGTATTGTGCGATGGCGGCCGCCTATGCCGAGGGGAGTTTGGGCGAGGGCGAACTTGCCAACGCGGGGGCGCCGCACAATGCGGTTTCGGCATCGGTGTTGTGCATGAACATGAAATCGCTTGCCGACACGGCCGACACTTTCGAGCATCACCTCGAGATGCTGATCGCCCGCGCGCTGGATATCGGGCGCGGTGGCAATGGAAAGCGCCATGACAAGCAAGAGGGTGTCTAGATGCCGGGAATGCCACAAGCCAGAATGCTGGATCTTCATACATGCTTTACGCCCGGTCCGCCGCCGGCCCCGCCCGTGCCGGTTCCGGTGCCGCTCCCGATCATTCCGCCGTGTTGCGCGACCGTGCTTGTCGGTAAACTTCCGGCGGCGCGGATGACGGACTTGTGCAACCCGGCCTTTCCGCATCCGATCTTGAAGGGGTCGATGTCGGTCTTGATCAGCAAGATACCCGCAGCCCGGGTAGGAGACACTGTTGCCTGCGGCGGCGTGATCTTGAAAGGTGAATTCACCGTGCTTGTAGGAGGCTGACCGCGCGTGATGACGGTGACTTTAAAGTTCCAATCATCGGGCATGGTGCCGGGCGACGGTCGTCCGGTTCCGATGAAGGGCGGCAGCCTGACCGTCGGCCGGGGACCGGGAAACGATCTGGTTCTCCCGGACCCGGACCGGATGCTGTCGAAAAACCATTTTGTGATCGAGGACCACAACGGGAAGATCGTGATCGTCGATTTCTCCACCAATGGAACGTTCCTGAATTATTCCAAGGCGCCGCTCGGCCGGACACCGACGACACTGAACAATGGCGATGTGTTATCGGCCGGCGGGTACGAGCTGGTCATCGAGATTGGACAGGAACTGCCGGATATCGATGATCTGGCACCGCCGCCGCCAAACCAGAGCGGCATTTCCCACGGGAGGGCCGATCAGTCGCCCGATCCTCTGGCGATGCTGGATGATCCGAACCCGGATGGCGATTTTCTGGATGACCTGCTTGGCTCTGAAGGGGGACCTACCGGTCCCAAAAACGTCGAGGCCTCTGATCCGATAGACGATCTTCTGCCACCGCTCGGTGAAGACGAAGACGAGTTCTTCAAGCAACCGAAAGACGGCCGCGAGGGGGAAGGTGCATCCGTTCCGATGCACAACCCGTCGGTGACGGACAGCTATACACCATCGGCCAGACTTATCCCCGACGACTGGGACGACTTGCTTGAACCCGATGACGCCGAAAGCGGGGCGCCCCCGCCCGGCGACATGCCCGAGATACCGGATGTACCGGCAGCGCCCGCTGCGGTCGACCGCGAAAACAGGTCCCAAGACTCGGAACCCGCACCGCCGCCCGCAGCGGTAAAAGGAGCCGAGCAGACCGAGCTTCCCGCACAGGGCGGCGACCAGTCGGCGGCACGGGCGTTCATCGCGGCGCTCGATGCTGAAGATCTTGTCATCGAGGATGCCGATTTGGAACGCGCGATGGCGCGTATGGGCCGTGTGCTGCGCATGATGATCGTGGGCCTGCGCGAGGTTCTGATGACCCGCACCTCGATCAAATCGGAATTTCGCATTGACCAGACAATGATCAGTTCGGGCGGAAACAACCCGCTCAAGTTCGCGCTGAGCGAGGATGATGCGGTAATCGCCTTGGTGAAACCCAAGGCAAAAGGCTACCTGAGTCCTGAATCGGCAGTCGAACAGGCGCTCGATGACATCAAGGCACATGAAATCGCCATGGTCACCGGTATGGAGGCGGCGATCAAAGGAGTGCTCGCCAAGCTTGATCCGCAGGTCTTGTCGGGTCAGATTGAGACATCCACCGCGATTGGAAGTATGTTTAAAGGAAAAAAGGCCCGATACTGGGAAGTATACGAAAAGATGTATGCCCAGATATCCGATCAGGCCGAAAATGATTTTCACGAGCTGTTCAGCCGAGAGTTCGCTCGGGCGTACAAGGAGCAACTCGAAAAACTAAAATAAGCGTGGCTTTGCACGCAGAATGACGGGGGAACTTGAGTGTCCTGGGACAACAAAGTGCTTTGGACGGAAGGGCTGTTTCTACAGCCCCACCATTTTCAGCAGGCTGACCGCTACACCGAAGCGCTGGTTGCGGGGCTGGCACGCCGTGTCATCCCCTACGCATGGGGTTTCAGCGAGCTTGAGATCGATGAAGAAGCGCTCAAGATCGGGAAATTCGCGGTGAAATCCTGTGCCGGGCTGACCCAGGATGGAACGGTCTTCCGCGTCCCGCAGGCAGAGGATCATCCGCCGTCATTGGACGTCCCCGAAAACATCAAGGACTGCGTGGTTGTCCTGACGATCCCGCAGCGACGCCAGGGCGCGACCGAGGTCGACCTGAGCGATAGCGGCAATTCGGCCAGTCGCTTGCGCCCGTCGGAGATCGAGATCACGGATGTGATGGGGGCGGTCAGGAAGGGCGTGACCATCGGTGTTGGCAAGCTGCGCCTGCAATTCGCGCTCGAGGTCGATGATCTTGCGGACATGCTGGCAATCCCGATCGCACGCATCATCGAGGTGCGCCCCGACAGGGAAATTCTTCTTGATCGCGCCTTCATTCCAAGTTGTGTCGACATTCGGGCGGCGCCGAGCCTGGCCGGGTTCGTCAGCGAACTGGAGGGACTTTTGTCTCACAGGATGCAGGCGCTTGCGGGTCGCCTGTCCGAAAGCGGGCCTGCCAAGGGCGCGGCGGATATCTCGGATTTCCTTCTGCTCATGACCGTCAACCGGGCGCTGCCGATCTTTCGCCATTTCGCGAACATCGAGAATGTTCACCCCGAAACCGTCTATCGGGCCTGTGTCACGCTGGTGGGCGAACTTGCGTCTTTCATGGCCGAAAACAAGGAAGTTCCCAAGCTTCCGCCTTATACGCACGCCGACCAGCCGGCGACCTTTCTTCCGGTCATGCGCGTATTGCGCCAATACCTGAGCGCGGTGCTTGAACAATCTGCGGTGCACATCAACCTGGAAGAACGCAAGTACGGGATCAGTGTCGGTCTCATCGCGGATCGCAAGCTGCTTTCGACCGCGGGTTTCGTGCTGGCCGTGAAAGCCGATATGCCGGCGGAAGACATAAGACGACATTTTGCGGGCCAGTCCAAGATCGGACCCGTTGAAGAGATACGCCAACTTGTGAATTCGGCCCTGCCGGGCATTACCCTGAGGCCCTTGCCTGTCGCGCCAAGACAGGTCCCTTATCAGGCAGGAAAAGTGTATTTTGAACTCGACGCCGACAGTCCGTACTGGGGCAAGATGACAACATCCGGTGGCATCGCCGTGCATGTGTCAGGACAATACCCGGGACTTGACATGGAGCTGTGGGCGATACGGAATAGCTAGAAAAGGCTGCTGCGATGTCTGACGAAGACCCGTTTGCCGAACCGGATGACACCGACAGAACGGTGATCAAACCCAATCCGGGCGGACGCCGCATGGCCCCACAAACGCCATCGCCGCCCCATGCGCCCTCCGCCGCATCGCAGCCTCAGCACGAGACGCAGTCGACAGGGCATCCCGACACAGATACATTTGGCATTCCCTCCGGCCCATCGTCGCAGGCGGGCCCGGACAATCCGTCAAAAGCTCGACAGGATGCACAGGAACAGGTCCTGACAGGCCTGAACCGGCTCAATGCCTGTGCGGCGCCCCTGTTCTCCCTGATCAGCCGCATTCGCAACCGTGCGCAGCACATGGACGCAGACAAGCTGCGCCACTCGGTCGTCTCCGAGGTGCGCGCCTTCGAAAACCGCGCCTTGCAGGCGGGAATTCCGGCTCAGACGGTCAAGGCTGCACGCTATTCGCTCTGTGCGACACTGGACGACGTCGTGTTGAACACGCCCTGGGGAGGACAGTCCAGTTGGGGTCTGCAATCCATGGTCGGCACATTCCATCGAGAGACGGTGGGCGGCGACCGGTTTTACGACCTCCTGGCCCGGCTAGAGAAAGAGCCCGCCAACAACATCGATCTTCTTGAATTCATGTATATGTGCCTGTCGCTCGGATTCGAGGGGCGTCTAAGGGTCGAGCAGGGCGGTCCGGACAAACATGCCCGTATCCGATCCGGGCTCGCGTCGCTGATCCGCAACCAGCGCGGCGCGCTCGAGCGTGACCTGTCCCCGAACTGGAAGGGAATAGACAAACCCTATCGTGCGCTGTCAGCCTGGAAACCGGTCTGGATCGCGCTGGGCGCGATGGCAATCCTGCTGGTGTCCGAATTCGCGGGTCTAAGCTATATCCTGTCGAACCGGACGGAAAACCTGATCGGCCAGTTGTCCATCGTGGATGCCGGACCGGTGGCAGAACTCGAACGGCGCGCGCCGCCACCACCCCCGCCGCCTGTCGATACCAAGGAGGTGCGGCTTGAAAAGGTCGTGGCCTTCCTGCAGCCCGAAATCGACGAAGGACTCGTCAACGTGTTCGGCAAGGGCAACACGCTTGTCATCCGCGTGACCGGGTCCGGCATGTTCGGGTCCGGGTCTGACACGCTTGTGGACCGGTTTCGGGATCCGATCCAGCGAGTCGCGACGGCGCTGAACGATGAGCAGGGCCAGGTCATCGTCGTCGGGCACTCCGACAATATCCCGATACGCTCTTCGCGGTTCCCGTCGAACATGCACCTGTCGCTGGCGCGGGCCAAATCGGTGATGGCGTCGATGGCCACGACCATGGACGACGAGTCCCGTCTCAGCGCCGAAGGCCGTGCCGACGCCGAACCGATCGCCGACAATGGCACGCGCGAGGGGCGCGCCAAAAACCGGCGCATCGAGGTCGTTCTGGTTCAGGAGCGGGAATCATGAAGTTTTTACGTTTCTTCACATCCATCTATTTCGGCCTGTTCTTTGCCGCGCTCGCGCTGTCTGTACTCGTTTGGTATCTTGGGCCGCTGATCGGGTCCGACCAAAGCCGGCCGCTAGCAGGGGGCGTGCCGCGACTGCTGCTGGTGGGATTGTTTGCCCTGGTCTTTGGGGCCATTGGTCTGACGATCTTTTTGCTCAGGCGCCGGCGCGAAAAGGCGATGACAGAAGAGATCGCCGAAAGCGTCGACATGGGCGACGATGTCGCCACCGAGGAGATCACCGAACTCCGTGACAAGCTCAAGTCGGCGATGTCCGCCCTGCGCAAATCCAAGAACGGGCGCAAGCACCTGAACGAATTGCCCTGGTACATCATGATCGGCCCGCCGGGTGCCGGAAAGACAACGGCGATCGTCAATTCCGGCCTGCAATTCCCACTTGCCGATGAGATCGGCAAGACCGCCATCGGGGGAGTGGGCGGAACCCGCAACTGCGATTGGTGGTTCACCAACAACGCCGTCCTGATCGACACCGCCGGACGCTACACGACGCAAGAGAGCGACGCGCAGGTCGACAATGCGGCCTGGATGGGGTTTCTCAACCTGCTGAAACGATATCGCAAGCGTCAGCCGGTCAACGGGGCAATCATCGCAATCAGTCTCAGCGATCTGGCGCTTCAGGATGAAATGACCCAGAAGGGCCATGCCGCCGCCATACGCGCCCGACTGACCGAACTGCGGGACAAACTGGGTGTGCGCTTCCCGGTCTATGTCCTTTTTACCAAGGCCGACCTGATTGCCGGCTTTACCGAATTCCATGACAATCTAGGCAAGGAAGACCGCGAACAGGTCTGGGGCTTCACGTTTCCGCTGGAGAAAGGCAAGGCCGAAGCGTCGCCGAGTGCCGGGTTCGACGCGGAATTCGCGGCCCTGCTGGAGCGCTTGAATTCCCAGTCGCTCGAACGAATGCAGGCGGAAACCGATCCTCAACGGCGCACGCTTGTCGCGGGCTTCCCGTCGCAGGTCGCGTCGATGCGCAGCGTCGCCAAGGCGTTTCTGACCGAAGTTTTTCAGGAAAACCGCTATCAGCATCGCCAGATGCTGCGCGGGGTCTATTTAACCTCGGGCACCCAGGAGGGCACACCGATTGACAGGTTGATGCTCAGCATGGCGCGCACCTTCGGCATTGGTCGACAAGCCATCGGCACCGGGCAGGGCGCGGGTCGGTCCTATTTCCTCACGCGGCTTTTCGAGAGCGTGATATTCCGCGAGGCGGGGCTCGTCTCGGCAGATGACACGGTCGAACGGCGTTACAAGATCACCAAATGGGCTGCGATCATCGCGACGATCATGGTGGCCACCGGGACCGGAGCCCTTCTCGTGCGGTCCTTTCAAGGCAACACCGAGCTTATCGCCCGGGCAAATGCGCATGTCGCGGAATACACCTCTGCCACCAATTCACTGCCAGGCAGCCCCATCGGCGACACAGATCTTGTCCCCGTGGTTGCAGCCCTGAACGGGCTGCGCGACATGCCCACCAACCCGACCCTGTCCGACCCCGCGCCCGAGCGGCGCCTGACATATGGTCTCTACCAGGGCGATGTCATTGGCTCCCAGGCCGCGCAAACCTACCGTCGCGCAATGAACCAGCGCCTGCTGCCGCGGCTCTTGCTGCGGCTGGAAGAGCAGATCAGCGGGAACATGAACAACCCCGATGTTCTCTACGAGGCGCTCAAGATCTACCTCATGCTCGGCCTGCAAGGGCCGATGAACCAGGACCTGGTGAAAGAATGGATGTTGATTGACTGGGAATTGTCCTTCCCGGGACCGGCCCGCGAGGAACTCCGCCAGGATCTCGCCATGCATCTCGATGCGCTTCTCGATCAACCCATGCAGGAGATCGAACTGAACGGCCCCTTGGTTGAGCAGGTTCAGACACTTCTGTCGGAAATGCCGCTGGCACAGCGCGTCTATAACGGCATCATAAACAGCCCGGCTGCAGTTGCGCTGCCGAAATGGCGGATCACCGACGCAGCCGGTCCGGCCGTGTCGCGGGTGCTGGTCCGATCCTCTGGCAAGCCACTGACCGATGGCGTGGACGGAATCTTCACCTATAACGGCTTCAACGATGTGTTCCTTGGCGAGGCGCTGGGTGTCGCCGAGCGGATTCAGCGGGAAAGCTGGGTTCTCGGGCCGCGTGGCGTTGCCGACCAGACCGAACAGGCGCTCGCGGCCCTCAGCCGCGACGTGCTGGATCTGTACTACAACGACTATATCGCGGCTTACGACGCTCTTCTCGGGGACGTCGATATCATTCCGATGGAATCCCTGAGCCATGCCGTCGAGGTCACGAATGTGCTCTCGGGGCCGACCTCGCCCATCGTGAACCTTCTAGAGGCGATCTCGGAAGAAACACGCTTGACCGAAGACCGCTCGGGCGCGACCGGTGCGCTGGCCGAAGGGGCGACCGCGATTGCCGAACGCGATATGCAGACGCGGGCAGGCTTCCGCACGCGAATGCTGCTGGAGGCGCTGTCGAACTCGGCCAGGGCGGCGGGCGAACCCGCGCCGAAACCTCCCGGGTCTTATGTCGAAGACCGCTTCGCGTGGTTGCATCAACTGACGCAGGCACCCGAACCGGGACTGCCATCCCGCCTCGATGAACTGATCGGCCTGCTGACGGAGCTTTACCAGGAACTCAATAAGATGAGTTTCTCGGGCTCGTCGACCAGCAGCGAAGGTGGTGCCGCGATCCGTCGGTTCCAAGACGCCGCCGCGCGTGCAGATGGTCCGCTGGAGCGCTGGGCGACACAGATCGCCTCGGGATCATCGGGCATCACCTCCGACAATACCCGTTCCGGCCTCAATGCAAGCTGGCAGTCGAACATCCTGCCCTTCTGCGAAAAGGCTTTGAATGACCGTTATCCGTTCAATCGGCGTGCCCGTGCAGATGTTGCCATCGCCGACTTTCAAAAGCTTTTCGGACCGGCGGGCCTGATCGACAGCTTCGTGACCGAAAACCTCATTCAGTACATCGACACCCGCACGCGGCCTTGGTCGTGGAAACAGGTGAACGAAGTTGATCTTGGCATCAGCCCGACCGTGCTCGAACAACTGCAACACGCAGCCGAGATTCGAGAGGCGTTCTTTGCCGGCGGCACGCCGAATATCCAGTTCCAGATGATGCCGCAGGCTTTGGATCCGAAGGCGGAATCGGTTCTTCTCGATGTGCATGGCAAACAAGTGCCGTTCGCTCATCGCAGCGGCGCGCCAACGCCGGTTGCGCTTGAATGGCCCGGCGGTGTCGGCCTGGCCCGGATCACCTTTGCCCCTTCATCGCAAAGCGTGGAAAGTACCCTTCAGAAGGACGGTCCATGGGCGTGGTTCCGGCTGCTGGATGCCGCCGAGGTGCGGCGCACGAATGTCGAGGATCGCAAGCGCGTCATCTTCAATGTCGGTGGCCGCATTTCGATCTTCCAACTTCAGGCCGGATCAGTCCTGAACCCGTTTGCGCTGCCGGCGCTCTCGAAGTTCAACTGCCCGAAGACGTTCTGATGCGCTCTGCCCCGTTCGGAGTCTTCGGGAAGATCCCGTCAGTCGGTGATTTTCTCCGCATCAACACGCCACCCGGGTTTTCCTCTGTCTGGGACGACTGGCTGCAAAGATGCCTCGTCTCCGGGGCGCACGCATATGGCTCAGGGTGGGATGAGCTTTACATGTCCGTGCCGATCTGGCGCTTCTGCCTGTCTCCCGGGGTGGCCGGTCCCAGCGGGATCATGGGGGTCTTGATGCCATCTGTCGACCGTGTCGGCCGGCGCTTTCCCCTGACACTGATGGGGCCCTTGTCCGCGTCCGTCCCGGCCCTGGAGGCGCATTTCCGGTACGCCGAGATCTTTGAAGCGCTGGAAACTCTTTCTCTGTCGGTGCTCGACGAGGATATCAGCAAGCAAACGCTGGAGAGCAAGCTGTCTGACATTCGGCTTGCGACTGCGCAAGGCGGGTCCACCTGCCAGATCGCAGCCGGGTCGTCGGTGGTGTGCCGCGCAGGTGACACCGGTCAGATCGCCGCGTCCCTGTCGACGGCGCTGCTCGCCAGGTCCTTTGATACCCCGACAATCTGGAGCACCACGATGGACGAGGACGCACGGCTCATGGTGTGCAACGGTTTGCCGGTCGGATCGACCATGCAAGGTTTGTTCGATCTGACCGCCGATTTTTGGAAAGAGTGCATTTCATGAATGTTGTTGGCCCTCAGGTCCGTTTCAACGCGCGCAGTCACGTCGGTCTCAAGCGCAAGGTCAACGAGGATTCCGTTCTCGCCCTGCCGGAGCAAAGTATCTGGGTCGTCTCGGATGGCATGGGCGGACATGAGGCGGGTGACTATGCAAGCCGACTTATCACCGACCTGATCGCGACGATCGAACCCGGCCTGTCGGCGACCGATCGTATGCACGCGCTGCGGCACGCCATCCAGACGGCGCATGAGTTGATCCGGCAAGAGGCGGCGGCCCGTGGCGTGCCCACCATCGGGGCGACCGTGGCCAGCCTCATGTTGGCCAATTCGCATTTCGTCGGGATCTGGGCCGGTGACAGTCGCATCTACCGGCTGCGCCACCGCGAGATCCAGATGCTGACCGCCGATCATTCACTGGTGGCCAGCCTCGTGGCATCGGGCCAGATGACCTGGGACGAGGCCGAGCATCACCCGCAAGCGAACGCCATCACCCGCGCTGTGGGCGTGGGCGACACGCTGGAACTCGACAAGGTCCGCGGAGCTGTCGAACCGGGCGATCGTTTCCTGATATGCTCTGACGGTTTGACCAAATACGCCACGTTCAGGATGATCGAGGACGTGATGAACAAGGAACCGATCGAAACCGTGGTTGACCGACTGATCCAGATCGCCCTCGACGGCGGCGGGGCCGACAACATCACGCTCATCGTCGTGGACGTGACCTGACCGGGAAGTCCGACCGGGTTACCGTGACAGGGTTTCCAGGATGCGGCTGTCCAGCGAATAGATCCGCGAGGCAGGGTTTCGGTCTTGTGTCAGGATCGCTTCGGAATAGCTCGACGCGGATTCACTTGTCGGCCGCATCTCGTTGAACAACGGTTCACTGGAGTGAATGACCAGTATCTTGGATTTCCCCAAGGTCGAGTCATCGACGCGAAACGCCGGGTCCTTCGCCTCGCCGATGGAATAGGCGACGCGGATCGACATCGGTCCCGTCTCTGCGTCACGCAGGCCCTCGACGGAATTGTCGGGTCGGTTCAGATTGGGCAGAAGATGGTAGACATCCCCGGACACATCCAGCACCGACACCGAAAGATACCCGTCGGTGACGCCGGCGGGCAGGTCGATGTCTATGACCGGGTTTTCACCGACCACGAACTCCCCGGTCGGGTTCGGGGTATTGCCCTTGTCCCCGTGGTAGAACGCCATGTCGATCGCGCTTGATGGCGCTTTCGGCATCACGTTTTCGATCAGGCACAGGGTGTTGTTCAGAATTTCCACATTCAGATCAAGCGGCCGCCCGCCAACCACCGGCGACATCGCATTGCCGAGCGCGTCGCGGCTTTGCGGGCTGGACATGACACCAGTCACGATAACCGGGCTGTCCGGCCCGTAGCCGGCCATGGGTCGGTCCGCCAGCGACAGCGGTCCGCAATCCGCAAAGGTCTTCAGGATCGGATCAAGCTGTTGTGGCGCGAGTATGATTTCATCCAGTGTCAGCGACGGTTCCCCGTTCAGCGCGCCCATGATCCCGGCGTCGAAAGCGGCCTGAACCTGGTCGTAGATCGGCTTGCTCGTGGTTGATCCTTCCACTTCTGCGGAATCACCCGACAGCGAAATGCGCCAGATTTCCATGTCGTCGATTGCATCGACGACCGCCAGAACGTCCTGGCCCCAACTTTCGGCAATGGCACCGTTGGCAAGCGTCAGATCAAAGGTTCCGTCCAGTGCACGGATCTGTGCACGGAGGTTGGTTGCCATGTCCTCGTTGGGCACGAAGCCAACGGCACGCGGCGCGGCGTCCCGGGCCTTGGCAACAGAGAGCCGGTACGGATCCGCCAGGCGCAGGGTGGGCGCCGGAGTGAACACCCCCATGGCGAAGGCCCCGGCCACACCGGCCGCGACGACCCCACCGATGACCATCGGGATCAATGCGCCGCTCTTTTTTTTGTCCGACGCAGGTTTTGTCCCTGTCGGCGGTGTCGATCTTTCGCCAGCGGCAACGATCTCCGGCGCAGGCTCTGACGCGGCTTTTGCTGCGGCTGCGATTGGCGCGATCACGGTTTCGTCCGAAAGCCTGTCTTGCTTGGGCGGGTCGAAGGGTTCGCCGTCCAAAGCGGCCAGCACGGCGGCGGCACTTTCGAAACGGTCGTCGGGATTGGGATTGGTCATCTTGTCCAGAATGGACTTGAGAGGCTCGGGCACCCCCTTGGTATCGAGTGCCTCGGCCTTCTTGTGAACGACCTCCATCGGGTTGCGGCCAACATCGGGAGACCTGCCGCGGAAGTTGGCAAGCAGTGACGCACCAAGCGAATAGATATCCGTGCGGGCGTCGGTCTTGCCGGACAATTGCTCGGGCGCCGCGTAGGCGTATTTTCCGGCGAATTCGTTGCCGACGATGGTTTCCGCGCCCGGGTTGGTGTCCTTGGCGATCCCGAAATCGATGATCACCGCCTGTGCCGGGTCATTGTCACGCAGGATGATGTTGTCAGGCGACAGATCCCTGTGAAAAATCTTACGCTCATGCGCAGCCTCCAGGCCTTCCGCGACCCGTCGACAGATCACGAGAAGGTCTTCGGAGGACATCGGTCCTTCCTTGAGCTTCTTGTCCATGCCCGGCCCGTCGACATAGTCGATCAGAAGGTAGACATGGCCGTCTGCCGTGCGGTGGTTCTCCGAGTACCGGACGATTGCGTCGTGCCGGATTTCGCGCATGGCTTCTTCGCGCGTCAGCAAAAGGAGGTAATCCTCGTTTGAGGAAAACTCCGATTTGAGAACCTTCAGTGCAACAAGCCGACCCGAGATCTCCGAACGGGCCCGGTAGACATCGGATGTCCCACCGCGGCCCAGAAGAGCTTCGACACGGTACGTGTTGTTCACCAGGTCGCCGGGCTTGAAAAGATCTCCTGGTCGGCTTTCTGTCATGATGACTCCGGGTTCAGACGGTGACCGAAGTCATTAACCAAGCGCTTGGAATTCCACCCGGCGATTCTCGTCGCTGCGGGGATCGTTTGGATCGAAGGGCACAGTCTCGCCCATGCCGATTGCCTCGAGCCGGGTCTCTGCGATTCCGCATTCATTCACGAGATGCCGCTTCACCTCTTTCGCACGCAGCAGAGACAGGTTTTCATTGTAGGATGCAGACCCCGAGCTGTCGGTGTGACCGACGATCTGGAAGAGTTGCACATCGACCGACTGCATCACTTGGCACAGCGTGGCAAGCTGCGGCTTCTGATCGTCACGCAATGTCGCGCTGTCGAAGTCGAAGGTGATCTTGATATTCACTTGATCGGATTTTTCGACTTCGTTGTACCCTGTCTCAGCAGTGGTGTTCGACGTGACAGTGGTCCCCGGAGTTTCCGCGTCGGTCTGATCGGAGGACTCGGAGGGAACCAGCACCAATCCGCGCGTCCTTTGTTTTTCGAATGCCTTGGTGATCTCGTCTGCGGTCATTTCATCCGCGGTTGCATCCTGTGCATAAGTTTTGGTTGCAAGCGGCATCGCCAGCGTTACGGCAACGGCTATTACGAAACGTGATTGAATATACGACATAGCAATACATGTCCTCGAATGAAAAAGCGTTGGTGCAAAAAGTCTAGCCCAGCTGCGATCCACCGGCAATGATTTTGACCGGTCCAGCCGGACAATGCGGCGCGCGGTTGGGGCCGTTGCATACTGCCGTGACGATTGACCGGTCCGACCGGTTCAGAATGATTTGCGCCTTTCGATTTGGGTCGGGATACCGGTTTATCCTTGGCTTGAAAGCCGGAATCCGGTTTAATTCGACAAAATTTTTTGTGAAAGGCAGTGTGGCCCATGCGCCTGCTTCCGGCGATTATCCTTGGCATTGCGATCATTCTCGCGCCGATCATCTGGATCTTCGTGCCCAAGCTGCTTCAGCAAGAAGATTTCGCCGGTCCCGCCATCGATTCCGGGGCGCGCATCGAAATCGAGATTCTGAACCAGCAGGTCGAGGATCTGCAAATCCGGTTGGAAGATCTGACGCAGGAATTGGCAAAGGTTGCCTCAACCGCCTCGGCGGCCTCCCGTGCGCCTGCGCCAAGCCAGAACGCGACGATGGCTCCGTCCAACGATGACGAAACGTTTCGGCGTAATGGCGAGAACGATATCATCGACGCTTACGCGCAGGTGGTGTTGATCGCCAACCGCCGCAAGGTAAACGAGGGTCTGACCATCGCGGGGCCGAGTTATCTTGCGCGGGTGTTCGGCCCGCCGCGCGAAAACCTGTCCAACCGCTGCGAGGAAATGACCAACCCGCGGCTCAAGAGCAAACTCGTGCTCGAGGATGTGGGTCCGATCCGGGTACGGTTGCTCAAGCCGGCAGCGGAGTCCCTGCGCCGCGTCTTCGAAGAAATCCGCGTGACCGACCCCGATCTCTACGCGCGAATCGATACAGCCGGGTCGCTCTGTGTCAGGCAAATTCGCGGAACCCGTGGCCGCGCTTCGACGCATGCCTTCGGGCTGGCCGTCGACCTGAACATCGACGGCGTGCTCGATACGCTGGGCGATGGCAAGACCCAGTTGGGGTTAACAATTCTGGCCGATTTCTTCCGCAAGGAAGGGTGGGTCTGGGGGGCCTCCTGGGGACGCGAAGACAGCATGCATTTCGAGGTCAGCCGCCAAAAACTCGATGAGTGGATCCAGGCCGGCGCGTTGTAGGTCGGCGTGCTTTAAAATCCGAGGGTCCAGACCCCGGCCCAGTCCCTCAGAGCAGCAGAGCCGGTTTTTGAACCGCGAAAACCGTCCCTTTAATCGGATGGCCCATGTCGTTGCGCAACCGGGCGTGAGTTATCAGTTTCGGTTTCGGAAAGCCGATATCCTTGAGCGTTTCGGTCAAATAGGAATCGGAATGCTTGTACCGCCCAGTGGAATAAAGCTTGTAGCCCGTTCTGACGGATGGATCCTCTTCGTGTTCGACAGTCACAAGCAGCCAGCCGCCGGGGTGCAGAGTTTTGTTGAAGTTGTAGAAAATGGTGTCGAGGGCTCCGAAATAGACAAGAACATCAGCGCAGACGATCATGTCGAAACGGCCTTCAGGGTAGGTTTCCAAGACCGAAAGATCGGTGCGCGCCAAAAAGTGATATCCTTCCTTTTCGCGGGCGACTTCGAGCATCTTGATCGACAGGTCGATACCGATCAGCTCGGAGGCATAGTCGCGCAGAAATGCCGAACACAGCCCGGTTCCACACCCCGCATCGAGGATCCTGCGCGTCTTTGCCTTGTCGAATTCAAGTTTTTCCAGCGTGGTGAAAATCAGGTTTGGTCCGTTGTTTCCAAGCAGATTCAATTGCTGATCGTAGGACACCGCAAAACTGTCGAAAAGCTCGACTGCCATGCCGTGCTGATCAAGGGCGGATGCTGGGGATCCATGTGACGCAAGCAGGTACTCGACCCTTGCGGTCTCGGTCTTGGTCTTGCAGTTCGCTTTCGCGTATTCCAGGCAGGCCAGCGCGGCACCGTTGAAACCGACTTTTGACAGAATCATGCCCAGATGGATGGCTGGCAACACAGGTTGATCATGCGCCTTCAGGAAGGTCATTGCGACGTCCCGCGCTTTTTCCGGTCGGTTAACCGTGGCCAGGATAGACAGATACCCGGCGACAACGAGTTGGTTGTCGGGCTCGGCCTCGATAGCCTTTTGTCCCAATTCGTCAGCGGCCTCTGCCTCCCCAAGATCCGCGAGCACACCGGCGGCGGGCAAAAGGGCGTATTCGGGGCTTTTCAACCTGTGATGTACGCGGTCAAGCTCTTCGACGATCACGGTCTTGATCTTGTCGGCGGCCTCGATCTGGCCAAGCGACCTCAGCACCCCTGCCGCCTTCGCTGCGAACGGCACGGGCAGGTCTCCCAGGTCAAGGATTTCCTGGCACAGTTCGATCGCTTTTTGCGGGTCGTTTGCATCGACCAGTTCTCTTGCCTGCTCGATCTTTGATGAGATCAACTGAACGTTTTCATCCTCGACCAGAAGGTTGAGCCCGGTGTCATCGTCCTGTTCCTGTTCGTTTTGAATAAGTGTCATGTTGAAATTCCTTTTCGGAGCAATCGCCATTTATCTTGCTGCGAAACGAACCGGGAATCTAGTTTTTCACGCTTGGACCGCATCAGCGCCTAGTGCGCCGCCCAAATCGGGGCATTTCGAAACCTTGAGCGGCGCGGCGTTCATGATGGCCGACGCCCGTCTCGCGCCGCCAGCCGGACGAGGTGGACAGTTGCATCATCCGGGGAAAAGTCGATATCGCGGCTGATCTTGTCCCGACCCTGACGCGGATAGTTCAAAGCGCTGTCTGGCCAGCCCCGGATGTTACCACCACGTCGGTTTTCCATTCGGCGCATTTGCGGGGCAGGGGATCGGGAAGCGGCGCGTCGGTGAACAGGGTGTCCACCTCCGACAAGGACGCGATCCGGGCCGGTGCGCTACGTTTGAGCTTGGAAGCGTCGGCGACGAGGAAGGTTCTCCGCGATTGTTGCAGGATCGTTTGGCTCACCCCGATCTCCTGGATATCGAAATCGAGCAGATCACCATCCTCGTCCAGGGCGGAGCAGCCAATGATGGCCAGGTCGAACTTGAATTGCAGGATGGTCTCTGTCGCGAGTTTGCCAACCAGCCCACCGTCGGCGCGCCGCAGGTTGCCGCCCGTGACAACCACTTCGCATTCCTGTGTTTCGGCAAGAATATTGGCAACGTTCATGTTGTTGGTCACGACCAGCAGGTTGCGGTGATTGCGCAGCTCGCGGGCCACGGCCTCGGTGCTGGTGCCGATGTTCAGGAAAAGCGAGATATTGTTCGGGATACGGTTCGCGCAGGATTTGGCCATCGCGGCTTTTGCCTTTGCGTTGAGGACGCGGCGCTGCTCGTAGCCGATATTGCTGGTGCTTGACGGGAGCATCGCGCCGCCATGCACCCGCTCCAGCCGACCCTCCTCGGCGAGGTCGGACAGGTCACGGCGGATCGTTTGCAGCGTCACGCCGAAATGCTGTGCGAGACCTTCGACCGTGACCTTCCCGTTTTTTCGCGCGATTTCGAGAATGTCGCGGTGGCGGAAAGCATGAGACATCGGCGGACTCGTTCAAACTGGATTGCGGAGGCGGTGACGGCGTCGTCACCGGTCAAGTGGTCTGGACATTCTAAAGACCAAACACCGTCGATTGCCAATGCGAAATATCCCTCAAAATCAACCGGATAAAGAAAAACGAACAAAAACGAAAAAAACCTCCTTGCATGAATCGCATGCCGGCTGCATAAATCGAGCTCAATACGTGACCCAAGGGGAGGTGGTGAGCGGTGATCGACCATTCCAGCGAACCTGTAGACCTTTTCGTCATTGGTGGCGGCATCAATGGATGTGGCATCGCCCGGGACGCATCCGGTCGTGGTCTGACCGTGATCTTGGCCGAGATGAACGATCTGGCCTCCGCCACGTCGTCGTCGTCAACCAAGCTGTTTCACGGCGGGTTGCGATACCTCGAATATTTTGAATTCCGGCTGGTCCGCGAAGCGTTGATCGAGCGGGAAGTTTTGTTGAAAGCGATGCCGCACATCAGCTGGCCAATGCGGTTTGTCCTTCCATATCATGAGGATATGAGGTTCGAGTCGGATACCCCGACCTCGCGCCTGCTGGGTTACGTGATGCCCTGGATGAAGGGGCGGCGGCCGGCGTGGCTTATTCGTCTTGGGCTTTTTATCTACGACAGCCTTGGCGGTCGAAAGATTTTGCCGAGTACCCGGACCCTTGATCTGACCAGCGCGCCAGAGGGCGCGCCGCTTGATGATCGGTTCGAGAAGGCCTTTGAATATTCCGATTGCTGGATAGAGGACTCGCGGCTCGTCATTCTGAATGCGCGCGATGCAGAAGCGCGCGGCGCGTCGATCCTGCCGCGCACCAAGGTGGTGTCTGCAGCGCGGGACGGGGATCTATGGCGCGTCGAAACGCAAAATACCGAAAATTATGAAGTTCAGACCCACTATGCCCGCATGCTGGTGAACGCGGGCGGCCCGTGGGTGGGTGACATCATCCAGACCAAGGTGCGGCTCAATTCGACGGAAGGGGTGCGCCTTGTTCGCGGCTCGCACATCGTCACGCGCAAGCTCTATGACCACGACAAATGCTATTTTTTCCAGGGCACGGATGGGCGGATCATCTTCACCATCCCCTATGAGACGGATTTCACCCTGATCGGCACCACCGATGCCGAACACACCGAGCCGTCGGACAAACCTGTCTGTACACCCGAGGAGCAGTCCTACCTTCTCAACTTCGCGAACCAGTATCTGAAGCGCGACCTGACGGACGATGATGTTGTCTGGACCTATTCGGGGGTTCGCCCGCTCTACGACGATGGCGCGTCTAGCGCGACTGCGGCGACACGTGACTATACATTGAAGGTCGACGCGACGGGTGGTGCGCCGGTTCTGAACATCTTTGGCGGCAAGATCACCACCTATCGCCGCCTTGCCGAAAGCGCACTTGAAAAGATCGGTGAGCATTTGCCCGGGGTCAAGGGTCCGTGGACGGCAGGTGTGACCCTGCCGGGCGGCGATTTCGCGGTGGATGAAGTGGACACGCTTGTTGCGAACCTGCGGGCGCAGTATCCTTTCCTGGACGACTTCTGGGCCAGGCGGCTCGTGCGCGCCTATGGCACCGAGGCGGATGCGGTGCTGGGCGACGCGACACGGAAAAGCGATCTGGGCCGTGATTTCGGCGCGACGCTCACCGAGGCGGAAATCCTCTGGCTCATGGAACGTGAATACGCGCGCAGCGCCGAAGACGTGGTCTGGCGGCGCAACAAGCTGGGCCTGCGATTGCGCGGTGACCAGATCAAGGACTTGGAAACCTGGATGTCGGCGCATCGTCGGGCCATGCCCAAGGCCGCAGAATAAGGATGCTGGTATGACACTCGAGCTGAAAGGCGTGTCGAAGGTCGTGGAGGGGCAGACGCATATCTACCCCACGGACCTGACGCTTGAAAAAGGCACGATGAACGTCCTTCTGGGGCCGACCCTGTCGGGCAAGACCTCGCTGATGCGATTGATGGCAGGGCTGGACCAGCCCGCGACCGGCCAGATCATCTGGCAAGGCCACGACGTGACAGGCCAGCGTGTTCAAGACCGCAGGGTGGCGATGGTTTACCAGCAGTTCATCAATTACCCGTCGATGTCCGTCTATGACAATATCGCCTCTCCGATGAAGCTGATGGGGGTCGACAATTCGGAGATCGATCGCCGCGTGCGCGAAACGGCAGAGTTGATGCGGCTGACTCCGATGCTGGACCGCAAGCCGTTGGAATTGTCCGGTGGCCAACAACAGCGCTGCGCTTTGGCCCGCGCGCTGGTCAAGAATGCAGGTCTCGTCCTTCTCGATGAACCGCTGGCCAACCTGGACTACAAGCTGCGCGAGGAATTGCGGATCGAGATCCCGAAGATCTTTGAAAAGTCCGGATCGATCTTTGTCTATGCGACCACGGAGCCGGAAGAAGCGCTGCTTCTGGGGGGCAACACGGCAACGCTCTGGGAAGGCCGCGTGACGCAGTTCGGACCGACACCAGAGGTGTACCGCCAGCCGGTCGATGCCACAACAGCGCGGGTGTTCAGCGATCCGCCGATGAATTTCCTGCCCATCACCAAGACCGGAACGAAGTTGACCTTCGGAGACGGGCAATCGACACCGGTACAGGGCCGGTTGGCCGAGGTGCCAGATGGCAATTACACCGCCGGGTTCCGCCCCAACCACATCGAGATCGGTCAGCACGTGCCCGATGCGATGTCGTTCACCACACGCCTGACGGTGACAGAGCTGACCGGGTCAGAGACGTTTGTCCATCTCGACCATCATGGCGAACGCTGGGTCGGCCTGATCCACGGCGTTCACAACCTGGCGCTGGGTGAAGACCTGACGGTGTGGCTGGACCCGCGGCATGTCTACATATTCGATGAACGCGGCAAGCTCGTTGCGCCCGCATCCTACGCGCTCGCGGCTTAAGGAGAGGTAAAGATGGCCAAGATCACCCTCGACAACCTCGCCCATTCCTATCTGGCCAACCCGGCCAATGAGGCGGATTACGCCCTCAAGGAATTGAACCATGACTGGGACGATGGTGCGGCCTACGCCCTGCTCGGTTCGTCCGGTTGCGGAAAATCCACCCTTCTCAACATCATATCGGGGCTTCTTCAACCAAGCCAGGGACGCATCCTTTTCAATGGGCAGGACGTCACCCACTCCCCCACGGCAAAGCGCAACATCGCGCAGGTGTTCCAGTTCCCGGTCGTTTACGACACCATGACGGTGCACGATAACCTTGCCTTTCCATTGCGCAATCGGGGCCGGGACGAGGCCTACGTGGCCGAGCGGGTGAACAACATCGCCCGAATGATCGGCATGGAGGACGTGCTGTCGAAAAAGGCGCGCGGGCTGACAGCCGATGCCAAGCAGAAGATCAGCCTTGGCCGCGGTATGGTCCGCGAGGACGTGAATGCGCTGCTTTTCGATGAACCGCTGACCGTGATCGACCCGCACATGAAGTGGGAACTGCGCACGCAGCTCAAATCGCTGCATCACGAATTCGGCCATACGATGATCTATGTCACCCACGATCAGACCGAAGCGCTGACCTTCGCCGACAAGGTGGTCGTGATGTATGACGGTCGCGTGGTGCAGATCGGCACGCCCGAAGAACTGTTCGAACGGCCGGAACATACGTTTGTCGGGTATTTCATCGGCTCGCCGGGGATGAATGTCCTGACGGCGGACGTGCAGGGCACCGAGGCGCGTGTCGGCGGTTCGACGATCCCGCTGGGCGGCGGCTACAGGTCAATGCAGGGCAGCAAGGTCGAGATCGGTGTGCGCCCGGAATTCGTGAAACTGAGCAGGACCGACGGCTTGCCGTTGAGCATCCAACGGGTCGAGGATGTGGGCCGCCACAAGATCGTGCGCGCCACGTTCGAAGGTCACGAGATCAACATAATCGCCAATGAGGACGACGTCATCGGGGCGGACATGACCCGCGTGAGCTTCGATCCGGCGCATGTGAATGTTTATGTGAACGACTGGCGCGTGGCGCCCGACGGGTCGCAATCGGTTGGGGAGGCCGCGTGATGGAAAAGACAGTCAACCAGAAAGCGTGGTTCCTTGTCCTGCCGGTGCTGATCCTTGTCGCGTTCTCGGCGGTGATCCCGCTGATGACCGTGGTCAACTATTCGGTGCAGGACACGTTCGGCAACAACCAGTTCTTCTGGGCCGGGCTTGAGTGGTTCGGCGAGATGCTGCGCGATGACCGCATGTGGGGCGCGTTGGGCCGCCAGTTGTTCTTCTCGGGCACCATTCTGCTGATCCAGATTCCGCTGGGTGTCTTCGTGGCGCTCAACATGCCCAAGAAAGGGATATGGGCCAGCTTCTGCCTTGTCTTGATGTCTCTCCCGCTGCTGATCCCCTGGAACGTCGTCGGCACGATCTGGCAAATTTTCGGTCGCGCGGATATCGGGCTGCTGGGCTACACGCTGGATGCCCTTGGTATCGATTACAATTACACGAGCGACGCGGTTGCCGCCTGGGTGACGATCATCGTGATGGATGTCTGGCACTGGACCTCGCTTGTTGCGCTTCTGGCCTATGCCGGCCTGCAATCCATCCCGGACGCCTATTACCAGGCGGCCAAGATCGACCAGGCGTCGCGTTGGAAAGTGTTCCGCTTCATCGAATTGCCCAAGATGATGGGTGTTCTGATGATCGCCATCCTGCTGCGCTTCATGGACAGCTTCATGATCTACACCGAACCCTTCGTCGTCACCGGCGGTGGCCCCGGCAGCACCACGACGCTTCTGTCCATCGACCTTGTCAAGATGGCTCTTGGACAGTTCGATCTGGGTCCGGCGGCAGCGTTCTCGATCATGTATTTTCTGGTCATCCTGTTGATCTCCTGGGTGTTCTACACCGTGATGGTCAACCTCGATAAGCGGGGGAGCTGAACAATGGCTGACACGACAACCACCGATATTCCCGGAGATCTGACGGCAGGCGGAACCCGCAAACGCGTCAAGGTGAACGGGTCGGCCATAGTCATGGGCTTGTACCTGCTGTTCCTGATGCTGCCGATCTACTGGCTGCTGAACATGAGCTTCAAGACCAATGCCGAGATCCTGAGTTCCTTCACGCTCTGGCCCCAGACGTTCACGTTCGACAATTACCGCACGATCCTGACCGACGCGAGCTGGTACACGGGCTATATCAACTCGATCATCTACGTGACGATGAACACGGTGATTTCGCTGGCCGTCGCGTTGCCTGCGGCCTATGCCTTCAGCCGCTATCATTTCGTGGGTGACAAGCACCTGTTTTTCTGGCTGTTGACCAACCGCATGGCGCCGCCCGCGGTGTTCGCGCTGCCGTTCTTCCAGCTTTATTCCTCGGTCGGGCTGTTCGACACGCATATTGCGGTGGCCTTGGCGCATACCTTGTTCAACGTGCCGCTGGCGGTCTGGATCCTCGAAGGGTTCATGCGCGGCGTGCCCAAGGAAATCGACGAAACCGCCTATCTGGACGGCTACAGTTTCGGCCGCTTCTTTACCCGCATCTTCATGCCCCTGATCTCGTCGGGCATCGGGGTCGCCGCGTTCTTCTGCTTCATGTTCTCGTGGGTCGAATTGCTGCTGTCACGCACCCTGACCAGCGTGGAGGCCAAACCCATCGCTGCGACGATGACACGGACCGTCGGCGCAAGCGGCGTGGATTGGGGCGTGTTGGCCGCCGCCGGTGTGCTGACGATCATCCCCGGCGCGCTCGTGATCTATTTCGTGCGCAACTACATCGCCAAGGGCTTTGCCCTGGGGAGGGTGTGATGCGGATGACCTGTGACGAAACGCCCAAGATGACACACGTGAATACACGGAGGATCTTCTGATGGACCTTTCATGGATGGCATGGACATGGCCGACCGCGATTTTCTTCCTTGTCATCGCGAGCCTGCTGATCGTCTTCACAATCCTGGCAATCAAATTTCCCGAGACGCCGCGCACCGGTATCTTGCGGATCCAAACGACGCGGGGTGACAGATTGTTCATCACGCTGCTCGGTTCTGCCTTCATCAACCTGGCCTGGCTGGGTTTCATGGGCCCCGAGCTTCAGCCCTACGCGCTGATCGTATGTCTGGCCTATGCCGCGGCGGTGTTCCGCTACGTCTGACGCCGGATTTCAGGCATCGGATGCATCCGGTGCCCAACAAACCCTTGGTTCACTTTCGGGAGGATATCTATGAACCGTCTTTACAAATCCAGCACAGCCTTGGGGCTTGCGCTCATGATCGGGGGCAGCCCTGCCTTTGCCGACATGGATGCCGCGCGCGCCTTTCTGGATGAACAAATCGAACGGTCCGCGCTGTCGCGCGCGGACCAGGAAGCGGAATTGCAGTGGTTTATCGACGCTGCAGAGCCGTATCAGGGCATGTCGATCAACGTGGTTTCGGAAACCATCGCGACACATGAATACGAAAGCCAGGTGCTTGCGCCGGCGTTCACCGCGATCACCGGTATCGAGGTCTCTCACGACCTGATCGGCGAAGGCGATGTGGTCGAGCGGCTCCAGACTCAGATGCAGACCGGCGAGAATGTCTACGACATGTATGTCAATGACGCCGACCTGATCGGCACGCACTGGCGCTACCAGCAGGTGCGCAATCTGACAGACTGGATGGCCGGCGAAGGCGCCGAGGTGACGAATCCGGACCTCGATCTTGAAGATTTCATCGGCACCGCCTCGGCCACCGGCCCGGATGACAAGCTGTACCAGCTTCCGGTCCAGCAGTTCGCGAACCTCTACTGGTTCCGTCATGACTGGTTTACCGACCCGGACATCATGGCCGCCTTCGAAGAGGAATATGGCTACGAACTGGGTGTTCCGGTGAACTGGTCCGCCTACGAGGACATCGCGGAATTCTTCACCGGCCGGGAAATCGACGGCCAGACCGTGTATGGCAACATGGATTACGGTCGCCGTCACCCAAGCCTTGGCTGGCGCTTCACCGATGCATGGATGTCGATGGCCGGCATGGGCGACAAGGGTCTGCCCAACGGGACCCCGGTCGACGAATGGGGCATTCGCGTCAATGACGACTTTCAGCCTGTCGGCTCCTGCATGGCGCGCGGTGGTGCAACGAACAGCCCCGCCGCGGTCTATGCGATCGAGAAATATGTCGATTGGCTGGAAAACTACGCTCCACCCCAGGCCCCCGGCATGACCTTCTCCGAAGCGGGTCCGGTTCCGGGGCAGGGACGTGTTGCGCAACAGATGTTCCTCTACACGACATTCGTCGCGTCGCTGGTCGATCCCGACCTGCCGGTGATGAACGAGGACGGCACACCCAAGTGGCGTCTCGCGCCCAGCCCGCACGGGGCCTACTGGGAAGAGGGCATGAAGATCGGCTACCAAGATGTGGGATCGGCCACGCTGATGAAGTCCACTCCGGTGGACCGGGCGCAGGCCGCGTGGCTCTACGCTCAGTTCATCGCCTCCAAGACGGTGGACGTTGAAAAGTCGCATTATGGCCTGACCTTCATCCGCGAAAGCACGCTGGATCATGAAAGCTTCACCGAACGCGCACCGCGTCTCGGCGGGCTGGTCGAATTCTACCGGTCACCGGAGCGTGAAAACTGGACGGATACGGGCTTCAACATTCCGGACTATCCGCGTCTCGCGCAATTGTGGTGGCAGAACATCGGCGATGCGTCCTCGGGTGCCAAATCCGCCAAGGAAGCGCTCGACGGTCTGTGTGAAGAGCAAGAGCAAGTGCTGGAGCGTCTCGAACGGGCCGGTGTGCAGGGTGATCTCGGTCCCGTCATGAACGAGGAAAAGGGCGCCGAGTTCTGGCTGGCAGAGCCGGGCGCTCCGAAGCTGAAGCTCGAAAACGAAGATCCTGAGCCGTCAACCATCGCCTATGACGAGCTGATCAAGTCCTGGCAGTAAATTGCCTTTCGATCGGGGCGCGCGTGTTGCGCCCCGATCCCCTTTATTCCTTTCCTGTTTGATCCTTTCCCAGCGTCCTGAAAAACTGGACCGACATCGCACGTCACCATGAGGAGGCTCGCTGCCCATGACCCACATCCTTGCCATCGACCAAGGCACGACCTCGACGCGCGCCATCATTTTTGACGAAACCCTCAAGGCCGTTGTGTCGGCGCAGGAAGAATTCGAACAATATTATCCCAATAGCGGCTGGGTCGAACACGACCCTTCGGACCTCTGGTCGACGACGGCGGCCACCTGCCGCGCGGCCATCGAAAAGGCGGGTGCCGGGACAGGGGATATCGCCGCCATCGGCATCACCAACCAGCGCGAGACCACGCTGGTATGGGACCGCAACACCGGCAAGCCGGTGTTCAACGCGATCGTCTGGCAGGACCGGCGGACATCCGAATATTGCAAGACGCTCAAGTCGGACGGGTTCGAGACGGTCGTGACCGACCGCACCGGGCTTCTGCTTGACCCGTATTTCAGCGGCACCAAGCTGGCCTGGATCCTCGACAATGTCGACGGTGTCCGCGGGCGGGCCGAAGCCGGCGATCTTCTGTTCGGCACGGTCGACACATGGCTTGTCTGGAACCTGACCGGCGGCAAGGTGCATGTCACCGATGCGACCAATGCAGCGCGCACGATGCTCTATGATATCCGCAAGGGCCGCTGGTCGCGGACCATCTGCGACAGGCTGGGCATTCCGATGTCGATGCTGCCCGAAGTCAAGGATTGCGCTGCCGAATTCGGTGAAACCCGTGCCGATCTTTTTGGGCGCGCCATCCCGATACTCGGCATCGCAGGCGATCAGCAGGCGGCAACCGTGGGGCAGGCGTGCTTCAAGCCGGGGATGCTGAAATCAACCTACGGGACGGGCTGTTTTGCCCTCCTGAACACGGGTGACACGCCGGTGACATCGACCAACCGGTTGCTCACCACGATCGCGTATCAGCTTGATGGAAAACCGACCTACGCGCTGGAAGGGTCGATCTTCATAGCAGGGGCCGTGGTGCAATGGCTGCGCGACGGGCTCAAGATCATCCGGGAAGCGAAAGAAACGCAACCGCTTGCACAGAAGGCCGACGCGGCTCAGGAGGTGGTGCTTGTTCCGGCCTTTACCGGCCTCGGTGCACCCTACTGGAACGCTGAATGCCGGGGTGCGATTTACGGGTTGACGCGCAACTCGGGACCCGAAGAGTTTGCCCGCGCGGCCCTTGAAAGCGTCGGCTACCAGACGCGCGACCTGCTTGATGCAATGAAGGCGGATTGGGCGAGCACCTCCGAAACCGCTTTGCGAGACTTCAACGAGGCGACGCTTCGGGTCGATGGTGGCATGAGCGCGTCCGACTGGACGATGCAGTTCCTGTCCGACATCATCGATGCGCCGGTCGAACGCCCGCAGGTTTTGGAGACGACCGCGATGGGGGCGGCCTGGTTGGCCGGCTACAAGGCCGGGGTCCTGCCGGACATGGAGGCATTCGCCGCGCAATGGAAAGCCGACCGGCATTTCGATCCGGACATGAGCGCCGAGGCGCGCGCGCGAAAATACGGCGGCTGGAAACGTGCGGTCGAGGCGACGATCGGGTTCGCTGGTTAGGCTTCGGACGCGTTGGAAGCCGCTTCGAAGCGGCTTGCAACGCGGTTTCGAAACCGCGTGAAAAGAGCTTTGGAAAGCTCTTGCAGCCCGGTATCAGCCGGTCACGCTCAGAATGATTTTCCCGATATGGGTGGAGCCTTCCAGGCGCGCATGCGCCTGCGCCGCGTCCGCCAAGGCAAAGGTGCTGTCCACCACGGGTCCGATCCGTCCGGCAGCCAAATGCGGCCAGATCTCCGCCTCGAGCTCCCCCGCGATGGCGGCTTTGGCGGCAACCGATTGAGGGCGCAAAGTTGAACCGGTGATCGTCTGCCGCTTCATCATCATCGGCGCGAAATTCACCTCCGCTTTGGATCCGTGAAGAAAGGCGATCTGGACCAGACGGCCATCCTCTGCCAGCGACTTGAGGTTGCGCGATATGTAATCGCCGCCGACCATGTCGAGAATCACGTCCGCGGCGCCCATCCCGCGCATCTTGTCGACGAAATCCACCTCGCGATAATTCCACGCGGCTTCGGCGCCCAGTTCAAGGCAGGCATCACATTTTTCCTTGGACCCCGCCGTGGTGAACACGCGGGCGCCGCGCAAGGACGCCATCTGGATCGCCGTGGTGCCGATTCCGCTTGAGCCGGCATGCACGAGAAACCGCTCCCCGGCCTGCAAGCCGCCGCGTTTGAAGACATTCGACCACACGGTGAAAAACGTCTCGCAGAGCGCGGCCGCCTGGTCCAGCGCCATGCCATCCGGCACCGGCAGCGCATGATCGGCGCTGGTTGCGACGTATTCCGCATAGCCGCCTCCGGGCAAAAGCGCCGTGACCGCGTCGCCGACTTTCCACCGGAAAACGCCATGGCCGACCGCCGCCACGTGGCCCGCCGCCTCCAATCCTGGAAGCGGCGAGGCGCCCGGCGGCGGATTATAGGCACCTGCGCGTTGCAGGGCATCGGGCCGGTTCACTCCGGCGCAGGCCACCTTTATCACGATCTCGCCGGCCTTCGGGTGCGGCACCGCCACCGTCGTGGGGCGCAGGACCTCGGGTCCGCCAGGCTGTGAAATCTCGATTGCGGTCATCTCGGCGGGGAGGGGCATGGGCTGGTCCATCTTGCGTTTCGATTGCTTGGAGTGTCGCAGAACAATCCGGTACTGCAAGCCCGCGGAACGCTGTTCGCCCGCAGGTGCCGCGAGCAAAACACGGGTTTCATCGGCGGGGCGCGGGTCGGGTTGTCATTCTTTCCCGGCACGAACAGTTGTGAGCCATCCCGTGATGGCCTAATCCTTGGGGCAACAGCAGCATCCAAGAGGAAACGATCCATGACAGACGGACCCGAGTACGGCTTCGACACGCTACAGATTCACGCCGGTGCGCGGCCGGACCCGGCGACCGGTGCGCGGCAGACGCCGATCTACCAGACCACGGCCTACGTGTTTCGCAATGCCGATCACGCGGCGGCGCTCTTCAACCTGCAAGAGGTGGGGTATATTTACTCGCGTCTGACCAACCCGACCGTGGCCGCGTTGCAGGAACGCATGGCGACGCTCGAGGGCGGGGCAGGGGCGGTCTGCTGTTCTTCGGGGCACGCGGCGCAGATCATGGCGCTGTTTCCGCTGATGGGGCCGGGCAAGAACATCGTCGCGTCGACGCGCCTTTACGGCGGGACGGTCACGCAGTTCAGCCACACGATCAGACGCTTCGGCTGGTCCGCGACCTTCGTGGATTTCGACGACCCGGATGCAGTGAAAGCGGCGATCAACGACGACACCCGCGCGGTGTTCTGCGAATCCATCGCCAATCCGGGCGGCTACATCACCGATCTGGACGCCATCGCGCGGATCAGCGATGACGCCGGCATCCCGCTCATCGTCGACAACACCTCGGCGACGCCCTACCTCTGTCGCCCGATCGAACACGGTGCCACGCTGGTTGTGCATTCCATGACCAAATTTCTCACGGGCAACGGCACTGTCACGGGCGGCTGCGTTGTGGATTCGGGTAAATTCGACTGGACCGCATCCGACAAGTTCCCGTCGCTGAGCGAGCCCGAGCCGGCCTATCATGGTCTGAAATTCGCCGAGACCTTTGGCCCGCTCGCCTTTACGTTTCATGGCATCGCCATCGGACTGCGTGACCTGGGCATGACGTTGAATCCGCAGGCGGCGCATTACACGATGATGGGGATCGAGACGCTGTCGTTGCGGATGCAGAAGCATGTCGAGAACGCGATGACCGTGGCAAGTTGGCTGGAAACCCATGACGCGGTCGAGGCGGTGACATATGCCGGGCTACCCTCGTCGCCCTATAATCACCGTGTCGAGAAGATTTGCCCCAAGGGCGCGGGCGGGTTGTTCACCGTGGCACTCAAGGGCGGCTATGACGCCTGTGTAAAGCTGGTGGAGTCGCTTGAGATCTTCAGCCATGTCGCCAACCTGGGCGATACGCGTAGCCTCGTCATCCATTCCGCCTCGACCACGCATCGGCAGTTGACCGAGGAACAGCAAATAGCGGCAGGGGCTGCGCCGAACGTGGTGCGGATTTCCATCGGCATCGAGGATCCCAAAGACCTGATCGCGGATCTCGACCAGGCGCTGTCCGCGGCAGGATGAGCGGCAAGGGCTTTCGAAAGCCCTTGCCCGCATTTTCGAAAATGCGGCAAGCCTGTTCGAACAGGCTTGCCCCCGGATCAGAGCGCGATCGGCTGCATCACTTGTGGTTCGATCACGTCCACATCGGGCAGAGCGCGGATCAGCCCTTCGGCGGATTGTTCGAGTGCCGGGAAGGTGCGGTAGTGACAGGGAACCAGCGTCTTGAAGTTGAAATAGCGCTTTGCCGCATAGGCGACCCCGGCCATATCCATGGTATAGTACCCCCCCGCTGAAAGAATGCCGATATCGGGTTTGTAAAGGTCCCCGATCCAGTCCATGTCGGCCATGATCGAGGTGTCGCCCGAGACATAGATCGTGCGGCCTTCGCCGCGAATGACAAAGCCGGTTTCCATGCCCATATAAGCGCTGCGGCCGTCCACAGGCATTGTTGATGAGTGCGAGGCAGGCACCAGCGTCACCGCCACATTGCCCAGCGTGATCGTCCCGCCCTTGTTGAAGGCATGTCCCTCGACCGCGCCATCGGCGTGCAGCCGCCCGGCCAGCTCGACGATCCCTGACAGGGGCGCGCCGGTGTTTCTGGACAATTCCGCGACGCCGTTGGTGTGGTCGAAATGCCCATGTGTCACGAGGATATGCGTCGCACCCGCAACGGCGGCGCCATGATCCTGCCCTTCCATCATCGGATTGCCGTTCAGCCACGGGTCGATCAGCAGCACCTGATCACCAATCTCGATGCGGAATCCCGCGTGGCCCAGCCAAATGATATTCATTCCATATTTCCTTTCTCCAGATCAGGCGCAGGCTAGCACACCCAACACCGCCGAAAAGAGGTCACTGCGGTTTGATCTGTGTCAATCAAAATGGACAATCAATATGTCAACTTGAAGTGACACATCAGGGAGGCCCGTCATGCGCATCTTGTTTGTCCACCCGAATTACCGCTCCGGCGGCGCAGAGATCGCGGGCACCTGGCCACCGGCCTGGGTCGCCTACCTGTCGGGCCACCTGCGGCAGGCCGGATTCGATGACATCCATTTTGTCGATGCGATGACCGACAATCTCTCGGATGCCGATCTGGCGAAGCAAATGGAAGACATTCAGCCCGATGTGGTCGGTGTCACTGCGATCACGCCGTCGATCTACCGGGCCGAGGATGTGCTCAAGGTCGCCAAGGACGTAGTGCCCGACGCGGTGCGGATGCTGGGCGGCGTGCATGCCACCTTCATGTACAAGCAGGTCCTGTCCGAGGCGCCCTGGGTCGACGTCATCGTGCGCGGCGAGGGCGAGGAGATCTGCACCGAGCTGATGCTCGCCATCGAGGACGGGCGCTGGCCTGCCGACAAGCACAAGATCAAGGGTCTGGCATTCCAGGACGGTGACCGGATCGTCGCGACCCCGGCGGCGAGCACGGTCAAGGACCTGACCAAGATCAAGCCGGACTGGACCGTTCTGGAATGGTCGAAATACATCTACATCCCGCTGAACACGCGCGTCGCGATCCCCAACCTTGCACGCGGCTGCCCGTTCACCTGTTCCTTCTGTTCGCAGTGGAAGTTCTGGCGCGATTACCGCGTGCGCGACCCCAAGGACGTGGTGGACGAGATCGAGGACCTGGTCGAAAATCACGGCGTCGGCTTCTTCATCCTTGCCGACGAGGAACCGTCGATCAACAAGAAGAAATTCGTCGCCTTCTGCCAGGAACTGATCGACCGCGGCCTGCCCGACAAGGTCAAATGGGGCATCAACACCCGCGTGACCGACATCTACCGCGACCGCGATCTGCTCAAGTTCTACCGCAAGGCGGGGCTGGTACATGTGTCACTGGGCACCGAAGCGGCGGCGCAGATGAAGCTGGACCAGTTCAACAAGGAAACCACCGTCGCCGAGAACAAGGAAGCGGTGCGCCTGTTGCGCGAGGCGGATATCCTTGTCGAGGCGCAATTCATCGTGGGTCTGGACAATGAGACCGCCGAAACGCTGGAAGAGACCTTCCAGATGGCGTGGGACTGGCAGCCGGATCTGGCGAACTGGGCGATGTATACGCCGTGGCCCTTTACACCGCTGTTCCAGGACTTGAAGGACAAGGTCGAGGTCTTCGACTTCTCGCGCTACAACTTTGTCACGCCGATCATGAAGCCGGCCGCGATGGAGCGGGGCGAATTGCTGGACGGCGTGATGAAGAATTACCGTCGCTTCTACATGCGCAAGGCGCTGTTCCATTACCCGTGGCGCGGCACCGGGTTCCGGCGGCGCTACCTGCTGGGCTGTCTCAAGGCCTTCCTGAAAGCGGGCTTTGCGCGCACCTTCTATGATCTGGGCAAGGTCGGCTATACCGGGCCGCAATCGAAGAACAACCTCGATTTCCACTTCGACGAGACCCGGACCATCGCCGAGGCGCAGATGGAGGATTGGGAGGCCAGCGCTGACAAGGCCGCCAAGGCGGCCGAACGGCGCGAAGCGGTGAAGGCGCAAATGAAAGAGCGGTCGGCCGATCGGACACAAAGCTTCAAGATGCCAAACGGGGCCGAGGTAAAGGCCTGCGGTGGCGGAACGCAGCAAATGGAAGATGTCTGACGGGGTGCAGACCGAAGGCGTGATCGGTCCCAACGCCATCTTGCAGCTTCTGCCGCAGATCGAAGGCATCGGTGGGCAGGCGCAAGTCGCGCGGATGCTGGCCGATGCGGGCGTGGACATGGTGCCGGACGGGTCGCAGATGATCCCCGAGGGCCAAGCGGCGCGCCTGCATCAGGCCTTGCGCCGTGACGCGCCTGAAATGGCGCCGCTGTTGGCGTCCGAGGCCGGGCACGCGACGGCCCGGTATATCCTCGCGCATCGCATCCCCGTCCTTGCACAGCGCGCCCTCAGGGCGCTGCCGGCGGGTTTGGCGGCGCGCGCCCTGTCCAGGGCAATTGCCAAACACGCCTGGACCTTTGCAGGTTCCGGCCATTTCCGGGTCGTCACGCCCTGGGTGTTTGAAATTGCGCAGAACCCCATCGTGCGCGGCGAACACAGCCCGATACCGCTCTGCCATTGGCATTCCGCGGTTTTCACCCAGCTCTACCAAACCCTTGTCGCGCCCGACTGCCGTTGCACGGAAACCGCCTGCTGCGCCGTCACCGGGCACGGCGCCTGCCGGTTCGTGGTCACGCGCGGGTGACGGCCGCATCGCTTCCACTTGAACCCCTCATCCCGGACCGCTAAAGGCAGGTTGACAGTCTGTATCGCGATCCGAAGGGTGCCTCATGTCCATCGATACCGAAACCGCCGCCCGTGTGGCCAAGCTTGCGCGCATCCGTGTCGAAGACGATGCGCTGCCCGCGCTGGCACAGGAATTCTCGAATATTCTCGGCTTTATCGAGCAGCTGAACGAGGTCGATGTCGACGGCGTCGAGCCGATGGTCAGCGTGGAACCGATGCGGCTCAAGCGGCGCGAGGACGGGGTGACGGACGGCGGCATGCAGGACAAGGTCCTGGCCAACGCCCCCGACGCGCGCGAAGGGTTTTTCGCGGTTCCGAAGGTGGTGGAATAATGACCGACCTGAGCAAGCTCAAGATTTCCGAAGCCCGCGACGCGCTGCGCAAGGGGGACGTGACCAGCGTCGACTTGACCGAAGCCTGCCTGTCGGCGGTGGACCGTGCCGTGACCCTGGGCGCGGTCGTGCACAAGACGCCCGAAGTGGCGATTGGCCAGGCCAAATCCGCCGATGACCGGATCAAGGCCGGCGACGCACCCGACCTTTGCGGCATCCCGCTTGGCATCAAGGACCTGTTCTGCACCAAGGGCGTGCCAAGCCAGGCCGCCAGCGCGATTCTGAACGGCTTCACACCCGAATACGAAAGCACCGTGTCAGGCAAGCTGTTCGATGCCGGCGCGGTGATGCTGGGCAAGCTCAACATGGACGAGTTTGCCATGGGAAGCAGCAACGAAACCTCGACCTATGGCAACGCGGTCAATCCGTGGCGGCGCAATGGGGACGACACCGCGCTCACGCCGGGCGGCTCGTCCGGTGGGTCGGCCGCTGCCGTCGCCGCTGACCTCTGCCTCGCTGCCACCGGCACCGACACCGGCGGGTCGATCCGCCAGCCCGCCGCCTTCACCGGCATTACCGGCATCAAGCCCACCTATGGCCGCTGCTCGCGCTGGGGCATCGTTGCCTTCGCCTCGTCGCTGGACCAGGCCGGCCCGATGACCAAGGATGTGCGCGACGCCGCGATCATGCTTGAGGCGATGTGCGGCCATGATCCCAAGGACAGCACCAGCGCCGATTTGCCCGTGCCCAACTTCGAGGCGATGCTGACCGGCGACATCCGCGGCAAGACCATCGGCATCCCGCGCGAATACACGATGGACGGGATGCCCGACGAGATCGCGGCGCTTTGGGCCGAGGGCCGCAAGATGCTCGAGGACGCGGGCGCCGTGGTGAAGGATATCTCCTTGCCGCATACAAAATACGCGTTGCCCGCCTATTACGTCATCGCGCCCGCCGAGGCGTCGTCGAACCTCGCGCGCTATGACGGCGTGCGCTATGGCCATCGCGCCAAGCTGTCCCAGGGCGACGGCATCACCGAGATGTACGAGAAGACCCGCGCCGAAGGCTTTGGCCCCGAAGTGCAACGCCGCGTGATGGTCGGCACATATGTGCTGTCGGCCGGCTTTTACGACGCCTATTACAACCGGGCCCGCAAGGTTCGCACGCTCATCAAGAAGGACTTCGAGGATGTCTTCGCCCAGGGCGTCGACGCGATCCTGACACCCGCCACCCCCTCGGCGGCGTTCGAACTGGGCCGCAAGCAGGATGATCCGGTCCAGATGTATCTCAATGACGTGTTCACCGTCACCGTGAACCTTGCCGGGCTGCCCGGCATATCTGTTCCGGTCGGGCTGGACACCACCGGGCTGCCGCTTGGTCTGCAACTGATCGGCCGGCCGTGGGAAGAGGGCGATTTGCTGAACACCGCCTACGCTCTGGAACGCGCGGCCGGGTTTGTGGCGAAACCCGCCCAATGGTGGTAACACGCGCCAGATGAGCCAGGACATGAGCAGAAAATCCCCACACTCCCGACGTCTGACCCGTGCGTCGATCGGCGGCCTCGTGCTTTTGGCGCTCGCGGCCTGTTCCACGGAGGTGCCGAACAGCGGCGTCGGCTTCGACGATTACGACAGCTACCAACAGCGCCGCGATCAAGTGCTCGAAGGTCGTGAACCGGCCACGACGATCACGCCGCCCGCGCCGGTGACCGGCGCGCCGCTCTCGGCGACAGGCCCCCTGGACGACGCGGCCCTCGCGGCCCGTCGCGCAAATTCGGGTGTTGATCCGGTCAACGCCTCACCCGGCAACCCGGCGCCGCAGCCGGTGGAAAATGCCGCCGGCATCTCCACCGAGAATGATTTCGACGCCGTGTCCAACACGCGCAGTATCGAAAGCGACGCAGCCCTGATCGCGCAGAACCGCTCGCGCTACCAGGTCATCCAGCCCGAGGCGCTGCCCACACGCCCGGGGACGGATGCGCCGAATATCGTGGCCTACGCGCTGCAGACCGACAATCCCAAGGGCGCGCCGATCTATCGCCGCTCGTCCTTTGCGTCTGAAAACCGGCATCTGCGCAATTGTGCCGGCTTCGCCTCGTCCGATCTCGCGCAGGAGGCGTTTCTTGCCGCCGGTGGCCCGGAGCGGGATCGCAAGACCCTCGACCCCGATGGGGACGGGTTTGCCTGCAACTGGGACCCGGCCCCGTTCCGCGCGGTCCGCAACTGACGCCGCTCTGGCACCCATCGCCGAATTGCGGCCCGCGCCGTGGCGGCGCGCGGCCTGACCTGATCGTCTTGCACTACACGGCGATGGAATGTGCCGCGACGGCGCGCGATTGGCTCTGCGATCCGCAGGCACAGGTTTCGGCGCATTACGTCTTGGCATCCGATGGCACGCTTTGGCAATTGGTCGACGAAGACGCCCGCGCCTGGCACGCCGGCGCCGGGGCGTGGGGGCCGGTCGACGACGTGAACTCCCGTTCCATCGGGATCGAGATCGCCAATACCGGTCACACGCCGTTCGCCGCTTGCCAGATGGATCGGCTGGAGCGCCTGGTCGCGGAGATAATGACCCGCCACGGCATCCCCCCCGAACGGGTCATCGGCCATTCGGACATGGCACCGGGCCGCAAGACCGATCCCGGACCAAGGTTCGACTGGCTGCGGCTGGCCCGGCAGGGGCTGTCGATCTGGCCAGAGCCGCATGGCAACGGCGATTTCTTTGAGAACGCGCGGCGCTTCGGCTATAAGGCTGCTGTCCCGCGGGAGACACTCCTGCACAGCTTTCGCCTGCGGTTCCGTCCCGGTGCGACAGGCCCGATTGACGCTACTGACCATGCACTCATGGCCTGCCTCGCACAGCGCTGGCCCGTCGCCGCGTCCTGATCTTCTCTGGTTTTCAAATATCCCGGGGGTTTGGGGGTGGAACCTCCAAGTGGTTCCGCAGGTGGGAACAGACGATGCGTCACTGCATCCTTGCTGCTCAAATCAACTCGTAGGGCAGGATGCCCCGCCGGTGCGTCTGGATCGTCAGCTTGCGCTCCAGCGGCGGGACCGATCTTTGATGACAATTCGAGCGTTCACAAATCCGGCAGGAAATCCCGATCGGCTCGAAGGCGCCATCGCGGGCGAGGTCCAGCCCGTCGGCGTAGACCAGCGCGCCGGCATGTTTCACCTCGCAGCCAAGCGCGATCGCGTAGCGCCGCACGGGCGCGCCGAAATGCCCCCCGGTCTTGGAGACATCCCGTGCGAGAGAGATATAGCGCACCCCATCCGGCGTTTCGGCCAATTGCCGCAGGAACCGGCCCGGAGTCTCGAAGGCGCGGTGCACGTTCCACAGCGGACAGGCCCCGCCGAAGCGGGCAAATTGCAAGCGCGTGGCGCTGTGCCGCTTGGTGATCGTGCCGGCCTGGTCGACGCGAACGAAAAAGAACGGGATCCCCTTGGCCCCGGGGCGTTGCAGGGTCGACAGCCGGTGCGCCACCTGTTCGATCGACGCCCCGAACCGCCGTGCCATCAATTCCAGGTCGTGGCGGGTTTCATGAGCGCTGTGCAGGAATTGCCCGTAGGGCATCACCGCGGCCCCGGCGAAATAATTGGCCAGACCCAGCCGCGCGATGTCGCGGGCCGCGTCGGACTGGAACCGGCCCAGATCGAGCGTTGCATCCAGCAGCTTGCCATGACGTGCCAGCGCCAGTTGCAGCATCATCTGGAAAGTCTGGGTTTCGGGCGCGGCCAGCGACGACACGGTCACTTCCTGCCGTAATTCGTCAAAGCGGCGCAGCTCGGGCATGTTGGCGAAACGGACATGCAGCCCTTCGTGTTCGAGCCCGCGAATGGCGGCGCGCACGCGGTCCGATCCGGTCAGCTTGGTGGCCACCCGCTCGGCGGCGCGGTCCACGGCGTCGATGTAGTTGTCGCAATAGTGAAAGAAATCGCGCACCTCTTCCCAGGGTGAGGGCTGCAACTGCGCGCCCTCGCGCCCCAGGGCCTCGTCCAGCGACGCGAGCCGTTCATGGGTCTGCCTGTAGGCGCTGTGCAGTTCGAGAAAGGCCCGCGCCAATCCCGGCGCGTTCGATGCGGTCAGGCGAAGATCGGCAATCGGGGGGGTGGCGTCCGAGAAGATCGGATCGGCCAGCGCCTCGCGCATGTCTGAAATCATGCGCTCGGCATCCCCCTGGCCCAATTCGGTCACATCGATTCCGAATTCCTGCGCAAGGGCCAGCACCACCGTGGTGGACAGCGGGCGCTTGTTGTTTTCCATCTGGTTCAGATAGGGCAGGGACACGCCCATCTTGGTCGAGAAATCGCGCTGGGTCATGCCCAGTCGGGTGCGGATCTCGCGCAGCTTGGCACCGGCATAAAGTTTTTGAGTCGACATGTCAGCCTCGGGGATTTGCAGCTTTGCAGCGCGTCACTGCCGAGTTTGCAAATTCATCCGGCGCTGTCCAGCCCGGCAAGCCGCGCCGACCGCCAGATCACCAGCTGAATCGCGAAGATCGCAAAGATCGCGGTGGCAAGCATGATCCACAAAAGCGGCCACGGGCCCGATCCCGGCACCAAGAGCGCGCCGGCCAGGGCGGACAGGCCCGCGCCTCCGCCCAGCATGATTGCGCCGCCCAAACCGCTTGCCGTGCCGGCCAGATGGGGACGCACCGACAGCATGCCTGCGGTGGCGTTGGGGATTGTCATGCCGTTGCCAAGGCCGACGAAGGTCATGAAGCCGAAGAAACTCCATTCGGTGCCAAAGCCCAGCCAGAAGACGCTTATGGACAGAAGTATGCCAGCCGCGTTGATCAGCGTGCCAGCAAAGACCATGCGGTTGACGCCGATCCGCGCCGAATAGCGCCCCGAGATGAAATTGCCGAGGAAATAGCCGATCGCGGGCGCGCCGAAGAAGAAACCCAGGATGGCCGGTGACATGCCGAACACTTCGGTGCCGACAAAGGGCGCACCGCCCAGGTAGGCAAAGAACGCGCCCGAGGACATGCCGGCGGCAAGCGCATAACCCCAGAAACGCGGGCTGGTCAGAAGCTCGGGGTATTGCGCGAATTGCGCGGTCATGGACAGGCCGCTGACGCTGGCGGTCTCGCCAAGGTCGGCCCAGGAAAGCCAGAACATGCCCAGGCCAAGGATGAAGAGCAGCCAGAAGTTCGACTGCCAGCCGAACATTTCGTCGAGAATGCCGCCAAAGGCCGGGCCGATCATCGGCACCACCGCCATACCCATTGTCACGTAGCCGATCATCGACGCGGCCTGGTCTTGCGGCACGCAATCGCGCACCACGGCGCGCGACAGGACCATCGCGGTGACGATCACCGCTTGCGCCATCCGAAACGCAAGGAAGGTGTAGACATCGGGTGCATAGATGCAGCCCAGCGTGGCAAAGCAAAACCCGCCAAGGCCCCAAAGGATCACCGGGCGGCGACCGAGCTTGTCCGAGATCGGCCCGATCAGGATTTGCAGCACCGCGTTCACGCCAAGATAGACCGCCACCGACAGCTGCATCAGCCGGTACTCGGTGTCGAAATAGGCGGTCATGTTGGGCAGGGAGGGCAGAAAGATGTTCATCACAAGCGCCGACAGCCCCGCGAGCAGGATCAGTGTGACAATATGCGGCGGTGTGGCGCGGTCGAGGAAGCGGACCTTTGAGATGTAACTCATTGGATATCGCTACGCCCGGTCTCCGGGAATGTCCATATGAGGCGGCGTAACGATACAATTTGCAAATTTGCAAATAGCAAGCAGAAGTCTTTCCATGGTTTGCAAATTTGCTCATTTTCTCTTGAGTGCGTGCCGCACCACAGTATGGTCGTGCGAAAGGCAAAAAGGGATGGTCCATGAAAGATATTCTGCAAGAGTTGGAGACCCGCCGCGCCGACGCCCGCATGGGTGGTGGGCAAAAACGCATCGACGCACAGCACGCGCGCGGCAAGCTGACGGCACGCGAACGGGTCGAGCTGTTGCTGGATGAAGGCAGCTTTGAAGAATACGACATGTTCGTCACCCATCGCTGCACCGATTTCGGGATGGAAAAGAACCGCCCGGCGGGCGACGGCGTTGTCACCGGCTGGGGCACGATCAATGGCCGGATGGTCTATGTCTTCAGTCAGGACTTCACCGTCCTGGGCGGATCGGTGTCTGCGACCCATGCGATGAAGATCTGCAAGATCATGGACATGGCGATGCAGAACGGCGCGCCGGTGATCGGGATCAACGATTCAGGCGGCGCACGTATCCAGGAAGGTGTCGACAGCCTGGCCGGCTATGGCGAGGTGTTCCAGCGCAACATCATGGCCTCGGGCGTGGTGCCGCAGATCAGCGTGATCATGGGGCCATGCGCGGGCGGGGCGGTCTACAGCCCGGCCATGACCGACTTTATCTTCATGGTGAAGGACAGTTCATACATGTTCGTCACCGGGCCTGACGTGGTGAAAACCGTCACCAACGAACAGGTCACCGCAGAAGAGCTGGGCGGCGCGGCGACGCATACCAGGAAATCCTCGGTCGCGGATGCCGCGTTCGACAATGATGTAGAGGCGCTCGCCGAGGTGCGGCGCCTGGTGGATTTCCTGCCGCTCAACAACCAGCAGCCCGCCCCCAGGCGCCCGTTCTTCGATGACGTCGACCGGGTGGAGTCATCGCTGGACACGCTGGTTCCTGAGAATCCCAACACACCCTATGACATGAAAGAGCTGATCCAGAAGATCGCGGATGAGGGTGATTTTTACGAGATACAGGAAGACTTCGCCAAGAACATCGTGACCGGCTTTGTCCGCCTGGAAGGACAGACGGTGGGGATTGTCGCGAACCAGCCGATGGTTCTGGCAGGGGTGCTGGACATCGACAGCGCCCGCAAGGCTGCGCGCTTTGTGCGGTTCTGTGATTGTTTCGGTATCCCGATCCTGACGTTGGTGGATGTGCCCGGCTTCCTGCCGGGAACGTCGCAGGAGTATAACGGCGTGATCAAGCACGGGGCAAAGCTGCTCTATGCCTATGGCGAAGCGACGGTGCCGAAAGTCACGGTCATCACCCGCAAAAGCTATGGCGGGGCGTATGTCGTCATGGCGTCCAAGCACCTGCGGGCGGATGTGAATTATGCCTGGCCGACAGCCGAGATTGCCGTGATGGGCGCGAAAGGCGCGACCGAGATCATCCACCGGTCGGATTTGGGCGATGAGGCAAAGATCGCCGCCCATGCCGCCGAATACGAAGACCGCTTCGCCAATCCATTTGTCGCGGCGGAACGCGGCTTTATTGACGAGGTGATCCAGCCGCGCAGCACCCGCAAACGTGTCGCGCGGGCGTTCGCCGCGCTGCGGTCGAAAAAGCAGGACATGCCCTGGAAGAAGCACGACAACATTCCGCTTTGAGCGGCGCTGGTGCGTGTGAGCACGCACCCTACGGAGGGAGGCCGTCAATGGCGATTGGAGGAGCTGGGCAATGTCTCGTCATGGGTGCAATGGCACTTGGCTGGACAGCTGCGTGCGCGTCTGATGAGCCTCTCTCCGTGCCTTCGGGCCAGCCCGTGATGTTCCAGGAAATGCTTTGGGACCGGCCCGGCGCGGGGCTTGTCTACCGGTTTCGTTTCATCGCGCCCGAGATCGGGCAGGAGGGGCGCGCCTATGATGACGTGGAGGTGGACATGCAGCATCTGTGCGAGGCGTATGCGATTCCCCGCATCGCCGATACCGGGCCGCAGCCCAGACAGATCGTGATTTCCCTGGCCAGGACCGAAACCGAATTCGGTATTACCAATCCCGAAGTCGTGCAATTTTTCGAAGCGTATCGCATAGAAGACGAGACCTGCATCTTGGAGCTTTTTTAATGCGACTACAAAATCTTGCGGACCGTCTGTCCAGTTGGAAACGGTTTGAGTCTTTTGCGCCACAGCGCGGCGTTGTCTTGGGCTGTGGATATCTTTCGGCCCGGATTTCAGGATATCCTGAAGAGGACTGCACCCAAGCAGTCTTTACCTCGAACCGAGGACAGGCAGGACCATCATCTGGTTTTGTTGGGTCCTTTACTGAACCTGACAGGAGAACAAGATGTCCAAGAGCATCAAGCTTCTTGCCGCAGCCGGCCTTTTTGCAGCGCTCTCGGCGTGTGCACAACAGCAGGCTGAAGAAGAGTTTGTGGTCATCGATCCGGAACCGATCAGCCACGAGCCCGTTCAAACCGGCAAATACAAGTAAACTGAAAACGGGGCGGGCACAGACGTCCGCCCCCTTTTCGCCGATGCGCGCAGGGGTTGTCCCATGCTGAAGCATCGCGGCTTTCCGGGGCGGCTTCCCGGAACGGATTTCCAGTTCACCATCCGGCGGCCCAATCCAAAGGGTGCCACGCCTCTTATCCGGCGGGACCGCTATCGCGACCGCCGCGCGCCGGACAAACGCGCCGATCTGGCCTTCATGGGCGCATTGTGGGCGCATTTCGGCGACGCACCGTTCGAGCGCGGCAATCTCGATGCCGGGCGGCTGAGCTGGCTGTTCGCACGCGAGGTGCTGCCCTATGACGACCCCTTTGATCCCGAAAGCTATGACGCGCAGCTGATCATCGACGAAAAAGCGGCGCGCGCCAGCTTTCCTGAGGCGTTCGAAGACGGAATGTGGGCATGAAATCGCTGACGCCGGGACACTTTAAGCGGGAACAGGCCGAAACGGCAAGTTGCCGCAAACGGTCGATTGATCCGTTGGGCGATTGTGGCACGCTGCCCGCGTTCCTGGTGACTTGGCGTTGGCAGTTTGCGCCAGGTTTTCTCAGCTACCCTGTGCCTGTCGGGCGGTTTGGCCATACCCCAGGTCAAACGCCTGACATTTTTCATTTTACATCAGAATGTTACACCGAACGGCAAAGTTTTTCTCAAACCTGGCACCATCCGGATCGGGGCTGGAACAGGCGGCCAATCCGATGCGTTCCTTCACGACAGGTACTCTTTCGAGAAGGAACACACTCATGGAACAGACTGGTCTCAGCCGCAAATCCATCCTCGTCGTCTGTGCGCTGCTTGGCGTTTCCGCCTGCGGCGACACGCTGGGCGAGCAGGCGCTTCTGGGCGGTGCGGCCGGTGCGGGCACAGCGGTCGCAACCGGCGGGGATACCGCAACGGGTGCAGCCGTCGGCGCAGCCGGCAATGTCGCCTACTGCCAGGCCTATCCCGAACGCTGCTGACGCAGCGCGCTACCACTCACATTCATTCGGGAATTGGACCGTCGCGCCGTCAGGCTGCGGCGGTCTTTTTCGTTCTATCGCCGCGGGTCGCGCCGGCGGCCAAGAAAAGACAGACAGAAAGGGACAGACATGTTCGACAAGATCCTGATTGCCAACCGGGGCGAGATTGCCTGCCGGGTGATCAAGACCGCCCGCAAGATGGGCATCAAGACCGTCGCGATCTATTCGGATGCCGACAAACACGCGCTGCATGTCGAGATGGCCGACGAGGCGGTGCATATCGGCCCGCCACAGGCGAACCAGTCCTATATCGTGATCGACAAGGTGATGGACGCGATCCGCCAGACCGGAGCGCAGGCGGTGCATCCGGGCTACGGGTTCCTGTCGGAAAACCCGAAATTCGCCGAGGCGCTCGAAGCTGAAGGCGTGGCCTTCATCGGGCCGCCCAAGGGGGCGATCGAAGCGATGGGGGACAAGATCACCTCCAAGAAGATCGCGCAGGAGGCCGATGTGTCCACGGTGCCGGGTGTCATGGGCCTGATCGAGGACGCCGAGGAGGCGGTGCGTATTTCGAGCGAGATCGGCTATCCGGTGATGATCAAGGCCAGCGCCGGAGGCGGCGGCAAAGGCATGCGGATCGCGTGGAACGACGATGAGGCGCGCGAAGGGTTCCAGTCGTCCAAGAACGAAGCCGCGTCATCCTTTGGCGACGACCGCATCTTCATCGAGAAATTCATCACCCAGCCGCGTCATATCGAGATCCAGGTGCTGTGTGATGCGCATGGCAACGGCATCTACCTGAACGAACGGGAATGTTCGATCCAGCGCCGGAACCAGAAGGTTGTCGAAGAAGCGCCCAGCCCGTTCCTGGATGAAGACACACGCAAGGCGATGGGCGAGCAATCCGTCGCTCTGGCAAAGGCCGTGGGCTACACCAGCGCCGGGACGGTGGAATTCATCGTCGATGGCAACCGGAACTTCTTTTTCCTTGAAATGAATACGCGGTTGCAGGTGGAACACCCCGTGACCGAACTTATCACGGGCGTCGATCTGGTCGAACAGATGATCCGCATCGCCAATGGCGAGGCGCTGTCGATCAAGCAGGATGATGTGAAAATCAATGGCTGGGCCATCGAGAACCGGCTTTACGCCGAAGACCCTTACCGCGGCTTCCTGCCGTCGATTGGCCGCCTGACCCGCTATCGCCCACCCGAGGAAGGGCCGCTGGGCGATGGCATCGTGCGCAACGACACCGGCGTGTTCGAGGGTGGCGAGATCAGCATGTACTACGATCCGATGATCGCAAAGCTGTGCACCTGGGCCCCGACCCGCGGCAAAGCGATCGAGACGATGCGCAATGCGCTCGACAGTTTCGAGGTCGAGGGCATTGGCCACAACCTGCCTTTCGTCGCTGCCGTGATGGATCATCCCAAGTTCATCGCCGGCGAAATGACCACCGCCTTCATCGAGGAGGAATATCCCGACGGCTTTGACGGGGTGACACTGGACGACACGGCGCTGAAACGGGTCGTCGCTGCCTGTGCCGCGATGAACCGCGTCGCCGAGATTCGCCGCGCGCGGATTTCAGGCACGCTCGACAATCACGAACGCCAGGTCGGAGATGACTGGAATGTCGCGTTGCAGGAGCGGGATTTCGACGTGACCATTGCGGCGGATCAGAGCGGCGCGACCGTTCGCTTTGCGGATGGTACCGAATTGCGCGTTGCAGGGGCCTGGACGCCGGGCGATCAACTGGCACGGATGACGGTGAACGACGCTCCGCTGGTGATGAAGGTCGGCAAGGTCTCGGGCGGGTTCCGCATCCGCACGCGGGGCGCGGACCTCAAGGTCCACGTCCGCACGGCGCGTCAGGCGGAACTTGCACGCAGGATGCCCGAGAAAGTGCCGCCGGATACATCGAAAATGCTGCTGTGCCCGATGCCGGGCCTGATCGTGAAAATCGATGTCGGTGAAGGCGACGAGGTTCAAGAAGGGCAGGCGCTGTGCACCGTCGAAGCGATGAAGATGGAAAACATCTTGCGCGCCGAACGCAGAGGCACTGTTTTGAAGATCAATGCCGATCCGGGCGACAGTCTGGCCGTGGATGATATCATCATGGAGTTCGAATAGGCGCGTGCCTCTGGTGTTGACGATATCAGGCGATCTGCCTTCGGGGCATGGGGACTGGCCTTACCCCCGTGGCAGGCCGTCCGTGCGGTCATTGATTTCCTGTTGGCGCATCGGCATCTTGTCGATGGCGCGGCTGATTTCACGGACGCTCCACGGCAGCGGCTTGCGCTGTTCGACCTTTCCATCCTTGCCGATCACCGCCAGCATGAAGCCACGCGGCCTCAGCTGGGTGCGGATGGAAGACCGGTCATCGGGGTCGGTGTCGGTGATGATGACGACATCGCGCGCGTCGAGCGCTTCCAGCTCGTCAAGCAGCAACTGCATCTGCTGGACGTATCTCGGGTCGGCGGGGCTATCGGCGAAAACGACGATGGGGCGCTTGATCCACAGGAAATCGGACAGCGTCACGTCCTGCGCGGAGCGGATCATGTCCACTGACATATCGTCGATCGTGGCCTCGTTTTCCCGCTCTTGTGTCCACGCGGCGGAGGACAGCGTCATCATGCCGGCCAGCATCAGGGATAATATCTTGTTCATGCTTGGACACATAGGGCGTGGATCGCCCAATGCGAAGGCTCGAAACGGGGCGGGGTGCAAAAAAGTGACCATCGGACGAACGCCCATCAGACCCTCACCGCCGCGCGGGACGCCATGGATCGGCGACACGCGGGCGCAGACAAAAGGATGACACGCCAAATGACAGCCAAGAAAGACACATGGCGCCAGCTTGCGGAAAAAGAACTTCGCGGCAAACCGCTGGACGCGCTGACATGGAAAACGCTGGAAGGTATCGATGTCCAGCCGCTTTATACCGAAGAGGATGTGGATGGGCTGCCGCATCTGGGGTCCATCCCCGGCGAGGCCCCGTTCACGCGCGGCGTCAAGGCGACGATGTACGCCGGCCGTCCCTGGACGATCCGGCAATATGCGGGCTTTTCCACGGCCGAGGAATCGAATGCCTTTTACCGCCGCAACCTGGCTGCCGGTCAGCAGGGGGTGTCGGTTGCCTTCGATCTGGCGACGCATCGGGGCTATGACAGCGATCACGAGCGGGTCACGGGCGATGTCGGCAAGGCAGGCGTGGCGATCGACAGCGTCGAGGACATGAAGATCCTTTTCGACGGCATTCCGCTGGATCAGGTGTCGGTGTCGATGACGATGAATGGCGCGGTGATCCCGATCCTTGCCAATTTCATCGTCGCGGGCGAAGAGCAGGGGCACGACAGGTCGGTCCTGTCCGGCACCATTCAGAACGACATCCTCAAGGAATTCATGGTGCGGAATACCTATGTATACCCACCCGAGCCCTCGATGCGGATCATCGCGGATATCATCGAGTACACCAGCAACGAGATGCCGCGATTCAACTTGATCAGCATTTCCGGCTACCACATGCAGGAGGCGGGCGCGAACCTCGTTCAGGAACTGGCCTACACGCTGGCCGACGGCAAGGAATACGTCCAGACCGCCATGGCGCGCGGCATGGATGTGGATCGCTTCGCCGGGCGGCTGTCGTTCTTCTTTGCGATTGGAAAGAACTTTTTCATGGAGGCGGCCAAGCTGCGTGCGGCGCGGCTTCTGTGGCACCGGATCATGACCGAACTCGGGGCCAAGAACGACCGCTCAAAGGTACTGCGCACGCATTGTCAGACCTCTGGTGTGAGCCTGGCCGAGCAAGATCCTTACAACAATGTGATCCGCACCGCCTATGAGGCAATGAGCGCGGTCCTGGGCGGCACGCAAAGCCTGCACACCAACGCGCTGGACGAGGCGATTGCGCTGCCAACAGAGTTTTCCGCCCGCATTGCACGCAACACGCAGTTGATCTTGCAGGAAGAAACCGGTGTGACGAATGTCGTCGATCCGCTTGCGGGGTCCTATTATGTTGAAAAGCTGACCCATGATCTGGCCGAGGAAGCCTGGAAGTTGATCGCGGAGGTGGACGAGATGGGCGGCATGACCAAGGCAGTGGCCAGCGGCATGCCAAAGCTGCGCATCGAGGAAACGGCGGCCACGCGCCAGGCGCTGATCGACCGGGGCGAGGATGTGATCGTCGGCGTCAACAAGTACCGTCGCGAGACCGAGGACGAACTGGATATCCTGGATGTGGATAACGTCAAGGTGCGCCAGTCCCAGATCGACCGGCTCAAGACGATTCGCGGCAACCGCGATCAGGCGGCCTGTGACAGGGCCTTGGCGGAATTGGAGCGGCGCGCGAAGGACGGCGGCAATCTTCTGGAGGCGGCGGTCGAGGCATCGCGGGTACGCGCATCAGTCGGAGAAATCAGCATGGCGATGGAAAAAGTGTTTGGCCGCCACCGGGCCGAGGTCAAGACCTTGGCAGGCGTCTATGGCGCAGCCTACGAAGGCGACGAGGGCTTTGCCGCGATTCAGCGCTCGGTCGAGGCGTTTGCCGAGGACGAAGGCCGACGCCCGCGGATGCTGGTGGTCAAGATGGGGCAGGACGGCCACGACCGGGGCGCCAAGGTGATCGCGACCGCGTTCGCGGATATCGGCTTTGACGTGGATGTGGGGCCATTGTTCCAGACGCCCGCCGAGGCGGCGCAGGATGCGATCGACAACGATGTTCATGTGATCGGGATCTCGAGTCAGGCCGCTGGGCACAAGACATTGGCCCCGGAGCTTGTCAAGGAGCTCAAGGCGCAAGGCGCGGGCGACATCCTCGTGATCTGCGGCGGGGTGATCCCGCAGCAGGATTACAAGTTCCTTCAGGATGCGGGCGTGAAGGCGATCTTCGGACCCGGGACGAACATCCCCGAGGCGGCGCAGGATATACTGCGGCTCATCCGCGAGGCGCGGGGGTGAGCCTGGTGTCGGATCGGCGTCGCCGATCCGACAGGCCGGGGGCTCTGCCCCGTCGTCCATTGGGCTTGCACCAATGGCGCCGCAATGAACGACCCCCCGGGATATTTGAAAAACAAAGAAACCGGGGAGGTCGGTTCTGATGTTCACTTTGGATCATGTCGCAGTGGCGGGGGAGACCCTGGCCGAGGCGGTGGCGCATGGCGAGGCGGCGCTTGGCGTGCCGCTTTTGCCCGGTGGGGAGCATGCGCATTACGCGACGCATAACCACCTGCTCGGGCTGGAGGACGGGCTGTATCTCGAGGCCATCGCCCTTGACCCGTCCCAGCCCGCGCCGGAATATCCGCGTTGGTTCGGGCTCGATGAGTTCACCGGTGCGGCGCGGCTCGACAAATGGATCCTGCGCTGTGATGAGATCGCGGCGGCGCAGGACGCGTTTCCCGAGGCCGGGGCGCCGGTGCATCTGACGCGCGGTGATCTGAGCTGGAGCATGCTGGTGCCGCCGGATGGGCGTTTGCCGTTCGGCGGCCAGTTTCCCGCGATCATCCAGTGGCACACCGACACGCCGCCGGGAATGACGCTGCCCGCTGCGGCGCTGCGGCTCGAGAGGTTGACGATCTGTGGGCCTGATGTGGACGATCTGAAAACGCGCCTGGCGCCGGTGTTCGACGATGACCGCGTGGCGTTTCGCACCCGGCCCGAGCGGATGATGGAGGCGGTGTTCCTGACTGGCAGCGGGCGGCGCATCCTGACATGATCATCCGCCCCGCGCGTCCCGGGGATGCCGGGGTGGTGATGGCGATCCTGAACGATATGATCGACACCACAAGCATCACGTTCACCACCGAGCGCAAGAGCCTGCAGGCCGTGCAGGACGATATCGCGGCGCGGGGGCGGGCGTTTCTTGTCGTCGAGGTGGCGGGCGTTGCGGCGGGCTATGCCAGGTATTTCCCGTTTCGCGGTGGTCCCGGCTATGCGCGGACCAAGGAACATTCGATCGCACTTGCGCCACAGGCGCGGGGGTGCGGTGCGGGGCGTGCGTTGATGAGCGCGCTGGCGGCAGAGGCGCGCCGCGAGGGCGTGCATTCGCTGATTGCTGCCGTCAGCGGAGAAAATCCGGCAGGCCGCGCCTTTCATGCCGCCATCGGCTTTACCGAGATTGCCGTGCTGCCCGAGGTGGGCTTCAAGTTCGAGCGCTGGATTGACCTTGTCCTGATGCAGAAACGGCTCTGATGCCGCACTGACAGAGCTGGCGTTTTGACGTAAACTGTAGCCATGTCGATCTGGTCGCGCATTTCGGAAGCCCTTTCGTCCCTCGCGTCGGGCGAGGGGCTGGCTGCGGTGTTCGACCGTTTGCGCACACCGCCGGAGAAAACCGTTGCTTTCACCATCGCGGTGATCGCCCTGTCGGCCAAGATGGCCAAGGCAGACGGGCGTGTGACCCGTGACGAGGTCATGGCTTTTCGCGAGGTTTTTCACATCCCCAGGGAGGACGAGGCGGGCGCTGCACGCGTTTTCAATCTTGCACGGCAGGACGTGGCGGGGTTCGAGGATTATGCCAAGCGCATCCGCACCATGTTCGGAAACGATCAGGGCACGCTGTGCGACCTGATGGAGGGATTGTTTCATATCGCCATGGCGGACGGGACGTATCATGATGGCGAGGACGCGTTCCTGCACCGCGTGGCGCAGATATTCGAATTGCCGGCAGGATCGTTCAAACAGCTCAAGTCGCGTTTCGTGCCGGACGCGCAGCGGGATCCTTTTGATGTGCTGGGGGTCGATCCCGAAATGCCGCTGGACGAGATTCGCGCGACATGGCGGATGTTGGTGCGCGAAAGCCATCCCGATCGCATGATCGCGCGCGGCGTGCCGGAGGAGGCCGTGAAGCTGTCCGAACGCCGCCTGATCGACATCAATCGCGCCTGGGAAGAGATCTCGGCCCGGGAAAACGCGTGATGCGGATCGCCACCTACAATGTCGAGTGGTTCGATGTGCTGTTCGACGACGATGGCAGGCTGGTTGCCGATGATAGCTGGTCGGTGCGGCATGACGTGACCAAGGCCATGCAGATCGAGGCGCTCGGGATTGTCTTTACGGCGATGGATGCGGATGCGGTGCTGGTGATCGAGGCCCCGGACACCAACCGCCGGCGCGACACTGTCCGGGCGCTTGAGACCTTTGCCAGCGTCTTTGATCTGCGTGCCTGCAAGGCGGTGATGGGGTTTGCCAATGACACCCGGCAGGAAATCGCGTTGATGTACGACCCCGTCATGCTCTCGTCAGCGCATGATCCCAAGGGACCTGCGCCGGTGCCCGGTATGCCGCCGGGCGAGGGTGCGCCGCGTTTTGACGGGACCTTTCGCATTGATCTCGACGTGGACGCGACGGAAGACAAGGTGGTGTTTTCCAAGCCGCCGTTCGAAGTGGCGATGACGGTGCGCGCGACGGGGCAGATGATCCGCCTGATCGGCACGCATTTGAAATCCAAGGCGCCACATGGCGCGGCAAATCGCAACGACGTGATGCGCCTGTCGATCGCGAACCGGCGCAAACAATTGGCGCAGGCGATCTGGGTGCGCGCACGGGTCGAAGAGCATCTGGCGAAGGCGGAGCCGGTCATCTTGCTGGGGGATCTGAATGACGGTCCCGGGCTGGATGAATACGAAGACCTTTTCGGGCGCAGTTCGGTCGAGATTGTCTTGGGACGCGGCGATCTTGCCTTGTTCGATCCACATGCGGCGCGGGCGTTGTCGCGGCGGATTGTGGCACAGCCGACCACGGCGCGATTTTATATCCCGCAGGAAGAGCGGTATTTGCAAGCGCTTCTGGATTACGTGATGGTTTCCCCCGATCTTCGGGCCGAGGCGCGTCGCTGGCGGATCTGGCATCCATTCGACGATCCGGCTTGCTGGACGGCACCCGAATTGCGGCAGGCCTTGCTGACGGGGTCGGATCACTATCCGGTGTCTCTGGATATCGATCTGTAGGGTCTGCACCCAAGGGTGCAATCGTCTGTCATGTGGCTTATATCCGAACCATGAAACAGATTTCCAGCATTGCACTGGCTCTGGCCATCACGACATCCGCAGCCTCTGCGCAGGAGGATGAGGGCACCAGCCTCATGGAGGAGGGGGCAAAGCTCTTTTTTCGGGGGCTCATGGACGAGATGGAACCGGCGCTTCGAGAGCTTGAAGGGCTGGCCAAGGACATGGAACCGGCGATCCGCAGTTTCGCCGAGGAAATGGGACCGGCCCTGCGCGACTTGATGGAGCAGGTCGAGGATTGGTCGGCCTATGACCCGCCGGTCGTGCTTCCTAACGGGGACATCCTGCTCAGGAGGAAAAAGGATGCGCCCCCTCTCGACAGCTTGCCGCCGCCGGAAGAGGGCGAGATCGACATCTGAGCCTTATTCAGCCGGTTGCGCATAGGCGTCGCGCCGGGCAGGTGTCAGCAGCGCATTTGCCAGGAAAGCACCGGCTGCGATGGACAGGATGGCCAAAAGGGCGGCGATGGAAAGCGTCGGCACTCCGCCCAGACCCGCGCCCACTGTGCAGCCTCCGGCCAGCACGCCACCGACGCCCATCAGCACGGCACCGCCAGCATAGCGGCCGGTTTCGGCCGGGGCGCTGAAGGAATGCCACCGGAAGCTGCCAAACGCGAGGGACGTCACGAGGGACCCGGCGAGGACGCCACCAATCAGCCCGACGCCGAAAGTGGCGGGTATCGAGCTGGACGCGACGGTCCAGAACAGCGTGTCGGCGAAGGGGGCGGTGAACGACAGGCTTTGCAGGGCGACCGGGTCAAAATCATCGTAGAGCACATAACCCGTGCCGATCCACCCGGCAGGCACCAGCGCACCAAGCAGCGCGGCCATGACAAGCGCGCTGACCCGGTTGCCCGACCGCAGTGCAATGGCCAGGGCGGCCAGGGCGATCAGCGCAGACGAGAGCAGCGCGCCACCGGGCAGAGCAGCGAGGGACACTGTTTCGCCCAAGGGTAGGGTGGCAGAGCCCAGCGTGGTGCGCAGGGGCGCAAGGATGCCCTTGAGCGTGGCATGGGCGGTGATGGCAAACACCAGCAGGACAAAGACGCCGCGCAGGTTGCCACTGGCAGACAGGATCGTCAGTCGCGAGACACAGCCGCGTGTGAGCACCATGCCCGCGCCGAACATCAGACCGCCCAGGGCAATGGCGAGGACCGGAAGGTCCCCTGCCAGCAAGCGGTGAGTGTCAAAGCTGATCGCGCCGGTCAGCACACCGGCCTGCGTGCCAAGTACAGCCACGGCCAGCGCGGTCATCCAGACGCCCATTGCCTGCTTGCGGTCTTCACCGACCAAAGCGCGACGAAAGCAGAATTTCGTGCGCTCGGCCAGGGCGCCGAAGGCGGCACCCAGGATCAACCCAAGCCCGACCGCCGCTTGCGGCGCGGTAAGGGTCTCGAAGCCAAGAGATTCGAACATGGGGTCGCTCCTTTCATCTGATTGACGTGTCAGATGGCGGGAGGCTGTTGTCTCGACAAGGGCTGGAGACCGGAGGCGCGCGCGGCTGGCCGGGAGAGAATTCCGGACCGGTCAGGACCTGTGGAATGCCGTTCTTTCGTGGTGAGTTTGCCCGAACCAGTCTTCTGGTGATCTGCGCATCGCGGGGTTTCTGGTTTTATTTGCAATGAGCGAGGCTGCGTTGGCTCTTGACGCGGACCGGTGGGGGGGGTGCCCCCGGTCCGCCGTTGGCGGGGACCAGAGGGCCTTTTCGGCCCAAGGACTCCGCCAGTTGCGTCAGCGCCCCCGGATGCGCGGGTCGAGCGCGTCACGCAGGCCGTCGCCGAGGTAGTTCACCGACAAGACCGTCAAGGAGATGAACAGCCCCGGCAGCATCACGCGTTCGGGGTATTGCTGCATCCGCGACACGGCATCCGCCAGCATCTTGCCCCAGGTGGGGAAGTCGGACGGGAACCCGACCCCAAGAAAGCTGAGCGCGGATTCGGTGATGATCGCGGTGGCAAGGCCCAGCGTGGCCGACACCATGATCGGTGACAGGACATTCGGCAGCAGGTGGCGCTGCACGATCTTGAACGGCGTGGTGCCGATGGAGCGCGCGGCAAGGATGAATTCGCGCTCCTTTAGGGCAAGGATGTCGCCGCGCACGATCCGGGCCGTTGGCATCCAGCTTGTCACCGCGATGATCGCGACGATCAGGACGAACATGCCGCCTTCGGGCCCGAACGCCTGGCGCAAGGGCTGGCGGAACAGGGTCACCGCGACCAGCAGCATCGGCAGGATCGGCAGGGACAGGAACAGGTCCGTCAGGCGCATCAGGATGCCGTCAGCCTTTTTCACGAACCCGGCGAGAACCCCGACAGTCGTGCCGATGACAAGGCTCAGGACCATTGCGGCCCATCCCACAGCCATCGAGATGCGACCCCCCTGAAGGATCTGGGCAAACTGGTCGCGCCCCAGCTGGTCGGTGCCGAAGGGCCGGGTCCAGGACACCTTGGCAGAGCTGTCCAGAAGTGCGGTCCAGATCGGCCGCATGTCCTTGTTGCGAATGTCGAGCTTTTGCGCGTCGACCTGCCAGATCAATGGCCCGATCAGCACCGCAATGGTGATGAAAATCAGAAATCCACCGCCGAACATTGCGCCCTTGTGTTTGCGGAACTGGTCCCACACGTCTTTCCACTGGCTGCGTGGCGGTGCCAGCGGGCCTTTGTCGGCCAGCGCTTCGATCGGGGCGGGGGACGCGGGGAGGGGATCAGTCATAGCGGATTCTCGGGTCGAGAAGGCCGTACAGGATATCGGCGATCAGGTTGAACATGACGATGAGGAAGGCGAAAATAAACGTGATTGTCATTACCATCGGCAGATCGCTGGCGAACAGCGCCGTGATGAGCAGTTGGCCAAGGCCGTTTACCTTGAACACGTTCTCCGTGATGATCGCACCGCCGAAGATGGCCGGCACGTTGAGCGCGATGACGGTGATGACCGGGATCATCGAATTGCGCAGGACGTGGACGGTGACGACAACGGCCTCCGACAGCCCCTTGGCGCGGGCGGTGCGGACATAATCCTGGTTGAGGTTGTCGAGCATCGAAGCGCGCATGTAGCGACTGATCTGAGCCGTGGTCTGCAACGCCAGTACCATCACCGGCAGGATCATCTGTTGCAGTTGAAACTTGAAGCTGGCCCAGTCATTCACGATATGCGTCGTGTCATAGATCGACGGGAACCAGCCCAGTTGCACCGAGAAAATGACGATGAGCAACGGGCCGGTGAAGAACGGCGGGATCGAAAAGCCGATCATCGTGATGAAAGTGCCCGATTGATCGAAAACCGAATATTGCCTGTAGGCCGAATAGATGCCGATGGGCAGGGCGATCAGGATGCCCACGACATACGCCATGCCGACAACCCAGAGCGTTTGCGGGATGCGCTGGATGACGGTGTCCATGACCGGCGACCGGGTCTGCCAGGAGATCACGCGCAGTTCGTCCTGGTAAAGCTGCGTATCCGGCAGCCAGCCCAGAAGACCGCTGGACCGTGTGGCCCAGTCGATGAACACTTTCGGTTCGGTCCAGAAGACCTGCACCAACCATTTCCAGTATTGCACCAGCGCGGGTTCCCCGACGCCAAGCGCTTCGCGCATCTTCTGCTTGACCTCTGGCGGGACGGTCAGCGGAACCTGCGCCATCGGGTCGCCGGGGGCGAGTTGCAAAAGCATGAAAATGACAAAACTGATGAACAGAAGCGTCGGAACGGCGAGGACAAGTCGTCGGACGGCAAAGGTCAGCATCGTGTGGCGCCTCGGGGCATGAGTCTTGGAAAAACTGGCAAGATGCGTGCACGCACGCACCTTGCCGGGCAAGCGTAGGGTGCGTGGTGTCCCGCACCCAAACTAGGGCATCAGTCCATGCGATACCAGTCTGCGACGTTCCACAATTCGCTGTCCCAGACATTGAGATCAACGCCGCCCAGCGTGTTGGAGTGGGCAGACAGGCGACCACGGTGCACCAGCGGGATCATGCCGCCATTGTCGGTCATCATCGCGCTCAGTTCCCGACCGATCCGCTGACGCTCTGCCATGTCGGCGGTTTCGGTCAACTCGGCATGCAACGCATCATACTCTTCCATGCAGAAGCGGCTGATGTTCTCGCCTTGCCACTGGGTTTCGGGGCGCGGAGCCTTGTCGCACAGGCCGTTGCCGAGATAGCTCTGCGGGTCGGTGCCGTTGAAGGTGTTGGCGTACATCTCAACGTCCGCATAGAACTTCTGGAAGGTGTCCGGGCTGCCCGGGTCACCGCCGAAAAACACCGAGCTGTCGACGTTGCGCAGCTCGACTTCAAAGCCGATCTGCTCCCACCATTCCTTGATCAGCGCCTGGAAATCCTGACGCACCGCGTTGGTCGAGCTCTGGTACAGGATCGAGAGCGGCTCGCCATTGTGTTCGCGCACGCCGTCGCCATCCGTGTCGACGATGCCGGCTTCATCCAGCAGCGCCTTGGCGCCTTCGATGTCCTGAACGTCGCAGCCCTCGAACGTGGACGCGAATGCCTCGGGGGCCGGGACCCAGGAACAGCCGACCCGACCGGCCTGACCATACCCGATTTCCACCAGCAGCGGGCGGTCGATTGCCATCGACATGGCCTTGTACACCGCCGGTTCGCGCAGGAAGGGATGAGGGTGCGCTGCGGTGGAGCGTTCGCCCTCGGGCAAGTTGGGGTCGGGGTCCGTCTGGTTGACCATGATGCGTTCGAGCAGCGGTCCGAACCCGGCAACGGCGACGCCCTGTCCGCCTTCTTCCATCGCGGCGATCACGTCAGGGGCCAGTTGCAGGTTCCAGGCGTAGTCAAATTCTCCGGTTTCCATCACGGCCTGACCCGCAGCGCGCGCATCACCGCCCCCCTTGAAGGTGACCGATGCAAAAGCGGGCTTGTCCGGGTCGCGATAATTCTCGTTCGCCGACATGGAAATCACATCGTTCGGCTTGAATTCATCAACAACGAACGGGCCGGTGCCGATCGGGTTGAAATTTTCCTCGGTGCAGGTCGATGCAGCCGCGCCCACGCAGTTTTCGAACTGTGCCTTCTGGAGGATCGGGCTTTCGCCACCGACAAACGGGCCATAGGGGTTCGGGGTCGGGCCGTCGAAAGTCACGACAACAGTGGTTTCGTCAGGTGTCTCGACGCTCTCCACGCCTTGGAATTTCGTCACCTGCGCGCAGCCGCCTTCGGGATCGGTGCAATATTCGTAGGTGAACTTGACGTCCTCGGAAGTGAACGGCGTGCCATCGGACCATGTCAGGCCGGGCGTGATGTTCCATGTGATCGAGGTCAGGTCTTCGCTGATGCCGCCATTCTGGACGGTCGGCAGTTCTTCGACCAGCCACGGCACGAGATTTCCGTCCGGATCGTAACGCGCAAGCGGTTCAATGACCATCGAGGCGGCTTCGACATCCTTCGTGCCGCCCGACAGGAACGCATTCATGATGGAGGGCGCTTGCCAGTAGATGATCCGGACTTCACCGTCCGATCCACGTTCTGCGAACGCGGCAGGGGCAAGGGCGACAGCCGCAGCGGCCCCCATGAGAAGGGTTGTGAGTTTCATTCGTCTCTCCTTGTTGGACACAGTTTTCCCGTGTCGTTCTTGTTGCCGGGAAAAGCGCCGAAGCGCGGCGGCTCCTGCTGTTCAAGATCACCAAGACCCACCGCTGACCACGCGCTCCACATCCACTAGGGGCACATCGAAACAATTTTTTATTCCGAAATGCAAGCCCCGAGGTCGGTTTGCGTCGCGTCCGCTTACAGAGCGTTTGACTTTGCCCGAGCGTCGTTTAGCAATTGTGCAACTTCTGCAAAAGGATCGCGCTCATGCCGGATGGCAGCATCGCCAAGATTGATAATCTTCGGGTTGAATTCCAGACCAAATCGGGGACGGTTGTCGGTGTCGAGGATGTCTCGTTCGAGATCAACCCGGGCGAAACCGTCTGTGTGGTTGGGGAATCGGGATCCGGCAAATCGGTGTCGTCCCTCGCCTTGATGCGCCTTGTTCAATACGGCGGTGGCGAGGTTACGGGCGGCCACATGCTGTTCGATCGCAAGGAAAAGGGAACCGTCGATCTTTCCGATACGGATCAGGATCTGATGCGCACGATCCGGGGCAATGAGATTGGCATGATCTTCCAGGAGCCGATGACCGCGCTCAACCCGGTTTTTACCGTGGGCAAGCAATTGACAGAAGGCTTGCGGCTGCACAAGAACATGAGCCGTGGCCAGGCAGAGGCGCGCGCGCTTGACCTGATGCGGCAGGTGCGCATCCCCGAACCGGAACGGCGGCTCAAGCAATATCCGCACGAATTGTCCGGCGGGATGCGGCAGCGCGTGGTGATCGCGATGGCCTTGGCGTGCGAGCCGCGCCTTCTCATCGCGGACGAGCCGACCACGGCACTCGACGTGACCATCCAGGCGGAAATCCTGGCCCTGATGGACCGTCTCAAGCGGGAAACCGGCACGGCGGTGATATTCATCACGCATGACATGGCCGTGGTGGCGCAGATGGCCGACCGCGTTGTTGTCATGTTCCGGGGCAACAAGGTCGAAGAAGGCACGGTCCAGGAGATCTTCGAAAACCCGCAACACCCCTACACCCAGTCATTGTTGGCCGCAGTGCCCAAGCTCGGAGAGATGGCAGGCACCGACTTGCCGCGTCCGATGCGCCTGTTGGGCCGGGACGGGTCCGATGTGCCGCCGATCACCGGGTCCGAAGAGGTGCTTCTCGACGTCAAGAACCTGACGACGCGGTTTCCGGTGAAAGGCGGGTTCTTCCGGCGCACGGTCGCCAATGTCCATGCCGTCGAGGACCTGTCGTTTTCGGTGAACAAGGGACAGACTCTGAGCCTTGTCGGGGAATCGGGATGCGGAAAATCCACGGCCGGACGATCGATCCTTCGACTGGTGGAACCGCTGGAGGGCAGCATCTTTCTTGAGGGCAAGGATATCATGGCACTGGGCCAGACCGGCCTGCGCCAGGCGCGCAGCGACATGCAGATGGTGTTCCAGGATCCCTTCGCATCGCTGAATCCGCAGATGCAATTGGCCGACCAGGTGTCCGAGCCGATGCGCAATTATGGCATGGGAACCTCCAAGGAAATGCGCGAACGGGTCGAAATGCTGTTCGACCGCGTGGAACTGCCGCGCAGCTTCATGCAGCGCTACCCGCATGAATTGTCGGGCGGGCAACGGCAACGCATCGCCATTGCGCGCGCGCTGGCGCTGAACCCCAAGCTGATCGTGTCGGATGAGGCGGTGTCGGCGCTCGATGTGTCGGTGCAGGCACAGGTGTTGAACCTGATGATGGAATTGCAGGCAGAGCTGGGCATTTCCTATCTCTTCATCAGCCATGACATGGCGGTGGTCGAGCGGGTCAGCCATCATGTCGGCGTTATGTACCTGGGCCGTATTGTAGAGATCGGCCCCCGCCGCGCGGTGTTCGAAAACCCGCAGCACCCCTATACCCAAGCCTTGATGAAAGCGGTGCCGATTGCCGATCCACAAAGGCGCAAGTCGGAGAAGGACCTGAACTTCAAACCGATCCCGTCGCCCATTCATGGGCTCGATTACCAACCCGAACCATCGGTCTACCGCGAGGTGGAACCCGGTCACAAGGTGCTGGTGACAGACAGCGGGTATTGATGGTACCGGGCCGCATCCCGGGGGCGCGCGCCGCATGGTACGGGTCCAAGATCGGGGCAGCACCGTGCGGGTCCGCGTCGTGAACATGCATTGCGAATAGTCCGGCCGGTCCAACCGCCTGAAATCGGCTGCGCCGGTCCGGGCTCGCATGCGCCCGTGGATCGACGCCGGAAAGACCGTCTTTATGGTTGGCGACCTGGATACGCTGCACGGTTCCCGCAGGGTGGACATTCTGGAGGACCCGGGCGCGCGATCTTCGACCGGACGCCGGGCGCCACCTGTCACCTGAACCGCGGGCTGCACCTGTTCGGAGCCATTGACCATCTGTCTCGGACACGTGATGTTGCCCGCACGGCGGGGCCGGTTGCGCTGCAACGCAAATTCGATGATGTCCGGCCATCGGATCATCACACGGTCTACGCGGACTACCTTATGTCATCCGACGCAGAGTGAACACATGCAGACACGATTGTCCCCCCGCGAGATTCTTGACCATCTGGTGAAATTCCCAACGGTCAGCCGCGACACGAACTTGCCGCTCATCGATTGGGTCGAGGGTTATCTTGCAGATCACGGAATCACCTGCCACCGGCATGTCAAAGCCGACGACCCGGGCAAGGCGGCGCTTTTTGCCCATGTCGGACCCGATCTGCCGGGCGGCGTGATCCTGTCAGGCCATACCGATGTTGTCCCGGTTGATGGCCAGCCATGGACCACCGATCCGTTCACAGTGACCGAAAGGGACGGCAAGCTGTACGGGCGCGGAACCACCGACATGAAAGGGTTTGACGCGCTGGCGATCTGGGCACTGGTCGAGGCGCAGGCGCGCGGCGTCTTGCGGCCCGTGCAGATCGCCCTGAGCTATGACGAAGAAGTGGGATGCGCCGGCGCGCCGCCATTGATCGAGGCGATGCAGGGCAGGGTGCCGCGCGCCGACACGGTGATTGTCGGCGAACCGACGATGCTCAAGGCGGTGACGGGGCACAAGGGGGGCACGACGTTCTGGGTGCATGTCCACGGATTCGAAGTGCATTCATCGATCATGCATACAGGCGTCAGCGCGATCATGTACGGGGCCAAGCTGATCGAATGGGCGAACCGGATGAACGCCGAAAGCGCCGCTGCCACGCCGGGACCCGTCGCGGCGCAGTTCGATCCGCCTTACACGAATGTGCATGTCGGCCAGATCTCGGGTGGCACAGCCCATAACATCACCGCCAAGGATTGCGAATTCGGTCTTGGTTTTCGGGTCGTGCCGGGAGAAACCCTGGAGCATTGGGAAGGCAAGCTGCGCGCCGCCGCCGCAGAGGTCGAGGCCGAAATGAAAGCCGTGCGCCCCGAGGCCTGGATCGAGATCACCCCCGCCTTTTCCCTGCCGCCCTTCAAGCCCAAGGATGGCAGCAAAGCGGAAACGCTGGTGCGCCAACTCACGGGAGATAACGGCACGAAGCATGTCTCTTACGGGACCGAGGCGAGCCATTTCCAGGCCGCCGGATATTCTGTTGTGGTCTGTGGGCCCGGTGATATCGCCGTGGCGCATCAGCCAGATGAATACATTACGCTGGCCCAGTTCAAGCAAGGGCAGGCGTTCATGGAGCGACTGCTGGAGCATCTGTCCGCATGATGCCATTTCCGATCTCGGACGCCACGCCCATCGCGTTTCCCGGACCGCCGCCGCGCGAAACCGACGTTGTGGTGATCGGTGGCGGGGTTATCGGGGTGTGCACGGCGCTGTTCCTGGCGCGCAAGGGGCGCCGCGTTGTGCTTTTGGAAAAAGGGCGCATTGCGGCAGAGCAATCCTCGCGCAACTGGGGCTGGATCCGCCAGCAGGGACGCGATCCGCAGGAACTGCCGATCATGGTCGAGGCAAACCATCTCTGGACCGAGCTGGCGGCGCAGACCAATGTCGATATCGGGCTGGTGCGGTCGGGTGTGACCTATCTCGCCGAGAGCGAGACCGAGCTTCAGAGCTTTGCCAACTGGCTGCCGCATGCGACAGCGCAGGGGGTGGATACCGAACTTCTGGACCGTTCGGCGCTGAAGGCGCGTTTTCCGGACCTGGCGAAATCAGGCATCCACGGGGCGCTGACCACGCCTTCCGACATGCGGGCCGAGCCTTGGGTCACGGTGCCGGCGCTGGCGGGTATCGCCGTGCGCGAAGGCGCGGTGATCGTCGAGGGTTGCGCGGCCCGCAAGCTCGATCTCGAAGGCGGACGGGTCACCGGTGTCCATTCCGAGGCCGGGCGCATTGCCTGTTGCGATGTCGTGGTTGCCGGAGGTGCCTGGTCGTCCTTGTTCCTGCGGGCGCACGGGGTGGCAATCCCGCAATTATCCGTTCGTGCAAGCGCCGGGGCGACGGAGCCGGTGGCCTTGCCGCATCAGGGCGCCGCGGCGGCGGCAGATTTCGCCTTTCGCATGCGCGCCGATGGCGGTGCGTCATTGGCGGCGGGCGGCTTTCACGAGCTGTTCATCGGACCGGACGCTGTCCGGGCGCTGCCGAAATACGCCGCACAGCTCCGGGCTGATCCGTTCGGAACGCGCTTTTATCCCGCGGCTCCCGGCGGATATCCGGATGCCTGGACAACCAGGCGCCAGTGGCAGGCGGACGAGGTCAGCCCCTTCGAAAGGATGCGCGTTCTGAACCCGAAGCCCAACAGCGCCAAACTGCGCAAAGTGGCGGCTGCCGTCGAACGACTGTTCCCGCAGGTCGGGCCGATCCGCTACCGCGCGATGTGGGCCGGGATGATCGACACACTTCCGGACGTGGTGCCGGTCGTGGACCGTGTCGATGCGATCCCCGGCCTGACCATCGGCACGGGAATGAGCGGGCACGGGTTTGGCATCGGTCCGGGAATGGGCCGCGTGCTGGCCGATCTGGTCTGCGGCGCGGCACCGGGCCACGATCTTGGCCGGTTCCGCCTGTCGCGGTTCAGCGACGGGAGCCGAATGGATCTGGGTCCGGCACTCTAGGCGTCGGATCCACTTGAAGCCCGGAGCGGTCTGGGTCACGTTCCGGGGCTGAGACTCCGTTCCACTCAACACAAGGATGACCAACATGCCGGTCAAGAACCGATTTGCCGAACTGCACGACGAGATCACCGCGTGGCGACGCGATCTGCACGAAAACCCCGAGATCCTGTTCGAAACGCACCGCACCAGCGCTTTGGTGGCGGACCGTCTCAAGGAATTCGGCTGCGACGAGATCGTCACCGGGATCGGGCGCACGGGTGTTGTCGGTGTGATCAAGGGCAAGAGCAATGCATCCGGCAAGGTGATCGGCTTGCGCGCCGATATGGACGCGCTGCCGATTCACGAACAGACCGGGCTGGACTACAAGTCCAAGACCGATGGCGCGATGCATGCCTGCGGCCATGACGGCCACACGGCGATGTTGTTGGGCGCGGCCAAGTACCTGAGCGAGACGCGCAATTTCGATGGCACGGTTGTCGTGATCTTCCAGCCCGCCGAAGAAGGCGGCGGCGGCGGCAAGGAAATGTGCGACGATGGCATGATGGATCGCTGGGGCATCCAGGAGGTCTATGGCATGCACAACTGGCCGGGCAAACCGGTGGGCAGCTTTGCGATCCGGCCCGGCGCATTTTTTGCCGCAACCGACCAGTTCGACATCACCTTCGAGGGCAAGGGCGGTCACGCGGCCAAGCCGCATGAGACCATCGATACCACCGTTATGGCATCGCAAGCGGTGCTGGCGTTGCAGACCATCGCCAGCCGCAATGCCGATCCGACCGACCAGGTGGTGGTGTCCGTCACCTCCTTCGAGACATCAAGCAAGGCATTCAACGTGATCCCGCAGCGCGTACAGCTCAAGGGGACCGTGCGCACCATGTCGACCGAGATGCGTGACCTTGCGGAAAGACGGATCAAGAGCGTCTGTGCAGGGATTGCCGACACGTTCGGCGGCACGGTCGATGTGACCTATCACAGAGGCTACCCGGTCATGGTCAATCACGACGAACAGACCGAATTCGCGGCCAGCGTTGCCACGTCGATCGCCGGAGCCTGCGACGATGCGGATCTCGTGATGGGAGGCGAAGATTTCGCGTTCATGCTCGAAGAGCGTCCCGGGGCCTATATCCTTGTCGGCAACGGAGACGGCGCATCGGTGCACCATCCGGAATACAACTTCAACGATGAGGCGATCCCGGCGGGCTGCTCGTGGTGGGCCGAAATCGTGGAACAACGGATGCCGGCAGCGTGATGACCGGATAGGCGTCGCGCAATGTCGCGCGACCCGACCACTGAACGGCCCTCTGTCGGGGGTCGTTCAATGGTCACGCCGATCATGCCACCTTGCAATTGCCGGTCGACACATGACCATTGGTCAAAGGCTACTCTGCACCCCGTTCCGCTGTCAGGGCGACATCCACAGTCACCTCGAAGGCCAGTTGGCTTTCATCGGTCATGTTCTCTCCGATCCCGAAAGGCCTCCGGTCGAGAACAGTGCTCCCCTCCATCGTCGCCACATTGTCGTTCAGCGACAGGTCAAAGGGCAGCGACACCGCCTGTTCCACGCCGCGTAGCGTCAAGGTGCCGTCGGCAACATACCCCTCGTCGGTGTTCAGGATGTCCGCGCTGAACCGTGCCGTGGGGTATTGCGCGCTGGCAAAATAATCCGGGCCCAAAGCCTGCTGCGTGACCGATCCAAGCGTCAGGGACGGAATAGCGATTTCCACGGTCACCGTCCCCGCCTTGCCGCTGTCGATGCTCTCGTTGAAACCGATATCGGCTGTCCAGTCAGCAAACGACCCGGACACGGCTGATCCCATTTGCTGCACCGTGATGCCGAGTGTGCCGCTCTCGACCACCCATTCGCTGTCCACCTGTTGCAGTGCGGGGGCTTCGGCGGCGATTGCACCATGGTCTTGGTACAGGCCAAGCGCGCTGCCAAGTCCAATCGCAGCCGCCCAGATGACCACTGCGAAAACCGGTGCCAGGACTTTCCTGCGAGGCGCGCTTTCGGCACTGTCCGGCACCGATCGTCCCGGCAACATCCGCGCCAGCGTGTGATCCTTGTCGACCACCGCGTGCTTCACGGCGCCGGCGATGTGCAGCAGAAGCGACCCGATCAGCACCCGTTCGAAAATGATATGCAGCCCTGCCGCGATCCCCGACACCTGCTGGTTTTCCGGAACGAGAGGAAGATTCTGACCGAACGGCCACCAGATCGGCGCGAAACCCTCGGTCGCGGCGTGATGGATCCACCCTGACAGCGGCACAAGCACCAGAGAGCCATAGAGCAACCAATGCACGATCTCGGCCAACAGGGTTTCTGTGGTGCGATCGGGATGCACCGGTACTGGTTTCGGCTGGCTCAACGCCCAGAGGATCCGTGCCAATGCCACGAAAAACAGCGTCACGCCCACCGTTTTGTGCAAGGAGAACAGCCATGCCTTGTCGGCCAGTTGTTCTGCGGTGTCATAAGGCAGGCGGTTTGCGATGATGCCCAGCGGGATCACGATGAATATGCCCAGCGCGGTCAGCCAGTGAAACGTCTTGGTGACCGCGCCGTAGCTGGACCGTGTGTTGGTGGCGTGCATGGATCGACTCCGGTGTCATGTCGCGGTACGGCACACCTACCGCGTGGCTCGCGTGGTTCAATCTTCGCCAGCGCACAGAAATCGTGCGGCAGCGTTGCGTCGCGTGACCACGGGCTGTAATGGCTTGGGCCGACAAAAGCTGGAGACTGTCATGAGCCGAGCATTTCTTTTTCCCGGGCAAGGGGCCCAGACCATCGGGATGGGGCGCGACCTGGCCGAGGCCTATCCCGCCGCGCGCATTGTCTTCGAAGAGGTTGACGAGGCGCTGGGAGAAAAGCTGAGCGCGGTGATCTGGGACGGCGATATCGAGACATTGACCCTGACGGCAAACGCGCAACCGGCGTTGATGGCCACATCGATCGCCGCGATCCGTGCCCTTGAGGCAGAAGGCATTACAGTGATGCAGGCGTCCTATGTCGCGGGGCATTCGCTGGGCGAATACTCGGCCCTGACCGCGGCGGGCGCGTTGTCGGTGACCGATGCCGCGCGCTTGCTGCGCGCCCGGGGCGCGGCAATGCAGGACGCGGTGCCGGTTGGCCAAGGGGCGATGGCAGCGATACTTGGACTGGGCCTGGAAGAGGTGCGCAAGGTTGCCGAGGCCGCCAGCCAGGGCGAGGTTTGCGCTGCGGCCAATGACAATGATCCGGCGCAGGTCGTGGTGTCCGGCCACAAGGCAGCCGTGGAGCGCGCGGTCGATCTCGCGAGAGAGGCAGGCGCCAAGCGTGCGATGCTGCTGCCGGTCAGCGCGCCGTTCCATTGCGCGTTGATGGCCCCGGCCGCCAAGGCGATGGAAAACGCCTTGGCGGATGTGGACATCCGCGCGCCGTCGGTTCCCGTTGTCGCCAATGTTTTGGCCGAAGCCGTGAGCGAACCCGACCGCATCCGCAGCCTTCTGGCCGATCAGATCACCGGCGCCGTCCGCTGGCGCGAGTCGGTGGCCTGGATGGTGGAACAAGGTGTTGACGATTTCTGGGAAATCGGTGCGGGCAAGGCCCTGATCGGGATGGTCCGCCGGATCGACCGCAGCGTCGCGACGCGGGCAGTGGGCACCGCCACCGATGTAAAGGCGGCGTCAGAGAACGGCTGACCGGCTTCGCGAATTGATACTCCGCGCGTAGACGCTTTGCGCATATGGGTGGAAAATGATGAAAAGGACCTCGACATGTTCGATCTGACAGGCAAAACCGCGCTGATCACTGGCGCTTCGGGGGGCATCGGCGGTGAAATCGCCCGCGCCTTGCACGGCGCGGGGGCGACGGTCGGCCTGTCCGGCACCCGTACCGAACCATTGGAAACACTTGCCGCCGCGCTGGGCGACCGCGCCCATGTCCTGCCCTGCAACCTGAGCGATCCAGAGGCGGTTGCGGCGCTGCCGAAGCAGGCGGCCGAGGCGATGGGCAGTGTCGATATCCTGGTCAACAACGCCGGGATCACGCGGGATAACCTGTTCATGCGCATGTCGGATGACGAATGGCAGTCGGTGCTCGATGTGAACCTCACCGCGACGTTCAAGCTTTGCAAAGGTGTGCTGCGCGGCATGATGAAGGCGCGCTGGGGGCGCATCGTGAATATCTCGTCTGTCGTCGGATCCACCGGCAATCCCGGTCAGGGCAATTACGCCGCCGCCAAGGCCGGCATGGTCGGCATGTCGAAATCGCTGGCCCATGAAGTGGCAAGCCGCGGTGTGACGGTGAACGCGGTCGCACCGGGGTTCATCGAAACGGCAATGACAGACAAGCTGACCGACGACCAGAAATCCGCGATCCTGACGCAGATTCCTTCGGGCCGCATGGGCACGCCGCAAGAAATTGCAGCGGCTGTGCTCTATCTGTCCAGCGCCGAGGCGGGCTTTGTCACCGGAACCACGCTGCACGTGAACGGCGGCATGGCAATGCTCTAGACGCCGTGCCCGCGGCGCGCGCTATGGGCGCTCTTGCACCGCTTGGTGCAGGCTTTGCCGACGCCGATTCTTTGTGGCGAAAGCGTTTGCCATCCCGATCCCATGTGCTATAGCGGCGCAGGTTTCGGACCAGCCCTTTCACCGGGCAGCTTCGGTCTTTCGCGCCTCAAGCGGGACGTAAACCGCCGCCCGTCAGGGCATTACAAATTCCGCCCGGGCGAGGGCTAACCCGGCCTTCGCGCCGACGAAACTGTGAGGAAGATAACATGAGCGACATCGCAGATCGCGTTAAGAAGATTGTCGTCGAGCACCTAGGTGTCGAAGAGGATAAAGTCGTGGAAAACGCCTCTTTTATCGATGATCTTGGCGCAGACAGCCTTGACACAGTCGAACTGGTCATGGCGTTCGAAGAAGAGTTCGGGATCGAGATTCCGGATGACGCGGCCGAGACCATTCAGACGTTCGGCGATGCCGTGAAGTTCATCAAAGACGCGCAGTAAGCGCCGCACTCATCGAGCTTTTCAAAAGCGCGGTCTTTTCAAGGGCGCGCTTTTGTTTTGCGCGGCTGTCCCGATTGTGCGCCCCGATTGCGCGCTTTGAATGCCATCCCCGATGGCAACGGCCCGGTCGGCGCAGGTGCCTGGTGTTCGCTGTACCGACAAGACCGGCCGCGTCGCGCCGGCAGGCGGGTTGTGGGGCCGGTTACCCTGTCTTTTCCTGCAGCTTCGCCGCATCCCAAAGCGCGTCCATCTCGGCAAGATCGCTTTGGGCAGGTGATTTGCCCTGTTCGGCCAGTGCCGCCTCGATGCTTTCGAAACGGCGGGTGAACTTGGCATTGGCCGCGCGCAGAGCCGCCTCGGGGTCGAGGCCCATGTGGCGCCCCAGATTGACCATGACGAACAGCAGATCGCCGAATTCCTCGAACCGCTCGGCCTCGTCGCGCACCTCGCGCAGTTCCTGTGCTTCCTCGACGATCTTGTCCAGCACTTCGTCCGTCGTGGGCCAGTCGAACCCGACCCGCGCCGCGCGGTTCTGCAACTTGATCGCACGGGTCAGCGCGGGCAGACCCCTGGCGACCCCGTCCAGCACGCCGCGCTGCGCCTTGTCTGCGCGTTCCGCCGCCTTGATCCGTTCCCAGTCCTGCACCTGTTGTTCGGCGGATTTCTCGCGGCTCTCGTCGCCGAACACATGCGGATGTCGGGCCACCATCTTGTCGGAGATCGCATTTGCCACGTTATCGAAACTGAACATCCCGGCCTCTTCAGCCATCTGGGTGTGGTAGACCGACTGCAGGAGCAGGTCGCCCAATTCGCCCTTCAGCTCGCCCCAGGCTTCGCGCTCTATGGCATCCGCCACCTCGTAGGCTTCCTCTATCGTGTAGGGTGCGATGGACGCAAAATCCTGTTCGATGTCCCACGGACACCCGGTGTCCGGGTCGCGCAACCGGCGCATGATTTCCAGGAGCCGGGGCAGCCCGCCCTTGGGGTCATGGATCAGGTCATCGGTCATTGCAGGCCTCCGTGCTTCGGCATTAGAAACAGGGATGCGGCATCGCGATAAGGGAGTCCAGACATGGCGATCATCAACCGGATCGGCGATTATGCCGAAGACCTCAAGACATGGCGGCGGCACCTGCACATGCACCCCGAACTCAGCCTCGATTGCCATGAAACGGCGGCTTTCGTGGTCGAACGGCTGCGCGACTTCGGCGTGGATGAAATTCACGAAGGCATTGCCGAATCCGGTGTCGTGGCGCTGATCCACGGGCAGGGTGACGGCCCTGTGACGGGCCTGCGCGCCGACATGGATGCGTTGCCGATGGCAGAAATCACCGGGGCCGACTGGGCCTCGACCGTTCCGGGTATGATGCATGCCTGCGGACATGACGGGCACACCGCGATGCTGCTGGGGGCCGCACGCTACCTCGCCGAGACCCGGAATTTCAAAGGCACGGCCGCGCTGATTTTTCAACCGGCCGAGGAAACCATCGGCGGTGGGCGCATCATGGTCGAAGAAGGCATCATGGATCGATTCGGTATCCAGGAGGTGTACGCGCTGCATACCGATCCGTTCGTTGACGCGGGGGTGTTCAGCACGTGTCCCGGACCGATCATGGCCGCGGTGGATGATTTCGAGATCACGATCACCGGCAAGGGCGGGCACGGGGCCTTTCCACATACGACTCTGGACCCGGTCCCTTGCGGTCTGGCCATCGGGCAGGCGCTTCAGACGATCCCGTCGCGCAATGCTGATCCGGCGTCGCCATTGGTCGTGTCGCTGACGATCATCGAAACCGGCTCCGCCACGAATGTCATTCCCGAAACCATGCGCCTTGCGGGCACGGTGCGCAGCTTTGATCCCGATCTGCGCGACATGATCGAACGCCGCTTCCACGAGATCGTTGCCGGGCAGGCGGCGAGCTATGGTGTGAAGGCGCATCTTGCGTACAACCGCAATTACCCCGCCACGAACAATCACGAAACAGAGACCGATTTCGCGGTCACGGTCGCCAAGAACGTGGCCGGGGCATCGGGTGTCATCGCCGACCGCACACCCGAAATGGGGGCAGAGGATTTTTCCTACATGCTCAATGCCCGCCCCGGCGCGTTCCTGTTCCTGGGGCAGGGGATCGGGCCGTCCTGCCACCACCCGGCGTTCGACTTCAACGATGATGTGGCTCCCATCGGCGCGTCCTTTTTCGCGCGCCTGATCGAGACCCGTCACGGAGTGTGATCCATGGCGCTTGAAGACGCGAAAACCCAGATCGACCACGCGTTCACCCGCGATGACCTGAAGGGGGCGAGTTTCGAAAACGCCTTTGCCGGCGCCACCTCCTTCCTGCGGCGGCGCTACACCAAGGATCTGACCAATGTGGACATTGCCATCACCGGTGTGCCCTTCGATCAGGCCGTGACCCACCGCGCCGGCACCCGGTTTGGCCCGCGCGCGGTCCGCGAGGCATCGAGCCTGCAGCCCTACGACAAACCTTATGGCTGGGATTTCAACGTGCTAGACGACTTCGCGATTGCCGATTACGGCGATCTGGCCTTCGACTATGCCAAGATATCGGACTTTCCCGAAACGCTGAAAACCCATATCGCGGGCATCCTCGCGCAGGACACCGCAACGGTCACGCTGGGCGGTGATCATTCCATCACCCTGCCGATCCTCGAAGCCTATGCCGAGAAATACGGACCTCTGTCGCTGCTTCAGTTCGATGCGCATACCGACACATGGGCCGACGATGACATGGATCGCATCGACCATGGCACGTTTCTTTACAAGGCCGTCAAGCTGGGTCTGGTTGATCCGGGCCGCTCGGTCCAGGTGGGCATTCGCACCGACAACCCCGACACTCTTGGTTTCAACATCATCGACGCCCGCGAGATGCACCGGATCGGACCCGAGGCCGTGGCTGAGAAAATCCGCGAAATCCTAAAGGATTACCCGACATACCTCAGCTTCGACATCGACTGTCTTGATCCCGCCTTTGCCCCCGGCACCGGCACGCCTGTCTGGGGCGGACCATCAAGCGCGGACATGGCGGTCATCCTGCGAAATATCGCCGGGATCGAGCTGATGGGCGGCGATCTGGTTGAAGTCAGCCCGTCGTTCGATACATCAGGGGTGACGGCGATTGCGGGGGCGCATGTGGTGACAGAGATCCTGTCGCTCTGGGGCTGGACCCGCCGCGCCTGACAGGGTTACCCGTATAAAGGGGCAGAGTGCCCATTGGGACAAGGCAGGCATCGTGAAAGTGTTTTTCTGGGCGATCATCGTCATTATTCTGGGCGGGCTGGCATGGATCAGGTTTGCCCCGTCGGACCCGGCGGTGTGGCATGTCGACCCCAAGGTGACGGCGGATCAGGACCTTGCCGGAGGCGTCCGACGCCGCATCCCGGCTGATGACGGGACATTTGCCGAACTGGACCGCATCATCCTGGCCACGCCCCGCACCGAAGTGCTGGCCGGCAGTGTCGAGGACGGCATGGTAACTTATGTCACGCGCTCGCAATGGATGGGATTTCCGGATTATACCACGGTGATGAAAAACGACGACGTCCTGGAGCTTTTCGCCCGCTCGCGCTTTGGCCAGTCCGACATGGGTGTCAACAAGGCCCGCGTCGAAAGCTGGCTGGACCGGCTGGAGGCGCAACGCGACTAGCCCGGGGCTTGCGCCGCTGAACGAGATGACCACTTGACCCGCTGCCCCCGGTCGATCACATCCCTGCCATGATCCCCGAAGACCGCCTGCACCAGATCACATCGCGATTCGAATACCTTGAGGCCCAGATGGCCGAAGGGTCCGGCGATATCGCCGCCCTCGGCAAGGAATATGCCGATCTGCGCCCGGTGGTCGAACAGATCGCCGACTGGAAACAGGTCCGCGCCGACATTGCCGAGGCCGAGGCGATGCTGGACGATCCGGAAATGCGCGACCTGGCGCAGGAAGAGCTTTCCACGCTCAGGATGCGTCTGCCCGAGGTGGAACACGCGCTGCAACTGGCGCTTCTGCCGAAAGACAAGGCCGATGCGCGCCCCGCCATGCTCGAGATACGACCCGGCACTGGCGGGGAAGAGGCTGCGCTCTTCGCAGGTGATCTGTTGCGCATGTACCAACGCTATGCCGAGGCGCGTGGCTGGCGGGTCGAGATTATCGAGCACCAGGAAACCGAGATCGGCGGCATCAAGGACGTCGTGGCCCGGATCAGCGGCGACAGCGTGTTCGCGCGGCTGAAATACGAATCCGGCGTGCACCGCGTCCAGCGTGTGCCCGAAACCGAAAGCGGCGGCCGCATCCACACCTCGGCAGCCACGGTCGCCGTCCTGCCAGAGGCCGAGGACGTGGATATCGAGATCAACCCCAACGATCTGCGCATCGACACCATGCGCAGTTCCGGCGCGGGAGGCCAGCACGTCAACACCACCGATTCAGCGGTGCGGATCACCCATGTTCCCAGCGGGATCGTCGTCACCAGTTCAGAAAAATCCCAACATCGCAACCGCGAGATCGCGATGCAGGTGCTGCGCACACGGCTTTTCGACCAGGAGCGGCAAAAGGCCGAGGACGAACGCTCTGCCGACCGCAAGAGCCAGGTTGGCTCGGGGGACCGCTCGGAACGCATTCGCACCTACAATTTCCCGCAAGGCCGCCTGACCGATCACCGTATCGGCCTCACGCTCTACAAGCTCGATGCGGTGATGGCGGGCGATCTGGATGACATCATTGACGCGTTGACCGCCGATGCGCAGGCCAGGCTGCTGGCCGAGATGACGTGACCCACGATCCAAAGGACGCCTTGCAGGACGCCCGGCGCCAGCTGGACATCGCCGGTTCACCCAGCCCCGCCCGCGATGCCAGCGCATTGGTCGATCTGGTGCAGCGGGGGGCGCCGTCCTGGACGCCGCTGACCGACGACCAGATGGCCCATCTGCAACGGTTGGTCGATCGGCGCGCGCGGCGCGAACCGATCAGCCATATCACCGGCAAGCGCGCCTTCTGGATGCATGATTTCCAGGTGACGGGAGACGTGCTCGACCCGCGCCCGGACACCGAAACGCTGGTCGAAACCGCATTGACGCATGCCTTTGACACGGTGCTTGATCTTGGCACTGGATCGGGCTGCATCCTGCTGTCGCTGCTGCACGAACGCCCCGGTGCGTGCGGGCTCGGGACAGATGTGTCAGACGCGGCGCTCGCTGTGGCGCGCCGCAACGCGGCGACGGTCGGGGTGTCGAATCGCGCCGACTGGCGGGTCTCCGACTGGTTCAGCGATGTCACGGGCACTTTCGACCTGATCGTGTCGAACCCGCCCTATATCGCTGAATCCGAGATGCCGGACCTCGCCCCGGAACTTGCCTACGAACCGCGCGGTGCCCTGACGGATGAGGGGGATGGCCTGTCTGCCTACCGCGAAATCACGGCAAGCGCGCCGCGTTTCCTGGCTCCCAATGGACGCTTGATGGTCGAAATCGGACCGACCCAAGCCAGGGATGTGACCGCGTTCTTCCACGCCGCGGGACTTGAAAATGTCACTACGCATCCCGACCTTGATGGCCGGGACCGTGTGATTTCCGGCGCGTTTCTGCCACAAACCGACGTATGATCCGCAAGACCGATCACATTTTGCACAGTTTATGCTTGTAAGCAGGCCCCTGACATGATTATGCAGACGTGTCGTTGCGGTCGAGGCCGGGTTATACCCCTCTCGCGCGGTCGTAAGCCACACATGGATGCAATTGCATAGGACCCGCGCTAACAGCGCACACAGCAATCGCAAAAACAGCTGAAAGAAGGCTGGAAAGTAACAAATGCGTTCTTCAAACAAACGTTCGCGGAACAAGAACAACCGCAGCCGCTCCAACTCTGTCGGAAATGTCGTCAACCGTGTGTTCGACAGCTCCGGCCCAGAGGGCAAGGTGCGCGGTACGCCGCAGCAGATCATTGACAAGTATAACCAACTGGCGCGCGATGCGCAGCTGGGAAATGACCGCGTGAATGCCGAGAATTTTCAGCAGCACGCGGAACATTACATGCGCATGCTGAGCGAGGCACAGCGCGAACAGGACGCCCGCCGCGAACAGCAGGAGCGGGAAAACCGCGAACGCCAGCAGCAGCGCGACCAGGATCGTGCAGCCCGGTCCGATCAGGACACGCCGCAAAATCAGCAGCAGCCGGACCCTGTGCCACAGCAGCCTGACGATCCGTCAGCCAGCCCGCAGCCCGATGTGGTCGACACTGCAAGCGATAGCAGCAGCGACAGCGGTCTTGTCGAAACGCCCGAGGCAAAAGCGGCGGAAAAGCCGAAACGCCCGCGCGCGCCACGCAAACCGCGCAAGAAGCCCGAGGCAAAATCCGATGAGACCCCGGATCAGAACCCCGCCGACGCCGCCGAATAGACGTCGGTTTCAGGGGATGGCCAGCTGTCGTGCCAGCGCGCAAAACCCTTCAACAGAGATTTGTTCCGCCCGCTCTGTGGGCGGAATGCCCACGGCGGTCAGATGATCCTCGATCGCGGGTGACAGCCCCTTGAGCGAGGCCCGCAACATTTTGCGGCGCTGATTGAACCCGGCCGCGACCACACGTTCCAGGACCTTCGGATCCGCCTCGAACCGGGGCGCGGGCAAGGCGCGAAGTTGCACCACGGCCGAGCTTACCTTTGGCGGCGGTGTGAACGCCTCGGGCGGCAGGTGCATGGCGATCCGGACATCGCAGCGCCACTGCGCCAACACGGCCAGCCGCCCATAGGCCTTGGACCCCGGCTTTGCGACGATCCGCTCCGCCACCTCTTTCTGGAACATCAACGTCAACCGGTCCCAGACCGGCGGCCACGCGGACGGCGTGAGCCAGCGCACAAGCAATTCCGTACCGACGTTATAAGGCAGGTTGGCGCAGATCGCGATTGGCGGTGTCAGTTGCTCCAGCGGGTTGAGCGCGAGCGCGTCCCCCTGTACCACCTCGAGCCGGCCCGGATAGACGGCCGCTATTTCAGCCAACGCGGGCAGGCAGCGGGCATCCTTTTCCACCGCAAGCACCCGGCGCGCGCCCTCTGCCAGCAGCCCTCGGGTCAAACCACCCGGTCCCGGCCCGATTTCGAGCACATCCATCCCGCTCAGATCGCCGGCTTGCCGCGCGATCTTGGCCGTCAGGTTCAGATCCAGCAAGAAGTTCTGACCCAACGCTTTTTTGGCGCTCAGCCCGTGTGTCGTGATCACGTCGCGCAGCGGCGGGAGGGAATCAATCGTGGGCATGGCGCTCTCGGTGCAACGGGCAGATCGCCTGCGTCTTCACTTTCCAAATATGCAAGAACTGTCCTCTCCAGTCGTGCCGTGGTCAGGACGCCGTGCCCGCCAACCGCCAGGCCATGCGGAGCGCCTCGATGGTCGATGACGGGTTGGCCCGACCTGTGCCCGCGATGTCGAAGGCGGTGCCGTGATCGGGCGAGGTGCGCACAATTGGCAGTCCCAGCGTTATGTTGACGCCCCGGTCGAAATCCAGCGTCTTGATCGGGATGAGCGCCTGATCGTGATACATGCAGATCGCCGCGTCATACCCGTCTCGTGCCGCTGCGTGGAACATTGTGTCCGCCGACAAAGGACCTGCAATCGTCATGCCTTCGGCGCGCAACCGGTCCAGCACCGGCGCGATGATGTCGATCTCTTCGCGCCCCATGCGCCCGCCTTCGCCGGCATGGGGGTTCAAACCGGCCACGGCGAGCCGCGGTGCCGCGAGTCCGAATTGCGTTTTCAAGGCCCTGTGGGTGGTGCGGATGCGCGCGTCCAGCAGATCGGCCGTCAGCGCCTGCTTTACCTCATCCAGTGGAATATGGATGGTGACGGGAACCACCCGCAGGTCGGGACCGGCCAGCATCATCACCACGTCGGAGCTGTCGCACAGATGGGCCAGAAATTCGGTATGGCCGGGAAACCCGAACCCGGCCCCCTCCTGCAGCGCCTGTTTGTGAATTGGCAGGGTGCACACACCACCCGCAGTGCCACAGGCGGCAAGTGCGACCGCGCGCTCGATCGCCGCAATCACACCCTTGGCATGTGCAGGCTGTGCTTGGCCGGGGCTGCGCGGGCCATCGAAGGACTGCGGCAGAACCGGCAGGGCCGCGCCGCAGGTTGCAACCTCGTCCGGAGCGACAATCTCGGTCCATCTCGTGCCGTCCGGCAGATGCGCCGGATCCCCGATCAGGAAAAACGGCACCTCACCGCCGATCGCGTCCCAGGCCGCCACGGCAAGTTCGGGTCCGATCCCGGCGGGCTCGCCTATGGTCAGGGCAATGGGAGCAGGTGTCATGGCGCGATGATGCGGGCGTCGGCGCGCAATTGGGACAGGTAGCTTTGGGACAGCGAATCGAGCCGCTGGTTGCGCAGCCCCATCGCGAACTGTTCGCGATCGACGTCCTCGTTCATCTCGGCCGTGCGCCCGCAGAGCATCAGGAACATGAGCGTCTGCCCATTCGAGCGCGTGAGCGCGGTGGACACTTCGCCGGGGTCGAGCTTGGACAACTCGAAGGCGACATCTGTGGGAATTTCGGAAGGTGGCATGGCGTTCCGTTCCAGTACGTCTTCGGGCTGTCCCTTTGCCACGCCATAAAGATCATCGCAGCGATCGACCCGGCTTTCCAGAACGCGGGCCTGCGCCAGTGTCTCCTGGCTTCGACCTCCGGGCAGGTAATAGGCGGCGTATTCTATCGCGGCATAGGTCGGCGGGGTATAGCCGGTCTCTTCGAGGCCACGCAGCTGGAACAGCGCCACCGCGTTGGAAATCGGGATCGGATCAGTCACCTCTCCCGGTGCCAGCGCCAGCACGAGTGGACGCAGGACCGGCGGCAAATCCTCAAGGTTCTGCCAAGGCAAACGCCCCCCGGCGTCGCGGCTTGCGGTCGCGGAGTAGCGCCGTGCCTGTGCGGAGAACTCGGCCTCGGATGTTGTCTGGCTGATTCGTTCGGCACGGTCGCGCACCGCCTCGGCCTCCTGCGGCGGGGCGGGCATGATGAGTTCGGACAGCAGGACCCGCACGCTCGATCCGCCTGACGCGCCAAGCGCCCGGTCGATCTCGTCCTCGGACACGTTGACGCGTCCGGCAAAGCGCGCCTGTACCAGCAACCGCCAGCTCAGACCCGCGCGGACAAAGTCGCGGAAGGTCTCGGTGGCGACACCGCTGCTGTCGAGCGAAGCGATGAATTCCTCGCGGCTCAGATTGGCGCGGCCGGCGAATTCGCTCATCCCGTCGAGGACTTCTTCCGAAGACGGCACGATCCCCGCGGAACGGGCCGCCTGAAGGCGCAACCGGTCGTCGATCAACTGTTCCCGCGCCAGTTCCGCCGGATTGCCCGGCGCGTTCAGCACCGACAGCATCCGTTCACGCTGTTGCAGTTCGTAGAACGTGATCACGCTGTCATTGACGCGCAGCACGGGCTCGAACAGGTTTTGCGCCGACACGGTGGCGGGCGCAAAGGCCAGTGCCACGCCAAGCGCCAGCGCGCCAAGTTTGCGGAGGGAAGGGCTCAATAGCTGCATGAACGGCGGTACTCCTTGCCGCTGCCGCCGGTGCTGAACCCTGTCAGCGCGACGGTCAGGCCGAAATCGGTAGATGGTTCAAGGTTAGTGGAAGAGGCAAAGTTCCGCGAGACCGAAAAGTCCACCACGACGCATTCGTTGCGATATTCCGCGCCCAGCCCCGCTTTGAGGAACTGTTCCTCGGCGATATCGTAGCGGGTGTTGCCGGTCGCGGTCCAGTGCCGGTCGATGTCATAGCGGCCATTCAGAACCCATTGCGATTGCGCATCCTTGCGGTCTTCCTTGGCGTCGGTGGTCAGCAGGATGTAGGACGCATTCAGTGAATAATCGTCCCGAGTGATATTGCCGCGCATTTCCGCCTTGGAAAAGCGGGTCTCGCCCGTGTCGTACAACCCGCGCGCCAGGAGGTTCAACCCGTTGCGATGGGCGAATTGTCCCGCGACCAGCCAATCCGACGCCGTGCTGTCCTGCCCAGAAGAGCGGGAAAAGGCGCTGTCGGTCTCGTCGCGCCAGACACGGCCGAGGGTCAACGCCGCGCGCCAACCGTCCGGGTCCTGCTGCATCCAGCGCAGACCGGCCGCGCCGGCAAGGCCGCGTTCGCGACGGTCGGGCGCGGGAAAGCGCGACAGCGACAGCAGGTTGCCCTCGTCGAATTCGACGCGGGTGCTTTCGTCGTTGGGCAGGGCCAACCGGTCGCCGCCGACCCAGCCGATCTGGGCGACAGGCTCAAGCAGGGCACGGCCGCCGCTCTGCGTCTGCCTGACGAGCGGCCAGCGCAATTCCACCGATGCGCCGGGGGTGGCCTGCGTATAGCTGCCTTCGGCACTCACGTCCTGATCAACCTCGAAATGGTCCAGCCAAAGCTGCGCCAGCGCGCCGGCGCGGACCCCGCCGGGCAAGGTCCAGCGATTGCGCCAGCTCAGATCCAGGTTGGCGCGCGCCACGTCGCGGCCATCGACGACGGTATCGGCATCGGGTCCGTCGATATCGGTGTCGGAATAGCGGTAATGCCCGTGCACCTGGACGCCAAGCCGCACTTCACCGCCAATTCGCGATGGGAAATAGCGCCGGTTGTAGCGCAAATCGCCAATGATCGTTGGCTGGGTCGCGTTGTTCTCACCATCCGTCAGGCTTTCGTAATGGATCAGGCCCAATGAAAAGAACCGGTCCCGCCTTGTGCGTGTCAGGGTCAGGGCGCTGTCCAGCCGGTCCTTCTTGAAATCGCTGCTGTAGTCGTTGAGGTAGGCATCGTCGCTCACCGCTTCGATGTCGAAGGTCAGCCGGTAATCCCGGGGAAGGCGAAACGCGCCCTCGGCAAACAGATGTCCGCGCAATTTCTCGCGATCAAGGTTGTCGCGGCTGACCGCACCGTTGACCGTGATGTCGCCCCGGCGGAATGCCTGCCTGTAGCGCATCTCGAGCGTGCGGGTGATCGGCGAAAGGTAGGGCGTCAACGTCAGGTCGGCGTGATCGCCGATGGGAATGAAGTATGGCAGCTTGATCCCGAAGCCCAGCAGCGTCGAGGTTTTCAATTCCGGTATCAGGAAACCGCGCGCACGATCCAGCGTCGGATCCGGCAGGCGCATCCGGGGGATGTAGAACACCGGCACCCCCAGCACGCGCAATTGCGCGTCGTCGAAATAGAGTTGCCGTTCCTTGGCATCATGCACGACGCGGCTGGCCCGGATCGCCCAGAGAGGGTCCTTGCCAGAGCAGACCTGACAGGACGTGGCGGCGATCTGGCTCATGGCGGTATATCGTCCATCGACCCTTGCCGCTCGGGCCGAAGCGATCTGCAATTGGTCGTCCAGCACGAAGCGCGCGCTTTCCAGCAGACCATTGCGAAAGCCCTCGTCCAGTTCGGCCTGCGTGGCGGTCAGGACATCGCCATTGGGCTGGGTGATACGGATAGGGCCCTGAATTTCGAGAGTGTCGTTTGTGCGATCATAGACCAGGGTGCCGGCTGTCATGCGCGTGCCGTCATACAGCGCCTCGACATTGCCGGTGGCGATCAGGGTGTCGCCGCCCTGTTGCACCAGAACCTGATCCGCCAGCAGAACGGCATCGTCGGTCTGCGCCCGCGCCGTCGCGGTGCTGACCATCAGCGCCAAAGACACACCGGCAATGGCTGCGCGCAGCATCAGCCGTCCTCCCGGTGCAGGATCAGACCCAGCGCAAGAAGGATCGACGCAAGCGGCGGAACCCAGGCCGCCGCCTGCACATTCAACTGCCCGTTCTCTCCGAGTATCTGAGCGAAGTTTCGGACATAATACAATGAAAAGCCGAGAAGAACTGCCGACAGAACCGCGATCCCGGTACCGCCCATGCGGCTGTGTCGCATGGTGAAGGCCGCGCCGATCAGCACCATCGCCACCAGGAAAACAGGCCGCGCCATTTCCATCTGGAGCCAGACCGCGTGGCGGCGCGCGGAAAAGCCCGCATTCTCCAGATCGGTGATGAAGCCGCGCAATTCCCAGACCGAAATCGCCGAAGGCTGTCCGAACCGGTCCTTGATGCTGTCCTCGGTCAGGGTTGATGGCACGGTCAGTGTCGGATGGCGTTCCGAATTGGTCTCGGGATTCACCCCCGCGATCAACGGCCAGACCTTGGCGTCGCGCAGCCGCCATTCGCCGCTGTCCAGCATGGCTTGTTCGGCTTCGATCCGGCGCACCGGACCGCCCCCTTCGGCATAGGCGACGAACATCACGTCATACAGCACCGTTCCGTTGGGATTGGCCCGCGCTGCACGGATCACCGTCTGCCCGCGTGGATCGGATTGGCGCAACCAAAGCCCCTCGGCCCCGATCGACAGCGCCGATGTTCCGCCACTGCGGTAGGTTTCGCGCAAGTCGGAATATGCCTTGGAGGTTGCGGCCACGATCGGGTTGCCCATGGCAACGGCCAGCGTGCCGATGATTGCTGCGACCACCAGCGGCCCGACAAGCGCGGTCAGCCCGGATCGCCCGGCTGCACGGGTCACGACCAGCTCCGATGACCGGGCAAGCGACACGAACAACGCGATGGACGAGAGGATCATCACCAGTGGCAGGATCTGATACATGCCGTCAGGGGTGTTCAGCAAAGTCAGCCGCATCACCTCGCCAAAGCTGACCGAACTATCAAATCGGCGGATCTGTTCAACAAGGTCCAACAGCACCTGGAACAGGAAAAAGACACCGAAAATGCCCAGAAACGTCCAAAGGAAACGGCGCGCGAAGTAAAAATGAAGCGTCATGCCGGCATCCCCTCCGCCCGTCTGCGCCGCGATGGTCGAAACGGCCGCGCCGCAAGATGCAAGACAGCGCCCGCAATGGCGAGTCCAACCACCGAGGGCAGGTAGACCAGCGGCCACAAGGCGGCGTTGTTGCGCGCCGGATCCGTGACCGCGCTTTCCACCAGCTTGATCACCACCAGCAGGAAAATCGCCACCACGATCTGCTTGCCGACCCCGAAGCGGCTGAAACTGCCGGTCAGCAATGTGGCAAACCCGATCAGCGCCGCCACCATGCCCAGGAGCGCCTGCTGAAAGCGGCCGTGCACTTCTTCGAGGATGCGCGAAACGGAGGCCCCGACCTCTTTTGCCATCTCCTCGGGCCGGGTCAGCATGTCCAGCGTGGACAGGTGCCGGGGACGCAGGGTTCCGCCTGGGTTTTGCACGATCAATGTGCTGATATCATGAGTGAAATCCTGAAACACCGTGGTGGACATCGTTCGCGTGTCCTGCCGCAGCGTCTGCGCCAGACCGCTGACCATGACCAGACGCGGACCTGTCTCGCCCTGGACGACATAGGCGCTTTCGGCGGTATAGGTCACCTCGCGGTCGTCCTGACGCCGGTCCGACAGGAAGACGTCGCGCAATTCCCCCTCGGGGGTGATGTCGCTGATGAAAAAGGTCACGCCGGGGCCGGGGTGCAGGAACGCGCCCTCGCGCAGCAGGCGCGCGCTGACCGAGCCCGAAATCTCGACCTCGCGCTCTTTCAACTGTGCCACCGAGGCAGGGACCAGGACATGTGTCAGCGCCGACATCATCAGCGCGACGATCACACCGAACCATAACACCGGACGCGCCAGTCGCCATGGGCTGTAGCCGGTGGCCTGAACCACCGTCAGCTCGGAATCGCCCATCAGCCGGTTGGTCACGTAAACCGCGGCGGCGAAAGACGCCATCGGCAGCACCAGCGCGATGACGCTGGGCAGGCTGAGGGCCGTGAATTCAAGAAAAACGCCGGCCGAGTGACCATCGGCGATCAGCCGGTCGAACAGGATCACGGCCCGGTTCACCCAGTAGACTGCGACCAGAACAAGCGAGAAGAATCCAAACAGGACCATGAGTTGCGACAGCATATATCTGTCGAATCTTGGCACGTCCGCCCCCCTCACACGACACAGAGTGGGGCGCATTGCCCCCGTCCCAAGGGTTTGCGGGAAAACCGGGCTCTGGTCAACCGCGCGCACGGGCGCTACCCCTATGCCGATCATAGCTTATGGAGCAGAACATGGCGGAACTTCGCGCATTGACCTTCCAACCTGTCGAACTCGATGCCCTCGACACAGTCACGGGGCGGATCGCGGTCTGCATCACCCCCGATCTGAAGCTGACGGCGGGCGCCCGGAGGCTCAACCGTCTGACCAAGACAGCAATAGCCCGTGCCACCACCTCCGAGGCGTGGGAAAAACTCGAAGAAGGAAAGGTGATGTCACTGGGCTGGCCCGCCGGTGTCGCAGCCGAGGCGGTCGACATGGTCAAGCTGTCGCGCCGTCCCACTGCCGATCTGGCGCGCAAGGCCGGCGCGGCCCTGGCCGTGGCCGCTGGCAGCGCCGAACTGACCGTGTTGGTCGAAGGCACGCGCCACCCCGAGGAAATCGCGCTGGGCCTGGCCTTGCGCAGCTACGGGTTCGACGATCACAAGTCCCGGCAAGCTGAGCCGGTGGGTGCAGCCAGGGTCATGTGCGCCAAGCCCGAAGAGGCCGAGGCCGCCTGGGCCCCGCGGCTTGCCGTGGCAGAGGGGGTTCACTTTACGCGGGACCTTGTGAACGAGCCGGCCAATGTGTTGACGACGACCGAATTTGCAAATCGCTTGCAGGCGCTTGGCGATCTCGGCGTCGAGGTCGAGGTGCTCGAGGAAAAGGAACTGGCCGATTTGGGCATGGGTGCGCTGCTTTGCGTCGGCCAAGGGTCCGACAGCCCGACCAAGGTTGTCATCATGCGGTGGAACGGCGGCGCCAAGGCGGATGCACCCCTGGCGCTGGTCGGCAAGGGGGTGGTCTTCGACACCGGGGGCATTTCGCTCAAACCGGCAGGCGGAATGGAAGACATGACGATGGACATGGGGGGCGCAGGTGTCGTGGCGGGCGTGATGCATGCGGTCGCCAAGCGAAAGGCCAAAGCGAATGTCGTGGGTCTTGTCGGGCTGGTCGAGAACATGCCCTCCGGCAACGCGGTGCGGCCCGGCGACGTGGTCACCTCCATGAAGGGTGACACGATCGAGGTAATCAACACCGATGCCGAAGGGCGTTTGGTGCTTGCAGACGTTATGTGGCACGCACAGCAAGCCGAAAAACCTGCCGCAATGATCGACCTTGCCACGTTGACCGGCGCCTGCATCATCGCGCTTGGGCACGAGAATGCCGCCGTTTATGCAAATGAGGACGGCTTGGCGGATGCGTTCCTCAAGGCCGCGAAAACCGAAACCGAGGGCGCGTGGCGGATGCCATTGGGTAAAGCCTATGACGACATGCTGAAATCGGCCAAGGCGGACATGAAGAATGTCGGTGGCCGTCCTGCGGGATCGATCACTGCGGCGCAATTCCTCAAACGCTTCGTGGCGGATGACACACCCTGGATCCACCTTGACATTGCAGGTGTGGCGCAAGTCAAAAGCGACCTGGACATGTCACCCAAGGGAGCCACGGGATGGGGCGTGCGGGCGCTTGACCGTCTGATCTCGGACCGCTTCGAGCCACGGGAGTGATCCATGGGAGCGGCCTTTTTTTACCACCTGACGCGCAAGCCGCTCGAGGTCACCTTACCCATGCTTTTGGGCAAGGCGATGGGCGCGGGCTGGCGTGTTGCGGTGCGGGGCATCGACATGGAGCGCATGAAGTGGCTCGACCAGGCGTTGTGGATGGGACCCGAGGACGGGTTCCTGCCGCATGGCCTGGCCGGCGGGCCGCATGACGCGGCCCAGCCGGTGTTGCTCACGGTGGCCGCAGAGGCGGCAAATACCCCGCACTGCCTGATGACGGTGGACGGGGCCGGGGTAACCGCTGGCGAGGTTCAGGCCCTGGAGCGTGTCTGTGTGCTTTTCGACGGCAATGACAGCGCCGCGGTTGAAGCCGCGCGCGGGCAATGGCGCAACCTGACCGGCGCCGGCTGTTCCGCGCAATACTGGTCCGAGGAATCGGGGCGCTGGGAAAAGAAGGCAGAGGCCTGAAATTTGCTTTATTAACATAAGGTTAATGGGTAACGTTGGCTGACCCATTGTTTCGCGCGCGAAACATTCGGTCCGGTTCGGTCCTATTGCCAACTGCCCATTGTGAGCCTTGACGCATTGGCCTACGCTTTCTGCCAGACTTGACCTTGAGGGAGGACAGCAGGCCATGAGCAAGAGCTTCGACATGATCGTGATCGGCGCCGGCCCCGGCGGCTACGTCGCCGCCATCCGCGGCGCTCAGCTTGGGTTGCGCGTTGCGATTGTCGAGCGCGAGCATCTCGGCGGTATCTGTCTGAATTGGGGCTGTATCCCGACCAAGGCCATGCTGCGTACTTCTGAGGTGTTCCACCTGATGCACCGCTCCAAGGAATTCGGGCTGAAAGCCGAAGGCATCGGCTACGATCTTGAGGCGGTGGTCAAACGCTCGCGCGGGATCGCGAAACAGCTCAATTCCGGGGTGGGCCATCTGCTCGGAAAGAACAAGGTCACCGTCATAATGGGGGATGCAACGATCCCCGCCAAGGGCAAGGTGCAGGTCAAGACGGACACAGGCACCGAAGACCTGACCGCCGGGAACATCATCCTCGCTACCGGCGCGCGTGCGCGCGAGCTGCCGGGGCTGGAGGCGGACGGAGATCTGGTCTGGACCTACAAACACGCGCTGGTACCCAAACGCATGCCGAAAAAGCTTCTGGTCATCGGCTCGGGCGCCATCGGGATCGAATTCGCCAGCTTCTACAACATGCTGGGCGCCGAAACGACGGTGGTCGAGGTGATGGATCGCATCCTGCCGGTTGAGGATGCCGAGATCAGTGAATTCGCCAAGAAACAGTTCGAATCCCAAGGCATGACGATCCGCGAACAGGCGATGGTCAAGCAACTGGATCGCGGCCCCGGCAAGGTGACCGCGCATATCGAGACGGGTGGCAAAGTCAGCACCGAAGAGTTCGATACGGTGATTTCGGCGGTCGGCATCGTCGGCAATACCGAAGGTCTGGGTCTCGAGGCGTTGGGGGTGAAGATCGACCGGACCCATGTCGTGACAGACCCGCATTGCCGCACAGGGATCGACGGACTCTATGCCATTGGCGACCTCGCCGGCGCGCCGTGGCTGGCGCACAAGGCCAGCCACGAGGGTGTCATGGTGGCCGAGCTGATCGCGGGCGGGCATCCGCACGCGGTTGAGCCGGACAGCATCGCGGGCTGCACCTATTGCCAGCCGCAGGTGGCCAGCGTCGGCCTGACCGAGGCGCAGGCGAAAGAGAAGGGCTTTGACATCAAGGTCGGCCGCTTCCCCTTTATCGGCAACGGCAAGGCGATTGCGCTGGGGGAGTCCGAGGGGCTGGTCAAGACGGTGTTCGATGCGAAAACCGGCGCGCTTCTGGGCGCGCATATGGTCGGGGCGGACGTCACGGAACTGATCCAGGGCTATGTCATTGGTCGGCAGCTTGAGACCACCGAGGAGGACCTGATGCAGGCCGTGTTCCCGCATCCGACCCTGTCGGAGATGATGCATGAGAGCGTGCTGGATGCCTGGGGCCGCGCCATCCACTATTAGCGTGGCGGCCAAAGATCAGTCATACGCACAATCGTCGGGGTCGTCAGACATGCTGGCCGCCATTCACCTCGATCTCGGTGCCGGTGACATAGCCGCTTTGCCCGGAACACAGGAAATAGATCACGTCCGCCACTTCCTGCGGTTGGCCCAAGCGCCGCATCGGCAACGTCTCGACGATCTTGTCTGTGCCCTCGCTCAGGATGCTGGTTTCCACCTCGCCCGGCGCAATCGCGTTCACGCGCACCCCCATGGGCCCGAAATCATGCGCCATTTCCCGCGTCAACGCGGCCAGCGCGGCCTTGGAGGTTGCATAGGCGGCCCCGGCAAAAGGGTGCACGCGGGCCCCGGCGATGGAGGTCACGTTCACGATTGAGCCGTTGGCGCGGGCCAATTCGTCCTTCAAGCCACGGCCGAGCACCACGGAGGCGAAGAAATTGACGTGAAACACCTTGCCCCAGTCGCGCAGGTCGGTGTCCAGCGTGTTGAGCCGTTCGCCATCGGGGCCTTTCGGGGACGTTCCGGCATTGTTTACAAGCGCATCGAGCCGTCCGCCATCCAGCCGGTTCTTCACGACCTCGATTGCATCCATGGTCTGTTGCGGATCGCCCAGATCGACCTGGATATGATTCCGCTCGCCCCCGGGCCACGGACATTCGGGGGAAAAGGCCTGTCGCGAGCAGCTGATCACGCGCCACCCTTCGGCGGCGAATTTCTTGACGGTGGCATGGCCGATGCCCCGGCTTGCGCCGGTGAGCAGGAGGGTGCGTTGAGGTTCTGTGTCTGACATTGTCTCACCGTAGGCGAGTCGGACGCCCGACGCGAGGTGCAAAGCGCGCTGGTGGCCGTTGTCGGCAAAACCGGCAAGCGTCGCGCCCGTTGTGCAAAACCATGCGACCGGACGCAGCGCAATCTGTTCGGTCCTCCGGGTCAACCGGGCCGATGGGTGTTCGTCCGAGGGGGGCCTTTCGCATTGGCCTGTGTCTTTGCCCGTGCGTGTATCCGTTCCCGTGCCTGCGACGTGACCGAGGCAGCGTGATCAACCAGATCAGCGTCCGAAGTTTTCGTCTTTCTTCTGGCCTTCGATGCGCGCGCGGATGAATGCGCGGGCCTTGCGTTCGGCAAGGCGCACGCGGATCGCTGTGAGGAAGGCTTCCTCGAGGGTTGTCGAGGCAGCCCCGAGTTCGGCGGCCACCTCCATGAAGAAGCGATCATCATCCAGATGCTTCATCGCTTTCAGCGTATCATCGGCCAGGCGTTCGGCGAGGTCTTGAACCATCGACATCTTTTGCGGCGTCCCTAGCGCGAGTTTTCAGTCAGGCGGCGTTTCACGTATGTCGACATGGTGTCGATCATCGGGTCCATGTACGGTTCCTGGAAGAAATGGTCGGCGCCTTCGATTTCTTCGTGGGTGACCGTGATGCCTTTCTGTTCGGCCAGCTTGCCGACAAGGGTGGCCGTGTCGGCGGGCGGGGCGACGCGGTCGCCGGTGCCATTCACGATCAGGCCCGAGGACGGGCAGGGCGCCAGGAACGAGAAATCATACATGTTGGCGGGCGGGCTGACGGAAATGAAACCGGTGATCTCGGGACGGCGCATCAGAAGCTGCATTCCGATCCACGCACCGAAACTGAACCCCGCAACCCAGCAATGCTTGGAATTGTTGTTCATGGATTGCAGGTAGTCGAGCGCGGAGGCGGCATCGCTCAGCTCGCCGACCCCCTGATCGTATTCGCCCTGGCTGCGACCGACACCGCGGAAATTGAAGCGCAGCACCGTGAAGCCCATTTTGTAGAAGGCGTAATGCAGGTTGTAGACAACCTTGTTGTTCATCGTGCCGCCGAACTGCGGGTGCGGATGCAGGATGATCGCAATCGGCGCGTCGCTTTCCTTTTGCGGGTGGTAGCGGCCTTCGAGGCGGCCTTCGGGTCCGGGAAAAATCACCTCGGGCATGGTGTGCGGTGGCTCCTGACTGGGCTCTGGTGCGGCGGTCTGAAAACGTTGACAGCCTCACGCGGACTACTTAGAATGGTTCTAAATCGGGATGGACCCGAAGTGCTATCCGGTCTTATGCAATTGACCGTGCAAGGTCAATTGCGTGACGAGTTCGTTTGGGAGACGGCCATGAAACTGAGTACGAAAGGCCGGTACGCGATGGTTGCCCTGGCAGATATCGCGCTGCAACCCGAGGGAGAGCTTGTGACGCTCGGCGATATCGCGCAGCGGCAGGATGTATCGCTGCCCTATCTTGAACAGTTGTTCGTCAAGCTGCGGCGTGCCGGGCTTGTCGCATCGGTGCGCGGTCCAGGGGGCGGCTACCGGCTGTCCCGCCCGGCGAGCGAGATCCGGGTGGTGGATGTCCTTGCGGCGGTCGATGAAACGGTCGACGCGATGCACAAGGGGGCGGGCGTCTCCGGAGGATTGTCGGGGAGCCGGGCACAATCCATGACGAACCGTCTGTGGGAAGGGTTGTCGGCGCATGTCTACGTGTTTCTTCACCAGACCCGGCTGTCCGACGTGGTTGGCAATTCATTGGCGCCCTGTCCTGCCGTGCCAAACCTTTTCGCCGTGGTGGACGAGTGATGGGATCGAATTGGCTGCGCCAATCCGACTCGGTTGCGTTTGCTCAGCAAACGCAAACTGTGGGGGCGCTGCCCCCTCTTGGCCTGCGGCCAATTCACCCCCGGGATATTTTTGAAACGAAGAAAGACAAGGGTTCGCTTCGATGATGGCGCGGGTTTATCTGGATCACAACGCGACCATGCCGTTGCGGGCCGAGGCGCGTGCCGCGGCGCTTGCCGCGATGGATATCGTCGGCAATCCCAGCTCGGTGCATTCCGAGGGGCGCGCTGCCAAGAGCCTGATCGAGCGCGCGCGGGGGCAGGTCGCGTCTGCTTTCGGCGCGGACGGGGCGGACGTGGTTTTTGTTTCCGGCGCGACCGAAGCGGCGGCGCTGGCATGCGCGGGGCGCGGTTTGTCGGGATCCGAAATCGAACATGACGCGGTGCGTGCCTGGATCGATCCCGCTTTGGCCGTGGACGCGGCGGGGCAGGTCGATGTGACCAGCCCGGCGCGGTCGGCGGTGCAATTGGCCAATTCCGAGACCGGCGTGGTGCAGGATCTTCCCCGGGGTGTCGCAGTGGTGGATGCAACGCAGGCGTTTGGCAAACTGCCGGTGGCCTTCAACTGGATCGGTTGCGAAATGGCGCTGATCTCGGCCCACAAGATCGGCGGCCCGAAAGGTATCGGTGCGCTGGTCATCAAGCGGGGCACGGACCTGGCAGCGCAAATCCGGGGCGGTGGCCAGGAGATGGGCCGGCGCTCCGGAACCGAGAACCTGCCGGGCATCGCCGGGTTCGGTGCCGCGGCGGAGGCTGCGGTGAAGGATCTGGACGCCGGGGTCTGGAGCCGGGTGGAAAAACTTAGAAACATTCTAGAATCCGCTATTGAGGCGGAGGCAAAAGAGACTATTTTTGTCGGGAACGCAGGCACGCGGCTGCCCAACACGTCTTGCCTGGCGACGCCCGGCTGGAAGGGAGAGACGCAGGTCATGCAAATGGATTTGGCGGGGTTCGCAATCAGCGCGGGGTCTGCCTGTTCCAGCGGCAAGGTCAGGGCCAGCGCGGTGCTACGCGCCATGGGGCTTGACGAGGCCGCGGCCAGCAGCGCCATCCGGGTGTCGCTGGGACCGGAGACGACCGAGAACGATGTGATGCGGTTTGCCGACGTGTGGCTGACCAAAAGGGAAAAGCACCGCGCGCGGGCCGCGTGAGACAACCGAAAAAGGGGTATGAAGCATGGCTGCTTTGGACAATACGACCGTCAAGGAAGGTGTCGATCAGGAAACCGTGGATGCGGTGCGGGAAGTCGGTGGCGCCTACAAGCACGGCTGGAATACCGATATCGAGATGGATTATGCGCCCAAGGGGTTGAACCCGGATATCGTGCGCCTGATCTCCGAGAAGAACGAAGAGCCGGAATGGATGACAGACTGGCGCTTGCAAGCCTATGAGCGCTGGCTTCAGAAGGACGAGCCGACCTGGGCGATGGTGGATTACCCGGCGATCGATTTCCAGGACCAGTATTACTATGCGCGCCCGAAGAGCATGGAGGTGAAGCCGAAATCGCTCGACGAGGTCGATCCCAAGCTGCTGGCCACCTATGAAAAGCTCGGTATCCCGCTCAAGGAACAGCTGATCCTTGCGGGCGTCGAAGGTGCCGAGGACGCGCCAGCCGAAGGCCGCAAGGTCGCTGTTGACGCCGTGTTCGATTCGGTGTCCGTCGGCACGACGTTCCAGAAAGAGTTGAAGGACGCAGGCGTGATCTTCTGCTCGATCTCGGAGGCGATCAAGGATCACCCGGAGCTCGTGAAGAAATATCTCGGGTCTGTCGTGCCCGTGTCGGACAATTACTACGCGACGTTGAATTCGGCCGTTTTCTCGGATGGCTCATTCGTCTACGTGCCGCCGGGCGTGCGCTGTCCGATGGAGCTGTCCACCTATTTCCGCATCAATGCGGAAAATACGGGCCAGTTCGAGCGGACCTTGATCATCGCCGACAAGGGATCCTTCGTGTCTTATCTTGAGGGGTGCACCGCGCCGCAGCGGGATACTTCTCAGTTGCACGCCGCCGTGGTCGAGATCATCGTCGAGGAAGATGCCGAGGTGAAATATTCGACCGTGCAGAACTGGTATCCTGGCGACGAAGACGGCAAGGGCGGGATCTACAACTTTGTCACCAAGCGCGCCGATTGCCGGGGCGACCGCGCCAAGGTGATGTGGACACAGGTCGAAACCGGCTCTGCGGTGACGTGGAAATACCCGTCCTGCATCCTGCGGGGCGACGACAGCCAGGGCGAATTCTATTCGATCGCCATCGCCAACAACTACCAGCAGGCCGATACCGGCACGAAGATGGTGCACCTGGGCAAGAACACCAAGTCCCGGATCGTGTCCAAGGGGATCAGCGCGGGCCACGCGCAGAACACCTATCGCGGGCTGGTGTCGATGCATCCCAAGGCCAAGGACAGCCGCAATTACACCCAGTGCGACAGCCTTCTGATCGGCGGCACCTGCGGGGCACACACCGTGCCCTATATAGAGGTCAAGAACAATTCGAGCCGGGTGGAGCACGAGGCGACCACGTCCAAGGTCGATGACGATCAGCTGTTCTACTGCCGCCAGCGCGGCATGGACGAGGAAGAGGCCGTGGCGCTGGTCGTGAACGGGTTCTGCCGCGACGTGTTGCAGGCGCTGCCGATGGAGTTTGCCATGGAGGCGCAGCAGCTTGTGGCGATCTCCCTGGAGGGGTCCGTTGGCTGATGCGGGGCAGGCGAGGGGCTTTCACGTTTGCCGGGGTCTTCGCGGCGCCGGGCGTGAAAGCTATCGCGCTTGCTGATCTGGACAGGTGATTCACCCTGCTGAACGTCGCCGCACTACGCGGCGTCGCGGGGCACATGAGTGTAAATGTAAGCGGGAAAACGCGATGATCATCACGACGACCAATTCCATCGAGGGCCAAAAGATCCTGGACTACAAGGGTCTCGTTGTCGGCGAGGCGATCATGGGAGCCAATGTGGTCCGGGACCTGTTTGCCTCGATTACCGATGTTGTCGGCGGCCGGTCCGGGGCCTATGAGGCCAAGCTGCAGGACGCGCGCGATACGGCGATGCGCGAGCTGGAGCAGCGCGCGGTGGCCATGGGTGGTAACGCGGTGGTCGGCGTTGATCTGGATTACGAGGTGGTCGGCAATTCGATGTTGATGGTGTCCGTCAGCGGCACCGCCGTTCTGACGGATCGGGGCTGATCATGGCAGATGTCACCAAGGATGCGCCGGTGATCGACCGCCCGACTCTGACCTTCCCGCAGGAGGTCAGCGACTGGGTGCGCGGATTGTACGCCGATGCCACGGTCATTCTCGAGTACGGGAGCGGTGGGTCCACTGTTCTGGCGTCCGAGATGGTTGGAAAGACGGTGTTTTCCGTCGAAACGGATCCCGACTGGCGCGACATGATGCAGCGCTACCTGGATCATGCCGGAACGACGTCGGATGTGACGCTGCACTACGCGGATATCGGCAAGGTCGGCAAATGGGGGCGGCCGGTTTCGGACAAGAAGTGGGATCGGTACCATGCCTATCCGAACTCAGTCTGGGATTTGCCTGACTTCAAGCCGCCGGATCTCGTGCTTGTCGATGGGCGCTTCCGGGTGGCCTGCGCGTTGACGGCGCTGCTGCGGACGGAGCAGCCGCTGACCTTGCTGTTCGACGATTATGGCGGGCGCCGGTTGTACCACGCGATCGAAGAGTTTGTTCAGCCGGTTGAGACACGCGGACGGATGGCGCGATTCGAGATCGAGCCGACACCGCTGCCACGCGACAAGCTGACGGAAATTCTGCGGCTATATACGAAATCTTTCTGACGCGGCACGCGGTTGGACATGAAACAAGAGAGAGGGAAAGAAATGCTGGAAATCAAGAACCTGCACGTCAAACTTGAGGAAGAGGACAAGCAGATCCTCAAGGGTGTGAACCTGAGTGTCGAGGCGGGCAAGGTGCATGCGATCATGGGACCGAACGGGTCTGGCAAGTCGACCCTGTCCTACGTCCTGTCGGGCCGGGATGGCTATGAAGTGACAGAGGGATCGGCCACGATAGAGGGTGAGGATATCCTCGAGATGGAGCCGGAAGAACGCGCCGCAGCCGGTGTATTCCTGGCCTTCCAGTACCCCGTGGAAATTCCGGGCGTCGGCAACATGACCTTTCTGCGGACGGCTGTGAATTCACAGCGCAAGGCGCGCGGCCAAGAGGAAATGTCCTCGACGGAATTCCTCAAATTGATCCGGGAGAAGGCGAAGGATCTGAAGATCGACGCCGATATGCTCAAGCGTCCCGTCAATGTCGGCTTTTCCGGCGGTGAGAAGAAACGCAACGAGATCCTCCAGATGGCGATGCTCGAGCCGAAGATGTGCATCCTCGACGAGACCGACTCGGGCCTTGACGTGGACGCGATGAAGCTGGTTGCCGATGGTGTGAACGCGCTGCGCAACGAGGGGCGGGGGTTCCTTGTTATTACGCACTATCAACGGCTTCTGGACCATATCAAACCGGATGTCGTGCACATCATGTCCGATGGACGGATCATCAAGACCGGCGGTCCGGAACTGGCGCTCGAGGTCGAACGCAACGGCTATGCGGATATCAAGGCGGAGGTGGCGTAATGGCCCTGCCGCAGATCAAGCAAGACGCGACGGAGGCACGGCTGGCGGCGCTGGACCTGCCATCAGGCAACTGGTCCGAGGCGGCACGCAAGGACGCGGTCAGCCGGCTGCGCGCCATGGGACTTCCCCATGCGCGGGACGAGTATTGGAAATTCACACGGCCCGATACCCTGGTGCAACCCGATGCGCCAAAGGCGGCGGTGCTGGAAGCAGACGAGACGCCTGTTTTTGGTGACGTGGATTGCCTCAGGCTGGTCTTTGTCGATGGCGTGTTCAGTGTCGAGGAATCGGACGATCTTGCCCTTGAACACGTGAGCCTCGACCGGTTGGGCGATGCGCCGGATATTCACTGGGCCAAGGATGTCTACGGAGTGCTAGAAGCGCGTGGGCAGACCCCGGTACACCGGCCACTTGCAACGCTGAACACGGCCTTTGCGACCGATGGTCTGCTGATCCATGTGACCGGCAAGGCGCCAAAGCCGATCAACCTGGTTTATCGCCACGAATCAGAGGGTTCGGATGCGATTTTGCACCATGTTGTGAAGATTGAATCTGGCGCGGAACTGACGCTTCTGGAGAATGGCCCGGCTGCGGCGCGCTTCAACAAGTGCATGGAAGTCGAGATCGCCGATGGCGGCGTTTTTCACCATGTCCGTGCGCAGGGGCGCGACCATGAACGCCGCGCGGCAACCGCGCTGTTCACGCGGCTGGGTGAGGCATCCGTTTTCAAATCCTTCACGTTGACCGCCAATGGCGTTCTGACGCGCAATGAATGCGTGATCGAACTGACCGGCGACAACGCAACCGCGCATGTCGCGGGTGCTTGCATGGGGGATGGGGATTTCCACCACGACGACACGGTGTTCATCACCCATGACGCGCTGAACTGCGAAAGCCGCCAGGTGTTCAAGAAGGTGTTGCGCAACGGGGCGACGGGCGTGTTCCAGGGCAAGATCCTTGTCAAGGAAGGCGCGCAGAAAACCGATGGCTACCAGATCAGCCAATCGCTGCTGCTGGACGATGACAGCCAGTTCCTTGCCAAGCCGGAGCTTGAGATTTACGCCGATGACGTTGTGTGTTCCCATGGCTCCACGTCGGGGGCAATTGACGAAGAGGGACTCTTTTACCTGCGGTCTCGCGGGATCGAAGAGGGGCCAGCGACGGATCTTCTGACTATTGCCTTCCTTGCCGAAGCGGTGATGGAGATCGCGGACGAAAGCCTGCAGGAGAAAATCAACGAGCGTGTCGAAGCATGGCTGACACGGCGCCGCGGTTAAGAGGTCGCATGCCGGTGACATCGGATATCGTGGCCACCTATCGGGGGCCGGGACGGGTGGTGCGCCGCCTGGCGCAAGCGGGGCAGCGCGAAGACCGTGCGTTGGCCATCCTGATGGGGGCTTGCGCGATCCTTTTCATCGCCCGGTGGCCGGCTTTGGCGCGCGAGGCGCATCTTGAAGATGTCGAGTTGAACATGCTTCTGGGCGGCACGCTTCTCGCGACGGTGTTTCTGGCCCCGCTCATGTTCTATGCCTTGGCGCTTGTGGCGCATGGCGTGGCACGGGCGCTTGGTGGCCAGGGTCCGTCTTACAATGCGCGGTTGTCGCTTTTCTGGAGCCTTCTGGCCTCGGCGCCGCTCGTGCTATTGAACGGGCTTGTTGCGGGCTATATCGGGTCAGGTATCGAACTGAGCATCGTGGGGCTGATCTGGTTCTGCGTTTTCATGTGGTTCTGGCTTGCCAGCATGCTGGCGGTGTACCGGAGGGGCGACGCGTGACGATAACCGGCTTCCTGCGGCTGGCCGCTAACACGGTGACAGCCCCGCGCGACGTGGCGCGTCTTTTGCTTGCGATGAATCTGCCGCCGCAGGCGCTCTGGATCGCCTTTGCGCTGGTGATCGTGCTCAACACGCTGATGTTCTCGGTGTCGATGATGCTGATGCCCGGGACGGACGCGATGGGACCGGTTCTGGCCAGCCCCACCGTGTTCGGAGCCATGCTTGCCGTGTCGGTTGCGGCCCTGATCGGGGCGGTCACGATTTGCGGGCGGCCCCTGGGTGGGCAGGCGACCGTGGGTCAGATCGCGATCCTCGTGATCTGGCTTCAGGCGCTGCGGGTTCTGATGCAGGGCGTTGTCGCCTTGGTCGGACCGATCAGCGTGTTCCTGTCCGGCGTCGTTATCAGCGCTGCAACGGTGCTGGGTTTGTGGATCTTTGTGAATTTTATTGATGTTGCCCACGAGTCAGGCAGCCTGTTGCGAGCGGGGTTGATCCTGCTCCTGGCTGTTGTGGGCATGATGCTGGGGCTGAGTATGGTCTTTAGCCTGCTGGGCATCTCGACAGGAGGACTCCCTGGATATGTATGATGTCACCGAAATCCGCCGCGATTTCCCGATCCTCTCGCGCGAGGTGAATGGCAAGCCGCTGGTTTATCTCGACAACGGGGCCAGCGCGCAGAAACCGCAGGTGGTGATCGACGCGATGACACGCGCCTATTCCGAGGAATACGCCAACGTGCATCGCGGCCTGCATTACCTGTCCAATCTCGCGACCGAGAAATACGAGAGCACGCGGGGCGTGATCGCGAAATTCCTCGGGGTGAAGGACGAAAACCAGATCGTCATGAACACCGGCACCACGATGGGCATCAACTTGGTGGCCTATGGCTGGGCGATGCCGCGCTTCGAGGCTGGCGACGAGATCATCCTGTCGGTGATGGAGCATCACGCCAACATCGTGCCCTGGCATTTTCTGCGCGAACGCCAGGGCGTGGTGATCAAGTGGGTCGATGTGGACAGCACCGGGCATCTGGACCCGCAGGCGGTGATCGATGCGATGGGCCCCAAGACCAAGCTGGTCGCGGTCACGCATCTGTCCAATGTGCTGGGCACCGTTGTCGATGTGAAACCCATCTGCAAAGCGGCGCGCGAGCGGGGGATTGCAACGCTGATCGACGGGTCACAATCGGCGGTTCACATGCCAGTGACCGTCGATGACATCGGATGCGATTTTTATGCGATCACCGGGCACAAGCTTTATGGTCCCTCCGGGTCGGGCGCGATCTACATCGCACAGGAAAGACTTGCCGAGATGCAGCCGTTCATCGGTGGCGGCGACATGATCCGCGAGGTCCACAAGGACGAGATCACGTGGAACGACCCGCCGATGAAATTCGAGGCGGGCACACCGGGCATCGTGCAACAGATCGGCCTTGGTGTGGCGCTTGACTACATGATGGGTCTGGGTATGGACAACGTCGCCGCGCATGAAACGAAGCTGCGCGACTATGCCCGCACAAAGCTGGACGGCCTGAATTGGTTGCAAGTGCAGGGCACAACGCCCGACAAAGCGGCACTCTTCAGTTTCACGCTGGACGGGGCGGCGCACGCGCATGACATCTCGACCATTCTTGATAAAAAGGGGGTCGCGGTGCGGGCGGGCCAGCATTGCACCGGGCCTTTGATGGATCATCTTGGTCTGACGGCGACCTGTCGGGCGTCGTTTGGACTGTACAACACCGAAGAAGAGGTGGACAAACTGGTCGACGCGCTTGAACTGGCGCATGACCTTTTTGCCTGAACTGGAGAAACACAATGGCAAGCCTGTCCTTGCGCCGTGCGCGCACCATCATCCGCAAGACGCTCGATGCGGGGCGTGCGGCCGAGCTGAAGCCGCTGTCTGTGATCGTTCTTGACGCGGGTGGCAACATCCAGGCGTTCGAACGCGAGGATGGGGCCAGCCCGGGGCGATTCCAGATCGCGCATGCAAAGGCCTATGGCTCGGTGATGCTGGGCATCGCCGGCACCGCGCAGATGCAACGTGCAGAGGGCCAGGCCTATTTCATCAATGCGGCCTCCGGGGCTTTGGGCGGCCAGTTGATCCCGGTGCCGGGTGGCGTGCTGGTGCGGGATGCCAAGGGCAATGTCGTCGGTGCCGTCGGTGTGACAGGCGACACGTCTGATAATGACGCGGCGGCCGCCAAGGCCGGGATAGACGCGGTGGGCCTGACAGCCGAGATATAAGGAACGGGACATGAGCCGACCAGTCGTCGGGATCATCGGGAACCAGCACCTGATCAACGATCAGTACCCTGCGCATGCCGGAGGGTCGATGAACTCGGAGGCGGTGGCTCAGGTGGCCGATTGCCTGCCGCTGGTGGTGCCGGCTGATCCGCGGTTCATGTCGGTCGCAGAGTTGCTGGATGTCTGCGACGGCTTCCTGCTGACCGGCGGCCGCCCGAACGTGCATCCCGAGGAATACGGCGAGGCCGAGACCGAGGCGCATGGCGCCTTCGACCGGGCGCGCGACGCGATCGCGCTGTCACTGGTGCGCGCCTGTGTGGAACGCGGCCAGCCCTTTCTGGGTATCTGCCGGGGCTTCCAGGAGGTGAATGTCGCCATGGGTGGCACACTGCACCCCGAGATCCGCGATCTGCCGGGCCGGATGAATCACCGGATGCCACCCGATGGTACGCTGGAGGAGAAATTCGCGTTGCGTCATGTCGTGACGCTGGCAGACGGCGGGCGGTTCCATCGCCTGTTCGGATCGACCGAAGTGATGACCAACACGCTGCACGGGCAGGGGATCAAGACTCCGGGGCCACGGATCGTGATCGAAGGGCATGCGCCCGACGGCACACCCGAGGCGGTCTACGTCAAAAATGCACCGGGGTTCACCCTGTCGGTGCAATGGCATCCGGAATGGGACGCGGCCAATGATCCTGTGTCACGGCCTCTGTTCGAGGCGTTCGGCGATGCGGTACGGGCTTGGGCCCAAGGCCACGCGGTGGGCGGACAGCGCGTCACCGCCTTGTAAGTCTAAGGTGACGGAGACTGCCTCGTTCTAGGTCACCGCTTTGCGCTGTTTGAAGTTGGGGGTGTCCCAAAGACGGTTGCGCATGATCCGCGCGAGGATATCGACCGATGCATCCACATCGTCTTCGCCCAGGTAAAGCGGTGTGAAGCCGAACCGCATGATGTCTGGCGCGCGGAAATCGCCGATGACGTCATGTGCGATCAGGGCCTGTATCGCGGCGTAGCCGTCTGCAAATCGAAAGCTGACTTGTGATCCGCGCGCCTCTGGATTGCGCGGGCTTGCGAGCGTCAGATCGGGGCAGGTCGCCTCCACGCCGGCGATGAACCGCTCCGACAAGGCGATAGACTGCGCGCGCAGGGCCTGCATGTCCACATCCTCCCAGACGTCAAGCGCGGCATCCAGTGCCGCCATCTGCACAACCGGCGGCGTGCCGACGCGCATCCGTGCGATGCCTGCACCGGGGGTGTAGCCCAGGTCGAAGGCAAACGGGCTATCATGGCCGAGCCACCCCGACAGCGCGGGCAGTGCGGTGTCGGCATGGCGCGGTGCGACATAGATGAAGGCGGGCGCGCCGGGGCCGCCGTTGAGGTACTTGTAGGTGCAGCCCACCGCGAAATCTGCCTGGACCCCGGCAAGGTCCACCGGCAGCGCGCCTGCCGAATGGGCCAGGTCCCAGACCGTGACAACGCCTGCCGCCTGCGCCTTGGCGGTCAGAGCCGCCATGTCGTGTTTGCGCCCGGTGCGGTAATCGATTTCGGTGACAAGCGTCACGGCGATCTCGTCGGTGATTGCCGCCTCGATCTCTTCGGGCTCCACCAACCGCAACTCGTAGTCCGGGCCCAGCAAGGAAATGAGACCTTCGGCCATGTAAAGATCGGACGGAAAATTCCCGGTGTCCGACAGGATCACACGGCGGTCGGGGGTCAATTTGATTGCCGCGGCAAGCGCTTGGTAAACCTTGATCGACAGGGTGTCCCCGACCACCACATGTCCCTCTTCCGCCCCGATGAGCCGACCGATCCGGTCGCCGAGCCGTGCCGGCATGTCCATCCAGCCACATGCATTCCAGCCTTTGATCAGGTGTTCGCCCCATTCGTCCTGCATCGCCGCGGCGACGCGTGCCACGGCCCGCTTGGGCAAGGGGCCAAGCGAATTGCCATCCAGGTAGATCATGCCATCGGGCAGATGAAACGCGTCGCGGGTGGCGGTGAAATCGGTCATTGTCAGGGCCCCTCAGGCTCAGAGATTTGTTCGGAGGTGCCAGAGATCGGGGAAAAGTTCAATCTCGTGCATCCGCCCGCGACAGGACATGCCGCCTGCAGGGTCGCAGGTCTCGGTCACATCTCGCCGCCGGCGATCTGGATGGCTTGACCATTGACGCTGCCGGAGTTCGGGCCGCACAGCCAAAGAGCCGCTTCGGCCACTTCCTCGGGGGGGATCAGGCGGCCATGCGGGTTGGCCCCGACCATGACGTCGCTCGCCTCGTCTTCGCTCAGTCCCGTGCGCGCCATGATGCGGTCGATGTTCTGCGGAACGATATCGGTGTCTACATAGGCCGGGCAAATGGCGTTGAAGGTGTAGGGCTTCCCAAGATAATCTGCGGCCAGCCCCCGGATCAGCCCCACCACCGCATGTTTGGAGGCGGTATAGCAGGGCGCCCCCTTCAGCCCGCGCAGCCCGGCGATCGAACTGATCGCGATGACGCGCCCCCAGCCGGTGTCATGCATCGACTTTAGGCTTTCGCGGATTGTCAGGAAGGTGCCATCGATATTGGTGTTCATCATGCTGCGCCAGAAGGCCATATCGGTCTTGTGCAGCGCGCGGCCCTCGGCGACTCCGGCGTTGGGCACGCAGATCTGCACGGGGCCATGCCGGGCCACGGCCCGTGCAATCCCGTCCACGACCGCCATCTCGTCCTGCACGTCCATCACCTGCGGTGACAGGTCATGCGCCTGCGCTGCCTGCTCCAGCACGTCGGTCCGGCGTCCGGTGATCGTCACAACAGCGCCCTGCGCGCAAAGCGTCTTTGCAATGGCAAGGCCGATGCCGGTGCCGCCACCGGTGACAAGGGCGTGTTTCGCGTCCAAGGTCATGCCATCCCCCCACAGTTTGATCCCGACACTACCCGCGTCGCGCGCCGTGACAAGCCACCTGATCGGAAAGGGATTGCATTTGTTATTCGCATTCGTGAATGTGTACACGACAGGAGGAGACCACCCATGCGAATGACCCACATCCTTGCAATCGGACTCAGCGCCGGTGCCGTCAGCGCAAGCGAAGACATTGCCGACAAGTATCCGCAATCCGAGCTCTACAACAAACCCGTGGAAGTGATTCCGCATGTCTTTTCCGCCATTGGCGCCACCGCCCCGCCGACCTATGAAAACGCCGGCCACAACAACAACCTGAGCTTTGTCGTGACCGGTGATGGCGTTGTGGTCATCAATGGCGGCGCGTCGGCTCGGCTGGCCCAGGCGCTGCATGACGAGATCAAGGCGGTGACCGACCAACCGGTGAAGCTGGTCATCAATGAAAACGGGCAGGGCCACGCCATGCTGGGCAACAGCTATTGGGCCGAACAGGGCGTCGATATTCTCGCCCATGCCGATGCGATCGCCGAAGTGGAAAAGAACGGGGATTTCATTCTGCAAGGGATGCAGAACTATAACCGTGACCGGGCCGAGGGCACCACGGTGGTGGTGCCGACTATCAGTTTCGACGACGACTACGTGATCCAGATGGGTGACGTGACATTCGAGGTGCTGCACCTTGGCCCGGCGCACGATCCGGGCGACACACAGGTCTGGATTCCGCAATGGGACATCGTGATCGCCGGCGACATCGCGTTTCACGAACGGATGCCACCGATCTTTCCCGAAACCGACACCGATGCCTGGATCGAAACCTTTGACGGCCCCTTCACGGCGCTTGGGGCGACCTATGTGATCCCCGGTCACGGCCACCCGACGAACATGGCGCAAGTCACGCGCTATACCTCGGATTACGTCAAGGACCTGCGCGCCAGGATCGGCGCACATATCGAAGAGGGCGGCGACCTGGCCAGCGCCTATTATGTCGACCAGTCGAACTGGGATCATCTCGACACGTTCGAAGAACTGGCAACCAAGAATGCGGGCCGGGTCTTTGAGGAGATGGAGTGGGAGTGACACGCGCCCGCTCTTCTTCTCTTTGAAAATATGCCGGGGGAGTCGCCAAGGGCGACGGGGGCTGGCCCCCACCCGTTTCCGTCACGGAAACGCGAAGAGGTGTCAACGCGTCTTCGCCCGGTCTGGAGTGTGCCGTCCGCTGGTCGGCCCAGGGCCGCGCAAAATCACCGCGACAAGGGATCACCGCGACAGGGGCATGACATGCAGCCGAATATCGATCATGCAGATGGTGGATCAACTCCGCGGCCAAGCGTGTCGCCTCGATCCCGACCCGCGCCGCACCCGCAGAAAGCTTCGCGAGTGAATGGTATTTGATCCGGGTCAAGGCAGGGCGATGGTGGCTCTGACAGGGTGAAAGACAGGTAACCAACAAAGGAGTGGACCATTGTCACATACGCCGCATGAATTGGCCGAGGAATTCCCAGAGCATGTCGATCAAATGAGCGCCTTGAAGCAGTCAGACGCGCATTTCGCCAAGCTTTTCGAGACCTATCACGATATCAACCGCGCGGTTCATCGGGCCGAAACCAATGTCGAGCCGATCGACACGTTCTCCGAAACCGAGCTGCGCAAGAAGCGCGGGGCGCTCAAGGACGAGATCTGGAGCTACTTGCAGGGCTGATCAGGGCAAGACAGATGTGATCGCCTGGGTCACGGGCCGGGACATTGGCCGCGCGTTGGAGCCGAATGTCGCGGCCACGCTGCCATCCGGGGCGATCAGCACCTTGTTGAAATTCCAGCTTGGGGCGAACCCGGCTTCAGCCTCCAGCCACTTGTAGAAGGGATGGGCGTCCTCGCCACGGATCGCTGTGATGGTTGTCATCGGGAAATCCAGACCGAAATTGACCTCGCAGAAATCCTTGACCTCATCGTTGCTCGCCAATTCCTGCCGAAAATCGTCAGACGGGATGGCCAGGACCACCAATCCCAAGTCCCTGTAGGTGTCATAGAGCCTCTGCAGACCGTCATATTGCGATGTGAATCCGCAACGCGACGCCGTGTTCACGACAAGGACCGGTTGTCCGCGCCAGTCGGACAAGGTGATTTCACCGCCGTCGATCGACGGGAAGGTGAACCCCGCAGGGGCCGCGTGGCCAAGCGAGGTGAACAAGGTCAACAGGACCGCCAGAACTCTGCGCATGTCATTTCTCCTTTGCCCGGGATATAGCCGGGTCCGGCGACAAGAAAAGCCTCAAAGCTTGCACAATACATGACCGCTCTGCGATCCCGCCCGTGGGCATGACCGGTGTTCTCAGAAATCGGGATGTTGTGGAAGGTGACCGGGGTGATCATCTTGTGCGCCACCATAGGCGCCAACCCTGATCCGAACGCCGCGCCGCCGCAAACCGGCGGTCTCCGCTTGTCTCGAAGGGTCTCGACATGGCGGGATGCCAGCGAGGCGACAAGCCGCTTGCGAGGCGCATCGGACCTGCCCATATTGCGGGGAACGACGTGGAGGGACGGAACATGGCAGGGGGATGGACCCGTGACGGCGCGGTGCAGGAGCAAATAGATGCTTCGATCACCGATGAGCTGGCCAGGCTGAAAGCACGGCGGTCACCGGTGGGCGAGAGCCGCACCCATTGTGCGGACTGTGATGAACCGATCCCCCAAAAGCGGCGCGCCGCCCTGCCGGGGGTCAAGCTGTGTATCGAATGCCAGCAGGATCGCGATGGAGCCCGTGTGGCGCGTGGCGGCGTCAACCGTCGCGGGTCGAAAGACAGCCAGTTGAAGTGAACGCGGGCGCGGGCCCCGGCAAGTGCCTTGGGGGCTTTGCCCCCAAACCCCCAGGATATTTTCAGCAAGAAGAAAGGGGTGCCCGCAGGTGCCGACACCCCTGAAAGAAGGTGTGACCTTCTCCTTGCGCGGTCATCGGCGTCCCCGCCTGTACCGCGCCTTCAGGCTGGCGCGGATTGGTTAAGATCGCGTTACCGGCTTTCTTCTTGCCGGAAATATCCGGCCTTATGTATCAAACGCACCAACAATCTAGCTGATCTTCTGCCCCGTGTGAATCATCATGCGGGGTATGCAGGATCGAACCATCAACAACGCGCTGCTGGCGCTGTATCGCGCGGGCGAAGGGCTTGAGCATGTAGAAGCCCTGATGGCTCTGCGCGGCGTCGAGAAGCCAGCCAGAACGCACGACAGGCCATTGTCTCGCGGCAGGTGCAAGCGGCTGGCGCTGTCTATGCTGCCCTGTACGTCCTCACAGATCGCTGACGCCATAGAGGAGACAGTGCCAGGTATTACCCGCAAGAGCGCGGTGCAGCGCGCCTATATGGCGCTTGTGAGGCTAGAGGCGCGTGGGGTGGTGCGGCGTGAGGGGCGGGTGTGGAGGCTGGCCCCGTAGGGCTTAGCAAGCCGTAGGCTTGGTGGTCCAACGCGGTCCGGCCCTACTGTAGCGATACACAATTTGAGCAGGTTCGCGCAGCTCACGGTCTTCGCGGCTTTTTAGCACCAGCATTAGCGCCGACCGGTAAAAGCTACCCAAAAATACAGCGTTTAGCGAAGAAACGATAAGAGCGGAACCCATAGCGTGCGCCATCGCGTGTTGAGCAGTGTCGCTCAACGCCGCAACGCCCTCAGCCACAGCTTCCGAGCCGGTGTCGTCTGCGCGACCATTGAGCGCCCTACTAAAGAGGACAAGCCGAATGAGTTTCGCGCCATCCATCATGGCGTCCCCCATCGACACGACAACTTCTCTAAGTTCGGCGTGTGCGTTAGGGTCGGTATTTTTCAAGAATATCATCGCGTTAGCGTGGTATTCGTCAATAAGTTCTGATCGCTCTTGGGAGTGTTTTACCCATACGTCTAGTTTCTTTCGCACCCAAGGAAGCGAGAAGACCAGCGCGATTAGAACTATCGGCAAAGCAACTGAGGTCAGAAAAGATAGTTGTGTCACGGTGCCTTCCCTCCTTCATTCTTGCCGTCTTTGTTTTGGTTCTTCTTGTTCTGTAACTTAAGCATAGAACGCTTGTGCGCCAAGTTTGTTCTGTGCCTATCGTTCAAAAATGTCCCAACTGCGGTCCCGATCGGGGGAATATGTGGCAACCCCCAAATTATGAAAACGAAGGCAAGAAGCCCCAAAAGCCGTATGCACCAGACTGTCTAACAAATAGTTCTATCGCGTCCGTGTCAATTTGCAACAATTCACTCCATTGCTACCAGAAGTGTTACAGCATTGATCACCGTCAACTTCAAGCCGCCCGCTGCCAGTAGCCCTTCCAAGTCCTGCTAACCCGTGCATCCATCGCGTTGCTGACCAGCGTGTGTGCCAGAGTGCCGTTGTCGGTGCGGCGGTTGTCTTCCATCCATGCCGCGTGGTTCGCGTACTGGTGAAGGTACTGCGGGCTAACGTGGTGGTGCTGACCGCCCACCATGCGACGGAGGCGTGAGAAGTAGCTTTCTGCCATGTTGGTGTGCTTGCCGTGGTCGCTGTAGATTTCGCTGTGGTTCACGCGCTCGACGTTCCAGCCCGCGTGTAGCAGGTCCCAATGGCTTGCTTCGTCAGCTGAGATAGTCGCCATGCGGCTGACGTGCTCATTCACCAGCGCCACGCCTTCACCCTCAGAGAGGGTAACAAACGGCAGTGTGCGGCCCGGACGTTCGCGCATAGCGACAACGACGCGGCGCTTATCAGAACGGTTCTCTTTCAAGCGACGATCCTTACGGTCTGCCTTGGCGTTTTCAGGGCGAACGTGACCGCCGAAGTAAGCGCCATCAACTTCGACGTGACCATCAAGCACAACGCCTGTCTGAACTTCTTGCGCCATCGCTTCGCGCAGCTTGTGGGCCAACACAAAGGCTGTCTTGTACTGGCAGTCCAGATCGCGGGAAAGCTGGATCATGCTCACGCCCTTGGAGGCGTTGACCATGATGCAGATCGCCGCCAGCAGGTCCACAAAGTCCATCTTGCGGCTGGCAAAGATCGTGCCGGATGTGACGCTGAACTGGTGCGCACATGCCTTGCACTTGAACTTGCGCCGCGTGGTGATCTTGTACGTTTCGTCATGGCTGCAACGCGGGCAAACCGCTTCGCCATTGGTCTCAGGCCAGCGCATTTCGCAGAACGTCTGGTAGGCCGCTTCCTCGCCTGCCTTGTAGATCGAACGCAGGCTGAGGGTGCGGGACGCTGCTGAGAGAAGAAAGTGCTGTGCCATTTTGTACTGTATCCATTGCTTACGTAACGAATATAGTACCTAGACGTATCGGATACAATACCCTATGTAATGAAAACAGTACTTTTATTTATATGGGTGATACATGCCAGAGCAAACAGACTGGGAGGCGCAAGCAGCGGGGCTGCTCAAGGCCGAGTTGAAGCGCAAAGGGGTGACTTACGCTCAACTTGTTGAAAGGCTTGCTGATATAGGAATCAGTGAAAAAGAGGTGAACGTCCGCAACAAGCTGTCCCGAGGGAAGTTTTCAGCGGCGTTTATGTTGGCATGTCTAAAAGCGGTTGGATCATCGCAGCTACACTTGGAATAGCAGCACTCGCATTGATCGGGATCGGGGTGTTCTACTCTTATGATAGCTTCTCAAGATATCAGCAGGATCACGCCAGCCAGCGCGGTGAGGTAGCCCAAAACCAAACAAGCGCAGCTAGCAAAGGCATAGAGTTCTGTCGGACCAGCCTGAGCCAAGATGGAGTTTTTGCGTGGTTTGAGTGTGTCGTAAAATCCGTAACCGCCAATAGCGAAGACAAGCAGTCCCAATATGACTTGAAGGCCCAGCAAGACATGGCTGCGTGGGCTTATGGGATGTTCATAGCTACGCTGTGGATCGCTGGCATCACCTTGGTTGGTGTTCTGTTTGTGGGGTGGACTCTCATCGCCACTCGGCGAATGGCTATCGACACTAGAGAATTTGGCGTTGCTCAAACTCGCCCATGGTTGTCCCTGAAGCTGGAAGTTGGATCGGACTTGGCCTTCAAAGATGATGGGGGCAGAATTGCAATTATCGCCACTCTGGTGAACCATGGGCATAGTCCTGCAATCGCTGTGGATGTGCACTTCGCAAGTACTGCCGCGATTGAAAGGGAAATGACCGTTTTGGAGGAGACCCGCGCCCGCCCATTTATCGCCAGCCAGAAGCGCAGTCGGTTCGGGCACCGCATTTTTCCTCAAGAACCGCACCGACACCGGGCGAAAATTACTATTCCAATATCCAGAGAGGGATTCGAACGCGGAATGATCTCCCCTGTCGTCGTTTGCTCCGTGCGATATCAAACCCCAGGAGACCCTCAAAGCCAGCACTTCACTGATGTAGCCATGAGTTTGGTTGATACCGAAAGTGGGATGGGGCTTGGCATGTCTACCAAGGTTAAGGCCATCCCCCAAAACCGTCTCAAATTGGAACAACATGGATTGGGAGCAGTTCAGTAAAAGCGTGAACACCAGCACCTTAATCACGCCTCAGCCCTCCGGCTGGTGCGCTTGATACATAAGGCCGGAAATATCCCCGCCGGAGGCATCCGACGGTTCACACAGGCGGGCGGTTCAGCTTTCCATCGCCTCCAACTCGTCGATCAGGCCGGAAATCATGTTCAGGCCCTTGTCCCAGAATTTCGGGTCGCTGGCGTCGAGACCGAACGGGGCAAGCAGGTCCTTGTGGTGCTTCGAGCCACCGGCCTTGAGCATGTTGAAATACTTGTCCTGGAAGCCGACCGGGTTTTCCTCGTAATTCGCGTAGAGCGCGTTCACCAGACCGTCGCCAAAGGCGTAGGCGTAGACATAGAACGGCGAGTGTACGAAGTGGGGGATATAGGCCCAGAACGTTTCGTAGCCGGGCATGAATTCGAAGGCCGGTCCAAGGGATTCGGCCTGTACCGACATCCAGAGCGCGTTGATGTCGTTCGGGGTAAGCTCACCGCCGCGACGGGCCTCGTGCAGTTTGCATTCGAAGTCGTAGAACGCGATCTGGCGGACGACGGTGTTGATCATGTCCTCGACCTTGCCGGCCAGCAGCACCTTCTTTTCGGCATCGTCTTTTGCATTGTCGAGCATGCGGCGGAAGGTGAGCATTTCGCCGAAGACTGACGCGGTTTCGGCCAGTGTCAGCGGCGTGGAGGCCAGCATTTCCCCCTGGTCGGCGGCAAGCACCTGGTGCACGCCGTGGCCCAGCTCGTGCGCAAGGGTCATGACGTCGCGCGGTTTGCCCAGGTAATTGAGCATGACATACGGGTGGACATCCGTCACGGTCGGGTGCGCAAACGCCCCCGGTGCCTTGCCGGGCTTCACGGCGGCATCGATCCAGCCATCGGTGAAGAAGGGTTTGGCAATGTCGGACATGCGTGGATCGAAGGCGTGATAGGCCGTCATCACGGTCTCGGTTGCCTCGTCCCAATCCACGATGCGGGTGGTTTCCATCGGCAGGGGTGCGTTGCGATCCCAGACCTGCATCACGTCCAGTCCCAGCCATTTGCGCTTGAGCTCGTAGTAGCGATGGCTGAGCTTGGGGTAGGCGGCGACCACCGCATCGCGCAGCGCCTCGACCACTTCGGGTTCGACATCATTCGCCAGGTGCCGCCCGGTCTGGGCCGTGGGCATGCCGCGCCAGCGATCCATGACCTCCTTCTCCTTGGCCTGCGTGTTGTGAACGCGGGAGAAGGTCTTGATGTTCTCGGCGAAGACGGCAGCGAGTTCGCGCGCGGCGGCCTCGCGTTTCGCGCGGTCCTGTTCGGTGAGCAGGTTCAAGGTGCCCTCGATGCTGAGCAGTTCACCATCGACTTCGAATTCCAGCCCGGTGATGGTTTCGTCGAAAAGCCGTTCCCAGGCATCCCCGACGACACCCATGTCGTGCAGGAATTTCTCCAACTCGTCGGACAATTGATACGGTTTCATGGCGCGGATTCGGCGGATCGCGGGTCGATAGCGCGCGAGGTCGTCATTCGCCTCCATGAGCGCGTCGATCTTGGCATCGTCGATGCGGTTCAGCTCCAGCGTGAAGAACACCAGCGGCGTGGTGTAGATCGTGATCTTTTCCTGCTGATCCGACAGGAATTTCGCGCGCTGGGCGTCGGTCGTCAGCTGGTAATACCGCAGGCCCGCGTAGGACATGATGCGGCCTGCGATATTCTCGATCTTTTCGTGGCGGTGGATCGCGGTGAGGAACGCCTCGCCTGTCAGATCGGCCAGCTTGCCCTCGTAATCGGCGGCAAAGCTGCGGCAGGCCTCTTCCAGCCAGTCCAGATCGCGTTTCAGCTCTGCTGCGTCGTCGGAGGCGTAAAGGTGGGTCAGATCCCACACTGGCAGATCCCCCAGGTCTCTGGAGCCGCTCCGGGCGTTGGCGTCATATACGGGGGAAGGCGTGCGCAGCATTGGGTGTCTCCTGTTCTTCGTTGTCTTCGAACCTGTGCCGTGTGGCCGACAGGTTCAAGGGGCAATAGCGCGGGACCCGACGGGACTGGTGCTCGTGTCAACCGTAGGTTTCGAGCATCTCCTTCAGATCGTCGAGCGTGTTGGCCTCCTGCAGCGGCTTGTCATGCCGCCAGCGGGACATGCGCGGAAAGCGCAGCGCGATGCCGGATTTGTGGCGCGGCGAGGCATGGATGCCCTCGAAAGCGATCTCGAAGACGTGATGCGGGGTGACCTGCCGCACGGGACCAAAGCGCTGTTGCGTATTCTTGCGGACCCAGGCGGTGATCTGGCGAAACTCCTCGTCCGTCAGGCCGGAATAGGCCTTGGTAAAGGGGACCAGATCGTTGCCGTTCCAGACCGCGAAGGTGAAATCGGTGAATAGGTTGGCACGGCGGCCATGGCCTTGCTGGGCATAGATCATCACGGCGTCCACGGTCAGTGGATCGAGCTTCCATTTCCACCAATCGCCTTTCTTGCGCCCTGAAAGATAGGGGCTGTCCTTGCGTTTGAGCATCAGCCCCTCGGCGCGGTGATCGCGGGCGGTGACGCGGATGTCGGCAAGTCTGTCCCAGGTGTCGAAGGGCAGCGCTGGCGCCACGCGGATCGGTGCGTCCCGGGGCAGTTCCTGCAAGATCGCATTCATGCGCGCGCGACGGTGGTTGAGCGGCTGGTGACGCAGGTCCTGTCCGTTTTCCTCCAGCAGATCGTAGGACAGGAGGATCACCGGGGCCTCTTTGAGAAGTTTTTTCGGCACGGTCTTGCGACCGATCCTGGCCTGGAGCGTGTTGAAGGGATAGGGCTGGTCGCCATCCCACGCGACGATTTCGCCATCCAGAACGGTCCCATTCGGCAGAAAATCGGGCAGGCGGCCGAATTCCGGGAAACGGTCGGTCATCAATTCTTCGCCGCGCGACCAGACGTGATGGGTGCCGCCCCGCAGGATCACCTGACCGCGGATGCCGTCCCATTTCCATTCCGCGAGCCAGTCTTCGGGATCTCCCAGCCCGTCGGGAGGATCGTCCAGTTGATAGGCAAGATAAAACGGGTAGGGGCGGCTTTCGTCGGCGACCGAATCCTCGGCTTCGATCAGGTGGTGGAAACTGGTTGTCTCGGGCGTCCAACCGCCCATCAGGCGGTGGGCCAGGCTGGCTTCTTCCTGGCCCGTCGCTTGCGCCAAGGCGCGGGTCATCAATTTTCGGCTGACGCCGATGCGGAACCCGCCGGTGATCAACTTGTTGAAGAGAAACCGTTCAGTTGCCTCCAGCTGATCCCAGGCGTCCAGGATCCGCGCTTTGCGGGTCTCGATGTCGGCAGTGACCAAGGATTTCAGCTCGGTGATCCAATGTGTCAACGGCAGGTCGCTTTGCCGGCTCGGCGGAGGCAGGACGAGCGCAATGGTCTCGGCCAGATCGCCGACAACCGGATAGCTTTCTTCGAGCAGCCAAAGCGGAATATCCCCCTGTTCCGCCGCCCATTCGCGCAGTTGGGTGGTTGTGACCGCGCGCTTTGGGCGACGTCCCGAAAACAGCGCAATGGTCCAGAGTTTGTCATCATCGCTGGCTTGCGTGAAGAAATTCGCCAAAGCTTTTGTTTTGGCAGTCGTTTTGGTTGTCTGGTCAATTGTTGTGAAAAGCGTTGCAAAGTCTTTCATGCGGCGTCGACCTCATCGTCATTGCCGCCGAATTCGGTGGGCACGACCTTTGCGTTATACCCTTGACTGTTCAGCCATCGCGCAAAAATATCCGTATAACCATGTGTTGCGTATATTTTTTCTGCTCCAGTGGATTCGATGGCATGCATCAGGCCGGGCCAATCGGCATGGTCCGACACGACGAATCCACGGTCCGCTGCACGTCGGCGACGCACGCCGCGCAGCTGCATCCAGCCGGAGGCGAATCCGGTGGACGATGTGCCGAATCGATGTGCCCATTTGGACCCGACCGCAGATGGCGGCGCGATCACCAGGGCGCCGGGATAATCCTTGGTATCCAGGTCCGGCGTGACCTGGACCGTGTCCGGCAAAGCATAGCCTTGTCCACGCAAAACGGCATTGGTGGCCTCCACCGCGCCATGGGTCAGGATCGGGCCGACATCGGGGTTCAGCATCCGCATCAGGCGTTGCGCCTTGCCAAGCGAATAGGCACCCAGGATCGAACACCGCCCGGCGGCGGCGTTGGCGGCCCACCAGTCGTTCAATTGCAGGGCCACGTCGCCCTGGTCTGCCCATTTGAAAACCGGCAGGCCGAAGGTGCATTCGGTGATGAAGCTGTGACAGCGCACGGGCTCGAAAGTTTCGGAAAGGCCGTCGGGGACCACCTTGTAATCGCCCGAGACGACCCAGACCTCGCCCGCGACCTCGACCCGGATCTGTGCCGATCCGGGCAGGTGCCCGGCTGGATGAAACGAGACCGACGCATCGCCGATTCTGCGAAACTCGCCGAATTTAACCGTTTCTACAGAAATATCCCCGAGCCTGTGCTGCATGACCGGCGCGCAGGCGTCCGTGCACAAGTAACGACGATGCCCCGGCCGCGCATGGTCGGCGTGCCCGTGGGTGATCAGCGCGCGATCCACAGGGCGCCAAGGGTCGATGAAGAAATCGCCAGCGGCGCAATAGATGCCGCGATCGGTAAAGGTGAGTACGTCGTTCGCCATACCGCAAAACATAGGAGGCAAAGCCCATATCGCCAGAGCCGCTATCGCCGGAGCAGTGCCAAGCTGCGCGCCTCGCTTGGGGTAAGCGCTTGGGCCATTGAGAGGCTGTCATGCTCATCGCCGGATTTTGCCAACGTCTTTTGTCGGGCGGGCCTTTGGCCGGGGCGGTCCTGAGAACACCGGCACATCAGGTGACCGAGGTGCTGGATTTTGTCGGTCTCGATGTCAGTCTTGCGCCTTGGGGCAAGGCGACGAAACCACGCGACCGGGTGCCAAACGGCATGTGCTGTGTCTTTGCCGCGCCCGGACATGCCGGGATGCGCGTTGGCGCCACGGTACAATAGCGGCGCCGGCACGTGTTCGGCAAATCCTAGGTGCTGAAGCTTGCAAAGAGCGACATCGCCGCACCTGTGACCTGTTTGCGTGTGCCCGCGGTCTCCATCAGCACTTCGTGCTCTGCGCCATCGACCAAAAGCAGCTTGCCGCCCGGCCAGTTGGTCATCCTATCGCGGATGCGTGTCGTATCGACGATGCGTTCATTCGAGCCGAGACAGCACAAGGCCGGCATTGCCGGCGATTTCATCTGCGCAAGCGCGTTACATTCGGCAATCGCGCTGCCCAGCCATGCGTAAGACGGGCCGCCCAGCCCGAATCGCGGCTCCGCCTGCACATGGCGGCGCATGTAATCGAACATATCGCGGTCTGTGGTGAGCATGTTGTCCGCGAACCGTTCGGACATGGGGTAGCTTTTGGCCGATGTGCCCGCAGCAAGCCGGTGCCCTTGGCCCAAAGCCTTCGCGATCCGCGTCAGGGTCCAGGCCACCGGGCGCAGATAGGCCGCCATGTCGATACCCCACATCGGGCCTGTGAACATGACCGCGCGAATGTCGCTGCCCGACATGAGCGCCCGCAGGCCGATACAGCCGCCCATGGAGTGCGCGATCATGTGCCAGGGGCGTGGCAGGTCACGGTCGCGCGCAAAGGCGCGCACCGCGGCCCAGTCCTTCTGGTAGTCGAGAAATGTGCCGACATGCCCGACCATCGGGTCATCGCCCAGCCGGTCGGCCAGTCCTTGCCCGCGCCAGTCAATGGTCACCATGTCAAACCCGGCCCGAACGACATCCCGCGCAGTGTGGCCGTATTTCTCGATATACTCGGTCCGGCCCGGCAGCAGGAACACCGTGCCCTTGCCCGACTGCGACGCCGCGTGCCCGGCCCGGATTCGCACCCCGTCCGACGTGGTCAGCCAGTAGGCCTTGGTGTCCGGACCCTCGGCCAGGTCGTCGCGATAGGGGGCGGCCTGTGGCATCAGGCCAGCGTCGAGGCCAGTTTCATCGCCATACCCATGTCGCCGTCGATGCTGAGACGGCCCGACATGAAAGCGCTGGTGGGGTCGAGCGATCCGTCGAAAATTTCGCGAAACGTCTCGGCATCGGCGGTCAGCGTAACGTCGGCGGCGTCGTCACCGTCGCGCGCGCCGTCACCATCGACGATCATGCTGCCTTCACCTTCGATGTTGAACCGGGCCGTGCCGTCGATCCCGCCGCCATCGAGTTTTACATTCATGGCGCTGACGGCCTCTTTCACGACGTCGCTCATCTGATCGTCTCCTTGTGATCGGGTTGCGGGTTGCAAGACTGGCATCTGCCATATGTTACGCTATGTTCCACAGTGGTTATGAGGATGACGATGAGCAAACACAAATCTGCCGTTGCGGCATTTCTAACCGCCGCCTGTCTGACCGCCGCGCCGGTCCTGGCGCAAGAGGACCGTTTGTCCGAATTGCTGGACGAGCTGGCCGGGGCCGAAGACGCCCGCACCGCGGCGCGGTTGGAAAAGCAGGTGCAGCAGGAATGGTCGAAATCCGGCTCGGCCAGCATCGACCTTCTGCTGAAACGTGGCGAGGATGCGCTTGAGGTCGATAATCTTGACGCGGCGATCGAACATCTGACAGCGCTGACCGATCATGCGCCCGAGTTTGCGGAAGGCTGGCACACATTGGCTTTGGCCTATTACCGGGTCGAGAAATTTGGCCCCGCCGCCGGAGCGCTCGAACGGGCATTGGCGCTCAATCCGCATCACTTCGGCGCGCTGCGTGGGCTTGGTGCGATATTTGAACAGGTGAACCGGCCCCACCTTGCGTATGACGCCTATTCGCGGGTACTGAACCTCAGGCCGCACGATTCCGGCGCGATCGACGCGCTGGAGCGGCTGGAGCGGCGGGTGAACGGGCAGACACTCTGACCCGTTTAAATCGCGCGAGCAGGACGGCAAAGGACGTCAATATGGCCGGACAGGCGCGGGTTGCGGCCATTCTGGGCCCAACCAACACAGGTAAAACCCATTACGCGATCGAACGCATGCTGGGCCAGCGCACCGGCATGATCGGGTTGCCGTTGCGGCTTCTGGCGCGCGAGGTGTATGACAAGATCGTCCTGGCGCGGGGGCCGTCGGTGGTGGCGCTGGTGACTGGGGAGGAACGCATCGTTCCGCCACGGGCGCAATACTGGGTCTGTACCGTCGAGGCGATGCCCGAAGGCATGGGATGTGATTTCGTCGGGATCGACGAGATCCAGCTTTGCGCCGATCCGGAGCGTGGGCATGTCTTTACCGACCGATTGCTGCGAATGCGCGGGCTGCACGAAACCCTGTTCATGGGATCGGACACGATGCGCGGGCCGATTTCGGAACTTGTGGACGGCGTGGAGTTTGTCCGCCGCGAGCGGATGAGCCAGCTCACCTATACCGGGTCGAAAAAGATCAGCCGCTTGCAGCCCCGCACAGCGATCGTCGGGTTCTCGGTCGAAAACGTTTACGCGATTGCCGAATTGCTGCGCCGCCAGAAGGGGGGCGCTGCGGTGGTCATGGGGGCATTGTCGCCACGAACGCGGAATGCGCAGGTCGACCTCTACCAGAATGGCGAGGTGGATTACCTTGTGGCGACCGATGCCATCGGGATGGGTTTGAACCTCGATATCAATCACATCGCGTTTTCATCGCTGACCAAGTTCGATGGCCGGCGGATGCGGCCCCTGATGCCGAACGAATTGGCTCAGATTGCCGGGCGTGCCGGGCGCGGCATGTCGAATGGCACGTTCGGCGTGACGGGCGAGGCGGGGCCACTGTCCGATGACGTGGCCGAGGCGATCACCAACCACCGGTTCACACCGCTGAGAAAGCTCAACTGGCGCAGCGCGGATCTGCGGTTCGGCAGCATCGATGCCCTGATCAATTCGCTCGAGGCCTCTCCGCAGGATGAACGGCTCGTCAAGTCGCGCGAGGCGGATGATTTGCAGGCTCTCAAGGCGCTGAGTGCCGTGGCCGATGTCGAGGCGCGGGCGTCCGATCCCAAATCAGTGCAGCTCTTGTGGGACGTGTGCCGCATTCCGGATTTTCGCGGTATCAGCCACGCGGAACATGCCGGGCTTTTGGAAGTTATCTATGGACACCTTCACCAGCGCGGAGCGATACCGGATGATTTTCTCGGGCGCCAGGTCAACCGGATTGACAGAACAGACGGCGATATTGACACATTGTCGAAACGGTTGGCGTATATTCGCACGTGGACCTATGTCGCGCAGCGCCGGGGGTGGGTGCATGACGAAAGCCATTGGCGCGGACTGACGCGCGCTGTAGAAGATCGATTGTCGGATGCGCTGCACGAGCGCCTGACCCAAAGATTTGTTGACCGGCGCACATCCGTGCTCTTGCGGCGGTTGAAACAGAAGGAGGCCCTTTTGGCCGAAGTGAATGATAAGGGTGAAGTCACCGTCGAAGGCGAATTCGTCGGCAGACTCGAAGGGTTCCGGTTCCGCCAGGACAAGGATGCGACTGGACAGGAAGCCAAGACGCTCAAGACCGCGTCGTTGCAGGCATTGTCGCCACATTTCCATCTTCGGGCGGACCGGTTCTATAACGCGCCGGATACCGAGCTGGATTTCACCGAACAGGGTGGACTGATGTGGGGCGAACAGGCGGTTGGCAAGCTGACCGCCGGGGATGATCCGCTCAAGCCGCGGGTCGTTGCGTTCGTCGACGAAGAGGCTGGGCCGGACGTCGCGCAAAAAGTGGAGCGTCGCCTGCAGCACTTCATCGATCGCAAGATCGCGTCGCTGTACGAGCCGCTGATCAATCTGGACAAGGACGAGACGCTGACGGGCCTGGCGCGCGGCTTTGCCTTCCGAATGGTCGAGGCCCTGGGCATATTGCCCCGCGCCGAGGTGGCCGATGACGTGAAAGCTCTGGATCAAGAGGCGCGCGGCATGCTGCGCAAACACGGAATCCGGTTCGGCCAGTTCACGATCTTCATGCCGCTTCTGCTGAAGCCTGCGCCGACGCGATTGCGGCTGGTGCTGTGGAGCCTGTCAAAAAATCTCGACATTTTCCCCGAAGCGCCGCCGCCGGGGCTTGTCACGGTGCCGAATACACCCGGCACGCCTGCAGAGCATCACACGATCGCGGGCTACCGCGCTGCCGGGGACAGGGCGATCCGCATCGACATGCTTGAACGCCTGGCCGATCTGCTGCGCGCGCAGGACAGCCGCGGCGGGTTCGAAGCCAACCCCGACATGTTGTCGATCACCGGGCTGACGCTGGAGCAATTCGCCGATCTGATGGGCGGTCTGGGCTACAAGGCCGAAAAAGGCGAGCGCGAGAAGGTGCGCGCCGTCGATAGCGTTGTGCCGGAGGCCGACGCCGCGACCGCGCAGGACCAGGATGCCAACATCGATGGGGCTGTCCCGGTCGAGGATACGCCCGTCATGGACGTGACCACGCAAGATGCGGCGGGTGCGGATGCCGCCCCGGCGGACGTGCCCGACGCGGCCGACCTGCCGCAGACGGCCGAGGACATGCCGGACGACAGCGTGGCGCCCGTGGCCGACACACCGCGGGACACGCCCGAAGAGACCCCGGTGCCGAAAAACTCCGAAACCGAGATCGACCCGGGCGCAGCACCCGATGCCGCCTTGGCCGGACCCGAAACGGAAGTCTTTTACACCTTCACATGGCGCGGCAACCGCCCGGATCGCCAACCACGCCGCGATGGTGGCAAGGGTCGCCGCGATGGTGGCAAACCACAGGGCGATCGGCCGCGCGGCAAGGGCAAACCCAAAGGCAAGGGCCAGCCACGGGACACGGGTGGTAAATCCGCCCAGTCGCGCCCGCCCAGGAAAGAAAAGCAGATCGATCCGGACAATCCCTTTGCAGC
>Ga0102926_1000003_pt1 | contig 114633 bp, 91 predicted proteins | sample SalPonR1_A_D2_MG_FD_78173 | JGI IMG/M metagenome (GOLD analysis project Ga0102926, IMG submission 78173) | Salt pond soil microbial communities from South San Francisco under conditions of wetland restoration - Salt Pond MetaG R1_A_D2_MG | ecosystem: Environmental > Aquatic > Marine >...
CGCACAGGTAAACTTTCACTTGCTAAACCTATACTTCTCTTTTCCACCCCCTTGATCCCCCTGACAGGGGGACAGAATGGTGCAAAAAGTAAAAAAACCTGCCAGCATTTTTGCTGACAGGCCATATGATTGATGTATAAGTTTCAATATTGATCAATTACTCATCGTTATTCTTTTGGAGAGCCGGTTTATACTGCCCCAGAATATTCATTATTTTTTTCTGTAAAATAACAGTTATACGGTACATTACCGGAACAATAATCAATGTTAAGAAGGTAGAAAAAGTTAATCCGAAAATTACGGTCCACGACATGGAGCCCCAATACATGGCCATATCTCCTCCAAAGTAAATATTAGGGTCGTAATTTTGTAGCAGTCCTCTAAAGTCAAAGTTTAAACCAACAGCCATAGGTAATAATCCCAAAATAGTGGTAATGGCCGTCAACAAAACAGGCCTTAACCTTGTTTTTCCGGCCTTTACAATACATTCGGTGGCTGCTGCTACAGGCAAAAATGCTCCCTCGGGTAATCCCAGGTCTTTTCGTTTGCGTACTTTCAGCAGCTCGATATAATCCACCAGCACAATGGCGTTATTTACAACAATTCCTGCCAGCGAGATGATACCGATACCGGTCATGATAATGATAAAATCCATTTTGAACGTCCACAAACCGCCAAAAACACCAATGGTACTAAACAATACGCTCGACAAGATAATTAATGGTTTAATGACCGAGTTAAACTGGGTGACAAGAATAAGCATAATCAACGCAAGCGCAATTAGCATTGCTTTTCCCAGAAAATCAGAAGATTCTTCCTGCTCCTGTTGTTCACCGGTAAATTCATACCGGTATCCGGGCGGCATCTCAAATGCTTCCATTAACCCTTCCAGCTGCATGTTGATGGTATTGGAATTATACCCTTCAATTACATTGGAATAGAGCGTAATCACACGGTCTAAATTTTTTCTGCGCACCGAGCTAAAAGTTGTGGAGTACTCAAAATCGGCTACGGCCGATAGCGGGATATAACTAGGAGGCCCGTCGCCAAAAACCGGAATCTTCAAATTTCTCATCGCCGCCAAATTATACCGGTATTCATCTTTTAAACGAACCATGATAGGATATTCCTCTTCGCCTACTTTAAAGTCAGACACCTCATCGCCAAAGAGCGATTGTCTGATGGTGTATGCAATGGTCTGGGTCGACAGTCCGTACCGCTGCGCTTTATCGCGATCGATATGTACCAGCAACTCCGGCTTCTGGGTGCTGATATTCATTTTTAACCCTTCCACCCCATCAATATTTTGTGTTTCGAGGTAGGTTTTAATGGTATCGGCAAGATAAACCAGCTGGTCGAAATCCTGTCCGATAACCTCCAGGTTTATCGCTTTTCCGGTGGGCGGGCCCCCTTCATCTTTCGACAGCTCCAGCTCCACACCCGGATATTGGCCCATAATCCGCTGACTTAATTTCTGCATGATCTCCGAGGTATTCACGTTGTCTCTAAATTCATAATCGATAAAGCTAACGGTAATAATCGCTTCGTTGGGTTTTCCTCCGGCCGAAAAATCCATCGGATCCCCTTTACCCACAGTAGTTAATACCGACTCGGTTACCGGATCATTGGATTCATTTTTATAGGGTTCCAGAAACTCAATAATATCATCCTCCAATTGATGAATAAATTCATTGGTTCCCGTTATATCGGTACCAACAGGTAATTTAGCCACAACATTAATGTAGTTGGGGTCGGCATCCGGGAACAGGGTAACATCGGGCATTCGCGAAAAGAACAGCATAACGGTAATCACCAATAAAGCCAGTGTTCCCAAAAAGAAATACAAAACATTCTTCCCCCGAAGGGCAAACTGAATCGCCCGGCTGTATAACCGTTCGAGCTTAATAAGAAATATATCCTGAAACCAGGATTCCATGCGCCGTAAGAACAACACATGCAACACCCCGATGACTCCAAATATGATGAGCAGGTTTCCAAAAATCATTACATTGGCCATTACCAGTACAATCCCGGCTCCGATTAATCCAAAAGCAACCATTAAGGCTTTTTTTCTGCGGTACCTTTTTTTATTGTTGCCGTTCGTGTCTTTTTCTTTGTTAAAGGTTGCCGAAACTACCGGGATAATAACCAGGGCAACCAACAGCGATGAGGTGAGGACAATGATAAGGGTAATGGGCAGGTATTTCATAAATTCGCCCATAATCCCTTTCCACAAAGCAAGCGGAAAGAATGCAGCCAGCGTTGTTGCGGTAGATGCAATAATCGGCATGGCGATTTCGCCTACCGCCTCTTTTGCGGCTACCCATGGTGAGTAACCATTGTCAATAAACCGGTGAATATTTTCGACCACCACAATGGCATTATCTACCAGCATTCCGAGGGCAAGAATCAGCGAAAAGAGAACAATCATGTTGATTCTGAAATCGATGACCCCGATGACCACAAAAGAAATAAACATCGACATAGGAATAGCCAGTCCTACAAAAAGTGCATTTCGGGTACCCAGAAAGAAAAACAGCACAATAATCACAAATATTACGCCCATGATCATACTGTTTTCCAGGTTGCTCAACTGCATGTTCACCATTTCGCTCTGGTCGTTGGTGATGGTTATATCCAGCCCTTCGGGTAAAAGATTATTCTCTTTACTCTGGTCGAGCTTTTCGTACACTTTATCGGTGGTAGACAGTAAATTTTCGCCTCCTTTTTTCACGACCTGAACGGAAACAACGGATTCTTTATTTAACCGTGCAAAGCTTGTAGGTTCGGTAAAGCCATCCACTACTTCAGCTACATCTTTCAGGTATACATTCCGTCCATCCTCACTTTTGATGATGATATTTTCGAGCTCTTCTACCTTTTCAAACTCACCAATGGTACGGATACTCCGGCGTGTTTGTCCAAGCAAAATTTCACCTCCCGACATGGTAATATTCTCATTGCGAATGGCACTGGTAATTTCGTAAAAAGAGATATCCAGCGCTTCGAGCTTCATCAGGTCGACATTTACCTTTATCTCCCGGTCGTTTACCCCTTCGATAAGTGCTTTGGATACTTCCGGGATACGCTCAAACTCATCCTGCAGCTGCTCGGCATAATATTTCAGCTCCTCCACGCTATAATCACCCGAAAGGTTAATATTAATGATGGCAAATTCAGAAAAATCGAGATCAAAAACCAGCGGGTCCTGCAATTCAGTGGCTCCCTGCGGGAGCTCATTCTTTCCAACATCCACCGCATCTTTAACCCTTCGCAGCGCATTTTCCAGGTCAACATCCGTATTAAACTCAACAAAAATCATGGATGCATCCTGCGCTGATATGGAGGTAATCTCTTTTAAGCCACGCACATTTTCCAGTTCCTTTTCCAGCGGACGGGTAATCAGGTTTTCAATATCCGCGGGTGAGTTTCCCGGATAAATGGTTTGTACCATGATTTGAGGCCAAACAATTTCGGGAAATAACTCCTTGGGTAAACTTTGGTACGAGTATACCCCAAAAAATAACAACAAGAGGGTTAAAAGGTATACCGTATTTTTATTTCGTAAGGCCAGGGTGGTTAACTTAAACTCCCTTACCACTTTGCCCGATAATTCTTTTATTGACATTGCTTATTTTTTTTCTTTTGATTTTACAAGATTTACTTCTACCCCCGAGCTAACCAGGTGATATCCTTCTATCACAACCTTTTCTCCTTTTTGTAAGCCTTCGGGAATCATCGTTTTTTCTTCGTACGACAATCCTGTTTTCACATATTTTTTAGCCACAATATTTTTGTTGTCCTGCGGTTCGACCGTATAAACATATTGACCTGAGACATCTTTTCTAACAGCCATTGAGGGAACTACAAAAGCATTATCCGAAGAAAAATCATTCACCTTAATGGTTGAAACAATATTCGGTTTAATTTTCTCTCCCGGATTATCTATTTCCATCTCTATTTCGAAGGTTCTGCTGGCCGAATGGATAATCTTAGAAATGCGGATTACAGGCGTTTTGATGTTTATTTCGGGTAAAGCAGAAAAAGTAAGCGCTACCATTTGTCCTTTACTAATTTTTCCGATATAGGCTTCGCTAACATCTGCATTTATGGTTAATCGCCCTAAATTAACCAGTTCGAGAACCGGCATGGTTGGTGACGCTAACTCTCCCTTTTTGGGGAAAATTTTATCCACAATCCCGTTAAAGGGTGCGCTGATCTGAGCCATTCGCTTTTGTGCCTTCAATGATGCCAGCTGTGATTCCAGCGACTCTTTATTGTTTTTTGCCGATAAATAATCTATTTCAGAACCAATATTTTGCTTCCAGAGGGTATCCAACTTTTGAAATGTTTTTACGGCTAACTCCAGACTGCTTTTTACACCGTTTATCTGTTTATCTATAGATTCGGTATTTAACGAAACCAGCAATTGTCCCTCCTTTACATATTCACCCTCCGAAACATGAATTTTTTCGATTCGGCCATTCATCTCAGGACTAATCATGGCATAGTTTTTCGCTTTAACCTCACCATACGTAATAATGTAGTGATCAAAGGTTTCAGGTTTTATCTCTTTTACCGATACCGGAACCAGCGTTTTTTGTTCGCGGGCAGTCATCTGGTTTTCCAGTTTCCTTATTTTGGCCTCCACAGAAACGATTTTGTTTTTCTGCTGTGCAATTTTTTTGATGATTTTTTTATCATCGGGATTAACCGTCGAATCCAGTGATGCAATCTGAGCATCGATAGTGTTCAGCTGCTTTTCGATATCAAACTCCAGGGTTTGTAACGAATCTCTTTTTGATTGTAAATCATCCAATGTTTTGTTGCCTGTTTTTTGGCTGCAAGCAGCCAGGAGCACTATTGCTGCAATCGTTAATATCCTTTTCATGGTTATAGTTCATTTAAAATTTTATCCAGTTCAATTTTTGATTTATATAGTTCGAATAATGCATTGATGTATTCCGACTGGGTTTGCAGGTAAGTATTATTGGCCTGGGTAAGCTCCATGCTCGAAGCCATTCCCTGCTTATATTTTTTTGAGGTGTTCTCAAAAACCTTTTGAGAAAGCGCCAGGTTTTGATGAGCAAGGTCGTATTTTTCCCGGGCTTCCAAAAAACTATACCTTGCCTGCTGCGATTGTATAACAAGGTTTTCTGCTGCCAGTGCTTTATTATTTTGTGCTTTCTCCAGCTCAATCTTTGCCTGTTTTACCATGGCATTCCGCTGAAAGCTTGAAAAAATCGGAACATCTACATTAACACCAATAATATTATTGATGGTGAAATCAAAAGCAGCCTTATTGGTTTTATCCTGGTAGGTATAAAATGCCGAAATGGCAGGCAGATATTTTGTTTTCTCCCGCTTATAGTTCAGCTCCGAAACGCGTTCCTGATTTTCGGCCAGCCGGTAATCAATATTTTCCATCAGATCAAACTCCGGAATGTTAGCTGAAGAATGAATCATCGTTGCCTCCAGCTGTTCTAAATCATCCGTTAATACCAGCCGGGTATTTAAACCGGTACCTAACAATACCTTAAACAGCTTGCGCGAAATATCTATCTGTCTTTCGATGGTTTTTTGGGTATTGACCAGGCTGTTGTAAGTAATCTGCAGCTGGTCTACATCTGTTTCCTCCATAAAACCCTGCTTATAAAGCTGCCGGGTTTCATTGAGCAGCGATTCAATATTTTGTAGTGATGAGTCGGTAATGGCTCTATTCCGTTCCAGAATTAACACCGAAACATAACTGGTAATCACCCCGTTTTTTGTTTCAATATTCTGTTTCTCGTGGCTTAACTGCGAAATCTTTAAAAATGTTTTCGATGCCTGCAGTCCTACGATATATTCGCCGCTAAAAATAAGCTGCGACAAGGTAAGCGAATAGGTTGAGCTGTTTTTTACACCCAGCTTGATGGACTGTGTTTCACCGGTCATGGGATCCGCCATATCAAAGGTGGGCAGGTCGCCCGGAATATGTTGGTAATTGAAGTTCCCGTTTACCTGAGGCAATCCTATGGCTGTGGTTTCCCACACTTTTTTTCTTGCCGCCTCAATGTCCAGTGCCGCATTTTGCAGAGTTATATTATTCTGAAGGGCATAATCCAACGCATCCTGCAACGATAATTCCAGCGAAGCAGTGTTTTCCTGCGCCCAGCCGCCGGAAAAACCCAACATCAAAATTATACCTACAATTAAAAATTTGTTTTTCATCATGATCTGAATCGTTTTAACATTTATATCAAAAATTCCTGTATATCAATTGTTTTAAGTGTTTTATCCAACTCTTCAATCCCTTTTTGGTTGGCAATACCACGAATATGATAAATGAATAATTCCAAAATATTTTCCGGCTTAAGCATTTCCTGGGGATCAAAAAACTCATCAGCACTAAAATTCAAAAACCGGCTGGTTTGAATTTTAGCGATAATCTCTTCATTTAATTCTTTTCTGAACAATCCTTCTTGTTTGCCTTTCTGAATATTTTTAAGGGTCGCATTATACATTCTTTCCTTACGTATATTTTGCAACTTATTAAACAATACAGGATAATATTTCTGCAAATCGTATTCCGTTGCCGGATTTTGATATTTGATTGATTTAATGACCTGTATTCCCACAGTAATCAACTCTTCAATGGCATTATAATTTTTTTCAAAAATTTCTAAAAACTCACACTCTCTCTCAAATAAAAGATAATCCAATACCTTTTCTACCAAATCGTTTTTATTCTCAACATATTGATAAAGCGTTTTTTTAGACATGCCTAATTCCCGGGCAACATCATCCATGGTAACACTTTTAATGCCATATTTACTGTAAAGTGCCCCTACCCGTTCCAGAATATTTTGCAGTTCTTTATCCATAATTTTAAAATTTGAGAGCAAAACTAACCAAAAAAACTTTGGAAACAAAAATTTTATTAAAAGTTTCCGGAGTTTATTAAAAAAACAAGTTTTAACAAAAAAATGGTATCCTGCGTTAATGGAGTATTACTTTTTTGTTAAAGAAAATTCCCCAACCGAAACCATCAACCCGGCAAAAGAAAATTTTTTGGACAGGAAACAGCCGGCGGGCATGGGTTTAATTTTCCACATTTTCAGTGAATACAAAAACCGGTGAACAATCCTAAGCGCTTTTTGTACTATTTCTACTAAAAAATTTTAAATAAATGAACCACTTAATAATAATCGCCCATCCGCGAAAAGACAGTTTAAATTACAAGGTAAAGGACAGTATCAAAGACACTTTTAGAGCACAGGGAGATAAAGTAAAAATTAGGGATTTGTACTCCATGAACTTCAGTACGGTATTGGGTTACGAGGAGCTTAAATATTTAAAAGAAGGGAATGTTTGCCCCGACATTTTGGTTGAGCAAAGTTATATTTCATGGGCCGATGAGTTAACGTTTATCTATCCTCTGTGGTGGAATGCGTTCCCGGCGATATTAAAAGGGTATATCGACCGGGTGTTTACCCATGGTTTTGCCTTTAAAGTCACCGACAAGGGTATTGAAGGTTTGTTGAAAGGAAAACGGGTACGTTTAATTACTTCGGCCGGAATGGATGAGCAGTCTCTTAAAGATATGGACATCTTCAACAGCTTAAAAACCACTCAGGATAAAGGTGTTTTTGAATTTTGCGGGATGGAAACCATGGACCATATCTACATTACGGAAAGCACAAAATTAAGTCATGAACAAAAGGAAGGTGTATTAAACCGGCTCGTTCATACCATTCAAAAAAATCCTCTGAGCGGATCAAAACAGATGCAATATTCTAAATAATCGGGTCGCCTCTATCTTTGTGCCATCCGGGATAAAAACAATCTTTCTTTTTACCACCCTCTTGATCCCCCTGCCTCGGCAGGTTTTATTTGAAATACTGAAAACCTCAAGGTTTTTGAAACCTTGAGGTTTATTACTTGCAGTCATTCAGTCCCGGCGTGTTTTTGAAATTTACTATTAGTGAGGGCTTCGCTCAAAGCGAAACCCTCACTTGCTTAAAACCTCTTTCTTTATTCCACCCTCATATTCTCCTTTTTGTGAACCAAACTGCTGCAAAAGATCACCTGTAAGGCTTACCCTTTATGTCGTCTGCGTAAAAATTGAAAAATCCAGGATTATGGAGTTTTGATGAATACCACAAAAAAGGTTAGAATCCAAAATTAGCGCCAAAAGAGAAGGTACTCATTTTTCCATGATACACCCGGGGAGTGTACTTATCCAACTCGCCGGTAATATTACTGTAAAGATAATGGATAAAGAGATAGCCATCGTTTATTACCTGGTAACGAGCCTGTAATGACAACGACTGATTTTCCCATTCTACCTCATCTATAAAGGGATTTCCCAGCCGGGAGCCTCCTAGCTCATCATAATCTTTTCCTTTTTGTGCAAGCATCCATGCAAATTTTAACGACAGTGTTTTTACCGGTTTTACCTGCAATGCCAGATACACTTCCTGTGCATTGTCCATTAAGTAATGGCCAAGATTATACCCGTTACTCTCAAACGTAGTGGTTGGAATATGATGCTTGTAGGTTAACGGCATGGTTTTGGTATATTCGGCTGTGATGAATGTATTGGGAATCAGATCCGTTATTCGCATGCTTGTTTTTATGCTCCAGAAATTCCATACGGTATCATTCAAAAAGCGGCTGGTAGACAGCTCATCGATAAACAGCGTAGCCGAAAGATGGACTTTTTTAATATTTCTCGAACTTATATCAAAAAACATTTGTGAATTTTGGCCCACATTGCGTCCCGATTTATCGGTAGCATTATAGGTATGATCCACCGATTTGTAAAACATCACAGGAATTAAATACTGTAGCTGCGGTCCGCTGGCGCTGTATATCACCGAATTTCCTGCCGAGATATAGAGTTTATCCAGGGGTTTAAAGGTAAAGAGGTTCGCTGCCAGGTATTTGTTAAACATCATATCCCGGCGGTCGGTGCCATAGGCATTGGTAAAAGTCAGGGAGGAAGCACTGTCGATCACTTCCGACACCAGCCACCCGTGGACCCAGTTAAACTCGAACCACTTGGCCGGTTTGAGCTGCAATTTAAGGTGAGCAAAAGAAGGCGTTCTTCCCGAAAAGATATTAGCTCCCTGGTAGTTGTTGCCCCACTGAAAATGGTCTTTAACCACACCAAAAGACCCCCAGCTCCAGCTATAGGTGAGCCCTCCGCGCATTTCACTAAAATCCCCTCCATCATCCACATACTTATAATTTGCTCCCATCCGCCGGGTAAGGAAGTCTTCTTTGGCCAGAAACACACTTTCATGATTATCGCGTAAGCTGGCATAAAACCCAAAGTGATCCCCTACATATGCATGGGCTTCTGCACCATTCCACCGGTGGTAAAAGCTACCGCTGTCATTCATAAAATATTCTGTTCCCAGGATAGCATTGACAGAAAAAGAAAACAATGAATCTTTGTAGTATAAAATATCAAGCCGCCTGTCGAAATTTTTATCTTCTTTCAGTTCTTTCGCAAAATCCTTGAAATAAAAATCCAGCTCAGCCTGCTGTCTTTTATTGAGGGGGTGTTCGTTTTCGCGGATATCTTCCAGCTTTTGGGCGATAAAAATCCGCGAGTATGGTTTTACCGTTGTATTTAAATCAATAACACCCAGCGTAGCAAACTCATCCAGAAATTCGTAAACGGACTGGTTTGAGGTATGGTAATACACTTCCTGTGCTATGGACAGGTTTGAAATCATTACCAAAAGGATAAATACCGTTTTCTTCATTATAAATTAATCTTTCGCTTTACATCAATAAAACACTATGCGCTTCGTGCTCTTTTAAATAAGATATTCCAGACAGCTTTCCAGAAATACCTCCAGTCGGTTAACAGCGGATGTTTTTCGTAAGCCTTAAGGTACTTTAACTCCGAGGCCTGAATCTCATCGAGTGATTTGGGCAAATCGACATAAAACGGAGGAATAAGGCCGGGCTTGGCTTTTGTTCTTTTTTCCTGTAGTTCTTTCGAGTATAACCCAAAATAGTGTTTGCTCAGGGGACGTACACCTACAATTTTTAAATCACCCCGGAACAGGTTGATCAACATAGGCAGCTCATCGATCCAAAACTTACGAAAAAATTTACCGATCGTGGTTACCCGGAAATCATTTTTAAACTTCCCTCCTTCTTCGAGTGCTGATTTCTCGTAAACATACTCCTGCAAATACTCGGCATAGGGATGCATGGTTCGCAACTTATATACCTGAATTTTTTTTCCGTTTTTTCCAATACGGTTCAACTTTACCAGCGGTCCATAGGTCGGTTCCATATCAAAGTAAGGATCACTGATTTTGAGGGCTACAAAATAGAGCCACCCTTTGATCTCTTTTTCATTCGCGATTTTAAACCCGCACGAATACAACCGCCCGAAAGTTTCTGCTTTGGATATCACCCGGTTGTTTCCCCGGGTAAAAAAGAAGTAAATGCGTTTGGTAAGGTTAAACTTCGGAAATACCCGTTTTAAAATAAAATCCAGCAAATAATAGATACGATTCAGTACCGGAGGATATTTATGTAATATGCGTTTTTTCCGCTGGTCTTTGGTCTCGACACATCCTATAAAAACACCTCCATCCAACAGCTTCCGGTTAACCGACTCAAAAAACTTATTGATAAAGCGAATATCGTTGATACGTTTTAAGTTTACCAGTTTATGATACGCTTTCTCGGGCAGTTTATTCACATTAAAGCGGGTGGTGGTTGCCAGTAACGAATAGTTCGGAATATTCAGGTCTATATTTTCGGTTAAGAACTGAAAAACCTCTACTCCGGCTTCTTCAACAATGGTCTCCCGGATATTTTCCGGAACAGGATCGAGGGATATTTCCGGGGGAAAAGGCTCAGCCTTTGGAATTGCGTCTTCCCTTCCTACAATACGCTGATAACTCTCAAAAACTTTGGAGTTATCCGTTCCTGCCGGGGAGTTACAAATGTAATAATCGCAAAAGGCAAAAATAAGCTCCCATCCAGCCGCAATGCCAATGGTTCCAAAAACAATCAACCGCGAATAATTTTGGGATTGAAAAAGAAACATTAAAATGGTAATGATCCCCGTAATAAATATATTGGTGATAATTATATGCAGGAATGCACGTCTAAGCCTTAGTCGCTCGGGAGCTGAATATTTTTTAGCGATCAAAGAAACAAGCACCCATAGGGTTATAAAAACAATAAGCGGAAGGGTATATCGGGGAAAATACGAGGATGGTTCTCCGGGTTTGATCCATAATATGAGGCCCAGCGAAACAAGCAAGGCAACAATATCAAAAAATACATTTATAAAAAGCGATCGGCGACTCATCTTTTTTTACCTGTAAAATTTTACGGGATGACCGTTTTATTTCTAAATTTAAAGTTAATGAATCCTTTTCAAAAACTATATATTTTGAGGTTAGAAAGCAAAAAAAAACCGAATATGTGACTGGTTGCAGAAAGAATATAACGCTTAGAGAAGGGCAATAATACATTTGCCTGGTTAAAAATCACATTCGAAGCGCATTACTTTTTGGAAGGCCGGTTATGGAGTCCGCACTCCTTTTTCTCGGGTTCTTCCCACCACCATCTTCCGGCACGGACATCCTCACCCGGTTTTACCGCCCGCGTACAGGGCTGACAGCCAATGCTTGGAAAACCTTTATCATGAAGCTCATTATACGGAACTTTATGTTGCCTGATGTAATCCCAAAGCTCCTGTTCGGACCAATCAATCAACGGGTTGATCTTAAACAGGCCGTTTTGCTCGTCCCATTCAACCACTTTATTATTTATCCGGGTCACCGACTGTTCCTTGCGTAAACCACAAATCCAGGCATCCATCCCTTGAAACGCTCTTTTTAACGGTTCTTTTTTCCGTAAAAAGCAACACCTTTGCCGGTTCTCCACACTTCGATAAAAAAGGTTTATGCCTTTTTCTTCTACCATCTCTTCAACTTTCTTATAGTCGGGGAAATACACTTTTATCCTGATGTTGTAATAATTACAAGTCTTTTCAAGGATGTCGTAGGTTTCCGGGAACATCCTTCCGGTATCCAGCGTAAAAATCGTAATGTTCCTTTTGATTTTACTAAGCATATCAGTAATTACCTGGTCTTCGGCACCCAGGCTCGAAGCAAAAGTAATTTTTTGTCCAAAATGATCAATGGCAAACATTAAAACCTCTTCGGGAGATTTATCTTTTAACCGGATGGTAAGCTGTCTTGCCTTTTCAACCTTGTCCATTATAATTTTTTTATAGGGTTCAGACCCGCAAATGTACAAAATATTCTTTAACCTGATGGGAGTCCAAAAAGTTAACGAAACGTATTGATAATGAAAATCAGGGTTGCTAAAGTCTGACTGCCGGAGGGGGTCGGTCCATGCTCGTTCTCAACAATTTTTCCTGATGGAACAGAAGGGTAAAAATCGTTGTAACCCTAAAAAAAGCTTACCGCACCCTCGCACACAACATTCTATTGCAAACATTCTCAGTCACATACTATTTTTTTATAAAATAAACTGCATATACTTATTTGATTATACAGCTTTTATTTTTTAAGTTTACATTCTTTGTTTCATCAAAATTTGATGCTATGATACCAGAAAATTTCATCAAGTACATTGAAGACAGTATAATAAAAAACTGGGACTATCCGGCACTTTCCGACTACCAGGGCAAAAGTTACACATATGGTGAAGTAGCAAGAAAAATTGTCCGTATACATATTATGTTCGAAGAATGTAATGTAAAAAAAGGAGATAAAATAGCTTTAATCGGAAAAAATTCGGCCAACTGGGCCATGACCTATTTAGCGATTGTAACCTATGGTGCAGTGGTGGTTCCTATCCTTCCGGACTTTCTGCCCAATGATGTTCATCATATTGTCAATCATTCCGATTCTATTGTACTGTTTACCGGAGATCCTGTGTGGGAAAACTTAGATGAAAGCAGTATGCCTGACCTGAGAGCAATTTTTTCGCTTACCGATTTCAGAATGCTTGTTGAGGGCAAAAATGAAAAAGTAAACGAGACCTTACAAAAAATTGATGAGCTTTACGAAGAATTTTTTCCCGGCGGAATAACCGCCCAAAAATTAGCGTTCGACGAGATTTCCAACGAAGAGGTGGGAGTATTAAACTATACCTCGGGGACTACCGGTTTTTCAAAAGGGGTTGTTTTGCCTCTGAACAGCCTGGCGGCCAACGTTCGCTATGCACACAGAAATATGCCCTTAAACCCCGGAGACCGTATTGTTTCGTTTCTTCCGTTAGCGCACACCTACGGATGTGCTTTTGAATTTTTATGGCCGTTTACGGTAGGGTGCCATATTCACTTTTTAACCCGCACCCCTTCGCCCAAAATACTGATCCAGGCATTCCAGGAAGTAAAGCCTGCCATTGTTATCACTGTCCCGTTGATCATTGAAAAAATCTACAAAAAACAGATTTTACCATTACTGGACAAGAAATCGATGCAGCTATTGCTCAATGTTCCTATCCTTGACAAAGCCATTTACCAGAAAATTAAAAATAAACTTACCGATGTGTTTGGCGGTAATTTCAAAGAAGTGGTACTGGGAGGTGCTGCCCTGAACAAAGATGTTGAAGCCTTTCTGAACAAGATAAAATTCAACTATTCGGTTGGTTACGGAATGACTGAATGTGGTCCGTTAATCAGCTATGCCAACTGGGACAAAACAAGATACCGATCCTCCGGGAAGCTGGTTGATACCCTTGAAATAATGATTGATTCGAAGGATCCCTATAAAGAGGTGGGCGAGATTTTAGTCCGTGGAGAAAATTTAATGTACGGGTACTATAAAAATGTGGAAGCCACCGAACAGGCCATTGATAAAGACGGATGGTTACATACCGGTGATTTGGGTGTTACCGATGAAGAAAATTTTGTTTTTATTAAAGGACGAAGTAAAAGTGTTATTGTCGGACCTTCAGGCGAGAATATTTATCCCGAAGAGATCGAAGCCAGAATAAACAATTTAGCTTACGTACAGGAATCGGTTGTGATTGAAAAAGACAACAAGTTGATTGCGCTGGTATATCCGGATTATGAGTTGGTTGATATAGATAAAGTAAGTGAGTCGGGATTGAACGAAATCATGGAAGGGTATAAAAGTGAAATTAATACTTCGCTGGCCAAATATATGCAAATCTCCAGCATTAAAATATGGCCCGAAGAATTTAAGAAAACACCCAAACGAAGTATTAAACGGTATTTATATGATGCCGATTCGATTTAAATTTTTACCAATAGTATATTTTACATATTACTTTTTAAAAGCCTTTTATTTATCCGGGAAGAAAAAACGAAACCCTACAGCAAAAGAAAAAATTTTTGAGCTCCTTTCTTTGCCGGTAATAAGATCTTAAAAATGGATAATCGCTACACTAATTATTTATTCATTATCTTTGAAAAAAAAGTAGGATATTCATTGTGAAACATTTTGCTATTATCGTTGCCGGAGGCTCCGGCGAAAGGATGAAAAGTACGGTTCCAAAACAGTTTTTAGAGATTAACGGAACCCCGGTATTAATGCTTAGCATTACTGCCTTTGTTCGCTTTAACCCTGACATAAAAATTATTGTGGCTTTACCTGAAGAGCAGATAGCCTATTGGAAGGAGCTTTGCCATAAATATGTTTTTAGCCTTAAGCATGAAATAGTTGCCGGAGGTAAAACACGCTACCATTCGGTGAGAAATGCCTTAACAAAAATTGATTCGGAAGGTGTTGTCGCCATTCATGACGGTGTTCGTCCGCTGGTGAATCAACAAACCATACAACGCGTTTTTGAAACTGCCACGTTAAAAGGGAATGCGATCCCGTATATTGATATCGCGGACTCTGTGCGGCAGGTAAATAAAGATAAAAACCACCCTGTTGACCGAACAAAATATAAACTCATTCAAACCCCCCAGGCTTTCGAAAGTAAAATCATTCGAAAAGCTTATGAACAGCCTTTTGACCCCCTATTTACAGATGATGCCAGTGTAGCCGAAAAAGCAAAACAAAAAATCAACCTGGTAGCGGGTAATCCTGAAAATATCAAAATAACCACCCGGGTTGATTTAATGATGGCAAATGCATTATCCGGTTATTTATCCGAATGAAAAACCATAAACGGAATATTGGTATGAAAAAGTACCTTTCTTGCTTTGCTGGGATTAAATAATTTAGAAATAATGTTCCTTTTATGGGTTACCATCGAAATGATATCGATATTCTTATTCCGAACAAACTCCTGTACTCCTTTCAAAAAATCCTCCTCTTCGATGATAGAACATTCTACTTCATAATCTCCATATTGCTCTTTAAGTTTCGTTTTAAGGCTATCCATCTTTACTTTATCCCATACATTGGAGTCGGGAGTACCAATATGCACACAGTATAAACGGATATCAAAAGGAGCAACAATATTCATCAGTTTTTTCATTGCGTTGTAATCCGACTCATCGAAATCGGTAGCATACATAATATTAATGGTAGCAATGCCCTGATAAATAGAATCTTCAGGTATGACCAAAACAGGGATTCGGGCATCTTCAATAATTTTGGCGGTAACACTGCCAATCAAATCATTTTCCCGCTCACCCTGTCCTCTTGTTCCGATAATAATTACTTCAGGCTTATATTCTTCACTTTTAGCAATTATTTCATCACTGGCAATACCACTTATCAGCTCGTAATCAATCTTAACTCCTTCGATATGATCTCTTTCAATTTTCTCCATCAAATCATTATAAAAGCTTTCCATGTTTTCTTTGGCACGCACTTCAATCTCCCGGATGATCTCATCCATATTTACCTGATAATAATAGGTATCGGTAAGCGGCATGGAGTTAATAATGGGGTTATAGTAAACATGCAAAAGCTTAATCTCTGCATTAAGCCTTTCGGCCAGACCAACGGCGTAACGGCATGCATTAACCGAATAATCACTAAAATCAATGGGCACCAGTATTTTCTGTACGTTTTTAGAATCGGTTTCATCGGTTTCTTTTTCTTCCTGCCGGAACTGCTCGCTTATCTTCTCTACAATACGCAATGCTTTTTCCAGATTGCCCGAATTAACACGTACTTTTACTCCTCCTGAAACAGAGGAATAAATGAGATTTACATTTTTCAGGTAGCATTTGATTCCCTCAGCCTCGAGCCGGGTACGTATTATTTCGGCCCGCTGGTAATTATGAATGGCAATTGTTACTAAACGTTCTTCCATAACCCAAAATTTTAATGTCCATAAAACACTCGTTCATTGATACTAATTGGTATAATTTTTAGCACCAATCTTGGTAAAAAACTTATCCGCAAAAATATTCAGCTCGTCCGGCAACATGTTGATAAGCTTTTGAAAATCAGGTTTTGTATCCCTTTTGGTAACCAGGCTTTTAGGATCGTCGGGAGGAGGCGGAACAGAGCTTTTGCCTACATACGGTAACATTTTCCAGCTTTCGGGATATTTCTTAAACATAGGCAACAGTTCATACGCAATAATTAACAGTTTCCCCCGGTTTAACCGGTCCTTCTTTCTTAACTTATTCACCTGATATTCTACCCACTCATTGGATACCTGGTATTTAACCATATCTACCTTGCTAAAAGCAGCACCCAGCAGGTTGCTCTTGTATGAATCAAAATCAAACCAATAGTCTTCAAGCTCTTTTTGGGGTGGATGATCTTCCCACTTATTGGCTAAAAAACCTAATGCATATAATGCCGATACATGACATAATAATTCTATCAACCAACTGTTAATTCTCGGATCACAATAAATTCTACACAATTCCTGTGAAAACTGAAATGCAATCTGATTAAAGTGTACACCGGATACATTTAATCCAATCTTGTAATAGTCTTTTCCCAAAGGCCAGTAAAAGGTGGGGCCGGCTTGCAAATCATTAATCAGCCTGATCGGTTTAAAACCCATAGGAGGCCCGGATGGAATTAACCGGTGAAACTCATCAACAATTTCATTAATGGCTAACAATGCCTGGTCATTTTGTTCTTTCTTTTCGAAAACATTCATGTCAATGGTCAGTTTTTCCATGGTATATCTTTTTTTATTATTATTTTCTAATTTTACAAGCTGTTGTTGAAAATCAATAACTTGAGTCAGAAACAGGCAGGCGCTTAACTTTTTTTAAAATTTACAAAAAAAATATAAAAAAATCAAGCCCGTGAATCAGGTTTTAATCAATTATAATTGGATTGACGTTTCATATCATTCGAAAAATATTATTTTTGTGTTTTAGAAATTATATACGTTAAGATTATGGATTTAAGAAGAAGTTTTATTAAGGATTTATTAAAATCAACGGAAGTAGACCGGGAAGTAAATGTTAAAGGATGGGCAAGAACCAAGCGGGGCAACAAGAATATTGCTTTTATAGCACTAAACGACGGTTCTACCATCAACAACATACAAATTGTTGTTGATATCGCTAATTTTGACGAAAATTTAATCAAAAAAATAACTACCGGAGCCAGTTTAAGTGTCAACGGTACCCTGATAAAATCTTTAGGAAAAGGACAGTCGGTAGAGATACATGCCCGGGAGATTGAGCTGTATGGCACGGCTGATGCCGACACCTATCCCCTGCAAAAAAAGGGACATTCAATGGAGTTTTTACGTGAAATCGCTCATTTACGCTTCAGAACCAACACCTTTGGAGCCGTTTTCAGAATAAGGCATGCGATGGCTTTTGCTACCCATAAATATTTTAATGACCGTAATTTTTATTATTTACATACACCTATCATTACCGGTTCTGATGCCGAAGGTGCAGGAGAGATGTTCAGGGTATCCACTCTAGACCCGGTTAACCCGCCAAAAAATGAAGCGGGGAACATTAATTATGAGGAAGATTTCTTTGGCAAAGAAACCAACCTTACCGTTTCGGGACAGTTAGAAGCTGAGCTGGGAGCAACAGCCTTATCGAATGTATATACTTTTGGCCCTACCTTCAGAGCCGAAAATTCGAATACCCCCCGACACCTGGCCGAATTTTGGATGATAGAACCCGAAATGGCCTTTTACGATATCCACGACGATATGGACTTAGCCGAAGATTTTCTTCAATACCTGGTATCCTACGCCCTGGAAAACTGTGCCGAAGACCTTGAATTTTTAAACAAAATGTTTGATAAGGAACTCATTGAACGGCTCAAATTTGTAGTGAACAATAAATTTAAACGAATAACTTATACCGAAGCTGTTGATGTTTTAACCCAGTCGGGACAAAAATTCGAATTCCCCGTAAAATGGGGCTCGGACCTACAGTCAGAACACGAACGATACCTGGTTGAAAAACATTATAAAAAACCGGTCATGGTTACTGACTATCCTATCGACATCAAAGCTTTTTATATGAAGCAAAATGATGACGGTAAAACCGTTCGCGCCCTGGATGTGCTGTTTCCAAGAATTGGAGAAATTATCGGCGGCTCGCAACGCGAAGAAAATTATGACAAACTAAAAAACCGAATCCATGCATTAAATATCCCTGAAGAAGAAATGTGGTGGTATATGGAAACCCGGAAATTTGGAACCGTTCCACATAGTGGATTCGGACTGGGCTTTGAGCGGCTTATTTTATTTGTTACCGGAATGACAAATATCAGGGATGTAATTCCTTTTCCCCGAACACCAAAAAATGCAGAATTTTAACTATATTTAAACAGGTTATTTGCACCGTAGATGTTAAAACAAAGTTTACAACAAAAATTATTACAAAAGCTTTCGCCGCAGCAGATTCAAATGATTAAGCTGCTCGAAATCCCTACGATCCAGCTCGAGCAGAGAATAAAAAAAGAGCTGGAAGAAAATCCTGTGCTCGAAGAGGGAAGAGATGAAGAAGAACAGTTAAACGAACCGGAAGAAGATTTTGGAGAGGACAGTATCGATAATAATTCGGATGAATTTTCGCTGGATGATTATATTAACGACGAAGATACCCCCTCCTATAAATTAAGTGTTAGCAACTACTCAAAAGACGACAAAAGAGAGGATATTCCTTATTCCGTAGGCACAAGCTTTCATGAACATCTGCAAAATCAAATCGGGCTAAGAAATTTATCCGAAAAGGAAGAAATGCTTGCCTTATACTTAATCGGCAATATTGATGATGACGGTTATGTCCGCCGAAAAATAGAAGCCATCGTAAACGACCTGGCCTTTTCGCAAAACATTGAAACCGACGAAGATGAGCTCCTCGAAGTATTAAAGATTATACAGGATATGGAGCCGGTGGGTGTAGGTGCCCGAACATTACAAGAGTGCCTGTTGCTGCAAATAGAAAACAAAAATCAGGAGATACCGGAAATACAGCTGGCCCGAAAAATTCTGAAATATTATTTCCTGGAGTTTACGAAAAAACATTATGAGAAAATTATTACCCGGTTAAATATTTCGGAAGAAGAACTTAAAAATGCGGTGAACGAAATTTTAAAACTTAACCCCAAGCCCGGAAGCAGCTATTCCGAATCACAAAGCCAGACGGTTCAGACCATTGTACCTGATTTTATCTTAGACAATAAAGATGGAGAGCTGCAATTATCGTTAAATGCAAAAAATGTTCCCGAGCTACGGCTTAACAGCACCTATACAGACATGCTGAAAGGATATGCCCAAAAAAGAAAAGATCAAAAAACACAAAACGATAAAGAGGCCATATCCTTTGTAAAACAAAAGCTCGATTCAGCCAAATGGTTTATCGATGCCATAAAACAGAGACAAAACACGCTGATGCTTACCATGAATGCGATTATAGAATATCAATATAACTATTTTCTGGAAGGTGATGAGTCTCAGCTTAAACCGATGATTCTAAAAGATGTCGCTGAACGTACCGGCCTTGACATATCTACTATTTCGAGGGTTGCCAACAGCAAATATGTACAAACACACTTTGGAATTTATCCGCTCAAATATTTCTTTTCCGAAGGACTACAAACAGATTCAGGTGACGAGGTTTCGTCGCGCGAAATAAAATCGATTCTAAGAAATTGTGTGGAAAACGAGGATAAGAAAAAACCATTAACCGACGATAAGCTAACCAATATCTTAAAAGAAAAAGGATACAGGATTGCCCGACGCACGGTTGCCAAATACCGCGAACAACTTAACATCCCTGTTGCACGTTTACGAAAGGAGCTTTAAAAATGAGTAAATACTTTGCCAAAACATTTTCTTTTCTTTTTCATCCCCTCTTCATGCCAACGGTTGGAATTCTTATTCTCTTTAACACCAAAACAGTACTGAGCTATTTGCCCTTTGAAGCTCAAAAAATTATTTTTCTTATCGTTTTTATCAGCACGGCCGTTTTACCCCTAACGTTTATTCCTTTTTATTTTATTCAAAAAATTATTAAGTCCATTTTCCTTGAAGAAAAAAAGGAGCGGTTAGTACCCTTTTTTATTACTGCTGTGCTTTATTTTTTTGCATATTATCTATTAGTACGCCTGGGAGCACCTGTTACCATAAATATTTTTATCCTTGCCAGCGCCTGTACCGTTTTTTTGCTTTTTCTATTATCCTTTAAATGGAAAATCAGCGCACATATGACAGGCATTGGAGGATTAACGGGAACACTTATTGCCCTTTCTTTCAGACTACATATCAATCTTGAATATTTTATTATGGCGGCCATATTGGTTTCAGGACTTCTCGGCTATTCCCGGCTGAAATTAAAAAGTCACCATCCTTTTGAAGTGTATTCAGGCTGGTTCATCGGATTGGTGCTTACGGGAGTTTTAATTTTAAGTTACTAATCTCTTTCTCCAGCCTTTCATTATCTTTTTGTTCATACCGGGGAGGAGCAAAATTCTTTGCCTCTGTTAAAGCGTTATCCAGGCTAAAATTCTGTTGAGTAGCGGAGTAAAAATATCCTTTTTGTTTTAAATATGCGGCTAAATATTCCTGTTCGGTTTGCCCTGGAGTAGGAACAAGAACAGCCTGTGCCCCGGCAACATATAAGTCCATAATGGAAGAATAACCGGCCCGGCAAACAACTAATCCGGATTGTTTAATGAGATGAAATAAGGGTTCTGCATGTACCACTCCAAAAACATCCGCACTGCTTTTTACGTCTTCCTTCTGCTCCACACCCCGAACAATCGCTACTTTTATATCTTTATCCTCTGCCTGTTGAAAAATAATATTTTCAAAAATGGTTCGCTGTGGCTCAGGTCCCGAAAGAATAACCAGGATATCATATTTTTTTTTCATCGTTTCACCATTCAGGTATCGGTTAAAACGGGACAGTACACCCACATATTTAACCGACGAAAAGCCGGAAAGATGATGTGACAGCAGACCCGAGAAATCTTTGCCCGGTTCGAAATCAGGTACCCAGTACTCATCGTAAGGTTTTAAGCTTAGCTTTAGCATTAACGGGTAAATAAATGACAAAAAAGAAATACTTTTCGGCAGCCTTAATTTTAACTGATGAGAAATAAAAATATTATAGGTTTTCTTATTCCATACTCCATACCGGTTATCGGAGATAATCATATCAACCGGGTATTTCTTTACAATTTTTTTTAGCTTAAAATGTTCAACAATGCTTTTAATAAATATTTTAGGAATTTGTAAGCAAATCTTTAAAAAAACATGTTTGGGGGAATAAAAAACATCGATATCCGGTAACCGAAAACACGGAGTTTCCGGAAACTCCTGCTTTAACAATCGCAAAGCCTTCCCGTCGGCAGCAATAATAACCGAGAACTGATGTTTATATAAACTATCAATCAGGGGTATCACTCTTGTGGCATGTCCCAACCCCCAATTTAAAGGAGCAACTAAAACGATCTTTGAATCCATAGGTAAACGAGTCTTACCAAAGGTAATGCGAAATTGCCTAAAAAAAAATTAAAGCGCCTAAGCATCTTTACTTTGCTGATATAATGATAATTATCATTTTATTTAATCATAAGACTGGTAAATTTGTAGATAATAAATTGCATGTTTGCTAAAAATTGAACCAGAAAAAATTCTTTATAAATTAACGATTGCGTTTTTTCTACAAACTTTAACCAGAGGAAAATGAAAAATAAGATAAGTCCGGAACCCTTTCAATGGAAAGACGAATATAACGTTGATATAAGCATTATTGACGAACAACATAAAAAGTTTCTTGAAATAATCAATCAGTTAAAAGTCGTTATCAGCCAGGATGAATGTAAAGACACTGTTTCCGATATTTTTTATCAACTGGCCTATCTCATTGATCACTACTTTATTCAGGAAGAAATCTATTTTAAGGATTGCCAGTATCCCCATTTCGATAAACATAAATCAGACCATAATGAATTCATTAACCGGATTATAAAATTTCAAAAAGACCTGGAAAAGGATAAACCTGATTTGTGTTTGGAAATCTATCATTACCTTGAACAATGGTTTGATGACCACATTCTTAAATTTGACAAAGAGGCGGTTACTTTTCTTAAAAACAAAGGGGTAAACTAAGCGATTCGCTTTACTGTGCTATCTTCTGTAATTTGCATCTTTTCAAAATCAAAACCTGAAATAAGATTCAGTCCGGGAGATTTTCCTTTTTCCAGGCTTCCATACCGACCTTCAATTTTTAAGGCTCTGGCTCCATTTAGCGAAGCCCATTGGAGCATTTTTTGAAATGCTATCCCGGGAAAGTGCCGGTTAATCGTTTTCATTTCATCCAAGACAGATAATGTTTGGTTGGAGGCTAAGCTGTCTGTTCCAAGGGTTACCTTGTCCGAAAAACGGAGAAAAACGGAAAAATCAGGCAACTTATTTTCGATATACCTGTTCGATGAAGGACAAAGAACCCAATAGCTGTTAGGTAGGTTTTCGCTTACCTGCTTAATCTCTGTGGCTGTTGAATAGAGGTTATGCACAAATAAAATATGATTTTTCAGGGGCAAAAAATCCATGATGGTCCGAAGCGAGCTTCTTTCACTTTTTTTCCAACGGGATAAATTAACTCCTGCTGCTTTAAGGGCTTTAAAAAGCTTTCCGGAACCCTGCATAAACATTTCATTCTCTTCTTTACTTTCCTGATTATGAATGGATAAAATGGAATCATCCTTGCGGGCCGCCTGTTGGATTAACCGAAACAGATCGACTGAAACAGAATATGGAGCATGAGGTACTACAGAGGAAGAAAGCTTTTGCTGTTGAAACGCACTGCTAAGCTTCATAGCAGCATCAAACCGTTCGCGGTAATCGGGTCCTAATCCGGACATTTCCACGAAAGTATGGTAAAATATTTTGCTCTTTTTCTTTACATCAATGGAGGTCTCTGTATTTGCAATATCTCCGACTGCCACTATCCCGTTTTGAACCATCCGCTCATCTGCTTCTTTTATTGACTGAAAAGTAAAATCTGATGGGGGTTGTTTTCTGTATTCAATCATCTGCTGAATAAAAAAAGGCAATCCTCTTTTTTTCGCCAAACGATTTTTGAGCTCTGACAGTTCGAGGTGACCATGCGTATTAACAAATCCGGGAACGATCACTCCATTATAAAACTCAAGATTCCGGCTTTCGGATAATTTGCCTTTGGAATCAATGATACGAAGTATCCTGTCCTGTTCATCCAGCTCAATAATCCCATTTTTAAGGGGTTCAGATATTACCGGAAAAATATAATGAGCAGCGATTCGTCGCATCAGCGATCAATGTTTGGAGCGGGTTGATCATCTTCAGGGTTTTCCTCTCTAAGCTGAGTTTCCATTTCATGAAGTTTATTCAGCACCTCATGATATATTTTATCGTAAAGTGCTATATTCTTTCCATAATAATATAATGAAGTATCAAAATCTTTTCGGCTGTAACCATAGTTATATAAAAGGATGTTGTAAATATTCACTGAATCGTTAACTTGTTCTTCAGGGTTAACTTCATATGAAGTAAGCATCCCGTCGGCAAGATGAATATCTACCAGAACAGAAACCATCTCATCGGGAGGAATGACATAATCTGGTGTACGTGATTCATTACAACCAAACAAAAGAAACATTATAGATATAAAATAAAAAATCTTTTTCATGGTATAAGTAACTGTTTTCAATCGACAAAGATAAACGATTTTTTATAAAAGAAGATCTAAAACAATATTTCAAGGGAAGTGTCATAAAAACCTGGCTCACATCGAGCAGGTTATACAATATTCATTTGCTTTTAAACAGTTTACGCTAAAATGCCCTATTTAATATCATTAAACCGGTAACCAATCATTACCTCAATAGTTCCATTGGAGTATCGCCGCAGATCAGATACGGTTATATCATACGAAAGACCAAAATAAATTTTGTTTTCATAATTATATCCTAATAAAACGGCCACAGCATCACCGGTACGATAAGTCAGTCCTCCCCACACCATTCTTTGGTACGTGGTTGTTAGATTTATTTCCGCCTGTATTTGTCCGGGACCCGTATATTTAATCATTGCTGAGGGTTGTAAAACAAAATCCCGGTTTAAAATAAAGTGGTATCCTCCGGAAAGATAGATATGCTGCTTTAACCGATTAATACCCATATCAGTATCCACAGAATCTAGTTCACCATGGAGGTCAAATTTATTTCCCAGTAATTGATGGGCAGAGATCCCTACATAATAATACATGGAGTACAAATAGATTCCGGCACTGGCATCCGGGATAATCCTCGATTCAACGCCATCGGGAAATGCCGGGTCATATCCCACCTGGTCGCCTATATTAATCTTTGTTCCATCCAGTTTATACTGCATAAGTCCAATGGTTATTCCTCCGGATATGCGCATCATATCAGTAACCATCAGATTATAGGCATATGAACCCCCTAACGACAATCTACTCTCAGGCCCCGTTACATCGTTATAGATATATCCTCCATAACCCATACTTTTTTCTTTAAAGGGTCCGTATGCAGAAACACTCATTGTGCGTGGAGCTTCTGCCATTCCAATCCATTGTATTCTCGAATTTGCTCTAATCTGAAAATAGTTATTAACTCCGGCTACAGCCGGATTTGCCAGATAGTCGTTAAACATATATTGTGTATAGAATGGTGCTTGCTGTCCTTTTACGGATGCAACAAAAACCAAACTCAACACAATCCATATGAGTATTTTTCTTTTTTTCATACTATCGCATTATTGTTACGGCTCCTGTTTTAGGAGAAGATTCTTCTTCATTCAAAATAATTACATAATAATACGTACCGCTGCCAACCTGTTTCCCGTTTTTGGCCGAACCATCCCATCGCCTGGCAGGATCATTGTTATTGTATCCCTTTTGCTCAAAAACTTTGGTTCCCCAACGATTAAATACGGTAACTACATTATTCCTGTAATTATCGATAAATTCGATATACCAAAAATCGTTAATACCGTCCCCATTGGGTGAGAATCCGTCATAAGGTAAAACATCGGGCACATGCGTAACAAATACTGAGTCGGTATCGGTACATCCACCTTCTTCAGTAGTTATTGTAACGGCATACCACATTGAGTCAGCCAAAGAAACCAGGGTATTCAAACTTCCGGGATTAGCTACCCCATCCGTTGGTGTCCAGTTTACAATTAACCCATTCTGATCATTAACATAAGCTATCGCTTCCCAACGTCCGTCACCGCCTAATAATACAATGGTATCATTTTCAATACCATCATTTTCAACGATATTCAACTCCCGATCGGGGAAATATCTAAATTCTTTGGTCATATAATTATCTTCACAATAACTATTAAATGCTTTGATATTGAAGTAATTATTTCGACTAATAGAATAATCATATTCCATATTATCACCGGTTACTTCAATATAAGAAAAGCTTGTTACGGGTCTGTATTCCTGAATTTCAATGGAATCAGCCTGGAATGTATTAAACGTAAAATGAGCTGTTTCATACCAGCAAACATTCGTGTCAGCAACAATTACATCAAGCTCAACATCAAAAGTATCGTCATAACCAATTAAAAAAGTAGTGTCTTTTTCACAGCCACGAGAATCTTCGATGGTTAATTCATAGGTGCCGGCAGAAAGATTTTTTATAATCTCATCCCCTGGAATAGTGCTTGCTCCGGATTGCCAGGTATACTGATAATCTCCTGAACCTCCGGATACTGCTATACTGATTAATCCGGTTTCGTTAGCACTTCGTTTATTGCTGTTTAAACAACTATACTCATCCTCTACATCCAAAACAGAAAGAATCATCGGCATTGCTTCCTGAATAACAATGGTATCTCCAAACCGGATACAACCATTAACATCCTGTACCGCCACATAATATGTTCCTTCGGACAATCCGGTAAATACTCCGGAAGAATGCCACGTAACGGCATCATCAATTGAATATTCATAGGGAGCTGTACCTTCCGTCGCTGTAATTGTTATCTCTCCATCATCATAACCGGTACAGGTTATATCGGTATAGGATGTTTCAACATTTATCGGATCCGGTTGAGTAATAGTTATTAAAGTGTCTTTAGAACACTGGTTAACATCTTCAATGATTACCAGATACTCTCCGGGACTTAGGTTCTCGATGGTATCCCCGCTGTTATACCAGTTGGTACCGTCGTCAACGGTATATTGTAATGTTCCTGTTCCTCCGCTAAATGCCAGGGCTATTTTTCCATCATTGTACCCATAGCAGGAGTTATGAACCACGGTATCGCTTGTAATTACAATTTCAGGTGGTTCTTCAACCGTTACCGAATCAATGGCTGTACAACCATGCGAATCGGTTATCCTGAGATAGAATGTTCCTGCACATAAGTCAACGGTATCGGTTGTAGCAATGATATTACTAAAGTCGGGTGTATCGCTCCACTCATACAAAACGTAAGGAGGCTGTCCACCGGAGGCTGTTCCTACTGCGGTAGCATCACAAAGACCAAAACAAGAAGTGGTTAGACCGGTTAATGACAACGCCTGGGTTGTTATAGCGGCAGGACCTGAACCCGTATGACCTTTGATGGATAAATTTATTGATGACTCAGCATAAACAACAGACTCAAAATCACCTTCATAGTTGATGTCTCCAAACCTTATTTCCCCTTCTTCGAGAATACCCGGAGATCCAAAGTTTAATGAATCTTTAATCATTAACCTCCACGAACCATTCGCCGGATCCTGTCCATGTAATTTTTTCTTCCAATCTCCGGAAAATAAATACACTCCATCATTAGGTCCACAATCAGATATCGTTGTTAATCCGGACGTATTATCCGGGTCATTATAAAACTCTACCTCCATATCTTCTGTAGGTTGAATCGCTCCAATATTAGAACATATAGGTTTTAATTCAATAACAGAATCAAGGGGAGAAACTAAATATAATCCAATTAGACTTAAATACTGATGATTGGAGATTTTAAAGGAAACATTGATTTGAGTTGATGTAGAATCAATAAGAAATGGACTAGGTTTTCCTATGGAAACTAATAATTCGGACAGGTAAGTAATACGAACAGTATCAGTGACATCATTACAATTGCTTAAACCTGAAGCATGTAGCACCAATTCTACCGTAGTTCCTCCATCCGATAAAACCGGAGTATAGGTAGGATCAAGAATGTTAACATCATCTAAACTTCCATTTCCTGTTAAAATTTCCCAGCTTATTCCGCCGGAATAAGTGGTATCGGCATCCAAAATTTGATAGGGCGTTCCATAACATAAGGTGGTATCCTCACCGGCAAATACAGTTGGAGCAGGTGTTATGGTAATAGTAACCGTATCCGAACTGGCTGTTCCATACCCTAAGTCAGAAATTGCTTTTCGGGTATAAAAGGTTATCTCTGTCAGAGGATTTATTTCCTGATAACTTTCCCCGGTTGCTCCCGGTATATCACCCCAGGATCCTGTTCCTGATTTCTTTTCCCACTGATAAGTATATCCTCCGCAAACCGATGCTGAAGTCACATTGGTTAATTCTGCCGGAATGGAATTATAACAAATATCCTGGTCTGCTTCGATTAATCCACCTTCCACTTCATCATAAATTTCCACAGTAAATGAACATGTGGCTGAGTTTCCTGAAGCATCTTCGATATAATATTCGACTGTAGTAACGCCAATTTCAAACGTTTCTCCTGAAACATCATTAATTCCGGATGCCGGAGAGCTGTTTGTGGTTGCTCCGGTCATGGTCCACGTTTGCAACACAACACTGCAGTTATCATCTGTAACAGGAGTTAACCCATTAACGACAGCATTACAGCTGCCACTACCATCCTGCATCAGGCTTACATCAGCAGGGCATGAAATGGTTGGGTTCTCATCATCAATAACTTCCACATTCTGGGTACAATTTGCAGTATTGCCGGCATCATCCTCAACAATCCATGTTACAGTAGTTATACCAACAGGAAACTGGTAGGTTAAGGGATCGATGGTTGTTCCACCTACCTGGGTTATGACCGTATTGACACCACAGTTATCATCTGTTGCCGGTGTTCCCAGGTTTGCGGTTGTACTGCAATCACCCGTTCCATCGTCCGAAGTATATGCCGTCACATCACCGGGACAGGTGATGGCAGGATTTTCATCATCTATTACCGTTACCTCCTGGGTACAGCTTGCGGTATTTCCGGCATTGTCTTCAACAATCCACGTTACAATGGTTACCCCAACAGGAAACTGATAGGTTAAAGGGTCGATGGTTGTTCCACCCACCTGAGCTATCTCTGAATTTATACCACAGTTATCATTTGTTGTGGGTGTTCCCAGGTTTACAGTGGTACTGCAATCGCCGGTTCCATCGTCCGAAGTATTGGCGGTTACATCACCGGGACAGGTAATCGTTGGGTCTTCGGTATCGTTAATGGTTACCGTAAAGCTACATTGATTTGAGTTGCCGGATGCGTCTTCTATAGAATAAGTAACCGTTGTTACTCCTGCATTAAATGTCGTTCCGGAAATATCGTTAATCCCTGTGGCTGCCGAACTGCCTGTTGTAGCACCGGACATGGTCCACGTTTGTAATACAACATTACAATTATCCGTAGCCGTTGGTGCTAAACCGGTTACGTCTGCTGTACATACTCCGGGGTCATTATCCTGAGTAACATTGCCGGGGCAGGTTAAGTCGGGAGCAATATTATCTTCTACCGTTACGATTGCTGTACAGGTTGAAATGTTGCCTGCATCATCGGTAACCGTTAGCAGCACAGAATTAGTTCCCAGGTCAGCGCATGTAAATGCAGTCTGCCCGGCTGTTATATTATCAATACCACAATTATCGGTACTTCCTCCATCAATATCTGCAGGGGTTATGGTTGCATTGCCGGTATTGTCTAATTGTATCGTAATGTCATTACATACGGTATTAGGATTTTCATCATCCACTACCGTTACATTCTGGGTACAGCTTGCGGTATTTCCGGCATTGTCTTCAACAATCCACGTTACGGTGGTTACCCCAACAGGAAACGGGTAGGTTAAAGGATCGATGGTTGTTCCCCCCACCTGAACTATCTCTGAATTAATGCCACAGTTATCATCTGTTGTGGGTGTTCCCAGGTTCACTGTAGTTGTACAATCGCCGGTTCCATCGTCCGAAGTATTGGCTGTTAGATCACCGGGACAGGTAATCGTCGGGTCTTCGGTATCGTTAATGGTTACCGTGAAACTACATTGATTTGAGTTGCCGGACTGGTCTTCTATAGAATAAGTAACCGTTGTTACTCCTGAGTTAAAGGGTGTTCCGGAAACATCGTTTATGCCTGTGCCAGCCGAGCTTCCTGTTGTTGCACCGGTCTTCGTCCATGTTTGTAAAACAACACTACAATTATCGGTGGTGGTAGGTGCTAACCCGTTAACAACTGCGGTACATACTCCGGGGTCATTATCCTGAGTAACATTGCCCGGGCAGGTTATAGCCGGAGCGATATTATCTTCTACCGTTACCGTTGCCGTACAGGTTGAAATGTTGCCCGACACATCGATAACGGTTAAAGTAACTAAATTATCTCCCAGATCTGAACAGCTGAAACTATTCGGTGTGGCTGTCAGGGTCAGGTTAGACGGATCGGTACAGTTATCTGTAGAGCCATCGTCAATATCTGCTCCGGTAATTGTTACATTTCCCGTAGCATCCAGATCAACCGTAATGTCTTTACATACGGCCACCGGGGGGTCTGTATCTTCAACGGTAACGGTCACATTATCACTGCCTGCACACCCGTTGTTATCGGTAACGGTATAAGTTAGCGTAAATATTCCGTTTAAAGAGCCGGTAAAATCAGGCCGTTGAATATCGGTATAATCTAAATAGGAAACATCACCGGTCCATTCATGACTGTCAATAGAAGAGCCATCGGGACTGAGGGTTGGGTTACCATCCAGTTCAATGGTTGAATTAGGGCAAATGGTCGGGTTATCAGGAATAATCGATGCGGTAGGATTTGCCAGTTGAGTGATGATTATATCGCTTCCTTGCTTTACACATCCATTATCATCAATAACATAAATTTTATACGTATCGGCAATTAAATTTTCAAATACACCGGTGCTATTTGTTGTTGAGTCAGCATCACTGGTACGTACAATAGCATAGGTTAATGCACCCGTTCCTCCGCTGCCACTAATCGTAATGGTTCCGGTATTGTTGGGCGTAGAACAGCTGTTGGTATAATTAACATTATCAATAATAACTTCATCAGGCACATATAATGGTGTAAATAGCTTGTTAAATATTTTTTGAGCTGATACTGTTCCACAACCGTTAGCATCGCTTATTTCTACCTGATAAGTTCCCTGTCCGATATTACTCAGTTGTTGATTCGTTTCACCAGGAATCATATTAAAAACGAGACCATCCCACTCGTACCACTGATAGGTATAAGGAGGGGTTCCTCCGGATGGGTTTGCCTGCATTTCTCCATCTTCGCTATCAAAACAAGACAGACCTTTGGTCATTGTAATTGCCCCGGGTAACAGTTCATCGGGTTCGTAAACATTGATGGTTGTTCCCGTTTTTCCTACAGGGCTATCACTATCAACAACCCAAACAAAATAATCACCTGCATATACTCCTTCAAAAGAGACACTGTCTTCATTAGAATTTTCTATAATCATTTCATTGGGACCAGCTGGAAAGTTATCACTTAAAAACAACTCATAGGTAACTGGATATACAGGAGTTCCATCAATTTTCACATAAATTTTTCCATCATCCAGATTATAACAACTGGTCGAGTCGGAGGATAGTGTTAATGAAAAGGTTCCCTTGGAAGATGTTTGCTTATTTTCAATTGTGGCATATTTTAATCCTCCTGTTTGTAAACTTCTCGAATTGATATTATTATTTAAAATAATCGTAGAATTCCCAGAAACAAAATCAATATTTTCAGCGTTCTCAAAATCCCAAATTGCTGTATTAATGATTGACCCGCCTAAATATAACGCCCGGTTTGCTGTTCCGGATCCAATAAAGGCATGGGTCTCAATATTATTATCATTGGTATGTAAGGTGCCCGTTTTTAATAACAGGTTACCTTCAGAGTTAAAATCATTTCCTAAAACATATGCTCCATTTTCTGCATCGATAACAATATCGGCTGTTAGCCTTGATTCAACATCAATAATATTTTCTGAATTGCTTTTTAAAACAATATCGCCAAAAAATGCATGATGAATATTTTCTCCAATGATTAAAGAGCCATGGACATGAATTTCAGCTTTGGTCCATTTTTTAAAAAGGAAAGAAGAACTCTTTAACGTAGGTTGGTAGTTATCGACCTCCCATCGAAAATCTTTACAATAAGCAACCTCTTTAATAATAACGGATTGGTTGTTTGAGGTAAAGGAGTGATGATCAAAAAAGACATCATCTTCTTTTGTAGGCACGGATGCTCCCGGGGTACCTCCCGGGGTTTCGGACCATTGTTGAGGGTCGTTCCAGTTTCCTGTTCCGTTTACCCAATATCGATTATCTGAAAAAGCTGTTTTGGTTATTGCCAGGGCAAGAAAAACAGTCAGGGATAAAAAAGTAAAAATTCTCATATTTCTGAACATGAGCGATAATTTTTGGCCAATTGTTAATAAAATAAATGCAATGTTAATAAAATTTTACGTTTCGACTGAACCTTTTGTTTCAAAATTATTATAAATCGGACACTTATTGGTCAGTTTTTATCAACAATTCAAAAAGAACAAGAAATTTATTTCCGGATTTTTGTTAATAACTTTTTTAATAAGTCTCGCAGAATCAATCACTAAACCCTTTCTAACTCCTGAACTACATACCTCTTAGTTATATATTTAACTGGATACCAGGCAGCTAAAAAACCTATTAAACCAATCGTTACAAAAACAATCACAAAATCGGTCCAGATAATTTTTACCGGATAGGCATCGATAATAAAAGATGCAGATCCCTGAAGGCGAATCAACTCAAATTCAATTTGTAACCAGCAAATAAAGCCTCCTAATATTAACCCCAGGATTGCTCCAACAATAGTAATAAGCCAGCCTTCGGTTAAAAAAATCTGTCGTATGGTTTTTAAATTTGCTCCCAGGCTTCTGAACGTAGCAATATCTTCTTTTTTATCAATAATTAACATGGTCAAAGAGCCAATAACATTGAATGAAGCAATAATTAAAATAAAGGTTAGAATAATAAAAATAAAGAATTTCTCTGTTTCCATAATCTTATAAAAAGCCTCGTGTTGTTCATACCGGTTTTTAAGATCAAACTGGTTTCCAAGTATTTCTTTAAGGTCATCCTTAACATTTTCTGTTTTAACGCCGCTTTCTAATTTTATCTCAAGTGCAGAAAGCTGGTTTTCATAATCAAACAAGTTTCTTGCAAAATCGAGAGGAACTATAACATACTTGGTGTCGAACTCCTGCTGAATACCAAAAACACCGGAGGGGAATATATAGTTCCGGTTAAAAGCCATCGCCGGGTTGGTGTTAATGTTGGCATCCCGCCGGGGAACATAGATAACAATTGGGTTGATATAATTTAAACCCAGGGACAAATAATAGGCAACACCCTGGCCAACAACAGCAAATTGCTGATTCTCTTCTTTCAAAATATAATCGCCGGCAACGATCATGGTATCCACGCCGGAAACGTTTTTAAAATTATCGCTCACTCCTTTTATGGTCGCAATATATTGTTGATCATCATACCTTAACAGCGCATTTTCTTCAAAAGTTTCAGCAACATCGAAAACCGCCGGATGATTTTTTAGCTTATCTTTTAAGCTATCGGTTATGGTAAATACTTTTCCTGAAGAAGGAGTTACTTTAATATCCGGATCAAAAGCATTGTACATGGATTTTATGATACCATCAAATCCATTAAATACAGACAATACAACAATTAGTGAAGCTACACCGACGGTTACTCCAACAACCGAAATCATTGAAATGATGTTAATTGCATTTCTTGATTTTTTGGCAAATAAATAACGCTTTGATATAAAAAAAGGAAAATTCAAAATGCTTCTTTTTTAGTGTTTTTATTTATATGCTTTGACAATTAAGCCTGTTCCTGTTTTATGTTTAAAATTTACATCCAGATAATTTAAAATAAAAGCAACCGGATACGCTAAGATATAATAAACCGGTAATATGATAAAAAATAGTTTGCTTACATTGAGCATTAAAATAGGATATTTCATCGACAACTTCCACGATATTTTGCCCGGTGTTCCATAGGAATAGTTTGTTTCAATCCGGCTAAATCCTGCTTTTCTTAATTTATCTTCAATATCATTCACATTATATCCATCGCGTACATGCTCATCAATAAATGAATGTTCCTCTTCACCATGAACATCAGAACCTCCCTGGTCAGATGGAGTAGAGATTAACAACATACCATCCGGTTTTAGCGAGGTATAAAAATTTTCAAATACAGTTAAATCCTCTTCTATATGTTCCATCACATCAACACTCAGAATCAAATCAAATGCCGATTCTTTTTTAAATTGGATTAAATCGGCATACTCAAACTGTATGGTCTCCGTTTTTTTTATCTTTTTAAAAAAACGGTTGCAGTCTTCAATCTGCTCCTGTTTTACGTCAACACCCAAAATCTCCCATGATTTTGATTGTTTGGAAAGGAAATAGCTGTATTGCCCGAATCCGGATCCTGCGTCTAAAACAGCGGCACTGTTTTGATGGTTTTTCTTCCATTGACGAATCGCTTTTTTGATATGCCATGTGCGTAACAAGAGCAAATCGAGTAACCGATAAAATAGTTTGCGTAAAAACGGACGTTTATTAAATATGGTTCCTAAACTTTTTTTTATGGGGTCGTATTTCATTGTTTGTTTTTTCTGACCATTAATCTAAAATGCTAGAGGCAATCATTCTTTTAAAAGATTATCAATATTTTCAATATAATCCAGTGAATCGTCGACAAAAAATTTAAGTTCAGGGATTTTTCTTAACTGGTGTCTTACCCTTTTACCCAATTCAAATCGTATTTTACTTTCGATATCATTAATATATTGTATAAATTCATCTTTATCTTTAACCGGAAAGAGACTTAAATATACTTTAGCTATAGACAAATCAGGCGACACCCTTACGGCAGTAACTGTTATCATTTTACTTTTGAACAGGGTGTTCGTTCCTTTCTGAAAAATATCACCCAAATCTTTTTGCAGTAACCGCTCTATTTTTTGTTGTCGTGTTGAACTCATCGCTTTAAATATTTTTTTTGTTTAATGGCTCAAAATTAATGAAGTTTGATGAATATTTGCGAATCCATGGAAAATATCTATTTTATATGTTTTAATTTTTGAGTATATTGTACAATGGCTAAAATTACTAAACTTTAATCAAATGAGCTTAATTTCTAATATGTTTAAAAAATCAGATAATAAAAAGTATCCCGTTGGTATTGCGTTGAGTGGTGGTGGAGTCCGCGGATTTGCGCATTTAGGCGTATTAAAAGCTTTAAATGAATATGATATCTATCCTGAAATAATTTCAGGAACCAGTGCGGGAGCACTGGCGGGTATTTTTTATGCAGACGGATACAGTCCTGATGAAAGTTTCGAAATTTTTTATGATAACAGTATTTTTAATTTTACTCAGGTTTCTATTCCGGATAAAGGTTTTCTTTCCATGGAAAAAGTATCAAAAATCTTAAAAAAAACGATTCGTGCGAAAACTTTCGAAGAGTTAAAGATACCATTATATGTAGCGGCGTCGAATCTTAACGATGGTGAGATTGAATATTTTCATCAGGGGAGTATTGTTGATAAAGTTGTTGCTTCGGCGAGTATACCGGTGCTTTTTAAACCTCAGATAATTGATGGCAAAACGTTTGTTGACGGAGGTGTTTTTGATAATTTACCGATAGACCCGATTAAAGATCAATGTAAAAAGTTGATTGGTTCACATGTAAATCCTCTGGGAAAAGAAGAAAATCTTGATAGTATCATGAAAATTGCCGAGCGTACTTTTCATTTATCAGTAGGCGCTCAATTAGCAGAAAAGAAAAAAACGTGCGCCCTTTTTATCGAAGCTGAAGAACTTCGGGATTATGGGATGCTCGGCCTGGATAAAGGACGCGAGATTTTCGAAGCCGGATATAAAATAACTCAAAAAATACTGGAAGAGAACAGCTCTTTTTAATTATAATACAATTATATTTTTCTTGTTTTTTTACCGCCAGGACGCGAAGGCGCTAAGTCCCTTTTTAATTATAACTCATTTTTTTGAATTTTCTTTGCGTCTTTCCGCCCCTGACTGCCGGTTTACCAGCCTTGGCTGGTTTACTTGCCGCCAGCCATGCAGGCAGATTCTCTGTTCTTATTCTTTTTAATATTACACTAATATATTTCCTTTCAAAACATCTGTTTTTAATGACCAAAATTTTGCATATATTGTATCTTTGCTAATAATAATAAATATAGGATAATCTATGAGCCTTATTTCTAATATTTTCCAAAAATCAAATGACCAAAAGTATAATATAGGAATTGCGCTTAGTGGCGGAGGTGTTCGTGGATTTGCCCACCTGGGGGTATTAAAAGCATTAAACGAGAAAGGCATTTATCCGGAAATTATTACAGGAACCAGTGCCGGAGCACTTGCAGGTATTTTTTATGCAGACGGATATAATCCCGAAGAAAGCTTTGAAATTTTTTATCATAACAGCCTTTTTCATTTTACCCAGGTTGCTATCCCGAATAAAGGGTTGTTATCCATGGAAAAAGTATCGAAAATACTAAAAAAAACCATTCGTGCGAAAACTTTTGAAGATTTAAAAATACCCTTGTATGTGGCAGCTGCAAACTTAAATGATGGAGAGATTAAGTATTTTCATCAAGGAAGTATTATTGACAAGGTTATTGCTTCGGCAAGTATACCGGTACTTTTTAAACCCCAGATAATTGATGGCAAAACGTTTGTTGACGGAGGTGTTTTTGATAATTTACCGCTGGAGCCAATTAAGGATCAATGTAAAAAATTGATTGGATCGCATGTAAACCCAACCGGAAAGGAAAAAAATCTGGATAGCATTTTTCGTATTGGTGAACGTGCTTTTCATCTAACGGTAGACACCATATCAAAAGAGAAGAAAGAACTTTGTGACCTTTTTATCGAAGCTGCCGGTCTTTGTAATTATGGAATGTTTAGTCTGGATAAAGGGCGTGAAATTTTTGAAACGGGGTATAAAGTAACCAAAGAAACGCTCGAAAAAAATAATCCCCTTTAAATTGGTGTTCACTATTTTAAAACCAACTCAATAATAATATTATTTTTGCATGTTGGAAAAGTAAACTTTTTGTTAGATGGATAAAAACTTGATCATTTACAACTCGTTAACCAGGAAAAAGGAAACGTTTGAACCCATCAATCCACCTTACGTTGGATTGTATGTTTGTGGTCCGACCGTATATGGAGATGCTCATTTAGGTCATGCCCGACCGGCAATTACATTTGATTTACTATACCGGTACCTTAAGCATCTTGAGTATAAAGTCCGCTATGTACGAAATATAACCGATGTAGGCCACCTGGAAAACGATGCGGATGAAGGGGAAGATAAAATCGCCAAAAAAGCTCGTTTGGAGCAATTAGAGCCTATGGAGGTGGTAGAATATTATACCCATCGCTACCATGAAAACATGGATGCATTAAATGTACTCCGCCCCAGTATTGAGCCTAAAGCTTCGGGACATATTATTGAGCAGCAGGAAATGGTTCGTAATATTTTACAAAGCGGATTTGCTTACGAAGTTAACGGGTCTGTTTATTTTGATGTGGAAAAGTATAACCAAACGCATGATTATGGCAAATTATCGGGCAGAAAATTAGAAGATATGCAGGCTAATACCCGCCAGTTAGAAGGACAGGAAGAAAAAAAGAACCCCTACGATTTTGCGCTGTGGAAAAAAGCATCACCGGAGCATATCATGCGATGGCCTTCCACCTGGAGTAATGGCTTTCCCGGATGGCATCTCGAATGCTCTGCCATGAGCACCAAATATTTGGGTGAGCAGTTCGATATTCATGGTGGGGGAATGGATTTACTTTTCCCTCATCACGAATGTGAAATTGCCCAATCTACGGCGGCTAACGGGAAGGAATCGGTAAAATACTGGATGCACAATAATATGATTACCATCAATGGTCAAAAAATGGGAAAATCACTGGGTAACTTTATTACGCTCGATGAGTTTTTCTCCGGCAATCATAAAGTATTGGATAAACCCTACAGCCCGATGACGGTCAGATTTTTTATTCTGCAGGCCCACTACCGAAGTACCGTTGATTTTTCAAACGAAGCATTGCAAGCAGCAGAAAAAGGGCTTGAACGTTTATTAAAAGCAGGAAAAGTTTTACAACAACTGCGTGCTGGAAAAGAATCAACAATAAACATTAAACCATTAAAAGATAATTGCTACCAGGCGATGAATGATGATTTAAACAGCCCAATTTTAATCGCCCATCTTTTTGAAGCAGTTCGCTTAATTCATTTATTGAAAGAAGGAAAAGAAAATTTAAATACAAATGATCTGGAACAATTAAAGAATCTTTACCATACATTCGTTTATGATATTTTAGGCTTACAAGAAGAAGCGTCAGACCGTTCAGAACTCACCTCCGATCTTATTGATATGATTTTAACCCTCAGGCTGGAAGCCAAAAAAAATAAAGATTTTGACACGGCCGATAAAATTCGTGATGAGTTAACGCAAAAAGGGATAAAAATTAAAGATACGAAAGATGGATACGAATGGGAAGTCTGAAACTCCATAAATTTAGTAAAAAATCCGGTCAACAAACCGGATTTTTTTGTGCCAAAACGAAACAGTCAGGTGTTCCATAAAGACACATGTTTTTGAAAAATATGTTTGCTTTTTAAACCAGTAGTCGCTGATTATGAATGGCTTGTGCTCTTTGGCACATCCCTTGATAATAAGCGTGAAAAAATAAACCATTATGAACAGTTTCAAAATTGCTTTACGCATACTATGGAGAAATAAAAGTTTCTCATTCATTAACATTTTAGGTTTTTCGATAGCCCTAACGCTTGTTATCATTATCTACTTATTAATAATGAACGAAATATCGTTTGATAATTACCAGGAGCAGGCCAATCAGAAGTACCGTATTGTAGCCGAAACGCAACGAGCAAATTTTCGTAGTTTTGACATTAGTCCCCCTTATCCTTTACATGAGAAATTACGTGAAAATGTTCCCGGGATTCATGATGTAACCCAAATATATTGCCCTTCCTATTGTAATATTTTCACCGACCATAAAGCCTTTACAGAAATTGGTGTTACTTTTATCGATTCTTCCTTTTTTAATTTTTTTGATGTACAATGGATAACAGGAAGCAGTGCATCCATTCCTGAATATGGCAAAGCAATCATCACCGATGAGTTGGCAGCCAAACTATACGGAGAGGAGGATCCCCTCGGGAAAATAATCAGAATAAACAGCATGCTTGATGTTGAAGTGGCCGGAATTGTTCAATCTCCTCCTGCAAATACACACCTGCCCTTTAAGTTATTGATAGGTATAAATCATTTATCAGAAGATTTTGTAAATTTTAATTACAATTCATGGGGAGCCATGAAATCGGGATTTTCAACATACATCCTTAAAAATCCTGAACTGCCTGAAGAAACCATAAACCGTACAATTAACCAGATTTACCAGGAGGCTTATAATCCTCCAAACGAAAACGAAACCCGTTTCTTTATTGAAGGATTAAGAGAAATTCATACCAGCTATTACGGTGAGTTACCCGGTTCGTATAGCACTCCAAAACCGGCATTGTGGACTTTTGGCAGCATCGGGTTATTTATTCTTATCATGGCCACCATTAATTTTGTGAGTCTTTCAACCGTCCAGTCGTTTAAACGCTCGAAAGAGGTAGGGCTCCGGAAGGTATTTGGAAGTAACCGTATAAAATTAATCGGTCAATTTCTTCTGGAAGGTTTTATCCTGATAATTCTGGCTGAAATAATTGCTGTTATATTAACAGAAGTACTTATTCCTTCTATTAATGGTGTCATGGGAAATACTATTCCCCTAAGCCTTTACGGAAATAATAATTACATTATCTTATTTTTATTCATCATATTAATTTTAACCAGTCTTTTTTCAGGAATATATCCGGCTTATAACATCTCTTCATTTAACCCGATACAATCGATAAGAACCAAATTAAGTTTTTCTTCCAATAAGAAATTCTCATTATACAAAGCATTTGTCATCTTTCAGTTTTTTCTGGCTCAGTTTTTCTTCATCGGACTGATCATATTGTTTGCACAACTAAAATTTATTAAAAAGCAGGAGCTTGGTTTTCATACAAAAGATATTATTTTACTGGAGTATCCTGAAACCGGCATAAATAAAAAAATAAATTTTAAAAATCGTATTTTGGAATTTCCGGAAGTTCTGTCGGCCAGCTGTCAACTAGCTCCTCCAATGTATAATTCAAACCATACTTCAAATTTTTCCGTTCCGGGAAATACCGAAAAGTTTTTTGCAAATATTAAGGCCGTAGATGAGCATTACATGGACGTTTATAATCTAAAATTAATGGCCGGTGAATGGTTAACGAAATCAACCTTAAAAGACACCATACGTCCTACCATCGTAAACGAAAAATTTATCCAAACGATTGGGTTGGAACAAGTAAATAATGCCATTGGCAAACTATTTAACCACAGTGGAATTACGCACCAGATTACCGGTGTGGTAAAAGATTTCACCTTATTTGCAGCTCACAGAGAAAACATGCCTGTAGCTATGTTTTATGATGAAAACCGTATCCATCAATTAGGAATAAGATATCATCCGGAAGCTGATGATGAAATCATTAAACAAAAAACAGAAAATTTATGGAAAGAACATTTCCCCGAATCAGCCATAAGTTACAATAAATACAGCTGGCATATAGAATTCTCATACCGTACCGAAAATGTTATGATAAACTTAATGGGTGGATTAAGCTTTATCGCTATTGTTATTTCTTTATTAGGGTTTTTTGGTTTAATTACGTTTATCATTAACAATAAATACAAAGAAATAGCCATTCGGAAAACCTATGGAGCAACCACCGGTAAAATTAATCGCTTATTGCTGCTAAAGTTTAACCGTTTGATTCTTTTTGCAAGTTTTATTGCTGCACCCTTAGCTTACTTCACCTTAAGCTTCTGGCTAAGAACCTATGCTTACAAAATAAACCTGGGGATATCCTATTATCTGATATCAACAGGAATTATAATGGCTCTAGCCACTTTAAGCATAAGTTATCAAACCTGGAGAGCCTCAAATATAAATCCTGCTGATATTTTACGTTACGAATAAGTCTGATTCATTTATTAAAATTAAACTGTCTCTGTTTAGGGGCAGTTTTTTTATGGGAAAAAAAGTTTATTTTAGTATCTTGTCTTCAAAACCCTAACAAAATGAAAAAAGTATTATTTATACTTCTTTTAGGCTTGTTTGCTTTTTCGGTTCATGCACAAATCCTTAACAAGCTTAAAAAATTTGTTGAAGAAGATGAGGTTGTCAATATACTAAAAGATGAGCTGATTAACCACCTGGAAAACTCAAAAAAAGAGTACGAAGCGATCGATTATAATTATGCGGTTTCTTTTAGTGATAACTCAGGACTTTACGAAAGCGAAGAACGCTATATGCGTTACCAAAAAATATTGCTCGAGGTATTAAAAGGCAAAAGGTTTTCCGAAAAATCAGCCCGGGAACAAGCCGAAAACTTTAATGATGCAGGAGAAATGTTGTATGCCGGAAACCGTTTCCGGTCGGCTGAATTAGCTTTCGCTGCTGCCCTTGCAATTTATGAAGATAAAGGCCTGACCAGAACAAAAAATGCCGCCCTAACGATAAGTAATCTGGGATTAGTTTATCACAGCACCGGAAAGTACAGAAAATCGGAAGAATATACCTTAAAAGCACTCGAAATAAGAAAGATTCATTTAAAAGATAATATCGGCTATGGGGCTTCACTCAATAACCTTGGAGTACTCTATAAAGATATGGGTAAATACAACGAATCGGAAGAGCTGTTCAAAAAAGCAAATACGTTAATTAAAAATGCAAATAATGAGAACAGCAATCCTTATGCTATTGTATTAAATAACGAGGCAATGCTTTTTCAAACGATAGGACGATACGATCAGGCTGAAAGTTTGTTGAATAAGGCAATCGCTATAGCGGATAATAATTTGAAAGAAAAATCACCTAATTATATCCGTTTATACGTTAACCTGGCTTTATTATACCAGCTTATGGGCGAGCTGGATAAAGCTGAAAATATTTATTTGCAGGCATTAGCCTTACAGGAAAAGCGAATCGGCCATAAACATCCCGATTATGCATCGCTGCTTAGAAATTTAGCTGCATTGTACCAGCAAAAGGGAAATTTGAATAAAGTGGAGGATTATTTAACCTTGGCACGCGATATCTATAAACGAAAATTTGGAACCCAAAACGCATTGTATGCCAAAGCAACCTATGAGCTGGCGGTTTATTATCAATATATAAATGAGCTGATAAAAGCAGAACAGTTGTTATTGGAAAGCAAAGAAATCCAGGAAGAGATTTTAAACGAGCATCACCCGGATTATACACTTACCCTGGATAACCTGGCGGTGCTATCCTGGCAAAAAGAGGATATGGAAATAGCAGCTGAATACTATAAACAAGTTATGGATGAATATTTATACCAAATTGATAACTATTTCCCTCCGATGAGTGAAAAAGAAAAAGCTGCCTTTTGGGCAAAAGTTCATCCTAAGTTTTTGCGGTATTATGCCTTTGTAACCTACGCGATAACCCATAAACCAACACTCGCTACCGATATGTACAATTACCATATTCGTACGAAAGGGTTATTATTAAGCTCAACCAACAAAATAAAACACCGGATTTTAAGCAGTGGCAACAAAAGCCTGATTAACACTTACCATGAGTGGGTTGACTCGAAAAAATATCTGGCTCGTTTATATACTCTGTCAAAGGATGAACTAAAAAAAGAGAACGTAAATATTGATTCGGTAGAAACAGCCACTAATACTAAAGAAAAAGAATTGTCTAAACTATCGGCTGATTTTGCCGAGGGTTTAACATCTCAATCTATACATTGTTATGAAGTGGCCGGATTATTAAATGAACAGGAAGCGGCGGTTGAAGTTATCCGCATTCCCGGGTTTCACTATTTAAAACCCGATACTTCTGTTCACTATGGTGCTCTTGTGCTCAGGAAAAACCGATCCATACCCGACCTGGTTGTTTTAAGAAACGGAAAAGAGCTGGAAGAGAAACATGTAAAAGAATACCAGCGAACCATGCAAAGAGCTGCGAAAACCAATGCTTTTTTTCATGTTTTCTGGGCACCCGTTAATCAGCTAACAGACTCGGCATCAAAACTATACGTTTCGCTTGACGGGGTGTATAATCAAATCAACCTGAATACATTACAAGACTCTGTGGGTAAATTTTTGATGGATAAAACAAACATTGTATATGTGCCCAATACCAAAGCACTCGAAAAGGTAAAAAGCCACTCCGCTTCGCAACAAGGGTTTCTTAAACAACAAGCGATATTATTTGGCAACCCCAATTATGCCAAAGATTTAGATTGGGATAAAGTTACCGAAATGCCGTTGGCTGAATTGCCTGGGACTAAAGAAGAAGTTGAAAAAATCAATCAAATATTAAAACATAAAAACTGGAAAACAAAAACCTATTTTTCTGATGAGGCTTCAGAGCAAAATCTGAAATCGGTAAGCCAGCCTCCTGTTTTGCATATTGCCACCCATGGATTTTTTCTGCCGGATGTTAAAAAAACCGATGAAAAAATTTTTGGTGTCGACCCGGAAAAAGCAAAAGAAAATCCGTTGCTCCGCTCTGGTTTGATGTTTACCGGCGCCGATAACACCATCCAACAAATTGGCAATCCGGAAAATCAATCGTCCGACGATGGAATTCTAAATGCTTATGAAGCCATGTTGCTAAACCTTACCAATACAGAACTAATTGTGCTCAGTGCCTGTGAAACAGGATTAGGCGAAATTGTTAACGGAGAAGGAGTATATGGCTTACAACGGGCATTTCAAATTGCCGGCACAAAAACCATTATGATGAGCTTATGGCAGGTAAGCGATGAGGTTACCCAAAAACTGATGACTAAATTTTACGACTATCTGCTCGAAAGCAAGGATAAAATTTACGCTTTTAATAAAGCGCAAATGGAGATAAAAGAAGATTACCCCGCTCCATTTTACTGGGGCGCTTTTATCCTGATGAACAATTAATTAAATTTGTACGTTTTGTTGTTGATTAAATAGTAAAGATGTACCCTTTCAACCCGGAAAAAATATTTAAAATCGAACATGAACGTCAATTCAACGACTTCGCCCTTAAAATTTTTAATTACCAGGCCGAAAAAAACCTGGTTTACAAGGAGTTTCTTTTCCATTTGGGTGTTAATCTATCATCTGTAGATAACTACAAAAACATTCCTTTCTTACCCATTGAGTTTTTCAAAACCCATAAAGTTATTTCCGGAAATCAAGATTATAAAAAAATTTTTTACAGCAGCGGCACAACAGGTAAAAGCCGGAGTAAACATTACCTAAAAAACATTACGCTATACGAAAACAGTTTTATGAGTGCTTTTAGCCGTTTTTATGGCGATATAAAAGACTACTGTGTTTTAGCTTTACTCCCTACTTATCTGGAAAATGACAGTTCATCACTGGTTTATATGGTAGATCAACTGATTCAAAAATCTACTCACCCGGAAAGTGGCTTTTACTTAAACAATATTGAAGCGCTGGCTTTACAATTAAAAAAGCTGGAAGCCAGCGGACAAAAAACAATTTTGTTTGGTGTTTCTTATGCACTACTGGATTTGGCCGAAATGTTTCCTATGCAACTTTCACATACTACAATTATGGAAACAGGAGGAATGAAAGGAACACGTAAAGAGCTCACCAAAAGTGAACTCCATCAATTTCTGACCCAAAAACTGGGGGTACAAAAAATACATTCAGAATATGGCATGACCGAATTACTATCCCAGGCTTACTCAAAAGGGGATGGTAAATTTTTTGCCCCTCCGTGGATGAAAATTTTAATTCGTGATACCTACGACCCTTTTTCCCTTCTTCATCACGGCCGTTCGGGAGGAATCAATATTATTGACCTGGCGAATATGGATTCCTGCTCCTTTATCGAAACACAGGATTTAGGTAAAATAAATAAAGATGGAAGTTTTGAGGTATTAGGCCGGTTTGATTATAGTGATATACGAGGTTGTAATTTACTCGTTGCAGAATAAATCCGCCCAGCGGTTTAGAATGGCCAGGCGGATTAAAAGATTTTTAAAACCCATGGAGAATTACAAATGGGATGTATTATATTTCCAACTTCTTTCTTATATCTTTCGGAATCGCATCTTTATGCACCATAACAGCTATCGTATGTAATCGCATAAATTGTTCCGACATATACCAGTATCCGTCATATTTATGATCAGTGCCCCACGAGTTTTTTGTTTTATAATAAACGGTTCCGTTTTGATCTTCTGCCAATCCAGTGATGTGCATTAAATGATCATCAGTAACATTAAACGTTTCAAATTTTAGCTGTCGAAAATCCGGGTCAACTGATTTTTCCTGTATGGGTTGTTTTAAAAAAGTATTATCCTCATCATTTTCATCTTCAACCACAGCAATCCCCTCTTGTCGGGTAAACCCTTTATCGCTCATATCGCCGTCCCAAACAAATGTATATCCTTGTTTAAGCGAATTGTTCATAATCTCCATAAATTCATCTAACGGAACATTATAATAATCGTCGTGCGACCAGTTATCCGGAACAAGTAATGGTGCTTTTTCATAAAATGGAACATCAGTATAAGACATAATCTCCACATAATCATCCGGATTAATTCCTAATTCATCGGCAAAAGTTTTTGGTGTATATTCTTCTCCTTTGTATTGAAACGTTTCCGGATCTTTCCCTAAATAAACATCTAATATGGCACCAAATGCTTCCTTCCATAAGGTTGTAGGTCGTCTTGCCTTCAGCACACCATCCAGGTAGTTTTTGAGCACGGTACTTAACTCTCTGTGGTTATGAGATTCTGAGTTATCGCGAATTCCCGGAAAAACACTCTCCGGAACAATTCCGTGATCAATCATTTCGTTAAGCACATCATGCGCCTGGCCACCCTGGCTAAAATTAGCCAGTCCATGATTACCAATATACAGGCGGGCTTTCTCTTCATAGGCTTTTTTCACAATATACATTTCAGATAAATCGTAAGCCGGTTTCCCCATTCTTAGCAATTCGCTTTCCAAAAATGACAGGGTTGAAAAACACCAGCAGGTGCCGGTACTACCCTGACTTTTAACGCTTGTGGTCTCCAGATCAACCATCGTTTTGAATTCATAACCCGAATCCTGTGCTTGTAAATGAAAACCCAGACACAAAATCATTACTGAAAGAAATAGTTTTTTCATACGTTTTAATTTTAAAAGTTTTGTCGTTGTACTAGATACGTTTTAGATATCATCTGTTTGATTTCGTTTAATGCTATTTTTCTTTCTGTTCGGATAATTTTTTATTGGAATAATTTGCCACACCTCCCGAAACAATAAACTTCATCACATCAGATGGAGGAACATCAATCATTTGAACATGTTCGACAGGGACAATAAATAGCTCGCCCGAAAAATTATACGAATGTGGAAAGTACACCGAAACTTTTTCTCCTTCAATTCCAAGGTTTGAAACATCTTTCTGCGTTAAAAAACCCAGTTTTTCTAAATCGGAAATCAAATTAACTTTCACCAATACCGGCTGATTAAATTTCTTTTCTTTCCCCACAAATGCGGATAACAAGTCTTTTAACGAGGAATAAATAACTTTTACCAGCGGGGACTTTTCGATAATGCTGTTGACTATTTTTTTAACAGGGCGGGCCAAAATACTTTGTCCGGCAAGTCCTAACAAAGCAACAAGCAAAAAAACCATCATTAAACTTATACCCGGTATGGTGATGTTTAAATACTTCGCTAAAAAGGGGCTAAAAATACCATCGAGTAAAACAAACGATTTATACAGTATAAAAACTGTTAATCCCAGCGGAGCAATATATAAAAGCCCCTGGAAAAAATACCTGAATAATTTTTTCATTTTTTATCTTCTTACGTTTATTAAAATATCATTATTATAATTTTTCTAAGGATTGTTTCTGAGCTTTCGTAAGCTTATCAACAACAAGCCGGTATGATTCATCAATCCACTGGTAAATTTGATTATCGGGAATATCCCCCTGAATTAAAATGGTATTCCAGTGTTTTTTATGCATGTGGTATCCCGGCAAAACACTTCCGGAAAATTGCTCCCTCAACTGAAGGGCCTTTTCAGGTTCGCACTTGAGGTTCATACGAAAATCTTCTTCCGTATCCGTTAAGGCAAACATTTTACCCATTACTTTATATACAAGCGTTGTTTCGTCAAAAGGCAGTTCTTCGCTAACTCCTTTTTTATGTAAGCAATAATTCCTGAAATCTTCGATGTTCATAACAGCAAACTGGGTTGAAAAGCATCCTGAATATGTTCAATATTTATTTGTTGATTGATAATGGTTACAGCAATAATATCAAATCTCACTTCCCATTCAATATTTTTTTCCTGAACATAAGCATCGGCAGACAGAATAATAAATCTTTGTTTTTTCCTGGTAACCGCTTCTTTGGGATTTTCGAAATATTCGCTGGTGCGCGTTTTAACTTCCACAACCACCAATAGGTTATCTTTTTCGGCGATAATATCTACTTCGTTTTTTCTAAACCGCCAGTTCGTTTCCTTAATAATATACTGATTTGATTTTAAATATTTTAATGCTATCTCCTCTCCTTTTTTCCCTAATTTATTATGATCTGCCATAATTTTATTTATTTTTGCTTTTTTAAAACGAGAGATCAATCAATATCTACGTCAAACAATCGTTAACTTTATTTATCCTTAAAGATAAATTATTTTAAGCAAATGATAAATTTTCTTTTAGGTTTAATTTTATTTGTTGCCGCACCAGAAAAGGAGGATTCCTGCTTTTTTGAGGGAAGAATTGATCTGGTAGAGAAATCATACTATGATACGACCTACTATACCTATTTAATTAAAGACAAAAAATTAAGGGTAAATAAATTTGATCATCATTATAAGCTTCTTCAGTCCATCCTTGTAAATATAGAAAATGAGCAGGTTGTTATCTTAAGTCCATCCAAAAAACTTTTTTCCTATCTTGATATTAATCCGCCCCGGGAAACATATGATAAAAATTTTACCGTAAAGAAAACATATAACAGCCGTCAGGTTGAAGGAAAAGAATGCTACCAGTGGAGAGTAAAAAATAAAAACAGGAATACCGAAGTAGCCTTTTGGGTTTCTGAAGAAAACCACTTTGTCTGTTTTCCTGATTTTATTAAACGAATAAACTGTACCGAACGAACGTTTAGCTTTTTTGAAATAATCCCTGATACACAGGGTTTTTTCCCAATGCTTACCGTTGAAAGAACATTACTAAGAAAAGAAAAAAAACGTATCGTTATCACAAAAATAAACCACCAAAAAATTGATAACAAGACGTTTGAAATACCTCATGATTTTGAGGAAGTAAAAAACTAACCCAAAAATTTCATCCTCGCACCTTCTCCTGTTACTTTTAATTCTACGGTTGCACCCAAAACCACCGCTAAATTATCGGGAATATGCCCTGCCGGAAAATTATAACAAACCGGATAGTGATATTCAGCCACAGCTTCCTGAATTATTTCATACGCTGTTTTTCCATAAGCAACGGTATTGTCATTCATTCCGGTCATTCCTCCAATGATTAATCCTTTAAGGTTTTCCAGCTTTCCGCTATACTTTAAGTTCATCATCATACGGTCGATATGATAAAGATACTCATCCAGATCCTCTATAAATAAAATTTTTCCTTTCATATGGATGTCATATATAGTCCCGGATATACTGTATAATACAGACAGGTTTCCGCCCACAAGCTTCCCGGTTACCTCCCCTTTCCGGTTAAATGGGTGTGAAGAAACAACATACTCTCCATGATTGCCCCAAAGTGCTTTTTTTAATGTTTTTATTGCCCTGTTCGGAATGCTGTTCGGGGGAAAGTTTAAGGGCATAATTCCATGAATAGATTTTACCCCCAGATTTTGATTCAGTTGAGCATGCAGGGCTGTTATATCACTATAACCAATAATCCATTTAGGATTTTTTATAAACCGGGAGAAGTCGAGATGAGGGAGCGTTTTTATCGTACCATATCCCCCACGGGCACAGATAATCGCTTTTATATTGGGATCGTCAAGCATAAATTGTAAATCATTGGCTCGCTCTTTATCTGTGCCTGCAAACTGCCGTTCCTGGTTAAAAAGATTTTTCCCAAAAACAATATACAGTCCCCATTGTTCAAAAATTTTTACGGCTGCTTCAATATCCCTTTTTTCAATTTTACGGGCCGGAGCAACGATTCCAATGGTATCGCCTGGTTTTAAGTTGGGAGGAGTAATCATCGCCTGTCGTTTTTATTCCTTGTAAAACTAAATAATATTTATTTGATGAAAAAAAATATTCCTTCGTATATTTGTCGGGTATTTTAAAAATCGCCTTAAATCTTTTATTTGACATGAAAAATCCGAAACGCTATTTAATTACATCCGCCTTACCTTACGCAAACGGTCCTTTACATTTGGGACATATAGCCGGCGCCTACCTGCCTGCCGATATTTATGTACGCTACCTTAAATTAAAAGGCAAAGAGGTGGCTTTTATTTGTGGTTCCGACGAACATGGGGTTCCTATTACCTTGCGTGCCCGAAAAGAAGGTGTTACACCACAGGATATTGTCGATAAATATCATGAAATGATAAAAAAGGCTTTTACTGAGTTTGGTATTGACTTCGACATTTATCATCGTACCTCCTCTAAATTACATCACGAAACAGCATCGGATTTTTTCAAAACCATGTACGACAAAGGCGAGTTTATTGAAAAAGAAGAAGAACAATACTTCGACGAAAAAGAACAACAGTTTTTAGCCGACCGCTATATTATCGGAACCTGTCCAAAATGCGGATATGAAGAAGCGTATGGTGATCAGTGTGAAAAATGCGGATCCAGCTTAAGCCCTAAAGAATTAGAAAATCCAAAATCACGATTAAGCGGAAATTCACCCATATTAAGAAAGACCAAACACTGGTACTTACCGCTGGATAAATACCAGAATGAATGGCTGGAAGAGTGGATCGACAGCCATAAAAAAGACTGGAAATCAAATGTTTACGGACAGTGCAAATCGTGGTTGAATGGCGGTTTGCAGCCACGTGCGGTAACCCGCGACCTGGACTGGGGTGTTCCTGTGCCGGTTGAAGGGTCAGAAGGTAAAGTGCTATATGTTTGGTTTGATGCACCTATCGGATATATTTCAGCTACCAAAGCATGGGCAGAGGAAAACAACAAAAACTGGAAAGATTACTGGCAAAGTGATGATTCACGGTTAATTCACTTTATCGGTAAAGATAATATTGTTTTTCACTGCCTTATTTTCCCATCGATGCTTAAAGCCCATGGCGATTATATTTTACCTGATAACGTACCGGCCAACGAATTTTTGAATCTGGAAGGAGACAAACTTTCCACCTCGCGAAACTGGGCAGTTTGGATTCATGAATATTTGCAGGATTTCCCCGGCAAACAGGATGTTTTAAGATATACCATTTGCGCCAATTCGCCGGAACAAAAGGACAACGATTTTACGTGGAAAGATTTTCAGAACAGAAATAACAACGAGCTGGTTGCCATTTTAGGAAATTTTATAAACAGAACGTTGGTGCTTACCCATAAGTATTATGGCGGTAGTGTTCCCGAAAGAGGTTCGTTAACGGGTTTTGATAAAGACACATTAGCCGAAATGGCGGTTATCCAAAAAAATCTGGAAAAGAGTATCGAAAATTTCCGCTTCCGCGAAGCGGTTAAAATAGCTATGGACTTAGCTCGTTTAGGCAATAAATATTTAGCGGACACGGAGCCCTGGAAAGTTATTAAAACAGATGAGGAACGCGTAAAAACCATTATGAATATCTCTATTCAAATTTCGGCGGCCCTATCCATCATTATTGAACCCTTTTTACCTTTTACTGCGGATAAACTGCGTAAATTCCTTAATATTAGTAAGCTTACCTGGGATTTAGCCGGTAACGACAGTATTATTGAAGCAGGGCATACGATTAATAAAGCCAAACTTTTATTCGATAAAATTGAGGATGAAGCTATAGAAAAACAAATACAAAAACTCATGGACTCAAAAAAAGCAAACCTGGAAGAGCAACAACAGGCTGAACCAGCCAAAGAAAATATTACGTTCGACGATTTTGTAAAAATGGATATTCGGGTTGGTACGATTTTAGAAGCCGAGCGTGTACCCAAAACCGATAAACTGATTAAGCTTAAAATTGATACCGGAATAGATCAACGAACCGTAGTTTCAGGTATTGCTGTGGATCATAAACCCGAAGATATTATTGGAAAACAGGTAAGTATCCTGGTTAATCTTCAGCCCCGCAAAATTCGTGGTATCGAGTCGCAGGGAATGATTTTAATGGCCGAAGATGCCAGTGGTAAACTGGTTTTTGCCGTCCCCGAAGAAAAAACAAGCAACGGAGCGAGTATAAAATAGTTTTTTAGTTCTGAGTTTAGAGTTCTCCGTTTTGTGGGGCTTTATTTGAAACTTTGAACTCAGAACTGAATAACTATATCCAGTCTCCACAATCTTTAATCAGCCGGATTAATTCATCCACCGCATTTTCTTCGGGTATATTTTTTTTGATTACTTTTTTATTTTTATATAACGTAATTTTTCCGGGACCGGCGCCAACATATCCATAATCGGCATCTGCCATTTCACCCGGTCCATTGACAATACATCCCATAATACCAATTTTAAGATTCTTTAAATGCGAAGTGCGTTCTCTTATTGCTTTGGTCGTTTTTTGCAAATCAAACAATGTGCGCCCACATCCCGGACAGGAAATATATTCCGTTTTAGAAATACGAATCCTGGAAGCTTGTAAAATGCCAAAGGCAGTATTGATTATATCCTGATGAGGAATTTCCCCTTTGTTTTCAATCCAAATACCATCACCCATGCCATCCAGATATAAACCCCCAAAATCACTGGCAGATTTTAGCTGCAAATCCTCCAGCATATTTTCCATGTAGGTTCGTTTAATAATCACAGGCACCCGGCACTCACCATTCATCAACTTAAAAAAAGCAGCCCGCTGGTCGGCAAAACCATTGGGGTGTCTGGTCACTAAAATAATGACAACATCTTTGCGGTTGCTTATTTTATTCAGATAATCAGGGTTGATGTTTTTATTGGAAACATTGATAAAATTGAGTATTTCTGATTTTTTTTCCGACAAGAGATAATTGTTAACCGAAGAATATAATGGAAAAACATGGCTGGTATCAAACTCCTGCTGCTCCCATGCTCTTTCATCAATAATATACTTTTGCTGAGTGTTTAGGGTTTTACCAACTAACTTATGGCCTAAATAAATATATTCGGGCTTCCTGTCGTTTTTGCTTTCGGCTTCTGAAATAACTGCTGTAGGATAATTTCCTCCAATATCAACTACCGCATGGGTGTCATATTTTTTATAATCAAAAAAATCAATGGGGATGGGAAAAACCGGTTTAACCGGAGGATGATTTTCCCTTTCAGTAAAATAACCCGCCAGCTTTTGGGCTACCGGAATTTCATCTTCAGGAGGTTCGGTTAATGAAACCCGGATGGTATCACCAATTCCGTCGGCAAGCAACGTCCCAATACCCACGGCTGATTTTATACGTCCTTCTTCGCCTTCACCGGCCTCAGTTACTCCAAGGTGCAATGGAAAGTTCAAACCCTCATTTTCCATCCGGGCAATCATTAGCCGGTTAGCCTGTACCATTATCCGCGTATTGCTTGATTTAAGTGAAATAACAATGTTTCTAAAATCATGTTGCACACAAATCCGCAGCATTTCCATGGCCGATTCAACCATCCCTTCCGGCGTATCGCCATAGCGACTCATCATCCTGTCGGATAGCGAGCCATGGTTAACGCCTATTCTTAATGCCGTTTGGTGCTGTTTACATATCTCCAGTAAAGGAACCAGCTGATGCTCAATTTTTTTAATTCCTGATTTGTATTCTTCGTCGGTAAAATCAACTTTCGTAAAATTGGCTCGCTTATCTACAAAATTACCGGGATTAATACGTACTTTTTCCACCACTTTAGCTGCTGTAAGTGCTGCTTTTGGATTAAAATGAATATCGGCTGTCAGTGGTGTAGAAAAACCGGCATCCCGTATTCCTTTTTTTATATTTTCAAGATTTTCTGCTTCACGGATGCCTTGTGCAGTAATTCTTACGAATTCTCCACCGGCCTTAATTATTCGTAGCGACTGCGCTATTGTTTCGTCAGTTTTTAAAGTATTCGTACTTGTCATTGACTGAATACAAACAGGATTATTGCCACCTATTTTAATATTACCAACAGCAACTTCCAGCGTTAAACGCCTTTTAAAAGAAAATAAATTTTGAGTAAATCGTTTTTTTTTGTTTTTCACCCTTTATAATCTTAGATATTTAAAATGTTTCCCATGAAAACACAAAGGTAATCAATCAAAAATAAACGGGCTATCCTTAACAGCCCGTTTTTATACAACGATTATAATTTGGTAAAATTTTTTACTCTATTTTCAGCTTAAATAATTTTTTGGATTGATTATCATCCCAGGCATCGTGAATAACTATAATATATTCTTTCTCTTTTTCCACCTCAATTTCAGCCGGAAGTTTAGTCCATTTTAGTTCTGTAATATACTTCCCTTCCTGATCAGGGTTTTCTGATAACAATTTCATTTCAGGTTGAACGCCTTCATGATCCTTAACAAAAATCTTTACTCTATCGTTGGGGGCAACAAATTTAAAATAATCCACATCACCTTTGGGGAAAATCGCTATCTGGTGAGTTTCTCCAGGTTCTATCATGTTGGCATTTTCGGGCGAATTATTTGGTTCAAAGGCATCAAACTCAGAAGTATAACTAACCTTAATATCAAATGGCTGAGGTTTCGCATTATCGTCCCAGGCATCATGCATTTCAATATAATATTCTCCGGAATCAGGTACAAAACATGCTTCTGGTATTTTTCCCCAATCTCTTATTATTTTTATTTGTGGATCTGACCATTCATCATAAATAGCAAACCTTACTTCTGGTTGAACAGCTTCAGGAACATTCTTTGCAGCTATTTCAAGATATCCCTGAGCAGGAACATCAACCTTAAACCAATCTTTATCTCCCACAGGATAAATTCCTGCCAGAAACTGTTTGTCGAACGTAATTAATTGAGCTTCTTCGGCAGAGTTATTCGGTTCGGCAGGGTCAAATTCTTCCAAAAAATCAATTTTTACTAAAAATTCATCTTTAGAGGCATCATCATCCCATGCATCTTTTAAGGCCAAATAATAATCTCCCGGTTCCTGAACAAACAAAGCATCGGGAACAGGGCGCCAACCTCTTATCCGTTTGGCCTTTTTATTCTCCCACTCCTGATATTCAGCAAAACTCACCTCCAGCTGAACTCCTTCAACCTTGTTAGCAGATTGTACTTGAATATATCCCTGTTTTTTTACATTTACTTTAAACCAATCTACATCTTTAACCGGATCTATGGTTAAAGAAAACTCTTCGCCAAATATTGCCTCCGAAGCTTCTTCGATGGTGTTATTCGGCTCATTATCTCCTGCCGGGTTCCCACAGGAGTACATCAATAATAAAACCAAAAACAAAGCGTTGGCTATGTACTTTAAATATTTCATAATCATTAAATTTTAAGGGTTAATAATCAAAGATATTAAAAAGATTTTTTGAACACAATTAATTAAATAGAATAGAGTTCTATTCAATAACGATATATTTTTACCCTTTTTCAGTAAAAAAAACAGTTAATATAAGCAGTAGATAGATAATCGTTGAATCTTTTCTGGTACTTTAAGGTTTGAAAATATAATTTCACTATTTTCGTATTCAATTTAAAAAGATATTTATGTCGATTCAAGTTAAGGATTTAACCAAAATATACGGCGCACAAAAAGCCATTGACCAAATAAGTTTTGAGATAGAAACGGGCGAGATTGTTGGTTTTGTTGGCCCCAATGGAGCCGGTAAATCTACAACTATGAAAATACTTACCGGCTTTATTCCTCCCACATCCGGCAATGCAAAAATTAATAGCCTGGATTTAATCGAAAATTCGCTTGAAATCAGGAAACATATCGGTTATTTACCGGAAAACAATCCTCTTTACCTAGATATGTACGTAAAAGAATATCTTGAATTTGTTTCCGGAATATACCACCTGGGAAAGCAAACCCACGCAAGAATCCAGGAAATCATTGAACAAACAGGACTAACCATTGAACGGAAGAAAAAAATCGGAGCTTTATCAAAAGGTTATCGACAAAGGGTTGGTCTTGCGCAGGCTTTAATTCACGATCCTGAAATATTAATTTTAGATGAACCCACATCCGGACTTGATCCCAATCAGATTGTTGAAATCAGAAATTTAATTTCGGAACTGGGAAAAGAAAAAACAGTCCTGCTTTCTACGCATATTATGCAGGAAGTAGAAGCAATTTGTGATCGTATAATTATTATCAATAAGGGAGAAATTGTGGCAGACGATTCTATCAAGTCTATCTATTCGCATACCATCGATCAATATATTACCATTGTTGTTGAATTTGATAAGGAGCCCGATCAAAAACAACTTGAACAAATTGAACAGGTGGATAAGGTTGCGAAAATTGATGGCAAAAACTGGCTGATTCAGAGCGCATCAAAAGAAGATATACGACAAAAAATATTTAATTTTGCCGTAAAATCTGAACTTGCAGTCCTTTCCATGCAGAAAAAAGAAAAAAGTCTGGAAGAAGTTTTTCATGAATTAACTCAATAATTTTTCTTCTCATATTTATAAATCATCCCAACTTTATTGTTCGCTCCTTTATTATTTTTGGTCGTTTATCAAAGTTTCATTGACTTTTATTTATACTTCCCTTACATTTAGTTTTTATCTTAGTGTTTTTTGTATAATAATTTATTGCCTTTGAATTAAACACCTTAATGATACCTGATATCTATTGTTGATTGATAGCTGTCGATTCGGATAATACTATTACAACATATAGATATATAGAATAAAAGCGATGAAAAAAAAGCTATCCTATCAGCAGCTGGAACAAAAAATCCGGCATCTTGAAAATAAGTTATCCAACTTGGAAAATAAAGAATCAGAGTTACAAGAACATCGTGAGAAGCTACATTTGGCCATGAGTGCTGCCAACTATTTCTCCTTCGAAATAAACCTTAGATTATTAAAAATAACCGCTTCAGAAGAGATATATGAAAACCTGGGTTATCCTAAAAAAGAACGGGCATCTTTAATACAGAATGCCGGCGGTTTAATCCACCCCGTTGATTATGAAAAAATGAAAGCACACATTTTGTCCTATGGAAAAAACAAACCTTTAGCGTTTAATTTTGAATTTAGAATAAAACATAAAAAAAAACACTGGGAATGGTTTATAGCTACCGGTAAAAATACCGAATGGGATAACGAAGGAAAACCTTTGCGAATATTAGGATTACTAAAAAGCATACAAAAAGATAAAGAAGATCAGATGAAATTAAGGGAAAGCGAAGAAAAATTTAAATCTCTCGCAACCCTTTTGCCGGAAGTTGTTTATGAAGCGGATATACAGGGTAATTTAACATTTGTAAACCTAAAAGCTTACGAAATTTTTGAATACACTACTGAAGATTTTAAAAATGGCCTCAATGCACTCCAGATGATAGCTCCGGAAGATTTACCCAGAGCCAGGGAAAATATCAAAAACATTTTAGTAAAAGAAAATATAAAAGGTATAGAATATACGGCCATAACCAAAAAAGGCAGAAAATTTCCTGTTTTGGTTTACACAAATCCAATCCTTCAAAATGATAAAATTACCGGTTTACGAGGAATAATTGTGGATATTTCTGAGCAAAAAAATTTAATTAAAAAACTCGGAAGAAGTGAAAAAAATTTTCACCAACTGGCTGACAATATAAACGATGCCTTTTGGCTCCGTACACTTGACCAAAAAATTATTTACATGAATCCGGCTTGTGAACAAATTATCGGAGAAAATTCTAAAAACATTTTTGAAAATTTTAACGAGTATGAACAATGGATTCATCCTGAAGATAAAGAGGAAACGATTCGTCAAAAACTAGACAATCAAAATCATCCTGAAAAAACACATTTTTATCAGCATCGAATCATAAGATCCGACAGACAAATACGATGGCTCTGGGTACGTACTTTCCCTGTCTTTAATGAAAAAGGAGAATTGTATCGTCGTGCTGGGATTGCCAGCGACATTACCGAACAAAAAGCACTTCTTGATGAATTAACCAGGGCCAAAGAAAAAGCAGAAGAAAGTGATAAGCTCAAATCTGCCTTTTTAGCCAATATGTCGCATGAAATCAGAACACCCATGAATGGCATTTTGGGATTTGCCGAGCTTTTACGCGACCCTTCTATTAGCGAAGAGGAAAAAGAAAACTATATTAAAATTATTAATTCAAACGGGAAGCAATTAATGAATCTTATTGACGATATTATTGATATTGCCAAAATTGAGGCGGAACAACTCTCCATAAACAAAAGTTATGTTAATTTAAATTCAATGATGGATGATGTTTATCTTCTTTTTAAACAGGAACAGATTCGATTAAACAAAGCCCATATTGATTTTACGTTAAAAAAACAAAAAGATAACCCTCCAATCTATACCGATAGCATCCGTTTAAAACAAATTTTAAATAACTTACTCCATAATGCTTTTAAATTTACAGATAAAGGATTTATAAAATTTGGTTATGAAAGCATCAAAGATAAAAATTGTTTCTTTTACCGTTTTTTTGTTTCGGATTCGGGTATAGGAATTTCCAAAGAAAAATCTGCCATTATTTTCAAACGTTTTGGACAAATTAAAAATCAAAATAAAAGAGTTTATCAGGGTACCGGTCTGGGTCTCTCTATATGTAAAGGATTAACGGAGTTATTAGGTGGAGAAATTTGGTTCGAATCAGCAGATGAAGAGACCTCTTTTTATTTTACCGTTCCGGTAAGTATAAATTCTGAGGTAAATACAAAACCGTTAGAAAAAAACACAACATTAGAAAAATGGGATAATATAAAAATCCTGGTCGTTGAAGATAACAAAGATAACCTTGAACTTTTACGAACCCTGTTAGAAAAAAACGGAGCCGTCGTTTTAACTGCAAAAACAGGCGAAAAAGCAGTTGAGTTTATTCAAAAAGATAAATCAATTCATATAGTACTTATGGATATCAGGTTACCACAAATGGATGGCTTTGAAACAACACAACGAATAAAAGCCATCAATCCCCATATTCCGGTAATTGCTCAAACGGCTTATGCTTTGTATAACGATTGTGACATTTGTTTGAAAAACGGTTGCGACGACTATATTGCCAAACCGTTAAAAAAAGATGTTTTATTTAAAAAAATAAATCACTACATTTACAAATAAAAATTGGAGATACTATGCAACGATCATTAATTATTGGCTTATTAACAGCACTAATTCTGGTTATTTTTGCTTTAAGAAATGCTCACGAAGTAGCAATTAATTTTCTTTGGGGCGATCCGCTGAAAGGTTCTCTTTCATTAATTCTCCTGGTTACCATAATTATTGGTGTTATCTTGGGAATCATATTCTCTTATCCATCTATCTTAAAGCAGAAGAAAAAAGTATCAGAAAATAAAAAAGAAGTGGAAAAACTGAATACCATTTTAGCTGATTATAAAAAAGAATACGGCTTAAACCAAAAAGCCCGTGAAAAAGAAGAATCAGAAAATAAAAAGGAAAGTAATTCAGATACAGAAAAATAGCAATTTCTCTTTTTTATTTTTTCCTTTTGCTTAGATAATACCGGTAGCCTATATTCATACTCAACGTTTGATTATAATAATATTGAGGATTCGGAATCATATCGCTTCCGGGCGATTCAATGATGCTCCTGCTCCATATTATTTCAGCCAATAAACTTCCATTCCCCTTTTTAAAGGAGTATATATAACCACATCCGAGAAAAAAGCCCGGTTCGGTATTGTTCGCATGTCTTTCCCGGGTATACTCAGAATCAACGCCTGAAATACGAATGTCTCCTTTCTCTTTCGAATGTATCAAAAACCCTTTGAAAAATCCTGCCTGTATATAAAAATCATGGTTATTTAAAGGGATGTAAAAAGTAAGCGGTATTTCAAGCGTCCAAAAATTCTGATTCCAATAAATATCACCCTCAACCTCTTCGTAGGATTGTAAATTAGGATTCCAGCACTCGGTTACATTTATTTGCGCACCTTTTTGAATATAACTTGCTCCTAAACCTATGGAAAAAAAACGACTCAAGCGGTAATCTGTTGAAACATGAACATTAAAGCCTTTTTTAAACTTATTACTTGCCGGATGGTTGGCATAAAATGTTTCAGGAGTGGTGCCATTTAAGAAGGTTTCGCTTTTAACATCATCACCATACATATTGGCCCATGTTATTCCGCCTTTCAGTGAAAAGCTTAGTCTTTTTTCTGTTTTTTGCGCAAGGACAGTCGTTACAGAAAAAATTAAAAGATGTAATAAAACTATTTTTCTCACCCCTCTGAGCGTTAAATGTTTAATATTTATCAAAAATGATACTTTCTTCTTTTTTTATTCTTGATTCATCCAACGGGTACCTATTGGTCCATTGACGAAGCCCACCCTTTAAATTGTAAACTTTATTAAACCCCAATTCCTGACCCAGAATTTCAGCTGCCGTGCTACTTCGATCTCCATCATCGCAATAAAGATAAATAGGTGTGTTTGGATCTATTTTTTCACATAATGAGATGAGAGATTCTTTATTGACTGCCGGCAAAGCTCCTTCTATCCTGCTTTTTCTATATTTTTTAAATAATCTTACATCAATTAAAAATACCTCTTGCGTATTTACAGCCAAATAAAATTGATCTGCATCGAGATTAATATAATAATCCTCCGGCTTATTTTGAGCATAAATATTTAAGATATTATAAAAAAGAAAAAGCATAATAAAAATTTTCTTCATAACTTGTATATTTATTGCGTTATTACAAATGTAAATGTTTAATCTTAAGATATTCATATTTATACCCTTAAAACAATAAAATATGAAAATAGGAATTATAATAGGTCGAATAGGCGGTGTTGATGGCGTTGCGCTGGAAACCGAAAAGTGGATAGAGGTGCTTCAACGCATGGGCCATGAAATTTTTATTATTTCGGGCCAGTTTGAAGGAAGAAAAATTGATTGTCAACATGAAACCCGTGTTCAGGAAATGTCTTTTTTTTCACCCGAAAGTTACTGGGAACAAAAAAAAGCCTATTTTAATCCGGATTACGATGAAGATGAATTACTTGAACATTTGCTATTATATGCGAATGTAATTGAATATAAAATCATTGAATGGGCACAGAAACATACCCTTCAGTTATTAATTTCCGAAAATGCTTCAGCATTACCATCCCATATTTCCATGGGATTAGCCATAAAAAAAGCCGTAAAAAAATTACAGATACCTACCATAACTCACGACCATGATTTTGCCTGGGAAAGGGGCAACAGATATGTTTCTCCTCACCAAAAAATCAATCAAATTGTTAAAGAAACATTTCCCTTACAGTTACCAAACAGTTACCATGCAGTAATTAACCTGCATGCGCAAAAAACTTTAAAAGAAAAATACAATCGAGAATCCATTGTGGTTCCTAATGTTATGAATTTTGATAAACCTTTTGCCCAAATAACGGATCAGAACAAAGATTTACGCAAAGATTTAGGTCTTGATGATGATGATATTTTATTGTTTCAGATTACCCGGATTGTCCGGCGAAAAGGAATAGAAGCAGCAATTAAGCTCATTCATTTATTAAACAATCCAAAAATCAAACTCATTATTACCGGAAATTATGCTGATGATGCCGGAAGCGAATATTATATGGAACTGGTAGATTTAATTCATCAACTTAAAATTAGTAAACAAGTCCATTTTGCTTATCATAGCTTTTCTTCCAAAGGATTTGCCGGTTCAGCAAACGATAAAAGTTATTCTCTCTCAGATGCTTATGCACACGCTCGTGCCTGTACTTATTTTAGTACATACGAAGGTTTTGGTAACGCTTTTGTAGAAGCCGTTTTGGCCAGGAAACCCATATTTGTAAACAATTATAAACCTGTATACTGGCCGGATATCGGAAGCAAGGGATTTAAAACGGTTATGCTTGAAGATAACCAAATTACAGATAATGCTTTAAAGGAGATACAGGAAGTAATATACAATGATACATTAAATCATGAAATTGGCGAATATAATTTTCAGTTAGGAAAAAAATATTTTTCTTACGATACACTTGAAGAAAAACTTCATGCATTAATTGGGTTAGCATTAAAAAAATAATCTTTTTTTATCTCCTTCCCGTATTTTATACCATACGCTGCAGGAGTCTCATAAATCACTTATAGTTAAATGATTACAATTTAGAAAAACTCCTTTCTATAGCCTCCGGGCTTAATTCTTCTTTTATAATATAATTACGAGCCCCGGCTTCGAGCATTTTTTTAACATCCTCGAGTTCGGAATGGAAAGAAACGGCTACAACCTTGATGTTACGATACAAATCAATAATCTTTCGGGTAGTCTCAATGCCATTCATTACCGGCATTTCTAAATCCATAAAAACAATGTCAATGGCATCTCTTTTTAAGATATCAAGACATTCTGCGCCATTCGACGCTTCAAAGATTTCTTCAACTCTATCGGCAAAATTTTCCTGTAAAAGAAACTTAAATGCTTCTATAAATTGTTTATTATCATCTACAATAAGTATTACCATATGGCTGATTTTCAATTTTTAGCTTTTTTTATCCTCTTCTTTTTCCGCTTTGGCCATTAACGTAAACTTAAATCCATTAAAATTCTCATAAAATTTATAATCGCCCTGTATTGAATTCACCCGATTAATGATATTAAATAATCCCATTCCTTGTGCTTTCGCTGACGATAAATGTTTTTTATCCAACCCAATACCATCATCCTTATAACACAACTGCAGTTCACCATTACTATATTGCAAATTTACGTCAATATTTTTAGCCCGGGCATGTTTTAGGGTGTTATTTAACAGCTCTTTAATAATCCTGAAATAAACAATTTCTGTTTTAAGCGGAAACCTTTTATCTTTTACATTGGATTTGAACCGGATAGAAATAACATTCTCTGTTTTTTGGATAAAAGATTTAATGGCTGCTTCCAATCCGTATTTATTCAATATATAAGGACTAATAGCATTGGATACTTCACGAACATTATCAACTGTTTCTTTAATCAATTCCTGAAGTTTTGTTTTAATGTATATTTGTTTTGCTTCTTCTCCTTTTGGGTTTAATGATTCAATATACACCTTCAAACTAGATAATAACGGACCAATTTCATCGTGTATATCACTGGCTAATCTTTGTCGTTCGCGTTCCTCCGTTTCAATAATGGTTTCGTAAATCCGTTGTTCAAACTCTTTTCTTTCAGAGATATCACGAACAATAGCTTGTACTGTTTTCTTTTTGTGTAAATCAAAAATATTAAGACTTACTTCGGTATAAAAATTTTTTCCATCTGCTTTTTGATGTACCCATTCAAAAATCTTCGGTTTATCTTGTATTGCTTCCTTTATCTTTTCTCTTGCTTTTTCTTTTGATTTTTTCCCATCAGGTTGTTTTTCAGGACTAAATTTATACGGTGTTTGCCCAATAATTTCTTTTTTGGAGCATCCAAATAACTCCAGTGTTTTTTCATTACAATCAATAAAAACATCTTCGTTCATAAGCATAATCGCATCACTGGCATTTTCAAAAAGCAACCGGTATTTTTGTTCACTTTCAATCATTGCCAGTTCTGCTTTTTTACGTTTTGTAATATCCTCAATAAGTCCTATTCCGGAAATAAAATGATGGTTTTCATCGTATATACACTTAAAAACACCTTTTACAAAGGTTGTTTTTTCTCCGGTTACCGAAGTATACCAGTCTTCAAAGACTGCTTTACCTTCTTTTAAAGACTGTTCAACTTTTTTTATTAATTCATTATTATTTAAATCTTCAATCATGTGTAAACCCACCAGCTGTTCTTTCGAAGAACCAATAATATTTACAAGATTCTGATTACAGTCTGTAATTACACCATATTGGTCGTAATGTAAAATTCCAAGCGGAGCATAATTAAATACATTTCTATATTTTTCTTCACTTTCAACTAACGCTTTTTCTGCTGCTTTACGGGCAGATAGATCTCGAAATAAAGCCTGCATGCGCCCGTCTTCCAAAATCTTTGTATTCATTTCTACCGGAATTAACCGTCCATCTTTACAAACGATATTTCTTTCTTTGATAATCGTATTACCAACTTTTATTAAATCATACCTTAACGGATTATCTTTAAGTTCATTTTTTGTGAACAACCCATTGATATTATTTCCTATTAATTCATGCTTATTATAACCTGTTAAATCACAAATACTTTTATTGGCATCAATAATTTCACCTTTTCCAACACCTACTAAAATACCATCTGCTGCCTGATCAAATAGCAAACTATACAATTCCTCACTTTTTGTCAGGTTATTCTCATATTCCTTTTGTTTGGATATATCCCTCCAGATAGCAAAAAGAAAATTTTTGTTATGAAATGGGATTTTTGTTAGCGTAACATCTAAATATAATGATTCTCCTTCTTTATTTAAATGCATCCATTCAAAACGATGGTATCCCCTTTCATAAGCATTTTTCATCATTTTTTTTGCTTTATCCAACGATCTTTCTCCATCGGGTTGGTATTCCGGCGATAAAATTGTTTCCAGCTCCTCTTGAAATTCATCTTTTGAAGAATAGCCTAATAATGTAAGTGTTGCAGGATTACAATCAATAAATTGAAAGTTTTTAAAAATCAATATGGGATCATAGGACAAATCGAACAATAAACGGAACGATTCCTGGCTTTCAAAAAGTTTAACGATTGAATTCATAAAAAATAATTTTATTCAAATAATAAATCAGCCATAATATGATCGGAAATAAACATTCCTTTTTCCGATAATTTTATTTGATCATTATTTTGTATACAAAAATTTTTATCTAAATATTTTTTTATCTTTTTTAAAAAATATTTTTTATATGAAGGACCAAAATTCAAAACAAGTTTTTCCAAATTTAATCCCCACATGGTTCGAAAAGATGTTATGATAAAATCGTTATATTTTTCTTTTAGAGTTAAAATTTCTTTTTCATAAGGCACTTTTCCTTTTGATATTTCGTCAAGATATACATGCAGATTTGAAATATTCCATTGTCGTGAAGTTAAATTATACGAATGTGCCGAAGGTCCTAATCCTAAATACTTTACACCCATCCAATAATTGGTATTATGTAATGAAATAAATCCATCTTTGGCAAAATTTGAAATTTCATAATGTAAAAATCCATTGGCCGCTGTTTTTTCGACCAAAAGCTGAAATTGTTCTAAACTTATTTGTTCGTCGGGTAATTGAATTTTATTTTGGTCATACCACTTTTTAAAAAGTGTTTTGGGTTCAATGGTTAAGTGATAAGCAGAAATATGCTGTACTTCCAATTGAAACATTTGATTTAAATTTTGTTGCCATTTTTTCAGCGTTAAATTAGGCAAACCATACATTAAATCCACAGAAATATTTTCAAATCCCTGATTTTTGGCATCATAAACCGATTGAATGGCTGTTTGGGATTGATGTGTTCTTCGTATCAATACTAAGTCATCATCATCAAACGATTGTATACCAATACTTAACCGATTAAAACCCAATTTTTTTAACGCTTTTAAAAAGGTTATGCTTAAATTTTCAGGATTGGCTTCGAGGGTTAGCTCAACATTTTTTTCCATGCTAAAATTTTCATACAAAGCATTTAGTATTTTCCCCAGCTGTTCAATAGAAAACAACGATGGTGTTCCTCCTCCAAAATAAATGGTTTGTACCCTTTCACTGCCTAAATAATGCTTTTGCAGATAGATTTCTTTAAGGATGGATTGTACAAAATCATCTTTATATTTTGGATTAGTCAACGAAAAAAAATCACAATACGCACATTTGTGGGCACAAAACGGAATATGTAAATAAATACCTGCCAATTGTTTATTTTTCTTTTTCTTGTATATATCCCATTACAACGTTAGAAACGGCTCGGGGTTGCGGCGGAAGAGAAAAAACATTTTCTTCGTATCGGCTGTTATAAGGAGAAATATTTAATGTTTCTCCGTTAACTACGAGCGTGCTGCTTCCTCCGGGGTCGAATCCCATCCCTTTTTCTATATTAAACTTTTTTAAAATTTCTGCCATATTCAGGTGCGTAGCACCAACCGATTCACGTATACGCCCGTTAATCGCCAGTACCAAAAGATTTCCTTTTTCATCTATTCCGGCAGCAATTTTCGGTCCGCGCATATCCGTATAATCTAATCGGGCAGCCTGCGTTTTAATTGAATGTTGTGTTTTCCATCCTTCTACTTCCATATCCAGGCAGGTTTTGCCCTTATCAATTAACATAGGCCCGGCTTCAACAGCATGGACAATATTATCCAGTCCATTAATTTTTAAATCAACCTCATCGCCAACGTTCCAGTCGCCGGGAAATTTTTCTTTAGGAAATGCCAGGGTTAAACCTACCGGAATAATCTTAATGGTCTGACTTTCTTGAGTTTTCACAATATCTTTTATCGTATTTCCGGCCAAACGCACAAAAATTTTTCCCTGAGCAGATATTTCATCTTTATCATACATCAAATCAAAAAAAGCAGGATTTTCATTATCCGATTCGTTATTGTATTGAGACTTAGAAAACTCTACAGAAACTGTTCCACGTGAAACGCAGATACCTTTTGAACAATTTACCCGAAAGATATCAACACCATGATCGGTAAAAACCAATGCAGGCTTATTAAATAAAGGAGCACTTAACACTTTTCCATCAGCTATTAACAATCCCAGGGGTGAACCAATATAGGATTCGGGCAAGCCCAGCTTTCCAACAAGCTCTGGATTAAGTATATAACCTCCATTCCATCCTATTTTTACCGACTTATTATTCTTTTTCTCGAATTCAGTAATAAAAGAGGTTACCGTTTGGGTTTTATCCGACGACTGAATAACAAATCCCCAGTTTGCTTTATTTAATTCAGTTTTTGCAATGACTCCATTCCATGGCATTTTATCCTCATAAACTCCGCTTACAAATTCATATGAAACTACATCGGAAGCTCTATCAGACACCAATAAATCGCCTATCACTTTTTTTACCGGCGACATTTTGGTCTGCGCATCTTTACGTAAAATATCATAGACTTTCTTTTCTCCATATTTATCAATGGCTTTTTTAAACTCATCGCTTTTTAAATAATCATGAAAATCTTTTGCTGTTTGAACGGGTATAGGATAAGCTAATGTAACTCGCATACCGGCAGGAACATACTGAATAAACCCTGTATTCATCGGTATTCCCATAATCGACTCTGTAATACGGTCTTCAATTTTCCCTATATGAAATCTTTCTATATCAACAATATCAGTCATTACAGCCGCTTCTGTCCGATTAGAAATGATAAATCCTTTTTCTTTTTTTACCTTGCGCAGTACTTTTAAACCCTCATCACCCAATTGATTAAAATGAATACCTACACACCACTGATGAATATCTACCACCTGCAAAATTTTATGTTTATATAGTCGTTTTAACTCTTCATCATTTCCTTGTGAAATAAATGTTTCAATACTATTCCGGTTATAATTTTCGATGGTCGTTTTGGTACTCGCCATGATATATATAGGTGAAATGTACTCAGAACAACCTTTTAATGTATCTTCTGTTAATTCTTCATCGATTTTTAATTCCAGCCTTGATCGAACAGATTGTAACACAAAAAATTCAATCTCATTTTTTATATATTTGCCGGGAAAGTAAGCAATAGGAACGTTTGACTGCAATTTTTTAATTAAAAATTTCCTGTCATCAATCCCTAAGTAAGTGCTTGATGTTAATTGTGATAAAGCCAAATCAAAATCAGTAAAAAAGTGTGCATTTACATCAATTTCAGGTTTCTCTTCCCTTTTAATTATTTCATGATATAGCATGTTAATTAATCCGCTTAATTCCTGGATAGTAAAGTCCTGATAAGGATAATTGTACTTATTACGATGACGATAAGGTAGCGAATGGTCATGACGAATATTCACTTCACCCTGGTGATATAAGAAGATATTTTCTACCGTATTAAAAAATTGACAGACTTTCCGGGGGTTAATTTCATTTCTGTTTTTCTGCAACAATAGCCTTGCATATTGAAAGGCTTTACCACGAAAAAACTGCTCTTCTACTCTGAAATAGCTGGGATCAATAAGCGATTTTAATAAAATCATAAATCGTAAACGTCCAAAACCCGGCAAATATTCTCGGTTTTGGGTGTCTACTATGGCTTCGAAATCAGCATTAGTATAATTTATAATCTGCTGATAAGATTTAATAGCTTTCTTCGTTTTATTTAATGCGGTGGTATTTGAAGATAACTGATAATAAAACTTTTGGCAAATATCATCAAAATTTAATTTCAGTGATTTTAAACTATATCTTTTATCCACAACCAGCTGATTATGTGCAATAATACGAGTAAACTGATGAGGAAAAAAAACACTCTCCATAATTCTTTTGGTATGTTTTTTCGTGATATTTTTTCCGTCAAATTCAATGACTTTAAGCCGGTCCTGATAAGGAAGGTGCTCTCCAATCACTTCGGAATATACATTTTCGGGATAATAGCGACTACAAAAAATTGGGGTCCCGCAGGCGGTGGCTTCAATAATAGGCAAACCGCGACCTTCGGTTTTACTCGGTAGTAAAACTAACGAAGCAATATTGTACAATTCCGGTATTCCTACCGGGTCATCAAACTTTTCCTTAAATGTTTTATTATCCAGCTCGCTAAATAAAAAGGCTAAAAATACTTTATTACGGATTTTGGGTTCCAGATTTTTTAATAATTGTTGAAAACGATTAAGCAATTGCTTAAAATATTCGAAGTGTCCTGCAGCAATAGGGCCGGTAATTAAAAGCGTAAGCTTAAGATTCTTTGTTTCCTTAAAACGGTTATAAAAATCTTCTTCATCAAAAAGTTTCTTAACCAAACTAAATCCTATTTCAATTCGTTTACGGGCAATAATACGTGTAGGCTGCAAAAAAATAATATTTTCATTTAAAAATTTTGGTAATGGTTTCGTTTTTCGGGCTCCTACCAAAATAGGTCTTATAGAATCGGGAGAAATCAGATTACTTTCCAATACATCTTTCACTGAATAACTTATCAACGTATCCTGGTAACGACTTAAAATTTTTTCAAATTGATAAAAGGTGCTGATTTTTTTTCTCTTCGTAGTATTTTGATATTCATTCGTATCAACGGCAGTTCCTATTTCGGTTACATTGGCCGGATTTATTCCGTTAATTTTAATCAATCGTTCAGTTTGTTGTTGATTGATATTAACATGCATCCATATTCTTGAATCCCAGGGATATAACATTTCAATAATTGAAAAAAATTCGCCTACATGTGCATTTTTAAAAAAGAAATCACGGGGTCCATCGGGTAAATGATATACTTTTTTATTAATTTCTTTGTTTCCGCTTTCCCAGTAAAAATCGTGGCTATTATTTATGACCGGAATTTTTAAATATTCGGAAAGTAAAGTAACGGCCAGGGCTAAAGAAACATTACCCGGATTTGAACATACATTAATCAAATAAAGCAATTGAATATTTTTATCTACAATATAATTTCCCAGTTCCCTGACAATTTGTAAGGTTTCTTTCCAGAATTTAATGATTAATTCATTATATTCTTTACTACCACGTTCTAAATGTGTAAAGAAAAAATCTTTATACAATTTCCAGTCTTCAAAACCTTGTATGGATTCTAATTCAAACTTTTTAACATATTCAGGTATCATTTTTTTTGATTCAGGAAAAAATTTACCTGCTATATAATGAATGTTTGATGTGTTATATTTTTCCTTAAAAATTTGACTATATTTTTTTACCTCAATACTAACACCATCTATGGCATACTGAAAGGTTAAAAAGGCAATGTTTGATTGACACAAAAATTCTTTAAAATCTATATAGCTACCGCTAAACTTAAATTTTGGCACCTCCCTGTTTTCTTTTATCTCATCTAAAAACAAACCTAAGTCAAACCAGGTATGGATGTTTTTATTTTCTAAATCTCTGAGTAATAATTTTATTATTTCATCCCTTTTTTCCATAGCTGTTTATTTTTTTCTTACTGGGTTATAACTATTATTTAGTACACTAAAAATAGTACTGATAGATTGTTTAAAAATTAGGTTAAAAAATTAGTGTTTTATAAGTTACAAAATTTAATTTTATATTCGCATGAATCTCAATAAAAACAAAATCCATTGTTAGAATGAAACCATTAAATTATTGGAAACCATCGCTGGTATCATTTATCATTTTATATGGAAGTATTACTTCAGGAAAAAATTTAGATTCTATTTCTTTCTTTAATTTTCCATATACAGATAAGGTAATGCACATGCTTTTATATTTTGTTTTAACGCTTACTTTCCTTGCTTCTTTTATACGCTCTGGTAAACGAACAAAATCAGATCATATTATTATTACTTTTGTGTGGGTTGTAAGTTATGGTATGCTTATGGAAGTTTTGCAGTTTTATTTTACCCAAACCCGGTCTGTAGAAGTTATGGATATATTAGCAAATACTATTGGCTGTATTTTTGCTCTCTTTTTCTACCCTTACATTAAAAAAGGGGATTGTAAAAAATTACTATAATCCTATTTTTCCGTCCGACGCTTCAATTTCTTCTTTTAGTTTTTCTATCGTCTCCGTATTAAACAAATCATAGATTTGTCTGCTTATAGGCTCATATTTATGATGAATTGGGCATTGGACATTATCGTGAGTGGTTGGTTTACAGGTACGTAAGCCAATTAAACAGGTATTAAAAAAATCGAGTCCGTCTATTACTTCTACAATATTTAATAATGTAATATCTTTTGCCGGTTTAGCAAGTCCAAATCCACCGTGCGGACCTTTTGTTGAACTTAATAATTTATTTTTGGCTAGTGTTTGTAATATTTTACCTAAAAAAGGGGTAGGAATATCTAATTCTTTCGAAATTTCTTTTATTCCTATTTTTTTCTCTTCACCTCCGTTTAGAGATAAATAAATTACTGCCCTTATTGCATATTTACATGTATTGGATAACATTGCTCAATATTTTTAATGAATGGGAATTTTTTCTATTCTCCGTTGATGTCTTCCTCCTTCAAAGTTAGTATTTAAAAACACATCTACAATTTCCTGCGCTAAATCATAAGAAATATAACGTGCGGGCAACGAACAAACATTGGCATCATTATGTAAACGGGCAAATTTGGCTATTTCTTTATTCCAACAAAGTGCCGAACGTATACCCTGATGTTTATTGGCTGTCATACTAATTCCATTTCCACTTCCACAAAGGGTAATACCAAAAGTATATTCTCCTTTTTCAACAGCTGTTGCCAAGGGGTGAGCATAATCAGGATAATCAGTACTTTCATTCGAAGAGGTTCCAAAATCTTTTAGAGTATATCCTTTATTTTTGAGATATTGTTTTAATTGCTCTTTATATTCATATCCTGCATGATCACCTGCTATTGCTATTGAATTTTTTTTACTCTCCATAATAAAATGTAATTATTTAATTTACAGTATTCAAATTTAACCAATATATTTATTTTATTATAAATATTTTAAAATAACAATTTTTATAAATTTATATAATTAAGATTTACAGTAAAATAAAATGTATCATTCAACAATATAGTATCAATGAAATATTTTAAAGATTTAATTCATAAATACTTAAATTAACTTACTTATTTTTTACTTAATGTTAATTTTTTGGTTAATTTTTGTTAAATCAGTGTTAATTAAAGTCGATAAATATTTAAAATTATTATTTGAAATTGTAAAAGGGTATTCTATATAAAATTTTTTATCATTTATCAAAAATATTTTTTTAGTTTTGACGCACAAATTTCAAACATTTTTTTAACTATAAAAGTTAATTTTTAACCAAAAAGTTTTAACTGTTTATCCGTATTAACAACATGTTAATAATAGCTTTAAAAATCTATAAATCAAAACAATAAAGTTAATTTTCATTGTTAAAACAGGTTTAACAACTTTTTAATATTATAAAAGTCAAGTGTATTATTAAAAATTTTAGAACAATATTAACAGGATATCATTATTATCATATAGAGATAAATTTTAAATCATTAAATATAATATATATAATATGAATGTTGAAAAAGATATTTTAGCCAAAGGGTTCATCGATAAAAAACCAGATAATAATATCCATATTTTAGATGAAATTAACCACCTGAAAAAAGAAAAAAATGCAATTATTTTAGCGCATTATTACCAAACATCAGATATTCAGGATTTAGCCGACTTTGTGGGTGATAGTTTAGCATTGTCTCAAAAAGCTGCAGAAACAGATGCTGATATAATACTATTTGCAGGAGTTCATTTTATGGCCGAAACGGCAAAAATTCTTTCTCCCGAATCCAAAGTGTTAATTCCTGATTTAAATGCCGGTTGTTCATTAGCTGATTCTTGTCCACCGGATGAATTTGAAGCTTTTGTAAAAAAACATCCTGACCATTTAGTGATTTCTTATGTAAATACAACAGCTAAAATAAAAACTTTAACGGATATTTGTTGTACTTCAACGAATGCTTTAAAAATTGTGGAATCATTACCGGAAAATAAAAAAATTATTTTTGCTCCGGATAAAAATCTTGGAAATTATATTCAAAGAGTTACCGGCCGTGATATGGTTATTTGGGATGGTGCATGTCATGTGCATGAAGAATTTTCTTTAGAAGGAATTTTAGATTTAAAAAAACATTATCCCCATGCAAAAATTATTTCTCATCCCGAATGCAAAAAACCAGTTCAATTGGTTTCTGATTTTGTAGGTTCTACGGCAGCTCTTTTAAAATTCACTAAATCAGATAATAGCAAAGAATATATTGTAGCAACAGAATCAGGAATTTTACATCAAATGGAAAAACAAAATCCTGAAAAAACATATATCGTTGCACCTCCTAAAGATTCTACCTGTGGGTGTAATGATTGTAATTTTATGAAACTAATAACGGTAAAAAAAATTTATAATACTTTAAAATATGAACTTCCTGAGGTAATTTTAGATGATGATACCATAAAAAAAGCCCGCAAATCTATTGATAAAATGTTGGAAATTTCTAAAAAATATAATTTGTAGCAGTTTTTAATTCAATGAAAAGCAGGGCTTATATCCCTGCTTTTTTTATATCTTTAAAAAATCTTTAAATTTTTAAGGATGAAAAATTTAATTTTTATCTTTTCTTTATTTTTTTCTGTTCAGTTTGCTTTTGGACAATCAAAATCAGATACTGTTTATAAAGAATTTTTTCATGGTAATGGACAAATAGCCAGTAAAGGATATTTAATGAATGGAATTCCAGAAGGGTTATGGAAATCATATCATATGAGTGGTGTACGAAGGTCTATAGGAAAATGGAAAAATGGAAAACTCGATAGTACCTGGTTATTTTTTAGTCATACAGGTGATACTTCCAAAAAAATTAATTATTTACAAGGTAAAAAAAATGGTTATGCTTTAGAATATTATTCTGTATCTGATAATGGAGAATTAATAATAAAAACGAAAGAGTTATATGTTAATGATAAAAGAACCGGAAAATCATATCATTATTATCCTAATGGAAAATTAAAAAAAATTATTCCTTTTACTGATGATGTTAAAAATGGATTAGCCCTGGAATTTGATGTTGACAGTAATATCATTGTTATTACCCGCTACCGCAATAATGAGATCATTTTACATGAAGAAATTAACCGGTATAATAAGCAGGGTGAAAAAAAAGGAATTTGGAAAGTGTTTTATCCTAACGGAACGATAAAAGAAGAAAAAGAATACATCAATGGACAGTTAAATGGAATTTTTAAAATTTATAATAAAGATGGTTTCTTAATCAATGCTTTACAGTATGAAAATGGAGAAATAATTGATAAAACTGATGATTTTACTACTGATATTGATGTTAGAGAAGAGTATGATAAAAATGAGAATCTAATTTTTCAGGGAAGTTACTTGAATCAAAAACCTATTGGGGTTCATCGATATTTTGATAAAAAGGGTAATGTTATTCAATCAAAAACCTATAATACTTATTATCAATTAATAAGTGAAGGAATTGTAACGTTGGATGGAAAAAAAAAGGGAGCATGGATTGATTATTATCCTGATGGCAAAATAAAAGCAAAAGGATATTACCAAAATGGGGTAAAAACCGGCAAATGGATTTTTTATTTTTCCAAAGGAAACATAGAACAAACCGGTACATATACGAACGGTAAATTATCCGGTAGTTGGAAATGGTATTTTAAAAACGGGCAGCTTCGTAAAGAAGAATTTTATATTTACGGATTACCTGATGGTGAATCGATTGAATATTCAGATTCAGGAACTGTAATTGCAAAAGGAAATTATATTCAGGGTGAAAAAGAAGGTACATGGAATTATGATATTGGAGATCAAAATGAAACCGGAAAATATGTTATGGGATTAAAAGATGGAAAATGGGTTAGATATTACAAATCGAATCAGGAATTAGCTTATGAAGGAATATTTTTACAGGGAAGCAAGGATGGAAAACAGATTTATTATTATCCCAACGGTAATATTAAAGAAATTCAATATTATGAAGCAGGAAAAAAAATAAAATCCTGGGCCAAATATGATGAAAAAGGAGAATTATTTCTTGTCGTGCAATACAATCAAGATAAAATTTATAAAATTAACGGAGTAAAAATAGATTTTACAAATAATACCGACCAATAGATTTGTTAAATTTGTAGAGAAATATATTTACATGGATGAATTTAATATAAGGGAAGAAAATTATTTAGACCGCGACCGGGAGTTTGAAATAAAACTCAGGCCTTTAAATTTTAATGATTTTAAGGGACAGTTTAAAGTGGTAGAAAATTTACAGGTATTTGTTAAAGCGGCTAAAATGCGATCCGAAGCATTAGACCATGTTTTATTGCATGGTCCTCCGGGATTAGGTAAAACGACTCTTGCCAATATTATAGCGAATGAATTAAATGTAAATTTAAAACTTACCTCAGGACCTGTTTTAGATAAACCCGGTGATCTAGCGGGATTATTAACTAATTTGGAAGAAGGTGATGTTTTGTTTATTGATGAAATTCACCGTTTAAGTCCGGTGGTAGAAGAATACCTTTATTCGGCTATGGAAGATTATAAAATTGACATCATGATTGATAAGGGTCCCAGTGCACGAAGTGTTCAAATTGATCTTAATCCTTTTACTTTAATCGGGGCAACCACACGTTCAGGATTATTAACCAGCCCGTTGCGTGCACGTTTTGGTATTAGTTTACATTTAGAGTATTACGATCATGATACCTTAAGCAGAATTATTAAACGTTCATCAAAAATATTAAATGTAGATGTTGCAGCCAATGCAGCTGACGAAATTTCGTCCCGTTCACGTGGAACACCCCGAATTGCAAATGCTTTATTGCGAAGGGTCCGTGATTTTGCACAGGTAAAAGGCAATGGAAAAATAGATATTGAAATTTCACGATATGCTTTAAAGGCTCTTAATATTGATAAACATGGTTTGGATGAAATGGATAATAAAATTTTATTAACTATAATAGATAAATTTAGCGGCGGACCGGTTGGACTTAATACCATTTCAACGGCTATTGGGGAAGATAGTGGTACAATTGAAGAAGTATATGAACCGTTTTTAATAAAAGAGGGATTTTTGAAGCGAACACCACGTGGGAGAGAGGCTACAGCATTTGCGTATAAACATTTAAACCGGGTACAGGAGCGAGGCGATCAGCAAAATCTTTTTAATTAAAAGCATTCGAAATTTTTTCCAATCGTTTGATATCTAAAATTTTTATTTTTCTTCCATTTAAATCAATTAATCGGTCTTGTTTAAATTCGGATAAAAGGCGAATAACCGATTCGGTTGCCGTACCCACAATATTGGCTAATTCTTCACGGGTTAATGAAATTTGCAATACCTGTTCTTCATCTAAATCAAAGATTTCTATGAGGTTTAATAATACTTCGGCAAGTCTTTCACGAACAGTTTTTTGCGCAATATCCGTAATAAAAGAATTCGCCTCGCCTAATTCTTTGCAGGTTTGTTGCATCATCGCCATAGAAAAATTACCGTTGGTTTTTACCAGGCTTATTAATGTTTCTCCGGGAATAAAGCATAATAAGGCATCTTCAATTACTTTAGCCGATGAGCAGGCTAATTCATTACTTAATATAGAACGGTAACCGATAATATCCCCTTTTTTAGCAAAAGCAATAATCTGTTCGCGACCGTCAATACCTGTTTTATAGATTTTTAATATCCCTGAGTTTATACAATAAAAACCATTCGTTCTACTGCCTTCATGATAAATAATACTTCCACGTTTGTAAGAATTACAAACCTTTTCTTTCTCTACTTTCAAATGTTCTTCCGGAGAAAGATGTTTAAAAATAGAAACAATATCGTTAATGCAATTTTCGCATGAGGGTATTTGATCGCGATTTTTCATTATTACAAAAGATTACATCGGTACTATATATCTAATAATCAGTATATAAATACTAAATTTTAAAAAAAAATTCAATGATATGCAACACAAAATTAACTTTTTTGTTTTATAATTAAGAATTTGTAATATATTATTTAACAGTATATTTGTAAAAATAGTATAATATTAAAATATGTAAAGATATGAAAACTTCATTAAATTTAAACTGGAAAGACGGAATGGCCTTTGAAACCGAATTAAATGGTCATAAAATAGTTATTGATGCTGATAGTGCTGTTGGCGGCAAAGACCTGGGACCCAGGCCTAAACCTTTAATGTTATTAGCCCTGGCAGGATGTACTGCCATGGATGTTATTTCTATCTTAAAAAAAATGCGTGTTGATTTGGATGATTTCAGTATTGAAGTGGTGGCAAATAACACCGATGAACATCCTAAGCACTATGATGAAATGAAAGTAATTTATAAATTTTGGGGTAATGATTTACCTGAAGATAAAATTAATAAAGCCGTTAATTTATCGGAAGAGAGATATTGTGGAGTAAGTTTTGTTTACAGGCAATATGTTAAAATGAGCACTGAAATACAATTGAATCCAGATAAATAGTTTTTTTAATTATAAAAAAGAAACCCTGCTTTTTTATAAGGCAGGGTTTTTATATGAACACATCAATTAATTTTTAGCGTGCTGATTTAAATTGATTTAAAAAGCGAACATCATTTTCAAAATAAAGGCGAAGATCGTTTATTCCGTATTTTAACATAGCAATTCGCTCAATACCCATACCGAACGCAAAGCCTGTAAATTTTTTGCTATCAATAGAACAACTTTCGAGTACATTAGGATCTACCATTCCACACCCTAAAATTTCAAGCCAACCGGTGTATTTACAGACATTACATCCTTTGCCATGACAGATGTTACAAGCTACATCCATTTCAGCCGAAGGTTCGGTAAACGGGAAATAGGAGGGTCGTAATCTTATTTTGGTTTGTTCGCCAAACATTTCTTTAGCAAAATATAAAAGGGTTTGTTTCAAGTCGGCAAACGATACGTTTTCATCAATATATAAACCCTCAACCTGATGAAAAATGCAATGTGCCCGAGCGCTGATGGCCTCATTTCTGAAAACACGTCCCGGAGAAATGGTGCGAATAGGAGGCTGGGAATTTTCCATAACCCTTACCTGAACCGACGAGGTGTGGGTACGCAACAAAATATCAGGATTTTTTTCGATAAAGAAAGTATCCTGCATATCCCTTGCCGGATGTTCTTCGGGGAAATTTAATGCAGAGAATACATGCCAGTCATCTTCTATTTCCGGACCTTCAGAAATTGTAAATCCCAATCGTTTAAAAATATCAATCATTTCATTTCTCACAATTGATAAGGGATGTCGAGTTCCTGTAGGTATCGGATCTCCGGGTAAACTTAAATCTATATCCGAACCACTGTCGGTTGCTTCTTCAAAAGCGGCTTTAAGCTCATTAATTTTTTCTTGCAACGAAATTTTAAGTTCATTTAATTTTTGTCCAACTTCTTTTTTGTTTTCACGTGGAACATTTTTAAACTCTGCAAACAAATCATTTATAATACCTTTTTTCCCCAGATATTTTATTCTAAACGATTCAATATCTTCTAAACTTTCTGCAACAAACGTTTTGCTTTCCTCAAGATACTTATTAATCTTTTCAATCATTATCTATAAGATTATAATTTTGTAATTTTCATTTTTACATTTTTTACCGGACGATCATTATCGTCGGTTTTAACCGCTGCAATTTTATCGATTACTTCTATACCCTCAATTACTTCTCCAAATACTGTGTATGCTCCATCCAAATGAGGGGTACCCCCAATGGTCTGGTAAACTTTTCGTTTAAGGGGAGGAATTTTATACATTCCTTCTTTTTTAAATTCTTTTTTTGCTTTTTCTCTTGCTTCCCTCACAATTACCGGATAATCAATGGTTCCGCCGGTATCGAAAGCTTTCTGTTCTGCTTCTTTAATATATTGAGTGGTTAGCTTATTTAAGCGCGATGCGTTGATTCGGTTTTCTACCTCTTCAATATCTTCATCACTAAATACTTTTCCCTGTACTATATAGAATTGTGAACCTGCCGAACGCATTTCAGGATTTACTTCATCCCCTTCGCGCGCTGCTGCAATAACCCCTTTTTTATGAAAAAATGTGTCGATAATTTCTGCGGGAATCGTATATCCCGGGCCTCCGTTTCCCAGTAATTCTCCGGGTTTTGCATTTCTAGAGTCCGGATCTCCTCCCTGTATCATAAACCCCTCAATCACGCGATGAAATAATAAACCGTCGAAATATTCCTGGTCAATCAGCTTTTTAAAATTTTCTTTATGTAAAGGCGTTTGGTCATATAATTTAAAAATCATATCCCCATATTCGGTCTCAATTTTATAAAGCGTTGTTTTTTTCTCTTTTTTAATTGGTATATCACAAGCATTTGTGAATAAAATGACTAAAAAAACAACTATAAATACTTTTTTCATCGTAATTTTGTTTAGTAAATATCTTTGCAAAAATAGTAACATTTATTCAGAATTAAAATTTGACCTATGCGAAGTAAAATTTTAATCCTAACGGTTTTATTTTTTTTTCTCCGGTTTTATACTTATTCCCAGGAAAAAGTAGGACTGGTATTAAGTGGAGGAGGAGCTAAAGGTTTGGCCCATATTGGTGTTATTAAAGCTTTAGAGGAAAATAATATCCCTGTTGATTATGTTACCGGAACCTCAATGGGAGCTATTGTAGGTGGATTATATGCCATTGGTTATTCACCCGAAGAAATGACTCAACTGGTGTTGTCCGATGAGTTTCGAAACTGGGCGGTTGGTGAAATAGAAAAGGATTATATCTATTATTTTAAGAAATCACCGGTGGCTGCTGATATGGTAAATATTAAAATCCATATGAAAGACTCAACGCCCAAAGCTCAACTTCCCAGTAATTTAGTACCTACACACCAGATGGACTTTGCTGCGATGCAAATATTTAGTCCTGCCAATGCTGCGGCTGATTATGATTTTGACAGCCTTTTTGTTCCTTTTCGTTGTATCGGCACCGATATTTATAACAATAAAGCCAAGGTTTTTAAGAATGGTAATTTAGGTTCTGCAGTAAGAGCATCCATGACATTCCCGTTTTACTTCAAGCCTGTTGAAATAGATAGTATCTTATATTTTGACGGAGGAATGAAAAATAATTTTCCTTCGGATGTTATGATTAATGATTTTGCACCGGATTTTATTATTGGCAGTAAGACAGCCGATAATTCTCCTAAACCCGATGCGGATAATGTTGTTGTTGTCCTGGAGAATATGTTAATGGATAAGGTTAATTATCAATTACCTGATAATGGAATTTTAATCGAATCCAGGTTTATCAATGTAAAATTACTTGATTTTGATAAGGCACAAATCATTATCAAAACAGGATATGATGAAACGTATGCATTAATGGATAGTATAAAAGATATCATTCCGGTTCGTAAAGATTCTGTTAAGCTTACCAATGAAAGAAAAAATTACAAACGTAAGTTACCCCCCCTCTTTTTTAAGGAAATTTCTATTTCCGGATTAAATAGTAAGGAAAGAGAATATGTATCCAAAATTATTTTTAATAAGGATTCTGTTTTTACTATTGGAGAATTAAAACATAGTTATTTCAAATTACTGGCTGATGGTACTATTTCGTCCATTTATCCCGAAGCCTTTTATGATAAAAAATCGGAATCCTTTAAATTAAAAATGCAAATTGATGAAGAGAGCCGGTTTATAGCACGCATTGGAGCTAATATTTCTTCGAGCTCTATTAACCAGGGTTTTGGTAGTTTTCAATATAATCAATTAGGAAAAATTTCACGATCGGTTTATGCCAATATTTATTTTGGACGGTTATACAGTTCCGTTATGTTACAGGCGCGAGCTGATTTTCCTTCAAAAATACCCGTTGCTTTTACCGGTTCCTTTACCATGAACCGATGGGATTTTTATAGTAGCAGCTCAGAGCCTTTTTTTGAAGATGTACGGCCACCGTATTTGATACAAAATGAAAATAATTTAAAATTAGCAGTTTCTACCCCGTTAAATACAAACTCTCTGGTTAAAGGCGAATTTTCTTACGGTTTTATCACGGATGAATATTATCAGACGATAGAATTTTTAAAGGCAGATACCAGTGATTTAACGGATTTCGATTATTACAACTTTAAAATAAATTTTGAAGAAAACACTCTCAATTATAAACAGTTTCCTACCCGGGGTGTAAATCAAACCCTGAGTTTTAATTATTTAAAAGGAACAGAAAATTTTGTTCCAGGATCTACTTCAGCCATTCAGGATGAAATTCAAAAGAAGCATAAATGGTTTAATATTCAGTTTTTTAGAGATGAATATTTAAGGCTGAACCAACATTTTCATTTAGGTTATTTTGTCCAGGCGTCTTATTCAACCGTTGACTTTTTTAGTAATTATACCGCGACCATGTTAAATGCAAATGTTTTTCAACCCACACCTCACAGTAAAACAATGTTTTTGGAAAATTACAGGGCACATTCCTTTTTGGCTTTAGGAGTTAAACCGATCATTAAATTATCTGATAATTTGCATTTACGGGCTGAAGCATATGCCATGTTTCCCTATCAAAAGATTATTAGTGGAGAAAATAAACAGGCTGAATATGCTGCTAAATATGAAAATATGAATTATATGGCTTCAACAACATTAGTCTATCATACTTTATTTGGACCGGCAAGTTTAAGCTTAAATTATTATGATAAAAACGATAAGAAGTTTTACTTTGTGTTTAATTTTGGTTATTTGTTATTTAATAAACGTGGTTACGAATAAATAAAATATTGCCTTGAATCAGATCAAAAAACTTGCCGGACAAACTTTAATTTATGGGTTAAGCAATATGCTTGGCCGGTTTTTAAATTATTTACTTGTTCCGCTACATACACTTGTTTTAGGCAAATTCTTTTATGGAAAGCTGACCTTTATCTATAGCAGCACAGCGATATTATTGGTTATTTTAACCTATGGTATAGAAACTGGTTTTTTTCGGTTTGCCAGCAAAAAGGAGGAGAAATATAATTCTGTTCTCGGAACCAGTCTGTATTCCATATTATTTACAACATCCATTTTCTTAGCTTTATCGTTACTTTTTAAACAACAGTGGGCAAGTTATTTTGAAATAGATAATTATCGCATTGTCATTTATTTTATTTTAATCATTTCTTTCGATGTTATCAATGCTATTCCTTTTGCCAAATTACGTATTGATGAAAGACCGGTTAAGTTTATGATTATTAAGGTAACAGGAATTGCTATTAATATCTTTTTTAATTTGTTTTACCTGTATGTTTGTCGAAAGTTTTATCAGGCAGGAGCCGACAACTTTTTTGCTCATATTTATAAGCCTGACCTGGTTCTTGAGTACGTTTTAATTGCTAATTTTATAAGCAGCGCTATTACCTTTTTATTATTAACGACCGAAATTTTTAAAGTCAGATTACCCTTTGATTTTGCCCTGTTAAAACGATTGCTAAAATATTCTTATCCCATTTTATTTATTGGCTTAGCCGGAATGCTCAATGATAATATTGATAAATTACTTATTCCAAAATTGATAAACCATCCCAATCCCGTTGAGCAATTAGGTATCTATGGAGCTAATTTCAAATTATCTGTTTTAATGGTATTATTTATTCAAATGTACCGTTATGCCGCCGAACCTTTCTTTTTTAAATATGCCGATAGTACAGATGCAAAAGAATTATATGGAAAAGTGATGACCTATTTTATTATTTTCGGGTTGCTTATTTTTCTGGGTGTAAATTTTTATATTGATATATTAAAACATTTTATTCACAAAGACTTTTGGGAAGGATTAAAAGTTGTTCCTATCTTGCTGTTCGCAAAACTTTTATTTGGAGTATTATTTAATTTGTCCATTTGGTATAAAGTTACCGATCGTACTAAATTCGGCATTTTAGTGGCCGGCACAGGAGCAATAATAACGATTGTTGCCAATATCATACTAATTCCTCAAATTGGTTATTATGGTTCTGCTCTGGCAAGTTTAGCAAGTTATATCGTCATGTTAATTATTTCCTATTATCTTAGCCGGAAATTTTTTCCTGTTCAATATGAATTGAAAAAAATTGGTCTATATGTTTTAATAGCATTAGGATTGTTTATCGTTAGCCGGTTAAATATTTTTTATAATAAAACCATTTATTATATCATTGTTTCAGTTATGATTATGGCATTTGCCGGATTTACATATCTAAAAGAAAAAAAATCATTTACTTATGAAAATTAATATTGTTAATCAATCATCAAACCCTTTGCCGGGATATAGTACCGATCATTCAGCCGGAATGGATTTGCGGGCTAATTTAAAAGAATCGGTTTCATTACATCCTTTAGAACGCAAGCTCATTCCTACCGGATTATTTATCGAATTACCCGTTGGTTATGAAGCACAAATCAGACCCCGAAGTGGTTTGGCACTAAAAAAAGGATTGTCTGTTTTAAACAGCCCGGGAACCATAGACGCTGATTATCGAGGAGAAATTGGCGTTATTTTAATTAATTTATCGAATGAGACCGTTACCCTTGAAAATGGTGAAAGAATCTGTCAAATGGTAATTGCCAAACACGAACAGGCTGAATTAAATGAGGTTGAACTACTTAATGAAACAGCAAGAGGTAGTGGTGGTTTTGGAAGTACCGGGGTAAAGTAACGAACACTTTTTCTTAATAAATGTTAATAATACAATTTGTAAACAACAGCCGCGTTGTTTTTCTGAGATATAGTCATTAAATTTTAGATACATGAATATTAAAACCGTATTAATTTTTTTTATTGGACTCATTTTATTTGGCTCATCTTGTTCAGTACAGGATAAAACACAAACTGATATAAAAAGAGTGACCAAAGAGCTGGATGATAATGAGGAGCTTGAATATTATTATGTTTTTATTGAGGCTAATAGGAAAAAGTTGTTGGGAGATTTAAATGCAGCATTAGCACTTTTTTACCAGTGTCTCGAAATTAATCCCGAAAGCGCAGCAGCCATGTCTGAAATCTCACAAATAAACGAAATTATTGAGAATTATGAGGTTGCTGTTAGATATGCTAAAAAAGCAGCCGAATTAGAACCGGAGAACAAATGGTTTCAATTAAAATTGGCCCGTTTATATATAAACAATAAAGAGTATGAAAATGCCATAAACGTTTACCAAAAATTATATGAAATCAACCAAAAAGATTTGGAAATTCCTTATAATTTAGCTGCCTTATACCGTCAAACCAATCAATTTTCCAAAGCCATTGAATTATACAATGCAATTGAGCAAAAAACCGGCATTAACGAAACCTTATCGATAACCAAACAGCGATTATATCTTCAAATTGGTCAGAAAAATAATGCATATGATGAAATCAAGAAGTTGATCAATCATTATCCGAATAAACCAGAATATTATGGAATAATTGCTGAAATGTATTCCAATGACAACCTTTTTTCCAAAGCCCAGGAAAATTATGATACATTATTCAAGATAGATAGCACCAATTCCTTAGGTCAGCTTTCAATTATTGATTTCTACCGAAAAAAGATGGATTATGATAATGCTTTTAAATATCTCCGAAAAGTTATTTATAATCAAAATATTGATTTTCAATCCAAAGCAAGGGTTTTTATCTCTATGTTGAATACACCACAGGAGCTTAATATTTATTTTCAACAAATTAAAGAGCATTTATTATTATTAAAGGAGGTATATCCCGATAGTAAAGAATCTCACACTTTATATGCTGACTACTTGATACGAATGAATAAGCTGGAGGAAGCGGGAGTTGAATTAAAAAATATTGTAGACCGATTTTCTGTAAATCCTGCCATTTGGGAGCAATTATTATCAATTTACAGCTATCAAAGCAATTTTGATCAATTATACACTCTTTCTGCTACTGCTATTGACAGCTTTCCTGAACGCCCCTTATTTTACCTTTTTAGGGGTATTTCGGCGAGTCAAACCCAAAAACAACAGGAAGCCATAGCGGTTTTTAAAGAAGGCTTAAAACATGTTGATAATAACCCTGAGCTCGAATCCGATTTTTACAGTTCTTTAGCGGATAGCTATAATGAGTTAAATGAATATGATAAATCTGATTATTATTACGAGCTGGTCCTTAAAAATGATTCAACAGATTTATATGTGCTTAATAATTACTCGTATTATTTGTCTTTACGTGAAGAAAAACTTGAATATGCACAACAGTTAAGCCGAAAAACCATTGAAGCAGAACCCAATAATCCTACCTATTTAGATACCTATGCCTGGATATTATTTAAACAGCACAAATATAAGGATGCTTTATACTATATTAAACAGGCTTATGAATCAGGAGGATTTGAAAATCCCGAGATAGTTGAACATTATGGGGATATTCTTTATTTTATTGGAAAAAAAGAAGAAGCCCTAAAAAAATGGAAATTAGCGAAAGATCTTGGAAGCACCCATGAGGATTTGCTATTAAAAATAGAGAAAGGAAAAATTGAATAAAATTATTATGTTTCCTATAAAAACAGTTAAATATTTTTTTTATTTAATAATAGTTATTTCCTTAAGTGGTTGTAATATAACTAAAGAAATTACCGGAGATAAAACAGAAACCGTCATTACACCTAAGGAAATCGATCATCAGGTTTCACAAAATATTGTATTAAGCCGGGGAATTGTTATCAATGGAGCCAGAATTAAAATATACAGCAATGAACAAACCAATAGAATACGGGCAAATTTTAAAATTAAACCCGATAGCGCTATGCTTATTTCCCTTGCTAACTCTTTAGGGATTGAGTTTGTTCGTGCATTGATAACACCGGATTCTATTCGCTTTGTTAACCGGATAAACCGTAACTATATCGCCGGGAAGTATCCTGTCGTTGCTTCGATGTATCATATTCCTGTTGAGTATAAAGATTTACAGGATGCTTTAATTGGTATTAATTCAATGTTTTTAAGAAGCATCCATTATCCTCAAAAAAGCTACAAAAGTGAAGACGGTTTTTATAAGCTCAACAAAACATCATCTGATATAACCCTCGAATATAAAGTGGATAACGAACAATTTTTTATTCGTCATGTAAATTTTAATTTTAATAATTTCCCTACCAAAATCTCTATTGATTATTCAAAATATACTAAATTTGATGATGTGTATATTCCGATGGACATATCAACCATAATTTATGAAAAGGACCGGAATATTCATGTGGATATAGACTTTTCTGATATTCGATTAGAACCAGTGGAAATCTCGTTAAAAGTGCCGGAATCCTATCAGAGAATTTATCCTTAAAACGTTAAACCAATCATCATCTATGAAATATTTCCTGATAATAAATTTTTTGCTTTTTTCTTTCTTTACCTTTGGTCAAACCCGACAAGAGTTAGAAGAAAGAAAGCAAAAAACGGAAAAAGAAATCAAGTTAACCAATAAGTTGTTAGAACAAACACAACAATCAAAATCCGCTGGTTTAAATAAGCTTTTAATCATCAAAAAACGTATAAGTCTGAGAGAACAGCTAATACAGGATATTACGAACCAAGTCAATCATTTAGATAAAACCATTGAAGAAAAAAGTGAACGAATAAATGAGTTGGAATCTGATCTGAATAAGCTTAAAAGCGAATATGCCAAAATGATTTATTTTGCTTATAAAAACAGAAACAGCTATGATCGTTTAATGTTTATCCTTTCATCTGAAGATTTTAATCAGGCCTATCGACGAATAAAATATTTTGAACAATATTCGAAGTATCGACGCAAACAAGCCTCATTAATTTTTGCGACACAAAAAACGCTCGAGTATGAAATTGAGTCCCTGAAAGAAAGGAAGAATGAAAAACAGGATTTATTAGCCAACAAAGAGAAAGAAAAAAATGCGTTAAGCAATGAACGAGTTCACGAGAACAGAGAGGTTGCACGTTTACGATCGAAAGAAAGCCAATTGCGGAAAGAACTTAAAGCGAAAGAAAAAATCCGTGAAGAACTGGAAAAGAAAATTGCCGAAATTATTGCGAAGGAAGCGGCAAAAAGAAAACTCACTGCCTTAACTGCTTCTGAAGAAGCCATTTCTGAGGGATTTAAAAAATCCATGGGGAATCTTTCCTGGCCATTAGATAATGGTATTATCATCAGACCTTTTGGTGAAATTGAGCACCCTGTTTTAAAAGGAATTAAAATTAATAATGAAGGAATAGATATTAGTGCTCAAAAAGAGTCAAAAGTAAAAGCTGTTTACGAAGGTGAGGTTACCCAGGTCTTTGCTGTTCCGGGTAATAACATGGCCATTATTGTTCGCCACGGTCATTTCCTAACCCTCTATTCGAATTTGGTTAATGTTCGGGTTCGAAAGGGGGATATCATCCCCAAAGGATATTATTTAGGAGATGTTTATTATAATCAGAATGACGATGAAAGTTCTGTTTTGCATCTAAGGGTTTATGAAGAAACAAAAGTTTTAAACCCCGAAAAATGGTTGTCGAACCAGTAAATTATTATCCTGAAATCAAATTTTTACTAAAGTTTATTTATAAAAACGAAACTTATTAGCAATAATTTAGTATACAAAAAAAATATGAATCCATTTATTGACCTTAATTGATGTGCTAATAACAAATGTAAAAATGGAAAAAAGCATTTCTATTCAATCGAAGATTGAAAATATTAATATTGTTGAAAAGCTGATTGATGAAGTTTCTGAAGAAGCTCAAATAAATTCAGAAATATATGGGAAAATGCTGATCGCAACAGTTGAAGCGGTTAACAACTCTATCGTTCACGGCAATAAAGAAGATGCCAGTAAAAAAGTTACCGTTACCTTTGCTATTAATGAATCTAAGATTTGTATTTTTATCCAGGACGAAGGCCCCGGATTTAACTATCAGAAGGTTCCTGACCCAACCATTCCTGAAAATATCGAAAACATTTCCGGAAGAGGTGTTTATCTGATGCGTCATCTTGCCGATCATGTCCTTTTTCACGAAAATGGTCAAAAAGTAGAGATTCAGTTTGATTTAACATAACATGGAACTTCAATTTTTCAGTGAAGACATCGAATTTACCCTCTCTCATCCAAACCGCATTAAAAGCTGGGTTTTTAGCACAATAAAAGAAGAAAGTTTTTCTCCGGGCAATATAAACATTATTTTTACTTCAGATAAATATCTGTTAAATATTAATAAACAATACCTTTCTCATAATTACTTCACCGATATTATTACGTTTAATTATGTCCAGGAAAACACCATTCACGGAGATATTTTTATCAGTATAGAAACAGTTAAAAACAATTCCTCCCGGTTTGGTGTTACTTTAGATGATGAGGTTCATCGCGTCATGATTCATGGTATACTACATCTTATAGGCTATGATGATGAAACAGATGAACAAAAATCAGAAATGCGCAAAAAAGAAAATGAATATTTAGATAGATTGAAAAATCTTTTCTAATTTTCCGAAAATTTTAATCGAAAGAATATGTTGCCAGCTTATGATGTAATTGTTGTAGGAGGAGGGCATGCAGGCTGTGAAGCAGCAGCAGCTGCTGCAAATATGGGTGCTAACACCTTGTTAATTACAATGGATATGACCAAGTTTGCCCAAATGTCGTGTAATCCTGCTATGGGAGGTATAGCAAAAGGTCAGATAGTAAGAGAGATTGACGCCTTGGGAGGCTACTCTGCCATTGTTACGGATAAAAGTATGATTCAGTTTCGTATGCTTAACCGTTCAAAGGGTCCAGCCATGTGGAGCCCCAGGGCACAGTGCGACAGAACAATTTTTACCACAGAATGGAGGAAGGTGCTTGAACAAATTGAAAAGCTTGACTTATGGCAGGATTTGGTAACCGAACTTATTATTCAGGAAGGTACGGTTAAAGGGGTAAAAACAAAATTTGGTGTTCAGTTTAATGCTAAGACAGTAATTCTTACCAATGGAACGTTTATAAATGGAATGATGTATGTGGGCAGGAAAAAAGTTGAAGGTGGAAGAGCAGGCGAAGCTCCATCAAAGGGTATTTCTGAACAGTTAGAGAAGTTTGGCTTTGAGGTGGGCAGAATGAAAACAGGAACCCCGGCACGACTCGATGGAAGAACGATTGATTTTTCAAAACTCCAGGAACAAAAAGGAGATGACGAAGGAGGTCAGTTTTCCTTCTTAACGCACGACCACAAACCAAGGAATGACAAAAGTTGTTATATTACCTATACCCATCCTGATGTACACAGTGTATTAGAAACCGGTTTTAAGGAATCACCTCTTTATACCGGAATTATTGAGGGAATTGGACCTCGCTATTGTCCGAGTATTGAGGACAAGATCGTGACCTTTGCAGACAAAGATAAACATCAGCTTTTTCTTGAACCCGAAGGGTTTGAGACCAATGAGTACTATATCAATGGCTTCTCTTCTTCCTTACCCCTGAATGTGCAGTTAAATGCCTTAAAACTTATCCCCGGACTGGAAAACGTTAAAATCTATCGGCCAGGATATGCCATTGAATACGATTACTATCCGCCCACACAATTAAATCATACTCTTGAGACAAAATATATCCGGAATCTTTACTTTGCCGGACAGATTAACGGTACAACCGGCTACGAAGAAGCTGGAGCACAAGGACTCATGGCCGGGATAAATTCAGTGCTAAAAATACGGGAAGAACCAGCATTTATATTAAATCGCGATCAGGCTTATATCGGAGTATTAATAGACGATTTAATAACAAAAGGGGTAGATGAACCTTATCGTATGTTTACCTCACGAGCCGAATACCGGATCCTTTTACGACAAGACAATGCAGACATACGACTGACCGAGCTGGGACACAGGCTGGGGCTTGTTCCTCAGCATCGTTTCGATTTGCTTAAAGACAAGATCCGTTATCGCGACGAGCTGATTGAATTTATAAAAACATACAGTGTATCCCCACCGGAGATTAATCCGTTTTTACAAAAAGCAGGAAGTTCTCCCTTAAAGCAAAAGCGCAAATTAATGGATATTGTATTACGGCCAGAAGTTTCTATCAACAAAATTAAGGAACACGTTTTGCCCCTCAAACAGCTGATTGAAAAAATACCGAACCGGAATGAAGAGATTGTCGAATCGGCCGAAGTGTTAATAAAATATTCGGGATATATTGAAAGGGAACAGCAGGTCGCCGATAAGTTAAAGCGACTGGAACACATTAAAATACCCCCTGCTTTTGATTATGATAAAATTTTTTCATTGTCCACGGAAGCCCGACAAAAGCTAAGTAAAATAAAGCCCGTTAATATCGGTCAGGCTGCGCGTATCAGTGGGGTTTCCCCTTCTGACGTAAGCGTTCTTTTGGTTTATATGGGAAGATAGTGTTCCACGTGAAACACTATTGTTTTTTTGCTTATCGTGTTCCACGTGGAACAAAAAAGATATAGTTATGAAAAAAGAGTTTGTTGTATCGGGAAAAGTGGTGGACTTGATTCGCCGCAAAATTGTGAATGCCGATATTTTTATTCGTAATGGTATGATTGAGCAGATTCGGGAAGCGGGTGAAGAATACGAGAAGTTTATTCTTCCCGGGTTTGTGGATTCGCATGTTCACATCGAGAGCTCCATGTTGATTCCTTCGGGTTTCGCTCGCACAGCAGTTAAACACGGCACAGTGGCCACCGTTTCGGATCCTCATGAGATAGCCAACGTTATGGGGGTTGACGGCGTTCATTTTATGATTCAAAATGGGAAAAAGGTCCCTTTTAAATTTTATTTTGGTGCACCTTCATGTGTCCCTGCCACACCCTTCGAATCATCGGGGGCTGTTATTGATGCCCAAAAAACAAAAAAGCTTTTAGCGGATGATGATATTTATTTTTTAGCCGAAATGATGAATTTTCCCGGGGTGGTTCATGAGGAAGAAGAAGTGCTTCAGAAAATTAAATGTGCGCATCAGGCAGGAAAGCCTGTGGATGGTCATGCTCCCGGACTAAGGGGAGAAGGATTAAGGCAGTATGCCGCACAAAAAATTACTACCGATCATGAGTGTTCTTCCCTGGATGAAGCCCTCGAAAAGATTGAAAAAGGGATAAAGATTCAAATCCGGGAAGGAAGTGCAGCCAAAAATTTTAATAATCTTTTCCCGCTTATTCATACGCATCCGGAAAAAATTATGTTTTGCACCGACGATTGTCATCCGGATGATTTGATCAGGGGACATATGAACAGAATTGTTGCAAGAGCTGTTGCAGAGGGGGGTGATTTGTTTGATGTTTTACGTGCAGCAATAGTGAACCCTGTTAAACATTATGGTTTAAATGTGGGCTTGCTACAACCCGGCGATCCTGCTGATTTCATCGTTACTTCTGACCTGGAGCGGTTTGATATAGAAAAAACCTATATCGCGGGGAATTTGGTTTTTGAAAATGGACAATCATTCATCCCTGTGATAGACGAGGAAGCTGTCAATCATTTTAATGCCCGGAAAATTAATACAAACGACATTGTTGTACCTGCAAAAGGAGAAAGAATAAATGTTATTGTGGCAAAGGATGGTGATTTGGTTACTGAAAAAGTGATGGTCAATGCGAAAATTGAAAATGAACAAGTGGTTGCAGATGTTGACCAGGATATTTTAAAAATTGTGGTTGTTAATCGGTATTCTCCCTCGAAACCGGTGGTGGGTTTTATTAGGAATTTTAAATTAAAGAAAGGGGCTATTGCCGGAAGCGTCGCGCACGACAGTCATAATATTATTGCTATAGGCACGAATGATGAGGATATTGTTAAGGCGGTAAATAAAATTATAGAATCCAAAGGAGGAATTATTGCCTGCAACGAAAATGATTTGGAAATGCTTGCTTTGGATGTGGCCGGGTTAATGTCTCGTGAAGACGCAGAAATCGTAGCCCCAAAGTATGATGTGGTAAGCAGAAAAGCAAAAGCTTTTGGATCAAACCTGAATGCTCCCTTTATGACCATGGCTTTTATGGCTCTTTTGGTTATTCCTGAATTGAAAATTGGAGACCAGGGCTTGTTTGATGTAAAGAAATTCGAATTTGCATCATTATTTAATGCGTAAATAATGCTGAAAAAACAAAAAGAGAAATTTAAACCCGTCCTTTCTGTCCTTCCTGACGCTCCGGGAGTTTATCAGTTTTTTAATGCTGCCGGTGAAATTATTTATATCGGTAAGGCCAAGAATATTCAAAAAAGGGTTTCTTCTTATTTTTCAAAAGAGCGGTTTGAGAACAACAAAATAAGAGTGCTTGTAACAAAAATTGATAAAATTGAATACATTGTTGTTGAAACCGAATCGGATGCTTTGTTGCTTGAAAATAATCTGATAAAAAAATACAGACCGCGGTATAATGCCATGCTCAAGGATGATAAAACTTTTCCATGGATATGTATTAAAAAAGAACATTTTCCACGGGTCTTTTATACCCGAAATGTTATTCACGACGGGTCAGTTTATTTTGGACCCTATACTTCAACCTATATGGTTAAAGTTTTGCTTGACTTAATCCGCCAAATATATCCGCTTCGAAACTGTAACCTGAACCTATCACCCGAAAAGATTGAAGAAAATGATTATAAACCCTGTCTTGAATATCATTTGGGAAATTGTAAAGCACCATGCATCGGGTTGCAATCTGAGGAAGATTATAACCAGTCGATTGAAAACATCAAGCAAATTTTAAAGGGAAATATTCATCAGGTGATTACCTATCTAAACGAATTAATGAATTCTTATGCCACTGACTATAAATACGAATCAGCACAGTTAATTAAAGAAAAAATTGAAATACTGGAAAAGTATAAAAGTAAATCAACCATTGTCAGTCCATCGGTAAATAATGTAGATGTTTTTTCCATTCTGGATGACCACAATGTTGCTTATGTGAATTTTTTAAAAGTTGTTGAAGGAAGAATTATACAGGCTCATACGGTAGAGATGAAGAAAAAACTTGATGAACAAGTTACTGATTTACTTGCGATGGCTATTGTTGAGTTAAAGGAAAGATTAGGAAGTGATGCAAAAGAAGTTATTATTCCTTTTACGGTAGATTTGCCGTTTGAAAATTTGAAATTCACAGTACCTCAACGCGGAGATAAAAAAGCATTACTTGATCTTTCAGAAAGAAATTTAAAATATTACCGCCTGGAAAAACAAAAAAAATCAGAAAAGAAAAAAGAGAAGCATTCCGGAAAACGCCTGGTGCAAAAGATAAAGCACGATTTAAATTTGCCCGACTTACCGGTACAAATCGAATGTTTTGATAATTCCAACATTCAGGGTACCCATCCGGTGGCAGCCTGTGTTGTTTTTAAAAATGCAAAACCAAGCCCCAAAGATTATCGACACTACCATATTAAAACCGTTCAGGGTGCCAATGATTTTGCTTCAATGGAGGAGGTTGTTTATCGGCGATACAAAAGATTACTGGATGAAAAGAAGAGCTTACCCCAACTTATCGTAATTGATGGAGGGAAAGGACAGTTGAATGCAGCTGTTAACAGCTTAAAAAAGCTAAAGCTTGAAAAAAACATATCCATCATCGGCATAGCCAAAAGGCTGGAAGAGATATTTTTTCCCGGAGATCCGGTTCCTGTGTACCTGGATAAAAATTCGGAAACGTTAAAAATCATTCAACATTTACGGAACGAAGCCCATCGTTTTGCGATTAAATTTCATCGCAACAAACGGTCGGGTAATTTTATTAAAAGCGAACTGGAAAACATTCCTGGTATTGGACCGAAGACCATTGAACAGCTATTAACAAAATTTAAAACCATTAAAAAACTACGGACGCTTACAAAGGATGAAATATCGAGTGAAATAGGTAACGGCAAGGCAAAATTGTTGTATAAATATCTTCATCTGTAATTTTAAAATAGTTACTCCCTCGAAATTGCCAATTCTACGCGTATAAAAAACGCATTAAAAAATCTTTTGTTTTTTGAGCCTCTGTTCTTAATTCCTTTTATCTTTACAGCTAATTTGGTTAATCTGTTACATTATGCCCGGAGAAAAACATACGGTTGATTTTTTTTCAGTTAAAGATGAATTATTATTCCTTTCTGATACGATACCAATAAAGCAAAACAGCTTGTCTGTGGACACCTCACTTAAAAAAGAGACCGGAAAAGATACACTAACACAAGAAGACACGACAAGCAATCAAAAGATTGATTATAACCAGCTAAAAATTGATTCAATTTTACGGATAAGTGAAGAGAGAACCCGGCAAATTGAGCTTCAGGCACAAAAAGAAAAGGAGTTACAGCAAAAGAGAATTTTTATACCCCATATTGATACGGTTAAAATTCTTTCCCGTGAATTTGGAATAACTAACTTTCCGGTAAAAGAAAGGTTAGAAAATGACCCTCTGAACCAGGATTTCTTCCTTCATTTTAAATGGGTTAAACCGGAACAGGAAAGAGCAAATAAACCGGTATTTATTGAGGAATCATCTCCTGTTACAACATCCCATTCCGAAACTACTCCTCCCAAAGATGTAAAACCGATACCTACATCAATAAAAGCGCAATTCGACTGGATAACGATTTTGCTTGTCGTATCGTTTATTTTGTTTGGATGGATTCGGTTGTTTCATAAAAAATATCTTTTATCACTGTTCAAGTCGATAATAAGCTTTCAGGAAGCCCATTCGCTTTACAGGGATAAAAATTCGATGATGCAAAGAGCTTCTTTTTTAGGAAATCTTCTTTTTGTTAGCAATATGTCCTTGTTTATCGTTCAACTGTCGAAATACTTTAATTTTCAGATAGCAGACGTGGCTGAATATGAGTTGTATTTATTTGTTTTTGCCGGACTGGTAGGTTTGTATATTTTTAGAGCCGTAACGTCTGGTTTTATTGGCGTAGTCTTTTTAAAACAAGAGGTGTTTGCCGAATATTTTCATCATGTTAACGTATATACCAAAAATATTGGATTATCATTATTTCCCGTAGTGGTTGCCCTTCAGTTTATCACCCACGAGTATCTTGATTTCATGATATACATTGGGTTTGGACTTGTTTTGTTTTTCTATGTGTTGCAACTATTAAGGTCTTTTCAAATAATAAATCGCAAGAATGTTTCTGTTTTTTATATGATTTTGTATCTTTGTGCTTTCGAATTTGCGCCTTTTTTGATTCTTTACAAAATATATTTAACACTTTAAAATCAGGTGGTTACAAATTTTTGTAAATAAACAAATTCAAATAAGATTACATGAAAATTAAAAAGATTTTAGTATCACAACCGGAACCGAAAAATGATAAATCCCCTTATTCTGAACTTGCTGAAAAAAATAAGCTTAAGATTGACTTCAGGCCGTTTATAAAAGTAGAAGGGGTTAGTGCGAAAGATTTTAGACAGTCCAGAATTGATATTCTGGCACATTCGGGAGTGATTTTTACCAGCCGCACTGCAATTGATCATTTTTTCCGAATTAGTGAGGAGATGCGATTGAGCATTCCGGATACCATGAAATATTTTTGTATATCTGAAGCCACAGCATTGTATTTACAAAAATATATCGTTTACAGAAAAAGAAAGATTTTTTATGGTGATGGGAAATTCGGTGATTTGATGGCTGTAATAAAAAAGCATAAAGAGGAAAAATTTCTGGTGCCGTTATCTGATATCCATAAAGAAGAAATTCCTAAAAAACTGGAGCAGGCTCGTATTAAATACACAAAAGCCATTATGTATTGTACTGTAAGCGCAGACTTATCAGATTTGTCCGATGTAAATTATGATATGCTGGTGTTTTACAGTCCTTCAGGAATAAAGTCATTGCTCGAAAATTTTCCTGATTTTGAACAAAATGATACACAAATAGCTTCATTTGGACCGAAAACAGCCAAAGCGGTTAAGGATGCCGGATTAAAAGTGAATGTTAAAGCACCAACCAAAGACGCGCCATCCATGACCATGGCTATCGACCAGTTTATTAACAAAGATGGTAAAAGTAAAAAATAAAGGGTTTATTAAAAATGAACAGGATAAAGGGAGGGTAATGCTTCCCTTTTTTGTTTTTAATAAACAGAATGATTTTAATTATCTTTGAGTAAATAATGAACAGATGATATCGCAGAAATTTTCCAAAAAGGAACGATTAAAAAGCAGGAAAAAAATTCACCATTTATTTGAATACGGAAAGCAGTTTAAACATTATCCTTTCCGCATTATCTGGCAAGTCGAGGAACAGTACAATCCTTCAGTCTTAGCCCGGATAGCTATAAGTGTAAGCAAGCGGAACATTAAAAAAGCAAAGGACAGAAATTATATTAAAAGGAAAATAAGAGAAGCGTATCGAAAAAATAAATATTTATTGTATAATGATTTACAGGAACGTAAGCAGAGTATCTCTTTTATGGTGATTTTTAGCTCATCGGATGATTTAAGCCAGATGTCTGTTGAAAATGAGTTAGTTAAGGCTCTCCGAAAATTTATTAAAGCATTGATTAAATATAATAAACGGTAAATTATGCGTTAAAATTTGTTAAATTTAAACAACAAGCATCATTCGCCGTTATAATTCTTTAAATTTGTTAAGTTGAAATGATAAAAGGAATTTACGATAAAAATACATCTATGAAAGCAAAAAATATTTTCACAAAAACATTAGTGATTATCCTGTTAACAGGTATAAGCACAACAATATTTTTAGGGTTTAAGAAAGGAGATGATTTTAATATTGCGAAAAGTATGGACATTTTTTATTCTCTTTTTAGAGATGTAAATGTTTACTACGTTGATGAGACAAACCCTGAGAAGATGGTGGAAACCGGAATCAATGCAATGCTCGAAGAGCTAGACCCATATACCGTGTATATTCCCGAAAAGGATATGGATGCGTTTAATTTTATGACCACCGGTGAGTATGGTGGAATTGGTGCGTTGATAAGAAGCACCGAAGAATTTCCAATTGTAGCCAGACCGTATAAAGGATTCCCTGCTGATAAAGCAGGATTAAAAGCCGGAGATAAAATTTTGAAAATTGATGGGAAACCAGCCGATGAAATTCCGTTAGATCAAGTAAGTGAACGATTAAAAGGAGTTCCTCAGACCAGTGTAAAACTGCTTATTGAACGACCCTATACCGGCGAAAAGATGGAAAAAGAGCTTGTGCGGGAAGAGGTGAAGATAAAAAGTGTGCCTTACTATGGTGTGGTTCAGGAAGATATTGGCTATATCCGGATGTCAAAATTTACTCCGGATGTTTCACGCGAAATAAAAAATGCATTAAGAGACTTGAAAGCAGAACACCAAATTAAATCGGTAATTCTTGATTTAAGAGGTAATCCGGGAGGACTGTTAGTGGAAGCACCCAGGGTTTGTAATTTGTTTATCTCCAAAGGAGAGGAGATTGTATCCACCAAAGGGAAAACAAAAAAATGGAACCAGACCTTGAAAACTTCAGATGCCGCATACGATACAGAAATACCGTTAGCTGTTCTGGTAAGCAGAACTTCGGCTTCGGCATCAGAAATTGTGGCCGGAGCTATTCAGGATCTCGATCGGGGAGTGGTAATTGGCCAGCGTACTTTTGGTAAAGGACTGGTACAGACTACCATCCCACTTAATTACAATGCTCAGCTGAAAGTTACTACCGCGAAATATTACATTCCCAGCGGACGTTGTATACAGGCTCTCGATTATACCCATCGCAACGAAGATGGGAGTGTTGGACAAATCCCCGATTCATTAATCTCTGAGTTTAAAACCCGTAATGGAAGAGTGGTATACGATGGCGGAGGAATAAGACCGGATGTTGATGTTGAATCGGAAGAGGTTAGTCAGTTGACGATTAGCCTTATTTCTCAAAATGTGATTTTTGATTTTGCCACAAAATTTGCTTTTAAGAACCCAACCATTGAAAAAGTTGAAAAATTTGATATTACCGATGAAATATATGAGGATTTTGTCGCTTTTGCTTTAAAACAAGCTTTTGATTATGAAAGCCAAAGTGAAAAAGAATTAGAAGAGTTGATTAAGGTTGCCAAGCGTGAAAAGTATTACAAAAGAGCAGAAAAAGAAATTGAAGCGTTGCAAAGCCGGTTGTTAAATGATAAGGAAGAGGATTTATACGCTTTTAAACCCGAAATAATCCAGTTTTTACGCGATGAAATTGTCGGAAGGTATTATTACGAAGAAGGACAGATACAAACCAATTTAAAAGATGATAATCAGCTGAGAAAAGCGATTGAACTTTTAAATAACCAGGAAAAATATTCTTCAATCCTTTCGGGTGCAGGAAATAAAAAAGAAGAGTAAGTTTCCGTGGGGTATTGATAATTCTATGAACAACACTTACTAAACCGGTGTTTTTATGTGTGTAATGCTCTTCTGCTCATCCTTGTTAAACGATTTGTTTCTGCTTGAAAGTGTTGTACAAGATGAAGAGAGAAACAACCGCCGCCATAAAATCAGCGGCAGGAAATGCAAACCACACTCCATCCAGCCCAAGACCTTTAATTTTGGGAAGGATAAGAATTAAAGGAGTAATGAGCAGAACCCATCGCAGTATAGCTAATACAAAGGATTGTTTGGCCTGGCCCATCGCCTGATGAATACCCATCGACATGGTATTAACGCCCATGAGCCACATCATCATCACAACAATACGCAGGGCTCGTGGTCCCTGACTAAGCAGTTTTTGTTCGTTTGTAAAGAGGGTAAAGATATCCCGGGAAAAGATTTCAAAGAAAATGACGGCTATGGCTCCGTATATTAGAGAATATTTAATGACTAACTTGACCGTATGTTTGACACGCTGGTATTGTTCGGCACCAAAATTATACCCTACTATCGGCTGCATGCCCTGATTCAAACCAAAGAACGGCATTCCAAAAAATAAAGTGGTTTTGTAAATAATTCCAAAAACAGCAATGGCGGTATCCCCACCCAGAGCACCCAGCGTATGGTTGAGTACAATATTGGCAAAGCTGCTGGAGGATCGCATACCAAACCCAGACAATCCTACTGAAAGGGATGGCTTTAAGATATGCTTCTGCAACCTCAGGTAGCGCAATTTGATGGAAATGATGCTTTTGGAACCGGAAAAGTACCATATAAGGTATAGCAACGTGGAAAATTTACCTAAAATTGTTGCTAAGGCAGCACCACGGATCCCCATATTCATTGGAAAGATAAAGATGTAATCAAGCACAGTGTTGACTAAAATTCCCAATAGCATGGCAAACATCGCTTCGCGCGCAAAACCTTCGGCACGTAAATAGTTGCTGGTGCCTACACAAAAAGGAAACCACAACATTCCGATAAAGACAATTTGTCCATAATCATGTGCCAGGGGAAGAATGCTCTCTGTGGCTCCAAAAGCCCGCATAATGGGATCGGTAAATATAACACCGATGATGCTAAAAAAAATGCCCACCAGGATAATAAGCAAAAACCCGTTACCGGCAATGGCATTTACTTCCTGAACATCTCCTTTTCCTAATTTTCGGGATATTAAGGAAGAGGTTCCAATCCCTATCATATGAGCAAAAGATGAGATAATTGCAATGATAGGCAAAACAATCGTAACGGCTGCAATGCCCAGAGACCCCACACCCCGACCAACAAATATAGTATCTATAATATTGTAAATGGCATTGGCAAACATACCAATCATCGACGGTAGTGACAGGCTGAACAATAGCCTGCTGATTTTTTTGCTTCCCAGTTTGGTGTAGTTTTCGGCCATTCTGTTTGCTTTAAAACGGCTACAAAGATATAAAAGAATATCCGTCTTCTTTTTAGGTATCCCAAACGAATCTTGTTTTATCCGCAAAGAGTTATATCGTAGCTTTTAATATTAAATTTAATATACTGACGCTGGTGATTGTTGCTTCTGTTTTTCCCCGCTAACCTGGCAGCCGGCAGGCTAATGTTAATTCGTTCGTGGGAACTTACCCTCTGCCCTCCGGGCATATCCCTCGAGGGAGTGCAATCCAAACGAGGTCACCCCCCTGAGGGAGATGGTTGAACAAAGACAAGCCTTAACCTATTGACGTTGGCAGGCAGGGGCTCAGGCCGCAAAAATTTTAGTATAACCTCTGTGATAATCAGAAAAAAGCTGTGTATTCAATAAATTTAATCTGTGTTCTATTGTCATCCTTCGTTTTAACATACCTGGAGTTTTTTCCTTTTGACGGGCAAGGAAGCTTATGTATATTTCCTTAATTTTACATCCTGTCACTAGCATCCTGTATCTGTCCAATAAAAGAAAATTGCTTTCTTCTGTTGCCTCCTGCTGCTATTGACTGCTAATGCAGCTGTCAACGGCCACTTTTACTAATGCGCCTCCAGCCAGTTCTCGCCGGCTCCTATATCAACGGTAAGCGGAATGCTTAGTTTAACTGCATTTTCCATCTTGTTTTTAACCAACTCTTTTACCTGCGCTAATTCGGGTTTGTACACATCAAAAATTAATTCATCATGCACCTGTAGTATCATTTTGGTTTTTAGATTTTGTTTTTCAAGCGCATTAAAAACATCAATCATAGCCAGTTTAATAATATCGGCTGCCGAACCCTGAATGGGCGCATTAATGGCATTCCTCTCGGCAAAACCACGAACCGTAGCATTACGGGAATTGATATCTTTCAGGAATCGTTTGCGGCCCATTAAGGTTTCCACATACCCTTTTTCCCTGGCCACAGAAATACTTTTGTCCATATACTCCTTTACTTTCGGAAAACCCTTAAAATATTCATCAATAAGCTGTTTGGCTTCTGTTCGTGGAATATTTAAACGTTGCGATAACCCAAAAGCTGAGATCCCGTATATGATTCCGAAGTTGGCAGTTTTTGCTTTACGTCGTTGATCCTGGGTAACATCCGACAGCTGTTCCACGTGGAAAATCTTGGAAGCAGTCGCCGTATGGATATCGGTATTGTTTTTAAAGGCATCAATCATTTTTTCATCCTGGCTCATATGTGCCATAAGCCGGAGTTCTATTTGCGAATAATCGGCTGCCAGCAAGATATGATTTTTATCTTGCGGAATAAATGCTTTTCGTATTTCCCGGCCACGCTCTTCGCGAATAGGAATATTTTGTAAATTAGGATTGTTTGAACTTAAGCGCCCGGTAGCAGCAACAGCCTGGTTATAAGAGGTATGAATTTTGCCGGTCTTTTGGTTCATTAGTTTTGGCAAGGCTTCGACATAGGTAGATAAAAGTTTTTTTAAAGACCTGAACTCCAGCACGTCGTTTACAATCGGGTGTTTGTCGACTAATTTTACCAGCGTTTCTTCACTGGTTGAATATTGTTTAGATTTGGTTCTTTTAGCATTGGGGTCTAATTTAAGTTGATCAAACAACACTTCGCCCAACTGCTTGGGTGAGGAAATGTTAAATTGAACACCTGCCTGTTCAATGATTTTTTCTTCAATTTTAATTAGTTCTTTATTAAGGTCTTTGGCAAAGTCATTTAAAGCATCAGTATTAATTTTTATGCCTGCGTTTTCCATTTCTGCGAGTATAGGAATCAATGGCATTTCAATGGTTTCAGACAAATTTGACAAACCGGTTTTTTCCAGTTCCTTTTCAAAAAGCTCTTTGAGCTGAAAGGTAAGGTCGGCATCTTCGGCTGCATAATTTTTTAGTTTATCCAGCGGCACATTGCGCATCGAACCCTGATTCGCTCCTTTTTTGCCAATCAATTCTTCAATATCTACCGGTTTGTACCCCAGGTATTGTTCCGAAAGATAATTCAGGTTGTGTCGAAGCTCGGGTTGTAACAGGTAGTGGGCAATCATAGAATCGAATATTTCTCCTTGTACGGTTATTCCGTAATTTTTTAACACTAAAATGTCATACTTAATATTTTGCCCGATTTTTCTTATTTTTTCATTTTCAAAAACTTCCTTGAACTCGTCTAAAATTTGTTGTGTTTCTTTTGAGTCTTTTGGCAGATGAACATAATACGCTTTATGCACTTCCCACGAAATGGAAAGGCCTACAATTTCTGCATTGTGAGGATTTAATTCGGTGGTTTCGGTATCAAAACAGAATTCTTTCAATGGGTGGAGCTGATCAATAAGTTTTTTTCGTTGCTTTTGATCATCAATTAAAATATATTCATGATCTGTATTGGATATATTTTTAGATTCCTGGCCTGGAGCAGTGTCTGTATCATTTTCGCCAAACAGGGATCCCTGCATCACGCTGCCGGCCTGTGTAGTAATAATCTCTTTTTGAAACAGCCGGCGTGCGGTACTCCTGAACTCCAGCTCTTCAAATAATTTGGTTAATAACGCTTCATCAGGATCGTCAAGCACTAATTTTTTTACATCAATTTTTACCGGAACATCAAGCTTTATGGTAACCAATTCTTTAGAAAGCATTACCTGATCTTTATTATCAAGCAACTTTTCCTTTTGTTTTCCTTTAAGCTCATCAATATTTTTGTAGATATTTTCAATGCTACGGTATTTTTCGATGAGCTTAACAGCTGTTTTTTCGCCAATACCGGGAGCGCCGGGAATATTGTCCGAGCTGTCACCCATCAACCCCATGATATCAATAATTTGTTCGGGGCGATCGATTTTGAATTTTTCACAAATTTTTGTTTTGTCGATAATTTCCATATCTCCACCGGCACGTCCGGGTTTGTACATCATAATATGATCGCTTATCAATTGACCGTAATCTTTATCCGGGGTCATCATGTAGGTGATGAAACCTTCGTTCTCTGCCTGTTTGGCCAGACTGCCAATCACATCGTCGGCTTCGTAGCCATCTACCTGTAGAATGGGAATCTGAAAACCTTCAATTATATTTTTGATATACGGTATCGATTTGCGGATATCTTCGGGCATGGCTTCACGTTGTGCTTTATACTCCTTGTACATATCGTGCCTGAAAGTAGGCCCCGGAGGATCAAAAACCACTGCTACATGCGATGGGTTTTCTTTGGCAATTAAGTCAATCAGGGTATTGGTAAAACCATAAATCGCCGACGTATTTAACCCCTTGGAGTTAAATCGCGGGTTTTTAATAAACGCGTAATACGAACGGTATATTAATGCATAAGCATCTAACAGATAAAGATTTTTAGACATGGTATTAAACTTTAACTTAAGGTAATTTTTGATTATTATATCAAACAACCAAATTACAACAACCAAATTACAATTAATAATCAAATATCAAGAAAAAAAGGATATGCGTTAATTGTATCCCGTTAGGGCGAAATAAATTTTTATCATAATGCCGAATCTGCGGTTCTTTAGGATTTGTGTATGAGTTTGTTGCAGTTCCGTTGGGACATATGCAGGGTAGCTAAATGGGTATACGTTATCAGAGACCCACGACATTAAAAATCATGATAAAAATCGTTCTTAATGCCAAGCCTGCAGCTCTAATAAAAAGCAGATGATTATTCTATCAAACTCTTCTTTCGTTCTTCAAATTCTTTTTTGTCGATTTCTCCCTTGGCATAACGCTCTTTCAAAATATCAAGTGCTGATTTTTCTGGAGTTTGGGAGAAACCGGTATTCGGGTTCATTGATTTTACAACTATCCAGATAATTACAATAAGAACGATTAGTCCAATGATCCACCACCAGCCCATTCCCCAGTGGTGTCCTCCAAATTCATTCATCATAATGCTCTCCTTTCTTTTTTATTGGTTATTTTCTTTTGCTTCATTATCTATTGTATTTGACCTTGCTATGGATCCCTTGGTGCGTTTGTTGTTTGCTTTGTCATAAAACAGGCCTGTTGCAGTAATCACCTCAGGTATTTTCCCGGAAGTACCGGATAAAATCTTATTTATGAACTTCGTAATTCCGCATCATCCCCATATCTTCATGTTCGAGGTTGTGGCAATGATAGATGTATTTGCCGGTGAAATCTTTGAAAGTCATAATAACTTTTACTTTCATTCCGGGCATTAATAAAAAAGTGTCTTGCCAGCCCTGGTCGATGAAACCATCTTTAACACTATTCCAAACGGCCGCATCCATCCCGGAAATATCGCGTTCTATAATTTGAAATTGTAGTCCATGTATATGTGCCGGATGAGGAAGTTGCATCATGTCCTGCATCATGCCCATTCCACGGCCATCATCTCCATTTATGAATTGCCATACCTCTGTCGTATTTAGTTGCACTTTCTCCCATTCTGCCACTTCTTCCATGGAAAAGGTTTCCCCATTGATGACCCAGTTCATCCGCTCATTGTAGAAATGAAATTTTTTAGGAGTATCATAATTAACGGCCTTTGACGGTTCTGTTTTTTCAATCTCAGACAAGACTTGAGGTAATTCCAAAACCTCACCCTTTTGTTGTGTCACGTTAAGGGTATAAATTTTCAGGGCTTCACCATTATCCGGTGAGACATTGCTTTGCATTGTTCCATCACCCATACCTCTCATCATTCCACCACCCATTCGTCCCATAGCAGTTCCTGGGTTGAATGCCTGGCTTTCAAGGGTAATCTGTTCTTTGGACAGGTAATTTGAAAAGTCCTTCCAAATCTCCACCCGTTCGCCAGGAGCCAGTAATAAATAAGATTTACTGACGGGTTTTTCAAGAAGTCCGCCATCCGTGGCAATTACTTTAATAGCTGAACCATCGCTCCATGCCAGTTTGTAAATCCGGGCATTGGAACCGTTAAGCACCCTGAAGCGATAGGTTGCCTGTTTAACATTTCGGGCTTGTTTGTTTTGTCCGTTGATAAAGATTTGATTTCCTAAAAACCCCTGCATTTGCTTCATGGGATCATCATCAAGGTAAACCAGCTGGTTATCGGCATCAAATGTTCTGTCCTGAATAACCAATGGTTGATCATACTCTCCCGAAGGTAATTCTTTATTCTCATCCCGGATGATAAATAATCCTGCCAGGCCTTTGTAAACCTGAGGACCTGTAATTTGGTCAGGATGGGGATGAAACCAGTAGGTTCCCGGTCGGTCGACGACCTTGAATTCATATACGTATTGTTCTCCCTGCTCAACAGCATGCATTGGGTGTCCGTCCATCTGCGGCGGAATATGCAGCCCGTGCCAATGGATAATGCTTTTACGGGGAAGGTTATTCTTAAAGATAACCCTGATTTTTTGCCCTCGTTTTATACGGATGACAGGACCAAGATATGAATCCTTTAGGTTGGACAGGCTGCTATCTTCACCTTTGATTAGTCTGGATTCATAGTGGTAAACGTTTGTTTGTTTGCCATCCAAAAGCGGCATAGGCATGCGCTTTGCTGTCAGTTCAATTTCTACATCGGGGTTAAAATCGGGGGTTGTTTTGTTGGAGTTGTTTTTTTCTCCTGCATTACAACCACTCAGGCTGATAACAATCAAAAGCAAAAGGGTTTTTTGGGGAGTGAAGATTTTCATTATCAATGTTTTTGTAAGTTTAACAAGCCGTATTTTATATTGTTTAGTTTGCGACCATTTTGTTTTTATACGACAGATTTTTTTCTTCCCGGGGTGATAATACCTGGGAGGTTAAAAGCCGAAATTTGAGCAAACTCCGTGGGGTTACATTAAAATTTATCAAATCGAAACCATTCATCATGTCAAGCTTAAGGCTCTTTTAAAAGGAGTTTGTTGATCATGATTTACCCAAAAATCAATTTGTTTTTTTAAACGGAATTATTTTTCCCCAGTAACTTAAGCATTTCAAAATGTTTGCCAACGGCCTTAAAGAATGTTGGCTGTATACGGTAAGGAATATCATATTTATTCGTTACCTCTTTTATGATCGGAGATATTTTCTTATAATGTACGTGGCAGACATGGGGGAAAAGGTGATGCACTGCATGGTAATTTAGTCCTCCCAACAACCATGTTAATATTCTGCTATTCGGGGCATAATCCGATGTAACCAACAATTGATGAACGACCCAGTTATTCTCTATCCTGCCATCTTTATCGGGTAAGGGATATTCTGAATCGGGCATGATATGTGCCGTTTGAAAAACTGTTGCAAGGATTACCCCGGCAATAAAATGCATAACAAAAAAGAACAGTAAAGTTATATACCAAGGTATTGGAAGGAAGTACATTGGTATACCAATAAAGATGATGTAATATGCAATTTTGGTGAGGATTAGTTTAAGCATTAAAAGCCGGTAAGATTTTTCTTCTCTGGCCAACAGTCCCTGTTTTCTATACCTGACCAGTTGCTGAAAATCCTTGGTGGTAATCCATAGTAGAGTCATTAATCCATATAAGATCCAGGCATAAATATGCTGGAAACGGTGTATTTTCCGATGGGGTTTATGAGGAGAAAACCGCAAAATTTCTACAGGTTCAATATCAGCATCATAGCCGTGAATGTTTGTATAGCTGTGGTGTATGTTGTTGTGCTGAATTCTCCAGGTTACTGGTAATCCTCCTGTAATATACAATGAATAGCTAAGGAAGTTATTTAACCGGCGATTTTTAGAATAACTACCATGGTTGGCATCATGCATAATATCCATACCTACACCGGCCATCCCCAAACCCATAATTATCCAGCATGTAAGAATTAGTGGAGTGCTGGAGACCACTCCGGTTACCATCAGCAGATAAGGTCCCAGGTATAATGCAAGCATCACAAAGGTTTGGATTATCAGATTGATATTCCCATGCTTTGATATATTGTTTTGTATAAAATAATCATCGACTTTTTTTCTGAGCTCAAGCATGAAGTCATTGTTTTTTTCAGATAGGAAGCTGAGTTTTTCTGCGTCCATAATCATTTGTTTTTTTTTTGATTCAGAAACAAATTTACAATACACATAAAAAAAAGTCAATGATAAACAGGTATTTAGTCAGTGTTTATCATGCTTCTTTTTTATACAGGTTTGTTCCAACCCCAAAATTTTAATTTTAGGAACTCTTGATATCTCTTGTTATCTCAATATTGATGAACTGCTGTTGTCACCAGATTCCATTCCTTAGAAAAAATGAGCCTTTATTTATTCATTATCCTCCGCATACCACTCGGCGAATGATGTGGCTGTTTCGTGTAGTTTTAAGCTAAACAGTTTTAAATGGGCGGGCAAGTTTTTTTGAATTCGGTCAGCAAAATCGATCACCATATTTTCACAAGTAGGCTGATAATCCATAATGTGTTGTTTATTAAACATTTGGCTGTCCAGGCAATTCAAACGATCAACGGCCTTCCGGTTTAAAACAACGGCATGATCCATGGGGAGTACGATCTGTTCGTTTACGATTTTTTTTAAATCGCCAAAATCAATTACCATGCCGTTTTTTGGGTTTTTTTCATCGTCGATGGGCTCCCCAATTACCGTAACAAACATGCGATAAGAATGCCCGTGAATATTAGCGCATGGGCCATCGTAGTTCCATAGGGCGTGCGCAATTTCAAAATTAAATTCTTTGGTAACACGTATTTTTGCCATGATAAAATGTAACGTTAGATTTGTGGTTTATACTACAAAGATATTACACTTTTGTTGAAACGTTCCATAACAAAAGAAAAACCATCGGGCAAATCGCCGGATGGCCGCATATTTCAAATCGTCTACCTTATAGGTTTATGAATTGGTACATTTACTTACACAGTTCACAATATTGCTTAAGTTGGCATGTTTTAAAGAGTAGTATGTATTTTTACCCTCTCTTTTCGAGCACAATACACCTTTGTCTTTTAAAATTCCCAAATGGTGTGATGTTGTTGATTGTTCAATCCCCAGCAACTCGTGAATTTCTGTTACGGTAAGTTTTTTACCATCTTCAAGGTAATTCAATATGGCAATCCGCATTGGATGTGCTATGGCTTTTAACATGTTGGCAGCTTCTTCTAACTGCTCAGAGGTAAGGTCTTTAATATTCATTTTCTTTAACTAAAATTTGATTAATTAGACAAATGCAAATATATAAATATCTTATTTTTAAACGATGATAAAAATCATTTTTTTGGATTTAAGGTGTTGGTTTTGTGTATTTAGTTTGTGCCGATTTTTAATGGTTTCTCCTGCATGAACATCCTCCGTTCTTTATTGTTTTAACTTTTTGATGATTTACTTTGACATATTGAACGTTAACATAAAAAATCTTTTTTTGATTAATCTGTCAAAGTAGAATTAATTAGTATATTTGAATCGAGATAACCACAAAAACAATGTCTGCAGCAGATAAGATAAAAGCGCCCATAAAAGATGAAATGAGAAAATTTGAACCTTTTTTCCGTTCATCCATGCAAACCAGCGTGCCGTTATTAAATATTATTATGAATTATTTATTGCGGCGCAAGGGGAAGCAGATGCGACCCATGTTTGTTTTTTTAACGGCCAAAATGTTGAACGATGAGGTTCGTGAATCTACTTATACAGCAGCATCCCTAATAGAACTCTTACATACCGCCACACTGATTCATGACGATGTCGTTGACGAAGCCTATGAGCGGAGAGGTTTTTTTTCTATCAATGCTTTATGGAAATCCAAAATTAGTGTCTTGATAGGCGATTATTTGCTTTCCAAAGGGCTTTTGCTTGCCGTGGAACACAATGAATATGAACTGTTGAAAATTGTATCGGTTGCCGTTCGCGAAATGAGTGAGGGAGAATTATTGCAAATCCAGAAATCGAGGAAACTGAACATTACCGAAGAAGTTTATTACGACATTATCCGTAAAAAGACAGCCTCTCTTATTGCAGCCTGTACGGCATGTGGTGCAAAATCTTCAGGAGCAGAAGATTCGTTGGTAGACAAGATGTGGAAGTTTGGTGAATCTTTAGGAATGGCTTTTCAGATAAAAGATGATTTGCTCGATTATCAAAACAACGGAAGCATCGGGAAACCCTCCGGAAATGATATTAAAGAAAAAAAATTAACCCTGCCGATTATTTATGCCCTGGAAAACTCTTCTGTACCCGAAAAAAAGAAGATGCTGGGTATTGTGAAGCGACATAATAAAAACAAAAGAAAAGTGCAGGAAGTCATCGATTTTGTAATTGCCAGGGGAGGGATCGAATATGCCACCCAACGAATGAATGAATATAAAGAGAAAGCCCTTGATTTGTTAGAAGAGATGCCTCAAAATATTTCGAAAGAAGCATTACTGGAATTGGCAGATTATGTGGTAACCCGCAAAAAATAAAAAATTTCCAAAGGATTTAATCGTCCTCCGCTGACGAATCTTTAGCAGCACTCGCATCTCCGGCCAACCATCCGGTTGAGTAAGCGATTTGAAGATTATAACCACCGGTATCTGCGTCCAGATCCATGACCTCTCCGGCAAAGTAAAGCCCTTTGGTTAACTTCGACTCCATGGTTTTGGAAGAGATTTCGTTCGTCAGGATTCCTCCTGCAGTGATAATGGCCTCTTTAAACGAACGGTAACCGCTAATTTTGAAAGGCATATTTTTGAGATAGTAGCGGATTTTTTTCCGCTCTTGGGCACTTATCTGGTGGCATTCTTTATCCGGGTTTAACCGGTTAAGATCCAGGAAAAGAGGAATAAGAGCAGCGGGCAATAAATTTTTGAAAAGAGTACTTATTTTTTTCTTGCCATTTTCGTTTAGTTCCCGTTGTAGCCTGTTATCCAGCTTTTTGTCGTCCAGCGCAGGTTTTAAATCAATATAAATATCAACGTTGCTGCCCCGCTGTAATTCAGCAACTACATTTCTGCTAAGCGTTAGTATAATGGGGCCGGATAGTCCGTACGGCATAAACTCCAGCTCGCCAAAAGCATCTGTTTTTTTCTTGTCGTTGACCCATACAGCAGCCTGCACATTTTTTAGTTTGAGGCCCTGTAAAATATGGGGGATATCTCTTTCTGTTTCGAGAGGAACAAGAGCCGGTTGTGGAGCTTCCAGCGAATGACCTGCCTGTTTTGCCAGCATATATCCATCTCCGGTTGAACCGGTAGCAGGATATGATTTACCTCCGGTAGCAATGATGACTTTACCTGCCGGAAAGTCCTGGCCCTCAGCATGCACACCTTTAATAGATGAGTCTTCAATAATTAAACGTTTTACCGGATGATTAAGTAAAATATCTACGTTTAATGATTTGTTCCACGCTAAAAGCGCGTTTAACACATCGGCGGCTCTGTCGCTTACAGGAAAATATCTTCCTCCACGTTCAAGCTTGCATTCTACACCATGTTTTTCAAGTAGCTGAATGATATCCTCTGAAAAAAACCGGTGAAAAGCATTTTTTAAAAATCTTCCATTGGGGTACACCTGTTTAATAAAATCTTTCATTGGGGAATCGTTGGTGATATTACACCTGCCTTTCCCGGTGATTTTTAATTTGCGGCCTTCTTGTGGCATCTTTTCCAGCACCAATACTTTTTTTCCTTTTTCTGCAGCTCTTCCGGCAGCAACCAGTCCTGCCGGCCCGGCACCAATCACAATGATATCATAATATTTCATAGGCTGCAAAGGTAGGGTTTTCCTGAGTAATGGCCATATTGAAAACAACAATAAAATAGCCGGTGTTTATTCAGAAAAAGCACCGGCTGATTGTAAATACAGATTTAGCGGTTTATACTCTTTTCATTTGAGGTTATTTGTGGAAGATTTTTCGACAACCCATTAGAAATATTTAACTTCCTGCTGGTAAATTTCTTTTAATAAATTGTTAGCCAGGCGACTAGCGCCTATTCTAAATAGTTTTGCATTGAGCCACTCCTCGCCAAGGTTTTCTTTTACAATGGCAAAGTAAGCCAGTGCGTCTTCGGGTGTTGAAATGCCGCCTGCCGGCTTAATACCAATTTTTTTACCGGTCGTTTCAAAGAAAGCATTTATCGCCCGGGTCATAATATAAACCGCCTCGGTGGTTGCTGCCGGCGACTGTTTGCCGGTTGATGTTTTAATAAAATCGGCCCCGGCTTCCATGGCCAAAATACCGGCTTCCCAAATTTCCTGAGATGAACGGAGTGCTCCGCTTTCAAGTATCACTTTAAGATGTCTGTCGCCAATGGCTGATTTAATGCTTTTTATTTCTTTAAAACAATGTTCATGATTGCCTTCGAAAAATTCACCTACGCTGAGTACAATATCCACTTCGGTAGCACCGGCCTCAATGGCTTTTTTACATTCTTCAATTTTAACCGCTAAAAAAGTTTGGGATGAAGGAAATCCTCCTCCTACTGAGGCAATCTGTAATCCGGGGGCAGAAAGGGTCTTTTTTACACCGTCTACCATGCTTGGATAAACACAAATAGCCGCTACATTAGGCATGTCTGCATAATGATTGTTAAAATCGTTTACTTTCTCACAAATTGCTTTAATTCGAGTGTTATTGTCCTCTGTATTCAAGCTGGTTAAGTCTATTAAGCTGAATAGTTTTTTAAGGTTTTCAGGGGTTGCATACTGGTGACTGTTATTCGCTATCACCGCTACTTTTTGCTGAATATTTTCTTCGGGAAAATAAGTTTTGTATTTTTCAAATAATTCTTTCATATCTTTTTCTATTTTAGTTTTTTATTTTCATGATGCCTGGTTGCATCGCGTTTGGTTTTCTTTTCAAGATTTTTTATTAATGCATCGGTCAAATTTACACCCGTTTGATTTGCCAGGCAAATTAATACAAAAAGAACATCTGCCATTTCCTCTTCCAGATTTTTTTCTTTATCGGATTCTTTCGACGACTGCTCCCCGTATTTTCTGGCAATCACTCTGGCCAGTTCCCCGATTTCTTCGGTTAATAAAGCCATATTGGTTAATTCGTTAAAGTAACGAACCCCGTAAGTTTTTATCCACTGATCTATTTTTTCTTGTGCTTCCTGAATGGTCATAACCGATTAATTTTTATAATATATTTTACTTTGATAATTTTTAAAATTTTTAAACTCATCTAATTTAAGAATACCCGCTTCTTCAAATCCGAGTTTCTCATGAAAATTCATTGATATTTCGTTGGTATAGGGTTTGTCCATGATAAAAGCATAAAATGAACAGTTGCTGTATTTTGCAAACAGGTTTTTGTACAGGGCTTCTCCAACGCCTTGTTTTTTATACGACTTATCTACGGCAATTTTTTCAATGTACAGCAGGCTGTCATTATTATTCAGAATTTGCTTTTTAAATTTTTCATTTTTCCAGTTCACCTGATTTAATATATCTTCACCCACGGTATTTGATAGTTCAACAAAACCAAGAATTTCTTCATTTCCAAATTTTCTCAGTACATAATATCTGTAATTTTTATGAATGCGTTCAAGAATAATATCTTCATTCATTTCTGTAATCATAAAGGCTTTATTCTTTTCCGGATTAAAATAGCTGTTGTTTATTTCGGCAATAATTTCATAATCTTCTGGTTTTGCGATTTCCAGACTATATCGGGGGGCATTTTTTAGCTGCTTAAAGCTTATTTTTCGCACAAGGATAAAGGTAAGGATTGTGGCTAATCCTTTATATATCAGCTTGATATCTGAAAAGGTGTGTTTTAACAGGATGTAAAGCGTAGTAAACAAAACAAGGGCAACAATTTTTTCTGAAATCCAGGTTTTGTTTTTCGCAATATAGTTTCCTTTATTTTGGATAATATAATTAATAACCCAGGCAAAATCAAGGAGTGCTAAAATAATAAAGATCAAGGCGATATTTTCAGGTTTATTATAGAAAAGAAAGAGAACTTCTAAGTTAATCAGGATGAGAAAGTCAATGATAAACTCTGCTTTGGACGAAACCACGTTGTCGCCTAAGAATTCGGTCCAGTCCCACCAGTATAATAAAATAATTCCGGTAACAAATAGACCCATTAATAATTCAAATTGGTTGTTTAAATCTATTTGCTCAACAAATAAGACATTCCCTAATCCAATACCCAGTAATATGGCATACATTTCATTGACAAATGCCCCAATAAACTTGTTATTTTTAACTTTCTTTGACATTTTTATATACGTGTATTTTGTTAATAAATTAAATTGAATGAATATTTATTTTGATTTTCCCCGCGCCAGGGAAAAGAATATCCCTATAAAGCAAAGTACACCAAACACCCCAAAGGCTATTCGGATAGAGGTAATAAACGCGTCATGGTTTGATGGATTAATTTCTACCTTTCCAATAAAAATGGAAAAAATCATCATGGCAATTCCCATGCTGGACATTTGTCCTACCAGTCGCATTGTTCCTAAGGTACCTGAAGCAATTCCGTAATATTTTTTTTCCACCGAGCCCATGATGGCATTGGTATTGGGAGAGGAAAAGAGGGCGTATCCTATTCCAAACAGAACCAATATGGCACTGATGAAGAAAATGCTTGTGTTAACACCAATAAAGGCGATAATAAATAATCCAGCCGAAATTAAAGCCATGCCAGCAGAGGCTATCTTCCCGGGGTCAAGCTTATCGGATAATTTTCCGGTAAAAGGCGAAAAAACAGCCATCAACAAAGGCTGAATAACGAGAATCTAACCCGCTTGCTGAGGATTTAACCCTTTGATATATTGTAAGTACAAGCTAAGTAAGAAGCCAATAGCAAAAGTGGCGCTATAATTTATTAAAGCTGCATAATTTGAAAAAGCAAAGATTTTATTTTTTATGAATAAATGGATGTTAAGAACCGGAAACTTTTGTTTTTTCTCATAAATAATAAACAAAGTGATACCGACAAAGCCGGTAACGGTAAAGATAATTCCATATAATCCGGGGAGTTCTCCAAAGCCATACATCAGCGAAATGATGGCAAAACCATAAATGACTGACCCTTTCCAGTCGAATTGCTCCCCTTTGGCATCAGCCCATTCTTGTTTCAGGTAGATGAAACTCAGGGTAACAGCAATAATTCCCAGTGGAACGGTAAATAAAAAGATACCCTGCCAGCCCCATAATTTGGTTAAATACCCCCCGATGAAAGGACCCAGCGTTAATCCGGTATATACCGAAGCGACCGCTACTCCAAGAGCTTTTCCTCGTTTTTCTTTGGGAAAAACAGAGGTGATGATCGCCATGGCGGTACCAAAAATCATTGCTCCTCCCAATCCCTGAATAACTCTCCAGAAAATTAATCCGTTAATTCCGGGAGCAAAAGCACAAAAAAAGGAAGCAATGGTAAAAATGATTAATCCGTAGTTAAGTATTTTTTTCCGCCCGTAAATATCGGCTAACCGCCCAAAGGGAGTTAAAAAAACAGCGGCTGACAATAAGAACGAAGTGGCTACCCAGCTTAAGGTAACAGCATCAGCCGAAAATTCTTTTCCGATGGAGGGCAGTGCAATATTGGTTGCTGATCCGATAAAAGGAGTTGCAAAAGAAGCAAATGAGGCAACCAGTAATGTTGCCCGTTCAAGAAGTGCCTGGTTGGATGATGCCATTGATTTATGCTTTATTTTTGGTGTCGATAATGATGGTTACCGGACCGTCGTTTGTAAAGCTTATTTGCATATATGCCCCAAACTCGCCGGTTTTAATTTCTTTTCCCAAATCGGCTCCCAGCTGATCAATAAATTTATGATATACGGGAATGGCAACCTCCGGCTTTGCTGCATGCTGATAAGAAGGTCGGTTTCCTTTTTTGGTTTTAGCATGCAGAGTAAACTGACTGATAGCAAGTATCTCTCCATCAATATCTTTGACCGATAAATTCATCACCCCATCCTTATCGTCAAATATTCGTAATTGGGTAATTTTATGGCTTAGCCATTGTATATCTTCATCGGTGTCAGCCTCTTCTATCCCAATCAAAACGAACAACCCCCTTTTTATCGATGACTTTATTTTCTTTTCAATGGATACAGAGGCTTCGGTAACACGTTGGATAACTGCTCTCATAAAATGTTCTATGATTTGATTTGCGAATATTTGACGAAAGTAAAAAAATAGAACGAAAATTAAAGGTCAAATTGTGGAATTTTTTGTAACATTGACCCCTTTTTTCCTAAAAGTTCAGGAATCCTAAAAATTTTTAAAGTTATGTTACTCAGGAAACTTTTTTTTACTTCGCTTTTTTTTATCTTTTCTCAAGCCCTTTTTGCCCAAATTCCTAACGGGTATTATAATAGTGCTACCGGAACCGGATATGTTTTAAAAACACAGCTATACAATATTATTAATGATCATACTTCTGTTTCGTATACTCCCGGAGTTTGGGATGCTATTTATACTACTGACGTTCGTACGGATGGCTATGTGTGGGATATGTATTCCGATGTCCCCGGAGGAGTCGCAGATTATTATTATACCCTCGGTTCAGACCAGTGTGGAAATTACTCAGGCGAAGGCAGCTGTTATAACCGTGAACATTCATTTCCTAAAAGTTGGTTTAATGATGGGTCTCCCATGTATACCGATTTATTTCATCTTTACCCAACCGATGGTTATGTAAATGGTAAAAGAGGAAACTATCCTTTTGGCGAAGCAGGAACCGTTTCCTGGGAGTCAACCAACGGAAGTAAGCTGGGAACTTGTAACTACCCCGGATATTCGGGAACTGTTTTTGAACCTATTGATGAATATAAGGGAGACTTTGCCCGAACCTATTTTTATATGGCTACCCGGTATGAAAATATAATTTCCGGTTGGGAGATGAATGAATCTAATGCTGATGCTGTTTTAAACGGAACTTCAAATCAGGTTTATGAAGAATGGTATTTAGATATGATTATCGAATGGCATATTAATGATCCTGTAAGTCAGAAGGAGATAGACAGGAATGATGCCGTTTATGCCATACAAAATAACCGGAACCCCTTCATTGATCATCCTGAATTTGTTGCCCAAATCTGGGGCGGAGATGCCAATATTCTACCATCCATAACCAATATTGAAATCTCTCCGCAATCTCCAACCTCCTCTGATGCAGTTATTGTTTTTGCCACCATAACGGATGCTGACGGAGCCATAACCCAAGCAACCCTTCAATGGGGACTTAGTTCCGGCAACCTGTCCGGTACCATCAATATGTCGAACTCCACCGGAGATCTATATCTCTCGGATACTGAAATTCCTGCTCAGGCAGACGGCACATCCGTTTATTTTACCATTGAAGCGGAAGATGATTCTGCAGCAATCAATACGTCCTCTATACTAAGTTATACGATAAATGACGAAGGTTCAACCGGCCTTCCGTTC
>Ga0102926_1000004_pt1 | contig 113380 bp, 153 predicted proteins | sample SalPonR1_A_D2_MG_FD_78173 | JGI IMG/M metagenome (GOLD analysis project Ga0102926, IMG submission 78173) | Salt pond soil microbial communities from South San Francisco under conditions of wetland restoration - Salt Pond MetaG R1_A_D2_MG | ecosystem: Environmental > Aquatic > Marine >...
CGATATTCCGGATTGATTTGATCATAGTTGAGATAAATTGCATTGCTCAAATCCCACCAAACTGTTCCTATTTGACGCTGTCCCCAGACATTGTCAGTTCTAACTTCAACATTTGGATCAGTGCTGTTATTGTAATATGCAAAATCAACATCGCTACGCAAATCAATTTCAGCTTCAGCAATACCAGGAATGATTCCTTTTAGAGGATCGAATACTTCATAACGAATCACAGTTTCGCCAGTTGTATTACTATACAAGATTCCGTTTTTGATTTCACTGTTATTGGTTTTTCCTACTTCTCTACGAACAAAACGCAACCCTGCGCCCTCAGTAGTTCTTTTTACATCATATACAGCGCCATAACCTAAGCTATTGCTATTAATATCCAAACGAGTATCAGCATAAATGTAATCACCAACACGTAGTCCTAGGCTACCCTGGACATAATTTTCATCAGTCATTGCCGCGGCGGCAACAAAAGAGTCTGGGAACCGAACTGAGCGTATTGGGAATACTTTTCCTGTAAATCCTTTTTGTTCGATATAACGGTCGATGTAGAAGCCTTGATCGTCTTGAATACCCGTAACAACATGAATACCATCAACACTTGGCACAGTGGTTGAGTTGACAATCATCACAAACTCACCAGCTGACAATGTATGTGGTGTATCACACTTGATGTAAGCATCGTCGCCATTTTCTTCGCCGGCACAAATCTCTAGAACTCCAATTTGGAAGTCTAGTGTTTGGTAAACATCATAACGATTTGTTCCGCTTGGTCCAAGAGGATCACTGCCAATATTATCAATTGTCCAGATATTAAAGTGTGCTGGGTCAGCTATGACTGCCCAATCTGCCGGATCAAAAATGTTTTGAACTGCGTCTGACAATGATTCATATGTTTGCGCTGCAAGGCCTAGTTCATCGTTGGCTGTTCCATCGCCAATTATCAATGTTTCACCTGTATAACGTAGAACCAGCGCACCTTCGACCTGGCTGGCAGTTAAATCATCAATTTCTGCTTGATTGATTTGACTTACAACATCGCCAATGGATAGATCCACTGGAACATTGGTTGTATTTGATGTAGCAGGCGTTGATCCTGGTGTAAATCCTAGGACACCGTTTGCTGTTCCTGATCCAATCGTTAATTCTTCGTTTGTGCTTAATAGGCGCATACGGTCACTGACATTTTGCGCTGTGACTCCGGTAATACTGAACTGGTTAACTGTCTGGACGGCTTCATTTAATGTTAGAGGAACAGGACCACTGGTGGTTGTTCCTGAAGTCTGAACGTCATTATCAGCATCAGTAAATCCAAGAGCTACATCTGTAGTAACTCCAAACCGATAACCAGCTTGGTTTCCAGTTCGGCTTAGTGTAATACGGTTACCTGCTGTTGACACATTAATACCACTTGGCGCGGCTGTAAGTGCTGTTGAAATCTTATTTGCAATTGCCACAAGGTTATCTTCAACATAGTTCTTGGGGTTGGTAACAGTGATTTCCTGACCTGTAGCAATTGTTACACCTCCGTTATTTTCCAAGTAGAGTGTGAAATCTGCTAGGTTTTCGTTTTCATCATTTGGGGTAACACCAAAATCAAGAAGGTTGTTTGCTGCATCACGCTCAGTATCAATCACCGCAGTGCCATCAACAATTGTTGCCACAGTTGCCGCAGTGCTGCCGCCCAACTCATCAATTAGATCAAGGTCGACTTGAATCATATCACGTGCCTCTGTTTCCCAACTTGCCCCAGTAAATCCTAGCACTGTTGGCCAGTATTCAGGGTTCAAGAAACGATCAGGTGTTCCTGTAGCATCATAAAAGTTATCAATGATGGTTTCCCATGACGCAACGCTTTCTGCGGCAACATACGCACTACGCAGAGCCTCGAGAGTGGTTAGGTAGGTTACACTTGCACCAATAGGATCAGCAAGTCCGGCTTCTGTAAATGCATCAATGAGAATGGTTTGCATGGTAAGCGTGTCTTCAAGCTCGTCGAAGGCTACTGTGATGTATGTTAGAGGTGCCGTCGCACTGTTGGCGTAACCAATTCTCAACTCACGTGATGCGCTGTTCTGTATTGTTGGAGACGTTACATTTCCTTCCAAAACAATATCACTATAGGTTGTTGTGGTAGCGTTTTTAACAAAGTCAACATTGATACCATCAATAACAAGAGTTGTTCCTGACGGAATGCTTGGATTGGTTTGTGTGCCATCAACTGTGATTGTATCAAATGATACACTTTCGTCTGCCTTGTTGAATGTGACAGTTTCTCCGTTCGCAATAAATGTTGATCCATTTGGCACAAGCGGGAATACTTGGTTACCACGAACAATGATGTCATCATTGAGTGTTGTTAAACCTGTTGATTCAACAAGCAAGCTGTATACTTTACCGAAGCGGCGGACCAAATCACCTTCAACATATGATGATGTCTCACTCCAATTTGGAATCAACGCATATGGTTGTGTTGGGTCATAGATATCTCCAATATTGTCAATAGAGTCTAGGAAATAATCTATTTCTTGAACAACAGGCAATCCAGCATCACGCAGAAATGTCTGGTAATCTTTAAGATTTTCAATGCTGCTATTATCTAGTGGCAATACATCATAAACTCCAAATGGTGATGAATAATCACCATTTATTGCATCAGTTGATCCTTTGCTGATATCAATTATCAAGTCACTGGACTTATCACTAACAAAACTCTCTGAAAAACGGAAATGCTGTGGGTCATCTTTGATTTTGTTTTGATCAACTTGGAATTCAATCGGGTTGCGTTCACTAACGTCACCAAAATCTCCCAGTCTTACCATCCAGTTTTCATATAGTTCATGCTCAAATTCTTGACCAAAAATGTTCTTGTTCCTGGTCATGGCTTCGATTGCGCTAGCAGTGCCGCGGTATTTTCTCAAACCCTTTTCAAACGCATAACCTGAACGGTCGCTAACAAAAGTATTGGTCATGTATGTTGGTTTTGAATATCCAACATTGTATCCACGAGTTTGACGTGTCAAACGCTCAAGTGCTTTACTGTCAGATGTCATCCAGTCCTGTTCAAGCTCACGAACGCTGCTTTCTATATTGAGAACAAGTCCTGTATCTTGCACAAGGTATCCAACCGCCTCAACACGACCGTTCCAATTTCTTGTTCTTTCGCCTACTAGGCGGACACGGTTTTGACCAACACCCAACTCAGGAATATAAAATTCGTCATTGAATGATGTAACATTATCAATGGTAATGATGTGTTCAAATTCAATAACACGAACACCTAGACCATAAATTCTATCTTCGCCGTTCTTGATTGAGATTTCAGTTTTATCATTATCTCTCAAAACAAGTGTTTCATTGCGTCGAATATTCTTAAAATTTTGATCAAGCAAGTTGGGCACACCATCGTAATTGACGTCGATTGTTTGCACAACGCCACGTGTTCCTTGATGATAACTGATTGTATCATTAATACCATTCACATAGAAAGGATCAGTGTCGGTTCCCAATGCCCATTCAATCGCTGCTCTGGCTTCCACTTCCCATTGTGTATATGCATCAAAACCAATGCTTTCATAGTATTTGCCAAGTCCCAGCAAGAACTGATACAGTTCTTGGCGCTTGAGGAGCACTGTATTGTAAGGAATTCGTGCTACCTCGTTTCTCCAGTTGAGATGTTTCACAACCTCAGTATTTCCAATATCAACACTTATCTGTTTGCCTGCTGTTGATGGCAGAAGATAATTGAAGAATTCACTATCAAGATCGTAACCACTCACGCGGTAACCAACGTCCTCTTTATCGATTCGAACACCTGAATAAAATGCTGTTTTGATTGGAGCATTGCGATCAATTAGAATGTCGTAGCTTGTTTCTGGAATACGAACAACACCACTATCATAATCACCATCCAACTCAATAGCAAGTATGCGCTTGTCAGTAAATCCTCCAACATGTAGCATGTAATTGATATCAAGGCCATCAAGTCGTTCAGCTAGGTCTGTTGAGTCTGGATTTACCACTACATATTCTTCTGCTGGAAGAGTGTTGAATCCTAGGTGTGTGAAGTATAGATCAGAAATAATAACATACTCTAACTCAACACCGGAACCGCTTGGAGGACCATTCAAATTGACCACTGGATCACTAGCAAAGCCTCGTCCTGGATCTGTAACTGCTACAGCCACCACACGTCCTGCAGATGTATAGGCTTGTGCTTCAGCAATACGATAACAAATGGGTCCTTGTTCAAATTCAAGATCAAGGAATGTATATCCTGTTCCGCCATTAACGACACGTATACTAGCGATAACACCGTCTTTGACTTTTTGGTTGTGCAATTCTTGATTATATGCACGAATACAATAATCAATATTGACCCACTGTTCTTGTGTTACGTTGCGATTAATATTGTAACGATGTAGGAACCAAAATAGCTCGTGTGTCCTGTATGGCTTGAGTTGCAAATAGACTTCAGCAAGCGCAAAAAGATATTCACTACTCTTACGCCATCTATCCTCTGTTTCACTCCAATCACCAAAAACAAAATCACGTGCAGCATCAATACTCGCTGGTGTGCTAACAACGCCTGCGGTGTCAGGACCATTTAAGGTTGCTGAACCATCATCACTGACCAGGGTTTCATCGTCCCAATCATAGCTGCTACGAGCATAACGCAAATCAATCTTATCAGGACCGCTTGTGTCTCCTGTTTTGCCGAACTTCAAGGCTGAAATCAATGCATCACGCAAAGGTCCCGCCGTCCAACTATAAGTTGCATCCCACCATGTAGGCTTGATGCGGTGTCCGAGCATCTCCCAAGGATGTGTGTGTGGGCGATCTGTTCCAAAGTAATAAGTGTATATGCTGCGCCAGCTACCCAGTTCAGGACCAACCGTGCTGTAATTCCAAGTAAATTCATCACCAGCATCATAAGCAACCGTGTCAATTTCAGTTACGCTGTTGCGGATAGCCCAACGGTTATACCAGTCATCGAGTCGATCATTGATATCTGATACATCATAAGCAAACTCGCCATCAGGGTTTGGATAAAATTCCCCCATTTCATAATTGTATTGTGTATCGCTTAGGAAGTGTCCATCAACCAAGTTATTGAATACTCGCAACTCATAATCGTATAGTGCAGCCGCGACAACATCAAAGTCAACACTTTTTGTGTTGGTGATATCTGTGTTTGTTGCAGTATAACGACTTCCGTCATGTCCAATCAATACACCATCTGTAAATTCAATTTGTGTTGGACGGAAGAATCCTAGTTTGACTGCACTTGGCGGAATATGACTCAGTTGATTTACACTATACCAACGTATGGTAAGAGTTGCTGGTCCACCGGTTGGTTCACCAACAATGACATTGTCTGAACTGTTTACAACATTATCTGAACTGTTTACAACATTACCACTAAATTCAGCCGGGCTGGTCAAAACAATATTTGGACCGTTAATTGTATAATCAATATCCTTGACCAACGGACGTTCAATGAACTGGCTTGTCACTGAATCATATTCCTTTAGCCAGACTTGTATATGGTTTTGTCGATCATTATAAACGTTAACCACACTGGGCATAGCATATTCAGTATCGCTATTTGTTATTGTGTGTTCAATGCTTCTGAATTGTTTAGCATATGCCATGTCACTATGTGCATATTTGAATTCGTCGCTTTTTCCAATATTGATGTCAGAAATTGCTCGGTCAACCAATTCTCTAACAGTTGACCATTCATTTGTATTCCACAATTGTCGAACTTTATTAATAAAGTATTTCTTGAAATCAGCATAATCACGTGAAATATTTTTGAGTGCACGAACTGGATTAATAGACTCTTGATCTATTAGATATTGCACACGCTTGCTTGAGAAGATTTGCTGTCTAATCAAGCCGTCATATGAATGCTGTCGCACCGTGTTATGGTAGTTGTTAATGCCAAATACATCACCATCAAATCCTGGCATTGCAGACATTTGTCGTGCAAAGTGATTTGTTAGATCGTCATAACCCACAAACGTGAATGGTTTGTTATCGTTATTGTAGAAGTGAATAGGAGCCACATCATAAACAACATTTTCTAGATCTGCATCAGCAATATAAATTAGTTCAAGAACATCGTCCTCACTGCATTCCGCAGTCACGGTAATTGTTGTGCCACTAAATGCGTAATCAACATCTTCTACGAGATAACGACCATTGCGAATTACAGAGTATCTATTTTGATTTTCATCAGAAAGGAAAATCTCTCCCTGAATGGTTGAATCATTAGTATTGCGATACAATATCTTTCCATATACATAGCTGCTGGATACATTTACAGTTGTGTTTAGATCATCTGTTACAGTAACAGTGATATCTCCATCACCATATGTAATGTCGCCATCACTTACATAAGCACTGAAATCATCACCATCTGTTCCATCTAGTGTAAATGTAGTTGAGTTAACAACTGTGATTTCATAAGTATTCCCATTGAGTTCGGTTGTTCCTGTTACATTTGTAAATGTGGCACGGTCACCAGTCTTTAGCTGTGATGTATCTGCAACTGTGATCTCAACCGGTGTTGCACTAGCTAAAGTAATACTGGAAACAGTATCTGAAGCATAAGAAATTGCTCGCACAAACTCCAAGGAATCGCTAGAGTTTTCAATCAACGTATTGATATTGTAATCAGTATCATAGCGCCAAACCATTGTTGGATTTGGTTCACCGATAGGATGACGATCAATATAACTGTGTTCGTGCCAACGATATTCATCGTCCTGGAAAACCACAGTGTATTCAGTGGGATGACTGACTGCTGTTGTTCCTAGTTCAAATGTAGGCTGGTTTGTTCCGTCGGCGACTTGTGTTTGGATAATAGGAACACGCTGTCCACCACGGACTTGTGTCCATCCATTATAATATTTGTTTTCAACTCGATCTCGCCAGAAATAGTATCCACGAATTTCAGTTGAATTGTCCACTGTTACATCACGACTATAACGGTTTGTGCTAAGTGTCCATTCAAATTCATAATCGTTAAATGATCCTTGCTGCGTAAATGATGGACTAAATCCTAGTTCACGATCAAATCCGCCTGTTGGATTTTCTCGATATCCAAAGATCTTTTCACCAACAAAGTCTGTATTTTCGTAACTTTCAAGATCAATTAGTTCGTCATCATATAGCTTGAATAGCGGGAAATCACCTCGTGATTCTTTATTTTGTGCGACTTGCCAACCATCAGCCTCTGTAAAGCAATAGACAAATCCTTTTTGTTCTCCCTTAGTGACAATCACATAATCGCCGTCATTATATGGTGAAAGTGGCGTCAATGTAATTGTATTACTAACAATACTGACTTGGTATGCGTTTTGATTCAATGTAATTGCCACACCAACGTCAAATGCGCTGCTATATGGAGGACCAAACGCGCCGCTCAGTGCTGGGCCGCTGTCGAAGTCACTGTTGAAGTCTTGATTAAATTCAACAAGCTGGATACCATTTGTTTCTGGTTTACCAACAAAAATAACATCGCCATCTTCCAATGAGTTTTCACTATCGACTTGGAAAGATCCGCCTGAGTCTCCAATTTGGCTTGCTTGGTCGATGCTTACTGCGTAATCAACTGTGCCAGCAAAATTACCACAAAAGTTTGTGAGCTCCATGTTTGCACGGAATTCAATAATTGGTCTATTGGCGCGGGTAAAGGCGTTTTTATATGCCTCAACATTAACGCCATTATACTCTGCCATGATGTCAATTGCATGTAGGCTATACCACTTGTTTGTTCTGGCCCAAGGATTTTTATCGGCTGCCCAACGTTCCATTACAATATATGTAGTGTTAAGATTTAGATCTTCACGATCACGATTAGTTGTGACGTCGTATGGATCGAATGGCGCGATGCCATCGAATGGTGTTGTATCATAATCAAATATATCCCAGCCTTCGCGGATTTCTATCTCATAAGGAGTGGTGCTCGGGAATAGATTGTCACCAGTATCATCAATAACTGGCACAAGTTTAATTCCTCCTTCACCGCCCACATTTTCAACTGAATATGTATAATCAGCAAAATAATCTCCGCTCGTACTTGAAACATAATCGCCTGTGAATTTAACACGCAAACCAGTCACAAACTCAACAGTCTTGTAGTTTGACAATTCTGGAGTTGTATAGAATGAAAACTTAACGATATCATCAATGACAATTGGATCGTCAACTGTGGGTTCAATTACAATTGTTGGTATTTGTCCTTCTAACCAATAATAATTGCGATAATTCATCAACATATCTGCATTAATTGGCAAGTCTAGCACATATCCCAGCTCACTGAAAAGTCGATCATGGTTATTAATATCAGCACCAAGACTTTCGAGACGCTTGAGCCAATTGATGTAACTAACAGTTTGTTCAGTTTGGCCTTCAACACGGCTCACTGTGCCAGGCTGGAATTGATAGTTAAGACGTGTGGCATCAGGCTCAAACTGAAAGAGTTCGTTATTTGGGTTATAGTTTCTTCCTGCAAGCCGACCCCAGTATGCGTCAATACTCTGAGTTGATCCAGAACTTAGAAGTTGATTGACAGTGCTGCCAAAGAAACGCTCAAGTGATTCTGTTCTATTGATAAAGGGCAGAAACTCACTATAGTCCTGAAAGCTTTGATCCAGTCCAACTTCAGCCCCTTGTGTGAAGTTTTTTACGTCTTTTGGGTTGGCGCTATAATCTTTTGCCATCAATTTACCTTATATTGAATTCAATGAATCGACAATTTCGATATCAGTTAGTGTTACGTCTGGAATAAACAATTCATTGCTGTCTGGTCCGATCTGGAATAAGTCACCAAATTGACTGTTGGTTGCCAATGGAACCAAAACCACACTGCTAATGACACCAGGAAGTTGTTGGTGAATATAGGCGCTCAACTCTGTAAAGTAGAACGTCTCACCAAAATCCCAATTATTGATATCAAAGAAATTTTGAATTGCAGTTAATACTCTTGACTTGATTTCATTGTCTGTCAATGTTGTTCCAGAAACTTTCACGATCTTAAACTTACCTTGCAATTCCAAATCAGCCAATTCACCGAACAACACCTTGTATTCTGCTGCTCGATAAACAATTGAATCACTAATTGCTTTCTTGGAATCTAGTGCCGCAAATTGTTTTTCCAATTCCACTTCGGTTGGGGTTTCTGGGCGTTCTGATTCTTTTCTGCTATCTGCAATCCACTCTCGATATTTAGTGTCATAATTCTGGTTAAGAACGAACACATCAATAATATTTGAAAGACTTGGATCAATGCGATAACGACTAGTGCTAATGCGGCGCCACGTCGCAGTCAAATTGCTGCGTCCTGGCACTTCTGTTCCAGTTTCTGTTCTCACAGTGTATTCATTTCCGTCTTCCGTCACGGTTCCCAGTGCAATATTGTTATTGCCAGATAGTGTTTTAAATGCAAGAGGATTATCTGGATAATTGTCATTGTCAACATCAGCCAGTGTAACGATTACTTTTCGATTGTCTGTGTATCCGTCTGGTTCTGTGAAATAACGGTAAGCAAAGAAAGTCAAATCTTCTTCTAGAGGAAATAGGCTACCGTTTGGCTTTGTGTTAATTCGTGACACAACAATTGCATCGCGTTCTGGTTTGTTTGTTTCTACATTGAATCGTCTCTTGCCGTTTTGATTAAAGAAGCGAATTTTTTCGTCGGATCCATAAACAAATCGCTGTCGCCGTGAAATAAATTCCCAACGACTTGCACTATAATTAACTCGCATGATCCAACTATGGTCATTGTTTGAATTACTCAAATCACCAGCATTTTCAAAGCTGAAATTATCTGGATTGTTTTCATCAGTTGTCGGAAGATCACCTGAGCGTATGATTTTCCATTCGCTAGCAGTTTCATCATAACGCAAACCAAATGAGTTTAGGTTTGCTAGCTCATCAAGAATATTGTTTCTTTCTTCGTCACTAAATTGTGTTTTGTATGCTGGAAACACACGACTTACACGAGCAGTGTTGGGAATGACCTTATTGAGAACCACTGCCCCCTGTCCACGTGATGTGAGGCCAGTAGGATTGCCATTACTGTCATTGATACCCTGTCCATCTGATACGACATCAACTACACGAGCCCATGTCTTAGCCGCTGACTGGGCACGAGCTACGGCCGCCGCGCCGCTACCACCCCCGCCGGTGATTTCAACGACAACAGGGTTTTGATATCCTGCTCCGCCTGCCGTTAACGTCACGCCAGAAATCTGACCGCCATTTATCGTGGCTGTGGCTTCAGCGCCTGTTCCTGTTCCGCGAATGGTAACAGTAGGTGCACTCGTATATCCTGAACCAGCATTTATAATTGTGAGAGAATCACCTGGCTCGCCCAGCGTGCCGCTATTGTATGGTGATTCCACAAATTCTACAATGCTTCCTGGGCGAGCATCGTTTAGATCGTTTGTAGCATTTGACCCAATCTTTTGAATAACACTTCCCCGTGTTAAATAACCAGTTGAGCCTCTATAACCACTTGTAATTTGTTGCCACTCATAGCTTGTGCTCACGTTGTTGAAATCTACACTGACATCTTCATATTTGCTGTAGAACAAATTGATCACTTCAGGATTTGAGATAGCTTCATCAATAAAGCGATAATAAATTTGATCAACACTGAGGTTACTAGGCAACGCTAGATTTGTTCGATATGTCAAGCCTTCACTATAGATATATCCATCATCAAACACGAGATCCACGCTTTGGTAGGTTGCAGTGGGATCTTGTGCGCGAATAAATCTGCTATGTCCGGTATATGTTCTATTAATTGCTTTGATTTTGCGAATATTCTCGCTAACAGTAAGTGGATAAACGCTGTAATCACTGGCAGTGATCATTCTATCTTGTGCAGCAAAAACACGTCCGGCATTGTTTTTAATGCTGGTAATGGTTTCTGCTGAAGATGCGTTTGTTACTGGATCTTGCAATTCACATGTAAATGTTACCTTATACGTGTTATTGTCTGGTGAATCATAGTTGAAACCAAAAGTCACTGTTCCAATATCATCTGGATCTAGTGTGTATGTCTGATTGATACCAGTGCGATACCAAATTCGAATAATACCACGAGGTATTTCGCTAAAGACACCATCACCAAATATAATGTTGACGTTGTCTTCATCTACTGTTTTTACTGAGTAGAGTTTTCGGTTATCTTGTCGTATGTTGTTAAAAACAGTGTTAGCACCAAATCCGCTATCCACCTTAGTCCAACTGTTTACTATTTCACCTGAATCATTAATACTTTGAACCCAAATATCACTGTTATTAACATTGGTTGCTCCAAGATCAATCAAGAGATTACTAACAGCTTCGTCTGCTGTGATATCATTAAATTGCAATGTGCCTTGCTTGAAGCCCACAAAAAATCCAGTATCATTACTACCGAGTCCCTGGCCGTCATTTTTGTAAACGATGTTAAAGCTGCCAGTCGGATCAGGTTCTGATTCAACCAATGTATTGGTAGAACGATTGATATTGGTGCCGTGCACTTCAAACCCACGACGCACCCCATTTACCTCACCTTGAATATCAAATACAATATTACGGTTGTTTGAAATATTGGTGGTGTAAATGTCGTTCTTGACGTTGCCAATTCTTATACTATTGTTTGGTCTACCAAACTTATTTGTAGCACTCAATACTTCATTCATCACCAATAAAAAGTTTTGATATGAGTCTTCAAAATCAATTGTCTGGTTCTTAAGGCTATCACCATTGATATCAAAAACGTCCTGTGTAGTGCGGATGCCTGTAACTTTGAGATGACCACGAGCTGGTTGATGACGTGTTGGTGTGTATCCTAGAAAATCAGCAATACGCAAAACGCTGGCACGACGTTCCGCAGTGCTAAGGAAGTTTTCACGTCCTGCTTGGTCAATACGAAAGGCTAGACTGTGCGCAAGGAACGCAAGTGTTTCAATCAGCGCAACAAATTCACTGGATTGAATCCAGTCATTGAAATTTTCTGGATATTGCTGTTGAATATAATCAACTAGTGCGCCACGTATTGTGTCGTAGTCGTATGCTTGAAAGTTTGCTTGTTTGAAACTGTCGTATACAAGACGATAGTCTTCTGCTGCAAACAAATTTCTCTGTCGGATACTCTGTGCCATATGTTAAATCTCTTCTTCACTAGTGTATTTCAACACCAAACGATCTTCGCTGAGATCAGGGACGTAACGCAATTGTATTTCAATTGTCAACGTTTTGTCGCCCTCATTGATACGATAGTCTATCAATTCCCAACGCGGGTCTAAACCAATAATTGCTTTGACGTCTTCATCAGCGGCTTGAACAACCAATTGGTCAAATTGCTCAAAAATCAATTCTGGCAAGATGCTTCCGAACTCAGGTTCACCAAGTCGCTCACCTCTTCGTGTGTAAAAATGATTAAGCAAGTCACGCTTGGCCAACTCTTTATCCTCAAGGACTCGAGTGCCTGTTCGTTTACCAACTGTTGAAAATCCTACGAAAGTTGCCATATCAGTATTTATGGTATGAAAAACTGCGTATTTTATGTGAGTGCTTGAGCAACAATTCGGCGTTGCCTTAGCTGGCTCATACCAGGCAAGAATGATCCAAATTGACGATAGAATACAAATTCAGCCTGTTTTCTTTCAAATTCAGGAAGACCACTCACATAGGCGTTTCTTAATTTTTGGATACCTGTGGTTCGCTGTTGCTGTCTTGTTTTGATTGTGTTATAGTCACCAAGCTGCACTACCGCTGCTTCTTTTTTGCGAAGCTCAGGATTGACATTTCCACGAGAAATAATATCTGCCACTAACAACTAATTAGAGTTTTTAACAGCGTCAGCTAGATCATATAATCCTTCATTTGATTGAACCGTTCTCCAAGTGCCTGTATCAACATAGAGACTTAGCAAAGCATCAAATGCGGCTTGTGTTATGCCTACAATTGGAATTTGTGTTCTAAGGTTCTTTTGACGATTACGTATGTATCCAACCCAGTCAGCATATGCTTGCGGCTCAGTATATCCTTGTTCATCATCAGGATCACCAATACCATATCCTATTTCATAATCACCAGTGGCCTGATTGATGTAACGTATACCACTCCATTCACGATAGCCCAACATCAAGCTCAGCATTTCCTCGCTTACGACTGCAACGCCAACGTTGATTACAAACTTGACAGCAAATTCATCCTGTATTGTAAATGTTTCCCAGGGAATACGTCTATTAGATTCAACCAGTCTAAGCATTATCCAAATCCTCCACTACGGTGACGATTAGCCGCTGCTACCGCATAACTTGGGACACTTGCACGAGTATAGTCACTGCCCCATGCAGCCCTTGCTCCGCTGCGGTTGTCAAAGTGAAGACTTCCTCCGCTATAGACACCAATACCTCTAATACCCACAGCACTGGCGATTGCGATCAAATCTAGACGATCTTGATTAGTCAAACCATTACCTGAAACATCGATAGCCTTACCTTGTTGGTGTTGACTTTTCTTGGCGCCACCCACTTTCGCATTGTAACTGGGAGAACGGAAACCACTTGTGACTGTTAGTGGTCGACCAAAACGTCGTGCTACCTCTTCCACCATGGAAATCAATTCAGGATCAATACGCCTATCAACGTTGCTTGAATAGCTAAGGAATTCTCCTCCTTGACTAGGCGGGAAATTATTGATGTCAAATTCACCAGTCTGATCATTATAGCTTGATAGGTCTGTTGGACTACCATAATAATAACTGTTACTTTCTCCTTGTGCCACAGCGCCACTCGCTGAGCCAGTGTCAAGCACACTAACATCAAGGTGTCCAGCCCAAGGTTCTGCTTCTGGAACACGTCGGGCCACGCTTTCAGTAACCACATTGTTACCAGCCAGCTGATTTGTGGGGGGTGGCGCAGCCACTTCTGCTGCTGGACCGTTCATGTCGATTCGAGCCGCTGTTTCACGATAGTTACCAGCAACGCTCATATTACCATTTCCATCCGCTGTGAGATTTAAATTTGATCCTGATGTAATGTCAAAAGGGCCACCAACAGCCTGTTGTTTTACGCTTCCCATGGCTCTCATGTTGATATCAGATCCGGCTTGCAAATTAAAACTGCCACCACAATGCATATTGAAATCACCCAAAGTATGCATATTGATTGTGCTAGCTGCATAGATGTCAATATCGCCGTTACGGTTCATTTCGATCCATACATTACCTTCACGATTGTTAATATAGGTTAGACCATTTGTGTCGTCCATGAGGATCTGTGCGCCGCCGGCGGTTCGTATCCTCATTCCCAGGTTGTCGCCATCTTCAAGATTGCCATCATCCATTACAATGGCATGACCAGTTGGAGAACTCATGCCAACGACGCGCGAACTGGGGTCTCTAGTGGGGCTTGAGAAGTTCTGTCCGCGTATACGGTCTCTGTCAAGACCCTGATTGCGCAGCACTTCTGCTTGGGGGTGTTCGTCTGGCAAGTCATCAATCGAGCCAGCCGTACGAGACGTTTCAAGACCAATTGTGGTTTCGCCAGTAGCGGTTGTGCGGGTTTTGCCTGCTCCTGCTATGCCTTCTCTTTTGAACGGATCTGGTATCATACCCACGATTACACCAGCGCTCATATCGCTACCAAATGCAACCAATACTTCATTATCTCGTTCGGGCGGGGCGCCAAAAAACCCGCTAGTGTTTTGACTTACGGTTCCATTAGGGCCTTCAGCTGGTGGAGATGTCTGTCCAAACGGCAAAAGTTGATGACACCATATTGCACCTAAAAATTCGTCACCTGCAACCTGGCTAGCTGACGTTTCACCAGCAGGGAAAGCGCCATAAAACTTTTGTATCTGAACTTTGACTCTGCCTTCACGGTTTGGGTCATCAATATCAACCACAATGCCGCGATATAACCCAGCCGGAATTCGTAAACCTTTTTCAAGTGTATGTTGATTATAAGCTGAGCGAACTTTTCGTGTGTATATATCTCTACTAATTGCCATTAATTACGATCCAATCCAAGCCTTGCGTTCTCAATTCGTTGTGAAATTGAGTTTCCTTGTTGACGCAATGAAGCAAGATCTCGTGCAAGATCCACACTGGTGTCACCAGCAAGCATGTCATAAACAGTTGCCACATTTGTTCCAATATCACGCACTGCTTCGAGATATTGTATAAATTGTCCGTTATGGAAACGATTGATTACACTGACAACACGATAAACTCCACTTACCATGTAATCTGGATCTGGTTTTCGTCTACCGTCAGCATCTTCTTCAGTGCTTGGCAAGTTAACATTGAGAAAGAAACTCGGGGCGCCTGCCTCATAGTCTACTAGATCTTCAATGTTTTGTTGTTGATTATAAAATGTATTTGGTTTACCCATCCAGTATGGATCACCACGAACTTCCATCTCAATAGTAATAAGGTCACCGCTATTTTCAAGGTTAGTTTTGACTGCGCCAAATTTTAATGCGCCGCTTCTTAGGTTATTTTCTGAACCATATGTATCACTATCACTGATCGTATCTTCGACCCAACGCTGTAAGTATTGAACACTGCTTGGATTAAAATCATAACCGTCTGCTAGGGCGCTGCGGATATCTCCAATCCTTGCATTAACTTCAATACTTGCATTCTCCAAACTTCCTATAGCAAAACCAATTTGTGTTCTTGATCCGCTCCCTAAAGCATTATCAAATTGTCTCTGTGCGCGAGCTAAACCGCTTTTTGCGCTTCCCAGGTCATCTTGTAAAATTTCAATTTTACTGAGACGATCACGAACACTAATATCATCACCCGCTGCTACGGCTCTTTGAACATCTGGATCACCAAAGTAACCATCGCCCATGGGTGTGATATTGAAATAAGCATAATCAAACTGTAAATCCAAACTTAATACTTCTGTATTACGTCCAGTAAAATAATAATCATAACGTTTACGTAGGAAATCCCCAGCAATTAGATTGAATATTCTTGAACGCTGAACGCTTGAATTACCAATGCTAGACATAAATTGGTTTGCATCCAAAATTTCATCAGTCGCAGTATATGCTTTGAGTTTATAACGATAGGTTTTTCTATAGTCGCCTCGAAATTGATCATACTCATTGTATTCGACATTTGAAATCATTTTAAAGAAAACAGGGAATACGTCCAACTGTCTATTTGACGCATCTTCTGGTTTTCGACGCATGGTTTGATTGCTAATCTCGCCACCTTGATTAATCAAGATTTGTTTGTATTCCGCTGTTAATTGTAGGACTTGACTCATTAAAGTAGTAATTTGTGTTCCGTTCATAGCCACAACTTGCAATTTAGGACTTCTTCCCGGAACACCTTCAAAACTCACAGCACCAACTTGGAAATCAGCATCTAGAACTTCAAATCTCCAACTGCGCCAATCTTCTGTGGTGCCGTCAAATTCAAACTTATATTCATCCGGACCCAATCCTGCTGAAAGGCTGGCATTTGCTCTCCAAGAATATCTCAATGATTGGTTTAGTTTTTCCTCAAATTGGTCAACAAACTCACCAACAGTTTCAGCCTGAATAGTAATTGTATTTCTTACTTCATTAGCAGCAACTTGATATCCAACTTGTGAATTTTCAACTAAACGAATTTGATAATTGGTTCCACCTTCATCAACCTTAAATGTAAACTGGCTAACAACCACTGGGTAATAAAATGTCTGCGGGAATTTTTTCGGCTGGCCATCCGACAATCTACCGTGAAAATCAACTGCGATAATATATGTTGCTCTAAGATGGTCTGCAATGCCGAGTTGATTACAAATTCCCTTTATGGTGCTCAATAACGTAACACCATTTGGTTCAACAATGCGCATATCAAATTGGCTACCTACTCCCTCTCGAACCAAAGAATGGCTGATGCGGAAAACTTGCTCCAAAGAATTGATATTATATCGTGCAATTTGTGCGTTATCAGCCAAAATGATAGCGTCACCCCGATCAATTGCAGCATCAAGGTCTTGGACACGTTCTGGTTTACAAACATAAAGCCTGATGTTATAGGTATATGTTTCGTAATTGTTAAGTTTGTTTGTTAAATAAGTCATTAAATTCCTGCAATGTAATCGCGATCCGGAATCCATATACGAGTACCGGTAACAAAATCATTAATTGGATCTACTAAATCGTTCTTATTGTAAATGGCAAATACCCACCAAAAACGACTTTCACCATATAGATCATAAGCCAGTAAATCTGGTCTCTTGTTGTATTTTTGATTGATAGTAAATTCTTTTGCACGAGTGAAATCTGGAACGATTGGTGGTTCCCATAATTGAGTAAAACCATTCACAACTGGTGTTGCTCTGAGATGACTTGTTCTTTTATATGACATTAGATAAATCCATTCCTATAGCCACTTCCTCTTGCAAGACTATCAAGTGTGAATTGGTTTGTTTGTTTTTCTGGGCTGTATTGTGGTAGCAAGTCGATAGCAATGATCATCATTGATGGTATCTGCACCGTTTCGCCCCCTGTTTCTACCTCAACATAATCAACATCATCTTGGTATACATAGTTAAAGCTACCAATCAATACAGGAACATTTTGAAAATTATATGCCCCATATGCACTAAACAATAGCACTGGCGGTGGTGTGCCGCGATCATCGTCGTTGGCACCAAAATTCATCTTGCTGCACACTCTGAGGAAATGCATCACGCCCACTGTATACGCTGCTTCTTCTGGCGTTTGACTAACAAATACCCCAGTAATTTGTATTTGGGGGTTGCGCGTCCTTGCATATGCATTCTGTTGGTAATTTGTGTGCACTACATCATACTGACCATATTCAACCTGTTGTGCAACGCTGATGTTGGGAGTAAACGGAAACACGATACCACGTGTTCTTATTAATGCCTGTCCTGGTCCTTGGAAGGGAACGTTGTAAGCAGGTATTGTCCCGGTGAAAAAATTGTTCACGCCGAAACTTCTGCTACGGGTTTTAACCGTTAATGATGCTCTGAGATCTTGTCTTGTAACCATGTTGATTCCGATAAATACCAGCGTGACATGCCCTCAATCCAACAATTCAACGCCTTCTAACTAATATTTATCAGCCTGAAAACCGCTTGACTTCAATGGGTTAACGTATTATACTGATATCAACAAGGAATCTTAAATGGTCAGGAAGAAGTCTACAAAATACCTCAACAACAAAGATATGCTAAAGGAAATTCACAAGAGCAAGCTAAGTTATTGCTATGCCTTGGATGATCGATACAAGCATTTTGACATCATTGTTGATTCTCTAGAAGAGATCGACGACGAAAAAATTCATGAGGCAAAAGAAAATCACGCTGCGCAACTATCAAGCGCGGGATATGAAAAAGGTATCAATGCGTGGCATGATGCAGGTGGTGTGAGATCAACAAAACCCAAACAAGCTGATTTTCGTGTTGATCCCAGCTCTATCTCAGATGAAGACGTTGTGTTTCGTGTAATGACATATGATCATATCCCAGAAACACCTAATCGAAAGAAAAACCCAAAAACAGTAGCAGACCTACACACTCGCATCAACTTTCCGCCATTTAAACACTATGCGTTTGTAGATGGTGAACTAAAGGAAGTATTGCGTAGCCACTGGCAAGGTGGATTTGATAACGGTCATTTTAGTCAAACACATGGTGGTTTGACAGGCGAGCTGGCCAAAATGATGATGAAGTTGGTAGAGCGTTATGCAATGCGCGGTAACTGGCGGGGCTATACATATAATGATGAGATGCAAAGTGCAGCATTATTACAGTTGAGTGAAGTTGGACTCAAGTTTAACGAAGCAAGAAGTGCTAATCCTTTCGCTTACTATACTGCAACCATCACTAATAGCTTTACTCGTGTTCTCAATCTCGAAAAACGTAACCAAAACATCCGTGACGACATGTTACAGGATGGCGGATACATGCCCAGCTTCAACCGTCAGCTAGACGATGAAGCTGCCCAGCAACGTTCTCGGGATGAGGATGAAGAAAAAAAACAAGAAGAATTAAGAAATGCCGGATACAATACTATTTAGGAGAAAATATGTCACAAAAACGAACATACAAGATTGAAAATTGGCCCGAATTGTCTGAGTTTATTGAGATGCATAATATTCGCCCTGTCGGGGATACAGTTGGTGGTAGTGGTTCGTCAATTGCTGACATTGTGTATCAAATTGACGATCAGTTTGACAAGGCTACGCCAAGAGAAGATGGGTCTCGAATTATCCGACTCCATTTAATGGGTGTTGCTAAGAACGGAAACACTATGACACAAGCCATAAAACGTTTTGATGCAATTGTCACTTAGTGAAAACAAGAGGAATTAAGAATGTCAAATACAACACAATCTGAAGAATTTCTGCAAATGACTGTTAATGATAATGAATTCGTTGTCATGAAGTATGTGAATGAAGAAACTGAAAAATATCGAGAATATAAGTTTACCACAACATACAATGATGAAGAATATGACATGAATGTCAAATTTCAGACTACGCTAGCAGAAGATCTTGATGAGTTTTATGCAGCCTATGCAGAATCTGAACTTATGGAAATCATGAAATCTGAGATCAGAGCAGAGCTTGAACACTTGACAGCTAGCAACTAAGCTGTTATTATCATTAGATAAATCGAGGTCGCACTCTTGAACAACTTATTTGAACACGCCGCGTGTTTCACCGACATTCATTTTGGTAACAAAAATAACAGTCGCCAACACAATATCGACTGTGAAGAGTTTATCAAATGGTTTATCGACGAAGCAAAAACTCGTGGCTGTGAAACCTGCATATTCCTAGGCGATTGGCATCACCATCGTGCTAGTGTTAACGTATCAACTCTCAACTACACAGTAAGCAACTTTTCCAGGCTGAGTAAAGCATTTGAAAACATCTACATGTTAGTTGGGAACCATGATCTATTCTATCGTGAAAAGCGAGAGATTAACTCCATCCCATATGGAGACATGTTTGACAATATTCACATTATCAACGACGATGTTTTAGAGCAGGGCGATGTCGCCTTGGTTCCTTGGCTAGTTGGAGATGAATGGAAAAAGATGAAAAAGCTGAAGAGTAAGTATGTCTTTGGCCATTTTGAGTTGCCACATTTCATGATGAATGCCATTGTTGAGATGCCTGACCACGGCGAACTCAAAGCAGATGATTTCAAGAAAGCTGACTATGTCTTTAGCGGGCACTTTCACAAGCGCCAAGTGCGGGACAAAGTCCATTATTTAGGTAGTCCTTTTGCTCACAATTATGCTGATGCCTGGGATGACCAACGTGGTGCTATGTTTTTAAAGTGGGGAGGTGAACCAACTTATGTCAATTATGATGGCCCACGCTATATCCGCCTCAATCTTAGCGACCTGATTGACGCGCCAGAGGACTACCTAAACGAAAAAACCTATTGTCGGGCGATGCTAGACGTTCCTATCAGTTATGAAGAAGCAAACTTCATTAAGGAAACATTTATGACTCAGTTCAATCCACGTGAACTCAGTCTGCTGCCTGTCAAGAAAGACGAAATGTCAATGGATCCTGCACAGGACGGTGATTTCGTTGTGGAAAGTGTAGATCAAATCGTTTATAATCAGCTTCAGAATGTTGATAGCGAAATGATCAACAAAAAATTACTAATGGATATATACAACAATCTATAAGGATTAATTAATGACTGATCAAAAGAAACTAGACCAAATAAATGAATTGCATGAACGTGTTGGTGAATGGAGTGATCGTGCAAAACAAAATGGCACTGATCAAAGTTACGAACAATTAATGGAAGATGGTGAATTTCAAGGTTTAATTCATGAATTAATGGACCAAGATATGGATTCACTTATGTTGCTGCTAGGAAAAGCAATCACTGAAAATCCAGACACAATGCCAGACTGGATGGACGAGGCTCTTCAAGATGAAGACACAAAAGACAATGGATCTGAACGACCAGAATGATTCGGTTTAAGAATATCACAATCAAGAATTTTATGAGCGTGGGTAACGTTACCCAGGCCGTCAATTTCCAAGAAGCTGGACTAACACTTGTGTTGGGTAATAACTTGGATCTTGGTGGTGATGGTTCACGAAACGGCGTGGGCAAGACCACTATGATCAACGCCCTTAGCTATGCTCTTTATGGAAATGCCATTACTAATATTCGAAAAAACAACCTTATCAATAAGACCAATAACAAAGGAATGTTGGTAACAGTTGAATTCGAAGTGGGTAACAATTCCTATCGTATTGAAAGGGGTCGCGCCCCAAACACTCTTAAATTTTTGGTCAATGAACACGACGCGGTTGTGGAAACTGACGAAGGACAGGGTGAAATGCGTTTGACTCAGCATGAGATTGAAAATGTGATTGGAATGAATCATATCATGTTCAAACATCTCATTGCTCTAAACACATATAACGAACCTTTCCTTGCATTACGAGCGAATGATCAACGTGAGATTATTGAAAATCTCATGGGAATCACGTTGCTCAGTGAAAAAGCAAATGTGCTTAAAGAATTGGTAAAAACCACCAAGGATCAAATCAAAGAAGAAGAATATCGGGTCAAAGGCGTGGAGAATGCTAATGAGCAAATTAAACGTTCGATTGAAGACCTCAAACGTAGGCAACGTGTATGGAAAAATAAGAACGCAGAAGAAATCAAAGAGCTTCAAGAAGCTGTATCTGAACTCGAGTCCATGGACATTGAATTCGAACTTGAACAGCATGTGGCGCTTGACGAATACCGTCGTAAAAATTCTGAGCTGTCAGAACTACAACGCTCTCTATCAGGAGAAGAAGCTACAATTCAACGCGAAAAACGTAGCTTGGAAAAAGCTGAGAAGGACCTGGAAGCAGCTAAAAACCATACTTGCTATGCATGTGGTCAGGAACTCCATGATGATTCAAATGACAAAATCATTAAAAATAAAACCAGAGCCATAGAGGGACATCAAGCAGCCATAGCAGAAGCAAACGGCAATGTCGAAGAAATAACTCACAAGATCAAAGCCATCAAGCTGCCAGACAAGATACCCACAACTAAATATGCAACGGCGCAAGAGGCGTATGAACAACAAAGTCAACTAGCAACTTTGACCAGTAAGCTAGAAGGGTTGCAACAGGCAGAAGACCCCTATACTGAACAAGTTGCTAGTCTTGAAGAATCTGGCATCCAAACAATCGAATGGGAGACAATGAATAGCTTGCATAACTTGCGTGAACATCAGGAGTTCTTACTCAAGTTGCTCACAAACAAAGACAGTTTTGTCCGCAAGCGCATTATTGATCAAAATCTACAATATTTAAATAGCCGACTCAACTATTATCTTAACAAGTTGGGTTTGCCACACGAGGTTCAATTTCAAAATGATCTCAGTGTTGAAATTACAGAATTAGGACGTGAACTAGATTTTGATAACTTGAGTCGAGGCGAAAGAAATAGATTGATTCTTGGCCTTAGTTGGGCATTCCGTGATGTTCACGAAAGCACCAATACGCCTATTGACTTCATGGCAATAGACGAATTAATTGATAGTGGCATGGATAGCAATGGTGTAGAAAGTGCACTTGTTGTTCTGAAAAAAATGCACCGCGATAGAAACAAAAATATATTCCTTATTTCACACAGGGAAGAATTAATTGGAAGAGTAAATAACATACTCTACGTGGTTAAAGAAAACGGCTTTACTAGCTTTAGCCCAGATCAGGAGTTTGACATTGAGTAAAAATATCCCTAGCAAAACATATTACGGTTCACAACTTGACAGTATTAAAAGTCATTGGTATGATTATGATTATGTTAATGCAAACGCAGACTTCAATCATATCGATGAACTATACAAAATAGTCGAGGCCCAACAAACGACAAGAAAAGCTACAGAGAATAAAAAAACACAGAAAAAGATAACAGAATCATACAAATGTGGTCCTGTTCTTGCGGAGATGATAAATGAATTATAACACACACCCATATTCATACAACGGCGGAATAGTCTACGATGATCCTAATAGGCCGTATAGTGGTGTTGATACCAGCACTATAGACACCACGATATCAACATATACATTACCCAGCATGACATATGACTTTGGTTCTGACATCACAGGATTTAATAGTAAATCACGAAATGTCGGAGCGGGGCTAGCAGAGATGATTAAAGACCTTTGACCAGTAAAAGCAAAGCCAAGGGCGGCGCGTGGGAACGTGATGTCGCCAAATACTTGACAGAGACTTATGGCGCGCCATTCATGCGCGTCCCCAACAGTGGGGCTTATACAGGTGGCAGCAATGCCGACCGTAAAATTCTCATGAGTGATGGGCAGATACGTCACATGAAGGGCGACATTGTTCCGCCTGATCATTGGAATCGATTTAACTGTGAATGTAAAAACTACGCAAGTTTTCCGTTCCATAGATTACTATTCAACGAGCCGATCCCTATTCTCGAAGATTGGTTGCAGCAAATCAAAGATGCTGCGGACGATGATGACATTAATATTCTTTTTATGAAAATTACCCGTGTAGGTAAGTTTGTTGGATTTGATGCTACGTTGCCATTCAAAACCAACAGACACGTTGTCTACACGGACCAGGAAGGAGTTGTTTGGAAACTAACAGAATTTGATAGTTTCTTTGAACTCAATAGAGCTGCCTTTGAAAGTGCTCACAACTAATATAGGCTTATTAGGACCAACCTCAGAACCCTGACCATAGCGACCTCAATGAATGCCTTGAGGAGCCGTAAACAAATTTTCGGCAACAGATCTGGCATGTCGCAGTCATATACGCACTCAGATTGACACCTGAGAAATGAGTGGGCTCTCCTCACACGCTTGGAACCCACAGGCAGCATCGTGTAAGCCGTTAACAGCATGATGTGGTCCCGCGTTGAAAAGCTAAACATAAAAGGGTATCGCTCAACCGCCCTTCCCTGGCTATACAAGGTTGTTTTGGAACGGAGTGGCCCAGCTTGCTGGGTTGGTGACGGGAAACGTCTGCCATAGCCACACTTTGCCTCATCGGGCAAAGTGTGGCTATTGGTTCTGGGAAATGCCTAATAGATTCAAAACATTCAAATCAAAATGGAATGACAATTCGACATAGTAAAACACGATAAGAAATGCTGAAAGCAGATCGAATCGAAATGAGCGAAGCGAATGGAGATGAGATATGCGAATCAGCTAGTGATGCGAAGCATCACTATAATAGAGTGGAGTGGATGGAAATATACGGTTGACAACCGTCTGAGTTGATTAGAGATACTCGGTTCCCTTCTTGCCAGCTTCTGCTTTGACTTTTTCGCTTAGGCGTTCTTCGAATTTTCGTATTTTGGGCATGGGCATACCTAGGAGTTCACTAACAGATATCGCACCCTCACTAAAGAGTGCTATATCAAATACGTATTCCTCCAGTCGTTCTACCTCCACCTCCATATCGTGAATGTATTGTCTTAATTCACCAGGAGTCATGTGTATGGCGGTGGCTAGAAAAAATTTACTGGATTTAGGTCAATGTTTGCTTTGTATTCATGACCACATTCTTCTTGACTGCATTTGATGGTAACACTATCACTCATTTTTGGATCGCTCAATTTTTCAATACAATCTTTAATTTTTCTATGAGTATGACTATCCATGTTTTCTACCCACTCAAAAATGTGTTCACTATCGGTTACTTGAGTGTCTTCGTCCAATGTCACCTTTGTAATACAACTGGCAACTTGTCCTGTTTGAAGTGTGATGGCTTGGACTAGTATTTCATTAAACTCTTTAGCCTTTTGTTCGTCTGGCACACTATCGTCATTGATCATTTGCTGCATACGGTATTGATAAAATGAATCCATTTGTGCCATGATTTGACTTTGTAGTGTGAGTGGACGGGTTTCAACAATGATGTCGTCATCCAATGTTACAGCGTTGTCTTCAGTGATTTCTTGTGCACTGTTCATGATTACGCCTAGGTCAACATCATATTTTTCTATGTGTTTGCATTTAGGGCAAGTGGATTTTATCTCCAATGTTGAACCACTGGTTGCCATGCGAATTGCAAGCAATAATTTGTCGATATCACACACTGGTATTTCACGTGGATTTTCGATATCTGGCACACAGCTCTTGAATAGTTCGTATAGGGCTTCGCCGTTGAACAGAGCATCAGGAGTTTTGAGTTTGATTTCGTCAGTGGCAGTCATGGGCATAACGCCGATTTCATTGTCTGCACTGAGTTTTACACCAGAGTTATAAAATCTGCCACCGCTGGGCAATGAAACATAGACTTTCTTGTTTCTATATAGTTTCTGTAGTGGATTTTCACTCATTTCGATCTCGCTAAATATATGTAAGGATTACCCTACACTGGGTATTTATCTACGTATTTTAAGGGCTTTTCATGGCAGATGATATTGAAATTATAATTGGCGGAGAAAGTGTTCGCGTTCCTCGTTGGGCAACCGAAGAAACTGCTCGCGAAATGTCAAAGTTCAATCTCGCAAGCGCCAAAGCTCTAACTGAATTGGTCAAGCATTCAGGACGTAGTCAAAAGACAGTAGCGGACAATCAAAAAATATTGCGTGACTTGAAGACAGCTACAAAACAAGATCGGTCCGAAAGTATTAAAGCTGAAAAGAAGCTCAATGAATTTCGTAAAGATCACGGAAAGGCTCTGCAAAATGCTACCAATTCACTGAAATCCACTAGTAAAGATCTTGCAGATGCCTTTAATAAGGAAAGTCTTTCTGGCATCGTAAAGGCATTGATTCCAATCGGAGCCATCGGCGCCGCTGCGGGATTTGCAGTAAGTGTGCTTGAAGAATTCGCAAAAAACGTCAGTGAACTTTCAAATGTCGGTATTGGATTGGGATCTAGCCTTGTAGAATTGAGACATCAAGCCACATTAACAGGTCTCAATATGGAAGACTATGGCAAATTGGTAATGAGCAACGGAGATTCACTTCGTGCAATGGGTGAAAATGCACAAGACGGCGCCGCTAACTTCAGTAGGATTAGCCGTGAAGCAAGAGTGCTCGCAAGAGATTTCAATAACTTTGGTTTAACTAATACTGAATATAATGAAATGTTATTGGAAGAAATTGAAATCCGTCGCCGCAGCGGCATGAATCAACAAGCAATACAAGATGGCCTGGCAGAATCAATGAATAATCTATTGCTTGAAACAACAGGACTTGCTGCTATTACTGGACAAGATCGACGTGATATGATACGTAAACGTCGTGAAATGGCAGACGATCCAGCAATCACTGCATTCCGTATGAGCATAGAGCGTGAAGGTGGCAGGTTGAGCGAGAATTTCAATTCCTTGGCAACTGTATTCGGCGCCGGCGGGGAAGTTGGTGACCAGATTGGTTTGGCCATGGCTCAAGCCATCGCAACAGGGTTGGATTTCCGCACCACAAATAATGAAGCAGTCCGTGCAATCGCATCAATCAATAGCGAAGCAAACACAATGTTGCAGGATATTTTTAATTTTGTTAGTAGCAACATGAAAACCATGGACACAAGTGAATTTAATGTTCAATTGGTTAGCAGATTGGCTGAACTGGGTGATGCCATACCAGCTGATGAAATGGTGCAGTTGGGTCGACTTGCACAGAGAGATGTCGATGGCGCGGCCCAATTGATAAGCCTTGTGAGTGAATTGCAAGGACTTGAAAAGGCTGTTGAAACCAATCGTGAAGCACATCAAGATGCAGCTCAAGCCACAATGGAGACTGAACTCCTCGCACTTGCAAGCCACATACAAGAAACCACTAATCGTATGAAAGATAGCACTTTGTCAACAGTTATTGAAAATCTCGGACTTGATGTCAAAAGTAGTGGAGGAGAATTGGTCGAGGCAATACGCAATATTTCGGATAATTTCGGACCCGATAACACGCTGTGGCAAGGAATAAAAGGTTCATATTCTGAAATGACAACCGGTATGGAAAGGTTTACTGATGCGTTAAAAGCAGCTGGTGTCGGCCTTGGGCTGCTCTCTCTTACAGGTCCTGGACGTAAGATGTTGGGTTGGGGATGGCGTAAAACCGGAGGAAGAATGCTTGGTGGTGCTAAAAATCTATTAGGACGGGGTTCAGGTGCTGCATCTGGTGCTGGCGGCTTATTCTCACAATTGCGTAATTGGGTTACACGCGGCACAGGCGCAGTTAAATCTGGTGCATCAGCAGCAGCATCAAAAACTCCTGGAATTTTGAGTCGATTTTTGCCGATGCTTGTAAAAGGCACCCGCGCCGCGACACCAGCTGGTGCTTTTGCAACAGGACTGGGAATTAAACCAACCGGCGATGGAACAATTAGCGGAAAATTTGAAGATCAATATCCATTTCCGACGGATGGTACTAACGATGAGCAATTAGAATGGCAACGACGACGTAATGAATGGATGCAACGTGAGGCTCAAAGTTATCCAGCTCTTAATACTCCATTTGAAAATAACAGTATACTAGAAAGAACTCCGGGCCCAGTTAATCCTGGTTCAATGACTACACCCAATGGTGTCAATGGAATAGAAGCAAATACCCAAGAAATGAATGCGTTTCTTAACAATCAAGCTGCACCTAGAATAGAAGACTGGTTAGCTCGTCAAACAGAACTGATAGAAGACACAAATCGTCAACTACAAAGACTCAATCGCACTGCTGAAGAAAGTCAATAAATACCCACAAATAGGAATAGATAATCATTATGGCAGGCTGGAAGAAGCATTTTCAAACATACCAAGGCACTCAAAGTCCACTAAGTGGTGGGAAATCACGCGGCGCAAATAAAACAGATGCATCGCGTTTTCAGAGTTGGCTACCAGAGGTATATGTTGGACAACCCAATCGTCTTGAACGTTATGTCCAATATGATCAAATGGACATGGACAGTGAAATTAATACTGCTCTAGACACGATTGCAGAATTTTCAACACAGCAAGACGAAGAAACTGAATCACCATTCATTATCAAATGGCATGACAGTCCTACTGAAACTGAAAGCGATGTTCTTCAAACCGTTCTCAAGCAATGGTGCCGTGTAAATGATTGGAACAGGCGAATATTTAATACATTTCGTAATACAGTCAAATATGGCGACCAACCATTTGTGCGTGATCCTGAAACTTGGAAACTTTACTATGTAAGCCCAGCTGACGTATTGCGTGTGATTGTTGACGAAAGTCGTGGTAAAGAACCATCACAATATATCATCAAAAATTTGGATCCTAATTTTCAGACTCTGGTTGCGACCAATCAAAAAGGTCCTGGCAACTATGCTGGAGCAAGTGTCAGTCCGACAAACATGATCAATTCAACAACTCAAAGAAATGCTTCAAACGTTACCAATGTAAACGGCGGAGCAGGTGGAGATGTTGAATTTTCAATTGATGCCAAGCACGTTATTCATATGGCACTAACAGATGGAATGGACAATGCTTGGCCATTCGGCAATAGTATTCTTGATGCTGTTTTCAAAACATACAAGCAAAAAGAATTGCTTGAAGACTCAATTATCATTTACCGTGTGCAACGAGCACCTGAACGTCGTATCTTTTATATTGACGTAGGTGATATGCCAAGCCACCAAGCAATGTCTCATGTTGAGCGCGTAAAGAACGAAATTCACCAGCGTCGTATTCCAACACGAACAGGTGGTGGTAGCAATATGATGGATGCGCAATACAACCCGCTATCAATCATGGAAGATTACTTCTTTGCTCAAACAGCTGAAGGACGTGGCAGTAAAGTTGAAACACTACCGGGCGGTGACAACCTAGGTGATATTGATGACCTCAAATTCTTCAATAACAAACTAGCTCGTGGTTTGCGCGTTCCAAGTAGCTATCTACCTACTGGACCAGATGACGGCACAGCAACATATAATGATGGACGTGTAGGAACAGCATTTATTCAAGAATATCGATTTACAAAATACTGCCAGAGACTGCAACGTATTGTTCAACCATCATTTGATAAAGAATTCAAATTGTTCCTCAAGCACCGTGGTTATGAAATTGATTCAAGTCAGTTTGAGTTGGACTTTGTTGAACCACAAAGCTTTAGTGATTATCGTGAGATTGAAATCAACAGCTCACGTGCCAGTGTATTTGGTCAACTTGAAGGTGTTGATTATTTGAGCAAGAGATTCATGCTCAAGAAATATCTACAACTCAGTGAAGATGAAATACTTGAAAACGAAAAGCTATGGAAGCAGGAAAATCCAATCAAGGGCAATGAAGAAGGATCAGTTGATGATGAAGAATTCAGTGATCTAGGAAACGTTGGTGTCCAGGGTGGTGCTGATGGCAGCCTAGATGATTTTGAAGCTGATGAAGATCTTGGCGGTGAAGAAGACTTTGATGCTGAAGCAGGTGGTGACGAAACTAGCCCAATAGGTGGCGATGAAGGGGATGAGGAAATATGAGAAGTCAAGAATTTCTAAGAGAATATTATGACGAAGAACAGGACGATTACACAGTGGTCAACATTGATCACAGACGTCGTCCACGTATAACTTTGCGGCATCTTCAAAAGCTGCGCAAGACTCGCAGCATTGAAGATCTTGAACAAAAGCAAAGAATTGATGATGTAGCATACATCTACGGTAGCCCAGACGCCGAAGAGTGATTACTTAGTCAGGTAGATCACGGAATTAAAACACACTTTTTGCCCTTTTTCGTGCCTTTTTCTAAGGTAAGGCATTTTGTTTTGTAAATACTATTTGAAGTAATGCAAAACAGTGCCCACGATGGGCCAAGGAGTGTGAAGAATGACAAAATCAAAACTCGAAAAAGTGCTTGAATACATGGTGAATGGCGAGGGTGAACTTGCCAGCGAAATGTTGCATGAGCACCTCATCGAAACAGCGCGTGAGATTTATGCTGACCTAGCTGAAGAAGATGACGCAGTGGAAGACGAGCTAGAGCTTGACGAAGATGAAGACCTTGAAGAAGGTTATCATGACGAAGACGAGTCAGGTGACTTTGAGGACGATCTCGAAACAATGGAAGACGAACTCGAAGCTGAAGAATATTTTGGCGAAGACGACGAAGAAGATGAAGCCGTTGACGATCTTGAGGGCGAAATGGACATGGACGTTGATATGGACATGGAAGACGAGCCAGATATGGGCGACGATCTAGATATGGACGACGATCCAGAGATGGGCGGCGACGGTGATGCTGAAGAAGCAGTCCAAAACGTCGAAGATGCTATTGAAGAACTCAAAGCAGTATTTGCCGACATGATGGGCGACGAAATGGGCGACGAAGAGGAAGGCGACGAAGTTGCTGATGAATTCGGAGACATGGACGCCGACATGGGTGACGAAGAAGATGACGACCTTGAAGATGACGACCTTGAAGATGATGACCTAGGCGAAGACGCAAAGCTACACAAGCAAAATGTTTCAATGTCAGGTGATGAAGACGGAAAAGCTTCACCAGTTCTGCAAAACCAAAGCGATATGAGCGGCGGCCATGCAAAGCCAGTCAATAAGTTTGGTGGAGACGAAAAAGGTGGTAAAGGTGACTCAGCAAAGAAAATGAGTGTTACTGGACCACAAGAGCAAAAGGGCAAGATGGACAAGAAAGTTTCACACCCAAGTAACTCAAGCGAAAAGGCACAAAGCCTTTTCAAAGACAAGAAAAAGCACTAAGGAAACGATAACTGATGTTTACACCTCTTAGAGAAGTTATTACGCCTGATGCAGCGTCTATTACTACTGAAAGCCATGATAATGGCCAAGGTGGCAAGGACCTGTATATGCAGGGTATCTTCATCCAAGGTGATAAGCGAAATCAGAATCAAAGAGTATACCCAGTTAATGAAATCACAAGCGCCGTTAAGTCGCTCAAAGAGAAGATTGCTGGTGGTTATACAGTCCTTGGTGAAGCAGATCATCCAGACGATCTGAACATCAACCTTGACCGTGTAAGCCACATGATTGTCGATATGGACATGCGTGGATCAGACGGTGTTGGTAAACTAAAAATGTTGCCCACTCCAATGGGCAACATATGTAAAACACTACTGGAAAGTGGTGTAAAACTAGGGGTCAGCTCACGCGGCAGTGGTAACGTTGATGGCTCAGGCAGTGTGTCAGAGTTTGAAATTGTTACGGTAGATATCGTGGCGAATCCAAGTGCACCAGAAGCATATCCGGATCCGATTTATGAACACATCATGAATCACCGTCGTGCTAATAGCATTTGGGACGTAGCAACTAATGTTCAGCACGATCCAAGAGCACAGAAGTATCTCAAAGAAGAGATGATTCGAATTATCCAAGACCTAGGGAGAAAATAAACATGCCTAAGTCATTTAAAGAAATCCTCGGCAGCGATGTTCTTAACGAAGAACTTCAGTCAGAGCTAAACGAAGCGTTCGAAGCACGTATTGCTGAAGAGCGCGAGGCTATGACCGCAGAGTTGCGTGAAGAGTTTGCGTCTCGTTATGAAAATGACAAGTCACAAATTGTTGAAGCAATGGACGCAATGTTGAAGGAAGCTATCAAGACCGAATTGGAAGAGTTCGCAACGGACAAAGCCAAGGTCGCAGAAGATCGCGTTCGTTACAAGAAAGCGGTTAAAGAGCACGCCAAGATGCTCGATAGTTTTGTTCAAGAAGTTCTAGCTAAGGAAATCGGTGAATTGCGTGAGGATCGTAAAACACAAAAGGCTAATTTTGGTAAGCTAGAAGAGTTTGTTCTCAAGCAGCTAACCAAAGAACTCAACGAATTCCATGATGACAAGCGAGCTCTAGCAGAGCAGAAAGTCAAAATGGTACGCGAAGGTCAAAAAGTCATCGAACAAGCAAAGCGCAACTTCATCAAGAAGAGCGCAGCTAAACTTGAAACCATGGTTGAAAATGTTATGCGTAAGGAGCTCACAACTCTACACGAAGACATTCAAACAGCTAAGGAAAACGAGTTCGGTCGTAAGATTTTCGAGACATTCGCAAGCGAGTTTATGACAAGCACTCTAAGCGAAAGCACACAGACTGCTAAACTTGCTAAAGAAATAATGAACCTAAAGCAGAACCTTGCTGAATCAAAAGAAGCAATAGAAGCTAGGGAACAACAGCTCAAAGAAGCAAACCGCAAAGCTAGAGTCGCAACCGACTTGAGTGAGCGAAAGCAAATTATGAGCGAAATGCTTGGTCCTCTAAACAGGGGTCAGAAAGAACTAATGGGAACACTACTTGAAAGTGTCAAGACTTCACAGTTGAAGACAGCATACAAGAAGTATCTTCCAAGTGTCCTTTCAGAAGACTCAGATGTTAAGACACAAGCAAAGAAGGCTAAACTCACTGAAAACAAGCGTCCAGTACGTGAAGTTAATGGTGACAAGGTCAACAAGAGCGCCCAGCAAGACGTTGGTGGCTCAGCTGATATCATTGAACTCAAGAAATTAGCAGGACTAAGCTAAAGGAGAAATTAAAATGGCAGACGTTCTATTCGAAAACTGGTCAGCAACCAAGGACGCACTCGTTGACGGCTTGACCGGTAACAAAAAGTCAGTTATGGAAACTGTTCTTGAAAACACCAAGAAGCAGTTGTCAGAATCTGCAACAGTCGGCTCAACATCAGCAGGTAACATTGCGACACTTAACAAAGTGATCCTACCAGTTATCCGCCGTGTTATGCCAACTGTTATTGCAAACGAACTAGTTGGTGTGCAGCCAATGACCGGCCCAGTTGGTCAAATCCACACTCTACGTGTCCGTTATGCAGAAACATTCGACTCAGCAGTTGCTGGTGACGAGGCACTTAGCCCGTTCCAGATTGCTAACGGTTACTCAGGTAACGCTACAACTGACCGCGCTGAAGCAACTTCAGTGCTTGAAGGTCAGGCTGGTCGTAAGCTAAACATCCAGGTCCTCAAGCAGACCGTCGAAGCAAAGACTCGTAAGCTCAGCGCACGTTGGACTTTCGAAGCTGCGCAAGACGCACAAGCTATGCATGGCCTAGACGTTGAAGCAGAGATCATGGCTGCGCTCGCGCAGGAGATCACTGCTGAAATCGACCAGGAGATCCTAGCATCTCTACGTTCACTCGCAGGTGCTGCAACCAGCACATACGACCAGAACGCAGTAAGCGGAACCGCAACCTTTGTTGGTGACGAACATGCTGCACTAGCAGTGCTCATCAACAAGGCAGCAAACGACATTGCAGCTCGCACACGTCGTGGCGCTGGTAACTGGATGGTTGTTTCACCAACAATCCTCACAGTGCTCCAGGCAGCTACCACAAGTGCATTTGCTCGCACAACTGAAGGTCCTTTCGAGGCGCCAACAAACACCAAGTTCGTTGGTACACTAAACGGCTCAATGCGCGTTTATGTTAACCAGTATGCGACAGACGACAACATCCTTATCGGATATAAAGGTTCAAACGAGACAGATGCAGCGGCATTCTACTGCCCATACATTCCTCTAATGAGCTCAGGCACAGTGCTTGACCCAAGCACCTTCGAGCCAGTTGTCAGCTTCATGACACGTTACGGATACGTAGAACTCAGCAACCAGGCGTCAAGCCTTGGTAACGCTGCGGACTACCTAAACCGCATTGACGTTACAACTGCAAACCTAACCTTCAGCTAATAGCTGTTGTTTTAGTAAAAACAAAAGAACCGGCCCTAGGGCCGGTTCACTCTTGATCGAAATGGTTACTAGTTACTCTGATCCCCTATGGCCGCAACGCGACCTCAGGTGCACTAGGGTCAGTGACCAGCTGTAATAGTCCGGTCTCACCTGTGCCTAACGCTAGTTACTTTATTCAACGCCCCATATCCCTCGGAGCCGCTTAATATGTATTCAATATAAGCGATAAATACCAGGAAGTCAATAGGAATCTTCACAAAAATGCCAATTAATTTAAATCATAATGGTAACCTGATCTCAACTGAAGACGAGACACTCACATTCGATATTCTAGGTGCTGTCAAGTTACCAGTAGGCACAACAGGTAATCGACCATCTGGTGTTGATGGTATGATACGTTTCAATTCTGACCTTGGTCAGTTTGAAGGATATAACTCAGGCTGGGGCGCGATCGGGGGAGGAAGTGGCGGAGACGTTGACAGTGTAAATGGACAAACAGGTGTTGTGGTATTGGATCCAGATGATCTAGATGACACCTCAACAACCAACAAGTTTACAACCGCAAGCGACATCTCAAAGCTAGCAGGAGTGGAAGCAGGCGCAACTGCCGATCAAACAGATGCAGAGATAAAGACTGCTTATGAAAATAATGCTGATACCAATGCCTTTACTGATGCTGAACAAACAAAACTAGCAGGAGTGGAAGCACTAGCAGATGTGACTGATACTGCCAATGTTACATCAGCAGGTGCCCTAATGGACAGCGAAGTAACAAATCTAGCTGATGTCAAGGCATTTGATCCGGCTGACTATGCTACTGCCGCACAGGGCGATTTGGCAGACACAGCACTACAGGATCTTTCAGGTAGTTCAACTACCGATCTAAGTGAGGGAACAAACCTTTACTTCACCAATGAACGAGTAGACGATAGAGTTGACAGTCTACTGGTTGGTGGAACAAACATTACCCTCACATATGATGATGTGTCAGGAACACTGACTATTGATGCGGCAGGCGGAACGGCTCCAGTTGATAGTGTAAATGGACAAACAGGTGTTGTGGTATTGGACCCAGATGATCTAGATGACACCTCAACAACCAACAAGTTTACAACGGCAGGTGACATCTCAAAACTAGCAGGTATTGAAACTGGTGCGACAGCAGACCAAACAGATGCTGAGATCAAGACTGCTTATGAAAATAATGTTAATACAAATGCCTTTACAGATAGCGAACAAACAAAACTAGCAGGTATTGAAACTGGCGCTGATGTAACTGATACTGCTAATGTTACATCAGCAGGGGCACTCATGGATAGTGAGGTAACCAACCTAGCAGCAGTTAAGGCATTTGATCCGGCTGACTATGCCACAGCAGCACAGGGCGATTTGGCAGACACAGCACTTCAAGACTTGAGTGGCAATTCTACAACAGATCTAAGTGAAGGAACAAATCTCTACTACACAGATGAACGAGTAGACGATAGAGTTGCAGCACTTCTCGTTGAAGGCGATGCCATTAACTTAACATATAATGATGTGGCAGGAACACTCACAGTGGCCGTTCCAGATCAAGCTATTACTTTTGCCAAGATGCAGCACATTGCTACCAATCGCATACTTGGTCGTGACAGTAGTGGCACAGGCGATATTGAAGCACTCACAGGCCCTGCGGCAACTGATCTACTGCGCACATTCAACATTAGTAACAGTGGTATTGTCCCTAGCTCAGGTGGAGGTACAACCAACTTTTTGAGAGCAGATGGAAGTTGGGCAGAGCCCGCATACTACAACACTTTCAATACAGACTTTGATACAAGACTAGGGACCAAGGATACAGACGATCTAAGTGAAGGAACAAATCTCTACTATACAGATGAACGAGTAGACGATAGAGTTGATAGCCTACTCACAGCGGGCTCAAATGTAACACTTACATATAACGATGTGGCTGGAACATTGACTATTGATGCCGGCGGAGATGTTGACAGTGTCAACGGATTGACGGGTGCTGTGGTATTGGACCCAGATGATTTAGATGACACTTCTACCACAAATAAGTTTACAACCGCAGGCGACATCTCAAAGCTAGCAGGCATTGAAGCACTAGCAGATGTAACTGATACTGTTAATGTGGCAGCCGCAGGCGCTGTTATGGATAGTGACTTTTCTACAAATGGATTTATGCGCAGGACAGGTGCTGGCACATACACTAACGATGCCAACATTGATCTTGCAAGTCAAGTAACTGGAAATCTTCCAGTATCAAACCTCAACGGTGGAACAGGAGCGAGTTCTTCAACATACTGGAGAGGAGATGGAACATGGGCTAGCATTGCTGGAGGAGGGGATGTAAACAAAGTAGGCACACCAGTTGACAACCAAGTTGGCGTATGGACTGGTGATGGCACTATTGAAGGCACAACCGGACTTACCTACAATGGAGCCGCACTTGATATTACAGGCAATATCACAGTAAGTGGAACAGTTGATGGCAGAGACCTCGCATCTGATGGCACCAAGCTAGATGGCATAGAGGCACTGGCTGATGTAACTGACACTGCCAATGTTACAGCGGCTGGAGCATTAATGGACAGTGAGGTAACCAACCTAGCAGCAGTTAAGGCATTCGACCCAGCTGATTATGTAGATTTAACAAGCAATCAAACAATTGGCGGCAACAAGACATTCGCTGACAACATCAATCTCACTAGAAGCACAGGAACAGCACCACACTTTATCCAGATCGGTGAAGGTAGAACAGGCGACGGCAATGCATTTATCGATCTTGTTGGAGGAACTACCTACACAGATTATGGATTTAGAATTCTAAGAGCCAGCGAAGGCAATACAAGCCTGTTTCATAGAGGAACAGACTCACTAATAATGAGAACCATTGATGCTGCTGATATACAGTTTCAAACAGATGGCGCTAATAATAGATTGGTTGTCAAATCTGATGGTTTGATTGGTATTGGAACTGGTGCACCCGCTGTTAGTCTTGATATCAGCGCAACTGATGCCATCCGGTTGCCTGTAGGAACAGATGCACAAAGACCAACTGGTGCTGATGGATATATCCGTTATAACTCAACAAATAATGAGTTTGAAGGATATTCAAATAGTTCTTGGGCCGCACTTGGCGGCGGAGGCGGCGCCGGTCTTTTCAAAGGCGAGAATGGTGAAGTTGGATCAGCACCAGGAGATATCTTCCGTGTCAATGAGCAAGTCCTCAATACAGATGTAACCATAGATGCCAACGAGAATGCCAGCGCAGCAGGACCACTTGAAATTGCTACTGGAACTACCATTACTGTAAATGGAAATTTATCCATTGTTTAAGGAGGACATATGAGCACATTACAAATTGGATCACTTCAAGATCTGGACGGAAACAATATGAATGAGAGAGTGCTACTTGACAGCTTCTTCCGGGGAAGTGAAGGGGAATTGAATACTGATTATCTTGGATTTGACATCCAACCATATGATGGTGACTATGATTATCTTGAGATGGAAATTTTTGCCATCAGTGGAGGATTCGGGACCGATATAGAATTCCGTGTAGCAACAAACACTGGTAGCACCCCTACATGGATTACCACAAATGATTACTCTTATATTTCATATGGTGTAAATAACACAGGCGCTTTTTTTGGGACTAATTCAACTGGGGGAGACAGTATTAAAAACAGCATATCTAGCAACACCACAGGTGATGAAACCTTGAGAACGCTCATCTTCGATCCATATGCAGCGGCACCAACTCACTTTGAGTTTAGTGGCGCCTTGTATTCAAATAGGTTCCGAGCCACTGGCGCCTACAATCCCTCAACCAAGATCACATTCGTATCTTTACATGAGCCCGGCGGTGATTTAACCTCGATAGGCATGTCTCTTTATGGAAGGAACTATTAATGACAACTACCATTGACGATCTTCTTGACGGCAACGGCGAAAGCATATACCGGGACTGGTCCTATGTGGATAGTATTGACTTTGGGTCCCTTCCTGGTAGCACTGTTGGTGATCCCAGAATGCCTGGGTGGGATGGTATTGATGTAATCGAACGGACATTTGGATTCACTCCAAATGAAGAAGACTTAAATCTATTCGAATTCAGAATACTTTGTCTTAACCTACACACAACGGTTGATGCGAGGAGATTCCAACTGGTTCCACTGTCAAGAGGAACTAATGGTCACCGACTTGCCCCTATACTTAATGATGGAAATAAGAGCTGGAGTTATATCGAACTCCAAGCTGATGGAACCCCTGATGTTGATACCCCTGGAGGAAGTGGACAGAACGATGCCATGCTACACCCGGCTGATATTCGAGATGAGGATACAGCAGGTGGATGGAGTGGTGAAATTTATGTGGCCCTAGGAAAATTTTTCGCATTCTCATCAATGGGAGTTCAACTTAATGGGAGTGATAATGTATTTGTCATGCCAAGTGGTGGAGGTAGTCATGTAGCCCTTGCAAATCCCGCTGTGGGATTTGCATTTATGACAGAGAACGACGAGACTATTACAGGTAGAGCTGTGCTATATGTGAGACAAAAACCAACAAACAACATGGGAAGAGTAGGACAAAGCCTATGAGTGGAACACTAAGAACTAATGAATTACGATACCGCGGAAAGGGAATCTATCGTCCGGCTGAGATACGACTAGATGCACAAAACTTTTCTGCGACCAGTGTGATCTTTAATCTAGATGGATCATATCCGGTTTATGTTGTCCGTTTCGTGAATACTGTATTTGCATCAAATGATGGTGTTTTTGAAATGGAAACATCAACAGATAACGGAGTCTCATGGGACAGCACGAGTGGTGATTACTCAACTATTGCCCAAAGCAGAGATGGCGCTGGAAACAGTTTATATACTGAGGTTGATAATCGTTTAATCTTCAATGCTTCAGGTGAAGGAATTGGTAATGATGGTGCAAGGGATGGTCTCAGACTAGAGATGTTGATTTTTAATGCCAATGAGGCTGGAGCCTATACGGGATTTGTGGGTGCTGGAAGTTATCACTCAACAGTTGCTAACGGTGATCGACCAGTGCTTTGTCAGTTTGGCGGAATGCGCTTTACTACTAGTGATATAACAAATCTAAGATTCCAGATGCCAGCTAGTGTTATGACTGGACGAGGATTTTTATACGGAATTAAAGAGTATTGATCCACGACGAGAAAAAACAGATAATTAAGATAGTAAGACAGGATAGAATCCAGAAAAGGCAAGAGTAAGTAAATATGGCACAAGTTTCAAACAGCACCTTTAGAACATTAACAGATACATTGTTCGCAACGAACGCAACAGGCGGAATTACCGCTGAGGATTTACGCACACATTTTGATAATATATCAGACAGTGTTCCATTCAAAATTACAGGCAAAACTGCCGCGCCCACTGTTAACGATGATGTTGACGGTAGTGGTGGTAATGGTAAATTTGCTGTTGGTGATTTTTGGATTGATGAAACAAATGATGCAATATATGTCTGTTTGGACAACACAAATGTTACCGCTGTTTGGGAGCAAATAAATGATGGTAATGTTGATTTAAGTGGTAATGATACCGGAGATTTAGCAGAAGGTAGTAATCTTTATTTTACAGACGAAAGAGTAGACGACCGTGTTGCTGCAATGTTAGCTGGTGGAACAAATATTGGATTAAGTTACGATGATGGTTCTAACCTACTAACAATCAATGGACCATCAACCACCGCACAAATATCTGAGGGTAGCAATCTATATTACACAGATGAACGAGTAGACGATCGAGTAAATGATCTTCTTGTTGCTGGATCAAATATCACACTTACATATGATGATGGTGCTGGAACAATTACTATTGATTCCTCGGGTGGAGGTGGATCTTTTGCTGTAGAAGATGATGGTGTGAGCATCGTAGGAACAGCATCAACATTGAACTTCACAGGTTCTAGTGTTACGGTTACAGATGCTGGATCTGGACAAGCGAATATTGCTATAGAAAGTGGTGGTGGAGGAGGAGGAGGTTTTCCAACTGTTCTAGATGTAACCGCTGATTTCCTTTTCAATCTTGCAGGAATTGACGCAGGCACATACATACGACTTAATAACTCAGGTGGATTGCCTTTTGATGTAGAAATTCCATCAAACACATTTTCAGTTGGAGATGAATTTTATATCGAACAATCAGGATCGGGTGCATTAAATTTTACTTCTCTAGCAGAAGCTGTTACTATTTTAAGTCTTGGAGGCTTAACTCAATCAGCAGGTCAATATGGCGTTGTAACGATTAAGTTTATTGACAATAACGTTGTTAATATCAAAGGCGATCTAGCATAAATGTATTATCTGATGTCCTGGGCAGTGACAAGCTGATCGACCACAGTTTTGATCTTACTTATTATACGAGGATTTTGAAGAACTATTTTAGCGCCTGGGTGTAACGGAACTGGATAACGGTCGTAGTTAACCCAGGCGTAGCCTTCGCTTTCGCCATTTATGTTGGGTGTAAATTCTTGAGGAACAGTGGCGAGGAATGTGTCATACTCAAATGATTCGTCATTACTCACCATTTTATGTATTGGAATAAATTTAGTAATGTCAGGCAAAAATCCAAGCTCTTCTTCCAATTCACGCTCAATTGTTTGCACAGGAAGTTCTTGGCCTTCTTGTGTGCCTCCCCAAAATCCCCAATAATTTTTGTTTTTGCGGTCTGGTTTTCGTAGCTGAAGCAAAATCCTTTTTGTATTCTCGCTTAGTAGAATACATCCGCTTGCTCTGATTGTCATGTGTCTATTTATATGTAAAGACGCCACCAACCTTCTCGGTAAGTGCCTTCATAACTGTTCTGCCAAAACTCACCAGTCCACTCAAATTGATCTCCGGTAGCAGTATTAGTTACATATTCTGTGCCACCATTAGCACTTGAGTCAAAACTGACGACCCATGAACCACCATTAAATTCAATAATATCGTTTTTGCCCGCTGTAATGGTCCCCCAAATTCCACCACTTGGAACTTCGTCAAGCACAAGATATCTCTGTCCAAGAACTGCACTGGGCAAGTTGCCATCACCCGGGCCTGTATTTTGTGGATTGATAATAGCGTCAACCGTTCCTTGTGTGTTGTTAGGAAGAGTGTCTGCATCAATATTTACTATTAATCTTTGGTTATTGTTTGGATCAAAATCAATCGTTCCTATTACATCGCTACTGGGATCTGTTACGTCGTCACCCTGACGTAAACGAATCTGACTTATGCCAGGACGCAATTCACCATAATTGCTGAACACATCCTTCTCCCAATTTAGAACTGTGCCTAAACCACCTTGATCATCACCATTGCGTTGTAACAACAAGGCGCTGCCATCTTCAAAACGAATCCAATAATCTTCCAGTGTTGTGACCACAAAGCTGCTATTATCTCCTGTGATTGCGTCCACAGTCCAAGTTTCAAAGTCTTCCAAGTCTAGGGTATGAATTTGTGTAAGGATAGTATGGATGATATTCATACGCTGAACACGGACAGGAGGATTGATAAAGATAGGCATCTCAAATGTTAGCGTTGCGACATCAATAACAGTATCGGCTCCGCTTGGAAGACTACGACTTGACCAAGTCGTATTTGTCATTTCACAATATGCAAGACTGGTCCAATCCAGTGTGTTTTGATTTGTGTGTAGGTTGATTCCAGGATTGAACAAGACAAGAATTTGTTCAAGAAGCTGAAGCTTTTGATCAGTATTGCTGGTCCAAATGTCAACGTTCATGGTAAGCAAATATGGCACAGGTTGGTAACGCGTCACATTATAGCTCTGGCCTGGGTTTTCTAGATAGGTATGGCTATCCTCATCAAACTCTTTTTCTATTACTTGTAGAGTTTCTTCAAATTGAGGATAACGACGGAGATCTGGTTTCATTTCAAGATTGTTAACATAGCAACTAATGAAAGGAACAGTGTTTAAACTGTTCTCGCTATTTTCTTTGAGAATATGACCGACTTGTCTACTCATGTCACCATAACGCGCAGGCACAGTTTCGTAAACAGGATTTCCTTGTGCATCAAAACCTTTTTGAACTGTGAAATTTCCGAAAATTCGCACAAATTGCAAGAGGTATTTTCTTATTTGTTCATCGTAAAAATATTGCATTATGGATCATTTCCAAAATCTTTGTTATTGAAACTAACATCAAAACTTTCATCCAGATCAACATCCGCGTTGCCATCATAATCTGCTCGTGGACGAATCGCATCTTCAATGCTCTGGCGTGAATTATATTCTCGCCCTGTGGCTACATCTGTATCGATATTATTTACAAAGGTTGAAGCATTGAACGTTCTATCGCTCCAAGTGCGGTCGTCGATGTTATCGTATAGTCTCACCCAACGTGTATCCCTGTAAACAAAGAGACGGTTTGGACGAAAATCTGTGCGTATGTAGAAGTCACCTTGATTTGGTGTGCTTGGAAAATTATCGCCTGATGCTATAGTCTCGCCAGGATCCCAATTATATCCTTGTTCATTGACATAGTTGTAGAGATGATCTACAAGCTGAGTAGCGCCGCCAATAGGATCATTCCCCGCAGCACTTTCAACCACAGCGTCAGTGATATCCATTTCTTTGGCAAATGTGCTGAATACATTCTTCATACTGTCGGCATCATCTGCATTTCCTAGGATATCGTCAAACTCTTGGCTGTCAGTAATTGGTTCAAGCTTGGCACGCCAAATGTGTGGCCACCAAGTAGCACTAAAACCTTCACCACCTCTGTTACCATCACTAACAGTATAGAATTTAGGAATGGGCGGCGTGTCTGCATCAAGAGCATATTGTTCGATAAGATGCGGCAACTCAATAACGTCGCCACTCATGAGTTTACGTCCCAAAACTTCAACCATTTCATTAAGGTGGAATGTCATGTATAGTGTGTCGTTTGTAAGGAATAGGCCAAATTGTGTGAGGTCAAAGTCGTTATCGCTTACATTATAAATGCCGCGCAATTCGTATAGATCTTTGTCATACTTGCGGTCACGATTTTCAAGTAACAGCAAGTCTTGTATAGTTGTTTCGTTTATAACATTATTGTTTTGATAATCAGGTCGACTAGGATCATCTGATAGTTGTCCATCTTCAGGACCAACATACTTGTGAATAATTGCCCCCGTCCCGCCAACATGAAACTGCTCGCGGATAGTGCGGTCAAAGAACTTGTAGTCGTTGGTCTTATTTGGACTCCACATAGAGAGGCGAGGCATAGCGATTCCTTTCGGGTATTTATCCAGTATCGCAATAAATACCTGACAGCAGGAGCACTTTATGACAGATCGCGCAAAAATCACAAAAGAGATTGAGTTGAGACTTGGTGGCCAGATGGTTGACGTTGAACTCGACCCTGAGCACTATGAACTATCAATCGACAAAGCCTTAGAAAAATATAGACAACGAAGTGAGAACGCTGTCGAAGAAAACTTTCACTTTTTTGAGATTACCGAAGATGTCAACACATACACATTTCCAGACAATATCATTGACGTAAAAGATCTTTACGGAAGAGTAAGCGGAACAACATCAACCGGTGTTGAGTTTGAACCATTTGAAGCAAACTACTGGAACACCTTCCTGCGCGGCTATGGAAGCGGACAGAGCGGAACACTTGCTATGTATGACTTCCTAGCTCAATATCACGAAACCCTTGGTCGTTTGTTCGGTGCTGAATACACATATACGTGGAACCGCACCAAGCACCAGTTGATATTGCACCGTCGACCACGATATCCGCGTCCTATATACGCACATGTCTATCAATATCGTGAAGAAGACGACTTGTTTGTAGATCACTATGCGCTTCCATGGATCAAAGAGTATTCATTGGCTATGAGCAAGTTCATGCTGGGCGAAGCTCGTGGCAAGTTTGCAACTGTTGCTGGTCCACAGGGAGGCACTACGCTAAATGGCGATCAACTCAAAGCTGATGCAGCAGAAACCATGGCTCAGCTAGAAGAAGATATCAAGCTCTACAAAGAAGGTAGTGCTGGGCTTGGAATCATTATAGGATAAGATTATGGATATTAACAGAATAAAAGCTCTTGCGGGTGTTAAGGAAGCTAAAAAGACTCAAGGTTCACGATTGGATATTGTGGACTTGGATGGAATGACTGTGGGTGATCTGATCAACCATTTACAAACATATTATGATCCAACAGACCGAATCTCAGTTGAAGAAGAGTATGCTTACAGAGCGATTGGTGGCAGCCAAGAACCGCAAGACGTGATTAAAATTTATCCAGGCAGTTAAGTAGATTCACAATGCGTATTCAGGATATTGTAGAATACAAGACCAAAGCTGGTGACGATATTAAATTTGAGTTACACCAGGATTCTGAATCAGATCGAAATTTTAATAGTGAATGGATTGTGCACAAGCTGGTCCCCCGAGTCAATGGCAAGGAGGCTGGCTACCTTAAAATATCATACATTCCCAAAGAACGATTTGATGCCAGATATCCATCAATGGTTAATTATATTCTAAAACAATACATACCACGAGAACTAGTTGGAACACATTGGCGTAATATGCCTGACGAAGTCAAAAAAACACTAGTGACATACACAATTTTGGGTCGATATGTTCCGAGAACACAAGGGTGGGATCTTGCTTGGTCAGATCAAAGCAAGATCAAAGACATGGATAGTGAAACCTTGGATCATTATTTGGAAATGGTTGATGATCCAAAACTGAATAAGAATAATGCTCAAGAATTCCAAAAATTTAAGAAATTTCATGTAGACAAGCCTCTTGTTGATTATATTAGAGTCAATGAGGACTTCCAAAGACAGCGAATCGCCCTGGCTATGTATCAAGAAGCAGCCAAATGGCTTGACAAGCAAGGCCTTCTTCTCCATGCTAGTGGACTCCAACAGCCCGCAGCAAAAGCAGCATGGGAAAAAATGAAATCCTTGGGATGGACTGCTCCTGCTCCATCAGATCCTAGCCGAACAGTGATAAACCCAAAAAAACTACCTAAAGATAACTGATAACCATGACTTATAATCGATATTTTGAACTTGATCTTGAAGATCTTGAAATCATTGAGTCTGCACTTCGGCAGCAGCTATCAGCTACAGACAGCCCAGATCGCAAGCGTCTGCTTAACGACATGCTAGGCAAGCTACACCAGCAAAAAACGTGGTATCGTCCCAAAGGCAAAGAACCTTATATTTCTGGTTGACAAACCAAGGCACATTGCTTATATTGGTAGGGTAAGCAAAGGAGATATTATGTCCAATCAAGTTGCCCAAACCATTCTCGACCAGATGGGTGGACGTCAGTTTTTACTGATGGTAGGTGGCAAGAACATGGTTGCTCTCAGCGGTGATGGTGGACTTGCCCTACAGTTTGGCACCGGCGCCCGAAACCGCGCTAACCGCCTGCGTGTTGAATATGACCACAGCAGCGACACCTATAACGTTGAGTTTGGTCGTATCCGCAAGCTAGAGTGGAAAACGATCTCGCGTCATGAAGGTGTTTACGCTGACATGCTGCAAGAGCTGTTCACCGCCGAAACCGGCTTTCACACCACCCTGCGCTAAGAGGACGTGATGCAAGACGATCTTTTTGAAGGCCAGATGACCGACCCCACTGACATCCAGCGTTTTGTCTATGCGGGCCGCGCCCTGTTCACTGTTGTCAGCAAACGCACCGGCACCCGCTTTACCTACCAAATCAGCCGCAAGCGTGACAAGGATGCAACCATCCGCTTTGTCAGCGCGCTCCGTGGTCCCAACAACGAGACTGATTACGGATACATCGGCTATATCGATACTCGTCGTTCTGGACAAGTGCTTTTTGGGCGCAAAGGCAAGCCTGATGCAGCAAGCTTCAAAGCCCTCAACTGGACACTCAAGCAAGTCTGTGCTGGCAAGATGCCCCAAGAGCTTGAGTTTTACCACAGCGGCACTTGTGGCGCGTGTGGACGGACACTCACTGTCCCTGAAAGTATTCAATCTGGTCTCGGACCTGTTTGCGCTGGGAGGCAGTAGATGCTGACTGAAAAACAAGAAAACCTTTACGACGAATATATGACTCAGGTTGCTGTGCTTCAGAAACAGGCGATTAAAGCGATTGAAGAGGCTCTGATATGGCACTATCCATATCTTAGTCGGGATGAAATACGTAATGGTGTCATGAAACGTAGTCAGATAGTTGAGGATGTTGTCAACACCACAGATCTTGTGGAATTGTCTAACCTCATTGAGGATCAACAAGATTATGTAAATGAAAGCATGATGAAAAAACTTTCAGAAAATCTTTAAGTTATTGAAGACCAAGAAAAATTAGTTTCACTTTCTGGTAGACAAACCAAGGCTTTTTGCTTATATTATATGAGTAAGCAAAGGAGATACACGATGGAAATGACGCTCGACAACGCAGTAGACGCCCTGGTTGAAGCCATCAAGGCGGACTACCTGACCTACACCCTGCGTGGCAAAGACGAATTGACTGAGATCAATGAACAGATGGTCGCAGAGTTCAACGCCGGCTTTGAAGTCCTCCCTGGTCGGAAGTATATCAAGATTGTTTCCAACCGCAGCGTTTGGGGCTTTATTGTTGCCACTGACACGGACAAGAAGTTCCCCAAGGGCACCATCCTTATGGCTGCTGGCTACAACGCTCCGGCCCGCAACCACAGCCGTGGCAACGTCCTTGATGGTGGCTACACCATCCAGTGGACTGGCCCGCTTTACATGTAAGGATTGGAAAATGACTATTTTCGAGAAATTTCATGTTGCGTCACTTGTAGCCCTTGCGTGGGACCGCAAAGAATATCGAACTGTTACCAGCGCAGAAGCCTGGGACATGGGATATGACGTTGAAGGATCCATGTTGATCTGGCAAGGAAACGACGTTGTTGACTGCACTGCAATCTCTGACGTTGAGAACCCCACAGAGGTTACGGTCGGCGCTGGTGCCGGTCCCAACTATCAGGTTATCGTTTTGGACCTGGAAACCGGTGAGATTAGGAACGATTAATAACGCCATGGCACAGAAACCTGCAAAAATCAAGATGCCCAAAGGCCGCAACCCAGTTGCGGCTACTTTGAGGGATCCTCGCAGCGGGTTCACCCAACGGACCATTCCTGACAAGCGTGAGACAAAAATAGATCGAAAGCGCAAGCACAAAGGACGACCTTTTGATGAGATATGATGATCCTCGTGCCGCCCTAGTTTGCGAACTGGTTGAAAGATTGCACAAAGAAGCCAAGCTTATTGAAAAGCGATCGCCCGACGTTATGGCGCTAGCAAAGCGTGACGGCTTCATGATCTATTTTCTTAACTCGCTTTACACAAGTTTGCCTGACGATTCAATGATGGTCGATCATTTTCCACAGGCTCTGGAAAAAATGATCGATCAATTAGGACAAGATGAAGCAATGAACAAGTTGGAATCATGACAGAGACAGAATTTGAAAAAAACATGAATGATCTTCGACGCATGAAATTGAAGCGAGCTCAAGCTCTTCGCCTTGTTGATGAATTCAAGGAATGGTATTGTAAGCAGACTGGCGAACTTTCCGAAGATGAGCAAATAGTCATCATGGGTTTGACTCGTGACATTCTGAGAGGAACTGAATCCGAGGTAGATAGGCTTACTGAGCGTATTGATGAACGAAACCAGCAAGCCCTCATGAGAAAACTTGAAAGACAATAAGTGATTGATTTTTAAGAGTTTTCATGCTATAAGTATGAATACTCTGGAGATCAAATGAAAAGAAGAATTATTGGTGTCTGTGGCTTTATCGGTTGTGGTAAAGGCACAGTGGGCGACATTTTAGTTGAAGATTATGGATTTACAAAACTCAGTTATGCAGATAGGCTGAAAGACACAGTTTCCACCCTCTTTGGTTGGGATCGTGGCATGGTTGAGGGTGATACACCTGATAGTCGTGAGTGGCGAGAAACACCAGATCCGTGGTGGAGCCAAGAACTTGGATATGATCTCACTCCAAGATTGGTCATGCAGCGCGTGGGCACAGATTGTATGCGTCGAGGACTTGATGGTCAAATCTGGGTCCTCATGGTCAAGCAGGTGCTTGAACAAAATCCCCAAACAAATTATGTGATACCTGACGTTCGATTTTATAACGAACGCGATCTCATTCGCAAGATGAATGGCGAGGTGTGGCGTGTTAAACGTGGCCCTGATCCAGAATGGGTTCAGAAAGCAATTTCTGACAATCGTTATGACACTGATTGGATGCGAGATTATCCAGAAATCCACGAGAGCGAATGGCGCTGGTTGGATTATGCCACAGAGTTTGAAAAAACGATACCAAACGACGGTGATCTATCAGAACTAAAAAAGCATGTTGAACGCGCAGTAGGTAATTAAGCACGTAGTTATCACCGTAACCACCCCAGATAAGTAGCCGCCCAATAAATACTGGCAGAGCAAAAATATAAGCTTTGACAGGAGATCATACATGGCTACACTAGTATCACCAGGCGTTGACGTAACAGTTGTTGACGAAAGCGCATATGCCAGCCCGGGTTCTGGCACAATTCCTCTAGTCATTGTTGCTACAGCACAAGACAAGACAGATCCAACAGGAACAGAAACTGATGGCATCGCAAAATACACAAAGGCAGCTAATGCCAATCTTGTTGTTCCAGTAACATCACAGAGAGAACTAACCCAATTTTTCGGAGACCCGACCTTTGCAGCCACTGAAGGTGCAGAGACAAGCGAATATGGTCTCCTAGCTGCATACAGTTATCTAGGACAAGGCTCACAAGCATACGTTGTCCGTGCAGACGTTGACCTTGCAGGACTTGAATCAAGCGAAACAGCACCAACTGGACCAGCAAATGGCAACCAGTTTTGGCTAGACACTGACGCTAGCTCATATGGTATCCACGTTTGGAGCGGCTCAGCATGGGTCCTACAAACTGTAACCGTTGAGGTTGATCTTGCCGCTGCCAGCGGTGAAGTTTCTGACCCTAAGTCATATACACCATCAACCACCGTGGGCGCAGCAGGAGACTTCCTAGTTGCCGTGCTAAGTGATGGCTCAACTGGATTTGCAATTGGTTATTTCTATAGTGACGGTTCAGCATGGGAAAGTGTTGACACAGCAAACATTGCTGACCTAGCAGCCACAGCAGTAACATATGCTCCACACTATAGCAGCCCATCATCACCAGCAGCAGACGACATTTGGGTCAAGACTACGTCACCAGGTAATGGTGTTAATCTTGTCATCTATCAGTCAAATAGCCTGGGTGTTTTCAGCCTTGTTGAGGTTGAAGGTGTTTCAAACGACGGCGGCACAACTTACGTCGCACAAGATGGAACAAGCGCAACAGACATCATTAATGACATGACCGATGGTAATATTGCACTCAACTTTACAGCCGCAAATGCTGGTTTTGAGATCGAAGAAGTTGATACCACAGCCAGTGCGATTGCTGAAGAAGTATATGCACAGGCAGCTGAGCCAACTGGAGATCCAGTTGCAGGAACATATTGGTATGATCCAACTGTTACAGATCTTGATCTTTACATCAATGACGGAACAGATTGGCTACGTATTGATTCAGCAGACGTAACATACTCAACAATAGAGCCAACTTCACCAAGCACAGACGACATTTGGGTTGAAACAGATGGAACAGAAGCTGAATATCCCAAGCTTTACCGTTATGATGGTTCAAACTGGTTGCTATATGACAACACAGACCAAACCACAGACCGTGGTGTATTGTTCGCTGACTTCACAGCAGACAGCACAATCACAGCAGGTGCCGCACACGATTCAAACAGCACTGACTTTGATTCAGCACCAGATGAAGCACTATACCCAACCAACATGCTAGCTGTCAACATGGCGCTGTCAAGCGGAACAGTTCGTGTATGGACTGAAGGCGTTTCAATCAACGGTGGAGCATCAACTGTTGATGCTTGGACCAATGCTGCCGCAAATAATGCCAATGGCAGCGGCGTGTTTAGTCGTTTGGCACAACGTAAAGTTATTGCAACAGCAATGCAAGCAGCAGTAGCAGGTAACGAAGATCTACGTGATCCAAATCGTAACTTCACCCTACTTGCGGCTCCAAACTTCCCAGAACTAACAGACGAGTTGGTAACGCTTAACAGCGACCGTGGCGAAACAGGATTTATCATTATTGATACTCCAATGCGTCTCACACCAACAGAAGCTGTTAACTGGGTCCAAGGCACTGGCGCAACAGAAAACGGTGATGAAGGTCTTGTTACAAAGAACACCTACAGTGCGGTTTATTACCCAGCTGGGCGTTCAACAACACCAGCCGGAACCACAGTAACCGTTCCAGCAAGTCACATGGTGCTCTACACCTACGCATACAACGACAACATCAGCTATCCATGGTTTGCTCCAGCAGGCTTGACGCGTGGTGTCGTGCAGAACGGTAGCGCAGTTGGTTACATCACAACAGAAGAAGAATTCAAGGCAGTATCACTTAGCCAAGGCCAGCGTGACGCACTATACTTGAACAAGATGAACCCAATTGCTCAATTCCCTCTAGAGGGTGTAGTTGTGTTTGGTCAGAAGACCCTGCATTCAACCAGCAGCGCATTGGATCGAGTCAACGTAGCACGTCTCGTTGCTTACCTACGTGAGCGTTTCGACGAGATTGCACGTCCGCTGCTCTTTGAACAGAACGACACATTGACACGTCAACGTGCCGTCCAATTGTTCGAAAGCTTCCTAAGCGACTTGCTAACCAAGAGAGCACTCACTGACTTTGCGGTTGTATGTGACGAATCAAACAATACACCGATTCGAATCGACCGCAACGAACTATATATTGACGTAGCAATTGCTCCGACCAAGGCGGTGGAATTCATCTACATTCCAATCCGTATTGTCAACACCGGCGCTCTATAATATACGTTGATAATTATGATAAATAAGTGGGGCAAGGTGGAAACACTTTTGCCCCACAATCATTAAGGATAAATTAATGAATATGAAATTTTGGAAGTTTTGGACAGTATTAATATTGACAGTGTTTGTATTAGCAACAGGCCAATATTACCTTGGATTGTTTGACTTCATTCTAAATTATGATCAAACCTACCTAACATTCGTTAACCTAGGCATTGCGGCGGTGGCCCACATCTTAATGATTCGTATGCATTGGCGAAAATCATATGAAGAATACGAACACAAAATGGTTCGTTATATGGGCGAAACCACTGTTTCGATTGGTCTCGTCGGTACATTGATTGGATTTATGATCGTTCTTTGGAGTGTGTTTGGGCCTGGGGTTGTATTAGATCCAGCAGATACTGTTGCAATGACACAAGCTCTAACCAGTATGGCAAGCGGAATGGCAGCAGCATTGATTACATCTCTTAGTGGTATTATACTATCAGCGTTGATTAATTTTCAGTTAGTGATACTTGAAGAATGACATCAGGAACTCTTAGATTAGCATTTTTGGATTTGGTATTCAACTTGTTGTTGGGTATTACGTTGATGTTTATTCTTGCCTTTCTCATGATCAATCCACCAACCCAAGGCGGACAAATTGATCCTCCCATACGCTTCATGGTCGAAATGGAATGGGATGATGAAAGTTATGTTGATATTGATCTTTGGGTCCAAGGCAAAGACAGGGATTGGGTTGGGTTTACTCGTATGGATGGTAGTTATTTTGTTCTAGAGCGAGATGACCGCGGCACACAAAATGATACTATCATGGTTGATGGTGAGCAAGTGGTAATATCACGCAATTATGAAAATATACGTTTCACAATTTTGCCTCCAGGTGAATATTTTGTAAATGTTCATTATTATAGCAGTTCAGGACCAACAGAAGACATCACAATTAATTTGACCATGCTGAATCCGTTCCGCAGTGTGTTTACAGACACGGTTACGCTTGACCCTAGTCAAGAGACAACAGTGGTGTCATTCATCGTCGGACAGGATGGAAAGATCACGGACTTAAGAACAAATGTTCAGGTGAGAAGAAATACGCTTCCGCCTTCAATGAGCGATGGGAATGACGAATGGTAACAATATTAACTCTCATAGGCATATTAACTGCATTGCTTGTTTCTTTTCTGGCTTACTGGTCACCAGCACATTGGTTTTTAAAATCTATCGCGTTGATGTGTTTTCTTATGATCGGAGTAGTCGCTTATGAGCTCTTCGTAAGGCAAATGGGGGCGCCAATACAAGCCAAACCCCAAGGTGAATATGCCTATGTTTGGCATGAGATAACAAACAAGCCATCAATTATACTCTGGGCGATCAACGACAGAGGTCACCGCTTGTATGAATACCCATACAGTCGTGAAGAAGCTGCAATGCTGGAAGAAATTAGAGAAGCCAGGAAGGATGGTCAACCACCACAGTGGTTGACATATGATCAGCCAGAAGGCGAAGATGATCAACTCATGGTCTTACCCCACCATAATATAATCAAGCCATAAGTGAAGCCGCTCAATAAATTGAGCGGCTTCAAGTTTACACTAGTGCAAAGCGTTTGCTACAGCTAATTGAGGATGGCATCACCGAAAAGCGAAAGTCTCAACGGCCGTAGTTACGAAACAATGCATATACCGGGCGATGGTCTAATACGGTTTCTATCGCCCCTCAGCCCCGTCCTCCAGCCTTATCTGGCCGTGGTCCACGAGTTTCTAGTGCTTAGAGAAAGAGAACGCCGTAAGTGTTGACAAAATCAGTTACAAACAGCGTAGAACCGATAACAAGATTTTCAAGAGTCATAAACATCATTCAGTTTCCTTCTTTATAGTTATACTATATAGTAAGACGTTTTGGCTGTCAAGGAAAATTTTCTCTAGATGATAAATACTTTGAGCAGAGCGCATTATGAGGAGATAGACGAATGGCAGTTCTTGACAAGCTAAGTGTCCCAGTAAACGGCGAAAGCCAAGGTACACTGATGCCAAAACTACAATACCGCTTCCGCGTTAACTTCATCAACATGGGTGCAGGCGACACAAAAGTTGCAACAAACAACGTTGTCAGCGTCACACGTCCGAACCTTACACATGATGAAGTTCTAGTGGACACATACAACTCACGTATCTACCTAGCTGGTAAGCACTCCTGGGAGCCTGTAACCATCGAGCTACGTGACGACATTACATCAGCAACTTCAGCACTACTTGACCAACAAGTTGCGAAGCAGATCGATATGGCAAACCAGAGCTCACCACAGGCCGGTATTAGCTATAAATTCCAGTGTCAAATTGAAAACTTGAATGGTGCTAACCCAGATCCAGTCCCGCTAGACACATGGGTTTTGAGCGGTGCATATATTTCAAACCTAACATACAATGAGACCAACTACGGCAGTGGTGGTGAATACCAGACCATTTCAGTGCAGCTACGCTATGACAACGCACAACACTTTGTTGGTGCAATTGACAACCTTAGCGATCCAAACTTTAGCGTTGAGACTGTCACACAAGCGAACGCAACAGGTTCATAATGCTAATTAAAAACGGCCGAAGCATTCGGACTGCCTGCTTCGGCCGTTTTTTCGTAAGGAAATAAACAATGAATTTAGATAGACTAAAAGCTCTTTCAGGAATCAATGAAGATGGAATTGATGACGAAAAAATGGAAGACATTGCTGATTTACTAATACAAGCATTTGATGGCGATCACATGTATGCTGACATCAAGAAAACCAAAAAATATGTTGAAATAGACACAGGCGTAAGTCAGCATGAGCTTCATGTTTTTCCTGAGCATTTGAATAAATTATATCGTCATCCCAGTGTAGCGAGTGTAACAATCTATAGAGACAAAGCGAGAGCATATCTACAATAATGGCAATCACCAATTTCGCACAAGAGGTTTATAGCTCAGATAGTCCAGGCACATTGGATCTCATTCCTCGTCAGAGGTTTAATTTCACATTGCAGTTGACTACACATGATCGTGCGATTATCAATTACCACAAAGTTAGTGAAGTTACACAGCCGAGTTTTAGTGTTGATGGTCAGTTGATGAATCAATACAACAAAAAGCGTTTCGTGCAGACACGAATCAATTATGATCCGATCACAGTGAGTTTTTATGACACATTTGATGACCAGTGGTATAATATCATGCGTGACTATTTTGCTCATTACTATAACGGAACAGAAGGTTTGACAAGTAGGACTCAGCTTGAGGGAACAAGCACAGTGGAGATCAACTTTGAAACAGATTTAGGTTTTACCCCCAATGCCACACGCAACTTCTTTCCTGAGATCCGTATTATACAGAATGGTATCCGCGGCCGTCACCGTGGTTGGATACTCAAGCAACCATATATTACCTCGGTGACTGGCGATACAATGAACTACAGCGACAGCAATCCAGTTCAGTGGGCAGTAACATTCCAGCCTGAGAGTGTTCAGACATATGTTGAATCAAGTCAGTTTGATGATGGAATAGAACCTAGCCGTTCTCCACGACCATCCAGCACCGGATAAGCTAAATACGTTTATGTCGACGTATCAGCAAGGCAATTATCAGCCTAAAAACACAGAAAAATATGTTGGAAAGCACATTCCCAAATACCGATCGGGTTGGGAACTTCATTTTATGCGTATGTGCGACAATCATCCCAACATCCTGGCTTGGGCTAGTGAAAGCCACCGTATACCTTATATCAATCCAATAACTGGAAAAAAGAGCAATTATGTCCCAGACTTCTTTGTGATCTATGTAGACAAGGAAGGCAAAAAACATGCTGAATTGGTTGAAGTAAAACCCAGTAGTCATATGGTAGGCAACGCAAAAGGACAATATGATCAAGCCATGGCTGTTATCAATGAAGCCAAATGGAATTATGCCAGACAGTGGTGTAGGCAACAGGGTATTGGATTTCGCATCATTACAGAAAAGGAAATCTTCAACAAACCACAAAAGCCACGCAGTCAGCGCAAGCCCAAGATGCCAAAAAAGAGAGCTCGTAAATGAGATTAGAACAGATAGAACCTATTGCTGAAGTCAAGGTTATGAGCAGTTGGATTGCTGATCTAGACTACGCTGGCCCCAATGTCGTAATCATGACCCTCAACAGCGGGCGCCGTTATCGTGTTTTGGGAGTGGGCGAAGGTTTATTTCGTCAATGGGTCCGCGCCCCAAGCAAGGGTAAGTTTTGGCACAGCAACATCAGAGGAAACTATAGGGTGAGCAGAATATGACACGCAAATTAGAAGATACCTTCAATTTACCACCAATGGATTTACCAGAAGTCAAGGAAGATGACATGGAAGAAATTGAAGGTTACACAGAAGATGAAATGCATCAGATCATGGAGAGGGCAGACAAAATCGATGCTGCCTTGCCGCAAGTCAGCGGGCTAGACAACGTTGATACAGATTATGACGAGTATGCACGTAAGGCTATTGAAACATTTGATGACCTAGTTGATTTGGGTAAAAATGTCGAGGACCGACATGCCGCTGATATCTTCAACGCAGCCAGTAGCATGATGACCAATGCGCTCAACGCCAAAACTAACAAAGCGCAAAAGAAGCTTGAAATGGTCAAGCTACAAATACAAAAAGCCAAGTTGGAACACGAGAACGAAAAGCTTGATTATCTCAAGAAACGACACCTCAAAACACAAGATGATTCAGCAGAAGAAACAGAAGGACGTATTATTGCAACACGTAATGATATGTTAAGTGATATACTTGCAGGCATGAAAAGAGACGATGACCAATGAGATTATTTGAGCTATTCGACTACAAGGCAGATTTTTGGGATAAGACTGTTGATACATTCGATAACCAGTTTTATGAAACTTATATCGACAACGATCATATTGAACTAATGTATCAAAGCAGCGGCAGCAGTTCAGAAGATTGGACGGTGGCCTTTAAAAGAAACAAAAAAACAACACAAACACATGAGGGCAATGCCAACAAAATATTCTCAGCAGTAATTAATCATATGTTAGAGTGGGTTGAACAAAATCAGCCACACACTCTTACATTTAGTGGTGATAAAGGCGAGTCATCTCGAACAAATTTATACTCTAGAATGCTTGATCGTTACGCAGGAAAAATGGGATACCGCGTTGTAACTGAAGATTTGGGAACAGCGGTATATTTTATATTAGTGAAAAATAACCAAGACACATAAATACCATAATAGCAGGAGATTCCTATGACCAAGAACCTAGGGCAATATTTGGCAGAAAATGAAGCGGTCCACGAATTTCGTGTGAAGATTGCTAGAGAACCAACTGATGAGCAGCTCGACGCAATGGAGTTGCACCTAAGAAAGTATGACGGCTTTGATATCACAACGCCAAAGAAAACAATTATACAGCGTAATCCACGTGATTTCCGCAGTATTGATGCCGCAGAGGTTTACATGGTCGACTTCAAAACGCGTCAGCCAGCAAGCCCACTTCAGTTGCTTGCTGAACTAACACAAAAAATGGGCATCCATGAACGTTTTCTAATCGTTCGAAACAAGCTAGAGCCTCTACATATTGAAAACGAGGCAGATGAGATGCCAGAAGAGAATTATGAACCACGCCTAACTGACGAAGAATACAGTGAAGTTGAGCAACCCGACCCAGAGCAATTTTACGGAGAAAAGTTTAAAGATTCGTTCCTTAAAGAGATTGCCAAAGAGCGTGCAGATCATCTGAAGAAAGCAGAGGACTAAAATGGATAAAACAGAACTCGACAGACTACGCCAGCTCGCAGGTAATGAAACAGCAAAAAAATTGCCACAAGACGAGTCAGGACGCAACATGTATCAAATCCGTGACCTAATGGAAGACGCACAGGATTCTAAAGAACTCGAAGAAGAAGAAGCGAAACCAGATTTTGCTGATATCGACGGCGATGGTGACGAAAAAGAAACAGCAAAGAAAGCTGCTAAGGATAAAGAAAAGTCTAAAAAGTCAGCCAAGACCGAACAACAGCAAATGCGTGAATGGTCCAATAGTATCTATAAGCAGTATGATGATCGTGGCCATTATCAAGAGCCTCCTGAAGGTGAAACAGTTGATTTGAGCCTACGTCGTTATCTCAATGCAGACCCACAAAAAGTTCAGATTGAAGAAGATCATACTGAAGAGGGTATGCTCAAGGAATACAAGGCACATAAAAAGAAGGGCTAAACGAGCTCTTCTTTATGGGTCCTGTTTGAATCTGTAAGGAGTAACGGTGAATACTGTAAATACAGATCTTGTCAAACGCCCGTATCAAGAACAGGCGATGTCACAAAAAGAACTGAGAGAGCTCGCACTTTGCTCAGTTAATCCGTTACATTTCATTAGAAACTATTGTTATATTCAACATCCAACAAAAGGACGGATGTCTTTCCAGTTGTTTGACTATCAGGAAGGGTTGATCAACAGCTACAATGATTATCGTTATTCAATCAGCTTGCTTAGTCGCCAGACTGGTAAGTCCACTTGCGCGGCTGCATACTTGCTTTGGTATGCTATGTTTAAGCCGGATAGCACCATATTAGTTGCTGCTCACAAACGTGACGGTGCACAAGAAATCATGACACGTCTACGTTATATGTATGAAAGTTGCCCGGACTATATTAGGGCTGGCGTAACAGCATATAATAAAGGAAGCATTGAATTTGACAACGGTAGTAAAATTGTTGCGCAAGCTACCACAGAAAACACCGGACGTGGTCTTTCACTTTCACTAGTTTACTTGGACGAATTTGCCTTTGTGCCGCCACGTGTGGCCCAGGAATTTTGGACCAGTATCTCACCAACATTGAGTACTGGTGGTAAGTGTATTATTACCTCAACACCCAACCAAGATGACGACCAATTTGCTCAAATCTGGAAGCAAGCTAATCGTCGCGTTGATGAGTTTGGTAATGAAACAGAAACAGGCGTAAATGGTTTCCGTCCATATATTGTTAAGTGGGATCAACATCCAGATCGCGATCAAGAATGGGCAACGAACGAAAGATCCAAAATTGGCGATGAACGATTTCGCCGTGAGCATGAATGTGAATTCATTGCGTTCGATGAAACTCTTATCAATTCTATTTTCCTCTCCGAAATGGACCTCGGCATGGAGCCACTGCGTCGAAGCGGCCAGATCCGATGGTATGATGCAATTCGTGATGAGCAAACCTATCTAGTGGCACTAGATCCAAGCCTAGGAACGGGCGGCGACCCTTCTGCTATTCAAGTATTTGCTATACCTGGCATGCGTCAGATTGGCGAATGGCAACACAATAAGACTCCAGTCCAAGGTCAAATCAAAGTATTAAAAAGTATTTTGGAAGAGCTTGAAGATGCTGCACCGAATAGTGAAATCTACTACAGTGTAGAAAACAATACATTAGGTGAAGCCGCCCTAGTTTCTATCGAAGAAATGGGTGAAGAAAATCTGCCAGGGATTTTCCTTAGTGAGCCAAGGCGACGGGGTAACGTAAGAAGATATAGAAAAGGGTTTAACACAACCCACGGCACAAAACTTGCTTCTTGCGCAAAGCTCAAGCGTTGGGTTGAAGAAGAAACAATGAAGGTTCGCAGCAAGAACCTTACTCGCGAACTCAAAACTTTTGTAGCAAAGGGAAACAGCTATGCAGCAAAGGACGGGGATACAGACGATCTTGTCATGTCAACCCTCCTTGCTGTTCGCATGGCCATGCAAGTTGCCAAATATGATGAGGACGCATTCACTGATCTCAAGGATAGTTTTGATGATGCTGAACTAAGACGACCCATGCCCATCGGAATATTGTGATGAGATATCGACATCTATTTGAAAATAACGACATACAGATGAAAATCATGCCGGGAAATGATCTAGCTCTTTTCATTTCCCGTAACCAAGATGTCAATCAGGATACATTTGAAAGGCTACGCTATCTTCATGTAAATGAAATGGATAAAGAAATACACATTGCTCATTTTGATGGGCAACGAGTTGTATCAAGTCTAGCATTACAAATAAATCCATATGACAATGATGAACTATGGCTCAAGCACGTCATTGTTGATGAAGATTATCGTAATCGTGGACTCGCAAGTGAGCTATATCAAGCCGCTGCGGATTATGCTAGAGAAAAGAACAAAGCTATCAAACGTAGCAGTTCAACAAAAATGGGTCAGGAATATCTATCACACGTTGTTGATCGCGTCAAGAGAAGAAACCCTGATGTTAAAATAATAGATCAGGATAAATAACAGTATGGCAAGTTCAATTGAGCATATTTCAGAACAGATATTCAAAATCATTAAGGGTTTTGGTCACGATATTGTATTGTTCACAGAAAGCGGCAAAAAGGTTGTAGATCCATCTGAAGCCCGCCGCTTCTATGCTAAGGATATCCAGATGATGGTTAACTTTGTTGCTGATGAATCATCTAATGAAATTGTTGTTAATTTGTCCAAGGACACAGAACCCAAGGACATCGCAGCAATGCTCAAGGGACTACGTAACCTAGCCAATCGTTATATTATTGAATACACAGTTAAGACATTTGGCAAATCAATTGGACCCAAGGATTTCGCATACATGGCAAAAAACAAGGTAGAAGAAGCAGCAAAACCGCTGGGTGGAAAATTCAAAGTAGGACAACGTGTTCTTCCAAGCAAAAGTAGCAGCAATGTAATGACAATCACTGGTTTTGACCGCGTTGAATATATGGGTAAAATGAAAACATTTGCTGACGGGAAAGATGACAAAGGAAGAACAATGCGCCGCCCGTTAAACACATTGATTCCTGTAGATGAATCAGTAAATGAAGCACGAGAGATGACGCGAGCAGCAGTCATGAAAAAGATTCGCGATGGAGAATGGGAAGCAACGCAGGATGTCAAGCCAGGCAAGCACTGTGAGATTCGCAATACTACAAATGGAAAGAAGATGCAGATCATGGTTAAAGAACACACAGGCACTCAGCAATCATTTGATCTAAAGGGTGGTTCGGCTATTCATCCAAGCTGGCAGGTATATTTCAAAGGAAAAGCAAGTATTGGAAATCCCAAGACTTGGGCGGCAGAGCTCTATAAGGAACATAAAGGTGAGCCAATCACTCGTGCAACAATTAAAAAGAAGTGGAAGGAAAATGAAGAACTTAGTTTTTCAGATCGTCTTTTGTTCAAGCCAAATTATGATGCAATCCTATCCTACTATGAAATGATTCATGATGGACAACCAGATCCATCACGGGTCAAGGAGAATGTGAAAATGGAAGATATTAAACCAGGCCAGAATTGTGAAATCCGCGACGCAAAAAACAATAAGAGGGTTAAGGTTATGACTAAAGAATCAAGTTGGGGTGGTGCACAAGCCGAAGGCACTGTAAAGAAATTGAAGGATGGCGGCTGGTGGGCAAAAAACCAAGAAGGCACGATGAAAACATTCAAAGACCATGTTCACGCCAAAAGGTTTGCTAAGACAGGTGATCCTGAAAATGCACCAGACCGTGTTGATGAGACAGATCAATTAAATGAATTGACACCACGACAGAAAGCTATGAAGCAAGGTGCAATTACGGATCCTGTATGGAGAAATAATCCTCATGCCGGTTCATATCCAGCTACTGCTGGTCGTATCCGCAGGGGCGATCCGAAAGATCAAGATGAGAGATCACAAAAACGTGCTGCTCAGGTATTGAAAACAAAAGGTTCAACAGCACCATATAATCATGGAGTTGACGCCGGCGATAAGCTAAGGCAAAAACGATACAAGGCTGATCAGAAAACATACATGAATTTTGATAAACGAATAAGAGATGTAAAAGGACCCGGATCAGATGCAGATCGTGCAGAAAACAGAGGGTTTACACGAAGATTTAAGAAAAAACGAGATCTTGATGGGGTTGATCCTACAGCCAGACCAGTTGGCAAGTTGCCTGAATCAGTTAGTGAGGGCTTCAGCGGCTGGCACGGATCAGCACGTAAAAGCGTTAACGAACTAGGAGACGCTCGTCTCATTGTTCGTCATAAGCGCAATGTAGATGAAGAAAAGCGTGGCGCAAGAACACGGCAGATCGAAAGCATCTTCATTGAAAATAGTGAAGGCGAACGTTTCAAGTTTCCAAGCAACAATATCACCGCTGCAAAAGCCATGGCCCGCCATGTTAAGGAAGGCGGTACGCCGTTTGATGACTTTGGACAGCACATTTACGAAACAATGGAAGAGCTCAATCAGCTCAAGAAGTTCAATCGTAAAAATCGTCGAAATGACTTTTTTGAAGACCAACAGATAGGCGAAGAAATCACATCACGTATCAGTGGTTTGCGCAATAACCTCAAGAAGATGGCTAACCCAACTGGTTACAAGACACAACTGGAAAGCTTCACAACGGAAAAAAGCGAAGTGCCGCAAGAGCGTATTGACGAACTCAAAAGTGAAACCACAATGACATATTTTGATGAAAGCATCGCAGACAGTCTTCCTTATGTTGCACGGGTTATTGAAACATACCGCAATCGTCAAGAACTAGAGCAGCAGGTTGTATCACTTGCGCGTTATGTAATGAAAAACAAAGACGACATTTACTTCAATCGTGAGGTTGATTTTGATGATCCAGAATCACCAACCAACCAGAGATTCAACGACCCAGCAACTGAAGTCGCAGCAATGGTAGACTTTTTGGCGCCAGCCGTCAAGGATGATGAACTCAGCAACATGATGATGAAAGTATCAGATGCAGTTCATGATCTTGGTGGAAAATACATCAACATGGCCATGCAGGCAATCAACGTTATCAAGCGCGCCGGTCAAGTTGACGAGCAACAGCTTGAGTCTGATAGTGAAAATGTTTACGAGACTGAGCTTGATGCTATCAACGAGACTTTGAACCGTTACAGTGATACTCGCAAACTCTTCGGCGCATGAGACTACATCAAATAACTGAAGGCAGAGACGCACCCCTATATCATGGGGTGCGTTTCGATCATGCAGCAAAGCAACTAAAAGAAAATCGAATCGAAGGTAGAACAACTCAGAGATTCTGGCCTGGTGGTAGACGATTGAAAGACGATCATCCTGAATATAAAGATAGCTTTTGGCTCAAAGGTGTTAGCCTTACACGCGACATCAATTATGCCAAGCATTGGGCAGATATCGTTTATGTTATAGATCAAACAAAACTGTCACAACGTTACAAGATCATACCTTTCAACTGGGGCTATGCTAACGCTAAATCAAGAGGACAACATCACAAACGTGAACGTGAAGAATTTGTCGTGCTTGGTAAGATTTACAAAAGCCTTCATCAATTCATTGAAGATTATAATGACGAAAGAGATGCACTCTGGGACAAATATGATGAACTATTATATCGTGGTCAGAAAGAAGCCGCTGAAAAAATCAAACAGCAAATTCGCGATATGCCTAATGCAATGGATGCATGGCAAGGACCAGTCAAGACCAATATTGAACCGCTAGATCAATACCTACTAGAGATCCGTGCTGACAAAATTCATGATAGATTGAATGCTAAAAAGTTTGAGATTATCAAGTCTCATCCTAAGTTCGCAGGATTTTTCTGATAAATAAATGTGCACGGAAATCAAAGAGTTATTGACACTCAGTGGTTTTTTGTGTATATTCAAGGAGTTAGCTTTAACTTGCTTGTCTCGAAACTAACATGAGCCGGATTACCGGTAACAAACATAGGCTAATATAGGAGAAATACAATGTCAACACTCGCAGAAATTCGTGCGAAACTGCTCGAGCAGGAGCAGAGTAAAGGTGGGAAAAAATTTGGTGGCGATAACCAGATATACCCACACTGGAACACCCCGGAAAATGAAACAAGCGTGATTCGTTTCCTCCCAGATGGAGATGACGATAACGATTTCTTCTGGCGCGAACGTCAGATGATCAATCTCACATTCAGTGGAATCAAAGGACAGGACGAAGCAAAGCCTGTCACTATCAAGGTTCCTTGTGTTGAGATGTGGAGTGGCATGAAGTGCCCTGTCCACGAAGAGATTCGTCCTTGGTTCAAGGACCCCAGCATGGAAGACATGGCTCGCAAGTATTGGAAGAAGCGCAGTTATCTATACCAAGGTTTGGTCGTTAACAGTGCATTCACTGAAGAAGAAACACCGGAAAATCCCATCCGTCGTTTTGTCATTAGCACACAGATCCATAACATTATCAAGAGTGCTCTAATGGATCCAGACTTTGGCGATCATCTTCCAACTGATTATGATCAAGGTGTTGACTTCCGCATCACAAAGACCAAGAAGGGTCAGTATGCTGATTACACTACAAGCAACTGGGCACGTAAGGAACGTAGCCTAGATCAGGATGAGCGTGATGCTATCACAGAGCATGGACTGTTCAGCCTGAATGATTTCTTGCCCAAGCGTCCAACAGAAGAAGATCTAAACATCATCTTCCAGATGTTTGAAGCAAGCGTTGACGGAGAGCTCTACGACCCAGAACGTTTCGCAGACTATTACCGTCCATACGGCATGGATGCACCCAATAGCGGAGCAAGCGACCGTGCCGCAAAAGCCTCTACGCCCAAAGCCGAACCTGCCGCGGCTAAAAGCGTGGAGACCCGAGCCGAAGATTCAGAGGAGGCCACAGCGGCAACAGCACCTGTGGAAACTCCAGAAGAATCTTCTGGCGGAGGCAAGGATGCGAAGGATATTCTCGCAGCCATCCGAGCTCGTAAAGAGGCCGGTTAATTTCACACTCAAACCCAGGACGGGCCATTAGGCCCGTCCATTTTGCCAACTGAGGAGAAATACATGGCACGAGCATTTGATGTAAGCAAATTTAGAAAATCGATTACGAAAAGCGTTACGGGACTGAGTGTAGGCTTCCGTGACCCAAACACCTGGATTTCAACAGGTAATTACACACTTAACAAACTCATCAGCAATGATTTCCATAAAGGCGTTCCTCTCGGCAAGGTCACAATGCTTGCAGGTGAAAGCGGCGCTGGCAAGAGCTTTATTGCGGCTGGTAATCTAGTGCGTCACGCACAAGAGCAAGGCATTTATGTCGTGTTGATTGATAGTGAAAACGCATTGGATGAAAGCTGGCTACATGCCCTTGGCGTGGACACTGACGAAAACAAGCTGCTCAAGCTTAACATGGCCATGATTGATGATGTTGCGAAAGTTATCAGTGATTTTGTTAAGGATTACCGCGCTGAATATGGAGGAGTCGAAGACGAAGACCGACCCAAGATTCTATTTGTAGTAGACAGTTTGGGAATGTTGCTCACACCAACCGACATCAATCAGTTTGAAAAAGGTGACATGAAAGGTGACATGGGTCGCAAAGCACGCCAACTAAAAGCACTTGTTACTAACTGTGTCAATATGTTTGGTGATCTTAACATCGGCATGGTGTGCACAAACCATACATATGCAAGTCAGGACATGTTTGATCCAGATGACAAGATCTCAGGTGGTAGTGGCATGATTTATGCAGCTAGTATTGTGGTTGCTATCAAGAAGCTCAAACTCAAAGAAGACGCTGAAGGCAACAAGACAAGCAAAGTTCACGGCATCCGCGCAGCCTGTAAGGTTGTCAAAAGCCGTTACAGCAAACCATTTGAAAGTGTTCAAGTCAGGATACCTTGGGACACTGGCATGGATCCATACAGCGGCCTTGTTGATTTCTTTGAAGCACATGACTTGCTCAAGAAAACTGGTAACAAGCTGGAATATATTAGCCCAGCCACTGGTGAAGTCACCAAGGAATTCCGTAAGCATTGGGAAGCCAATACTAACAGTTGCTTGGATGTGATCATGGAAGAATTCGACCAACATGAAATCAAGTTGGAAGACGATGATGATCAAGAGTTTGAAGATCAATCAACAGAATCATAAAATATAAATAGACCCGAAATGAGGAATAAACATGAGTCTACACACTACTGAAGTGGTTGCTCTAGTTGAACTTTGGTCTGGCATAAAAACCTATGTGCCAGTCAAAGATCAACGCAGCGCAGCGGAACACTTTATTACGTCTATTGACGAGGCGGGCCTTGTTGATCTCAGTGTCGCCGGGCCAGAACTATATGGAGTCTGTGATACATTTGACAAGGCACTGCGAACATATGTTCAGGAAAATATGATTGAGGATCAAGACCACGAAGACTGGGATGAATAATGTCTGGATGGTATAACAAAGTCAAGGACAACTTATCAAATATTGTCCCTGCAATCAGTTATTATGAAAAAGAGCTAGAGGAAGCCCGCAAGGAAACATTCTTGTCGGGTAACCTCGAAGCGAACAGCAAACGTATACCAGGTGATGTAGCTTATCGCTTTGCTCAGTTACAAGAGGTTGATGCTATCTTGGAATATCTCAACATCGAACTTCGCAAGATACATCGTGAGAAGTATCGCAAATATCTTGAGCACTATAACAAAGCACTCAGCAGCCGTGATGCTGACAAGTTTGCGGAAGGCGACCAGGACTACATTGACATGGAGCACTTGGTCAATGAGTTTGCACTCGTCCGCAACAAATATCTAGCCATCATGAAGGGACTGGATAACAAAAGCTTCCAAATTAACAATATCACCAAGCTTCGCACGGCGGGCATGGAAGATATCAGTCTAGATTGACATGTTGGCGTCGTTCATGTATAGTCAATCAGAAAATAAAGGATTCTAACGTGGATAACCTTATCCAAACAATCATGTATCTGCTCATCGGATACCTTGTTGGCATTTGGCTGGCCGCGCCAGGCATTTTTTCCTGGACGGTGAGTGCAACACAGTGGGGCAACATCTTGGTCTACGTCTACATGTTGTTTTGGCCGTTCATACTTCTCTTCCACTTTGTCTTGTGGATCATCGCTATCGTGTTGATCTTCATCGTGGTTGCAATGATTTTGGAACGCTACTCCTAAAAAAGTTGAAAGAGTGGTTGACAAACCAAGCTACCTTGCTTATATTGGTAAGGTAAGCAAAGGAGATGGACATGGCATCCAAAATTGAAATGCTCGCTGCACTGACTCCAGGTTGCAATACTGCGTCTAGCCAGCCTGCAACGATCAGCAGCCGAAAGTTTGATTTCGACAAGAGCAAGAACCTGTTCCTCGCCGAAGTCAGCGAACTCCAAATCCGCGAGATGGGCTGCTTCTACATTCGCAGTGCTCGCACTGGCGACACTCGTCTGTTCATGCTCCAGAAAGTGGAGCGTGACGCAAGTGGCGAGGACATTCTCGCCTTTCACTACATCAGCCCGGGACAAGGTCTCAGTGCTGTTGTGTTCAACGACTAAACCTCAAAAAGGAACTAACATGGATATCTTGATTGTTTTGGTAGCTTGCCCGCTTCTGGCGCTTGGAATTGGTTACCTCTATGCACTGAAGATTGGTGCAGAACATCGTCCTGAATACGATAAAATTGCTTGACGCCCCGGGGCGTCTCGCAGTATACTAACAACATTAGAAGTATTACAAATCAGAAGGAAGTCCGATGATTGGATATCGCCCTACAAAAGAAAAATATCCCCTGATGGAGGCACTTGCTGTCGCCGTTGCGATTGATCGCGAACAAGGCTTTATCAAGTCCAACCAGGGATACTACGATCAAGATACTGATCAGCGTGTTGATGACAACCGCACGGTTGCTCTCCGCACGTTGCGGGTTCGCCACGGCGCCAAACCACAGACCAATGGTGATGGTGTGGAACTTTATCGTGTCGAAACCACATCAGAAGATGAACAGAAGGCACAGGAAATCTTCAGCTACTTTGACCAGGTCTTGCTCATGGACAAAATGGCCGATAACCTTGTCAAGCAGGGCCGTGACGGCCTGATCAATGACTACAATCTCCAGTTGAGCAGGATGTTTGACAAAGGTGAGATTGACGTTAACAAAGAGCTGGCTATGATTGTCAGCCTTCCCAACAGCCGTCGGATGGCCGACAAGCGCGACCAAATGGATGAGTTTTATGCCAGCCATAAAGCCAACGGCTACGTCGGTGATTTGCGTCAACGTATCAAGGTCGTGGCCCGGGTCATGGACGTCAAGTTTCTCCCCCGTCATCATATTCATCTTGCGACAGTTGTTACTGAAGATGAAAAGCTGATCAAGTTCTTCATGAACGAGAAGCTGGGTGATATGGCCCGAACGATCAATGGCAAGACTATTGAGATCACGGGCACGGTCAAGAAGCAGGAAGTCAATGATTTTACTGGCTGCCAGGAAACAGTGATCAACCGTGTCAAGATCGGAGAAACCCAGTAACCCACTGAAAATAAAACAGACAAAGGCGCTCCAAGGGGCGCCTTTGTCATTGACACTACCAATACCTTTTGCTAGATTACATGGGTAAGCAATAGGAGATAAAATGACCGAGATCATTGTCAAGCGTGGACGTTACGGAGAGCAAGAAATTGTCAACCAGCCGTTCACCATGGAGCTCAGCCCGCGCATGGGCAAGAAGGGCATGTATGTCACAGTTGACGGCACGCCGATCGGACAAAAGCGCAAGGTGCGGGTCCTGATCGACAGCGAAAACGATGTCAAACTCAATGATAGCACCGCTGTTATCCGTCCCGCGGAAGCACAGGCCGAACCTGAAGTCCAAGCCGAGACTGACGAGCAGATCATGGATCGTATGCGTGAAAAGTTTCAAGTGCTGGATGGCATGACCATGGCGGCAGTTGAAGGCCATGTCCGCGCTATGATCGTTACAGGTCCTCCTGGTGTTGGCAAAAGCTTTGGTATCGAAACCACGCTGGAGAGCCTGGATGTCATGGACAAGGTCACTGACACAGAATTGCATGATGAGACTGCGAAGCGCGGCGTCGAGAAGGTCGCAAGCGCAAGCGCACTGGGCCTTTACCAATTGCTTTGGGAATACCGTGCAGAAGGAAGCCTGCTTGTTCTGGACGATAGCGACAGCGTCCTAAATGACGAAGCTGGCATCAACATGCTCAAAGCTGCCACTGACTCGGGCAAGAAGCGCAAGTTGACCTGGCGCACTGAAAGCCGTGTGCTTGAAGATCGCGGCATACCTGACGAGTTCGAGTTTGAAGGTAGCATTATCTTTGTTACCAACCTTGACTTTGAAAAGTCGCGCGGCAAGATTGGTGAGCACCTCAAGGCTATTGTTAGCCGCTGCCACTACCTGGACATGGGTATCCACGACAGCCATGAAAAGTTTCTCCGCTGCAAGCAGATTGTGCGTGATGGAATGTTGACGTCCTACAAGTTTGATGATGTGATGATTGATCGTATCCTCACTTACATCGAGGTCAACCAGAAGTCACTGCGCGAACTTAGCCTGCGTATGGTCAAGAAGATTGCGGACCTTGCTCGCATGGATCCTGATAGTTGGCAGACGTATGCAGACCAGACTTGCTTGCGGGGGAAGTGACATGAACCTGGAATCGCTTCGTGAATATGCTGATCTGCAGGAGGAAGTCCTGCAGATCGCACAGTGTATTGTGGATACAGAAGCGTCTGATCCACAGGAAAACGCAGGCGAGCCGCTCAGAGCATACAGATTTACACCTGAACTCTACGTCACTGAAGTGGACCTTTCGCCTATTAACCAAGGCATGATCTCGATCCACTATGTGGAAGACTGGGGACAGGCTGGCAGTGAGAGCAAAATCTTGCATCGCACCATTGAAGAGTTCTGTGATCCTAAATACCTTTTTAAATCGATAGAAGATGGAAACTGATTATGAATATACCAGATGGTATTGATGGATGGGATTTTGATTTTGATAATACAGTTGTCTTCTATCATGATAGTCATGTCCAAATGAAAGACATGAAATCCTGGTTCAGATCATTTTTAAATGACGAAGTGCGTTATGTTCCCGTCGCGCGGTCCGGACCATCAGGACCATATTCTTGGTGGTTCGAACTTACAGATAACGACTTTGTTATGCTCAAAATAGTATTATCAACCACTGAACCTTCTGCTCCACCACGAACATTCTAATTACTCAAAGTATCTTCTTGACATCATTAAAGAATAAATGTATGTTATGAATTAACCAGCCAGTATCATCTCCTTTCCATCATTGCGTCCCTGGTTGGTCAAGCGGGTCGGGCAAGAGTCCGACCCGCACTCATCTATGATAAGTATTTGACAATCATAGATAAAAAGTGTATTATTATTAACATGGAAGCAAAAATCGAGCTGCTCGATGAAGTGAATTGTAAAATTCACGGTCTTAACACGTCTACTAGGCGCAAGTTACATGATGAGTTTAGCTTCATGCTACCTCATGCTTATCACGTCCCGGCTTTTAAAATGGGTAGATGGGACGGCAAGACCAACTTCTTCGCTCTAGGCGGCAAAACATATGTAAATTTGTTAGAAGATATTCTGCCCTCGCTCCTTGAAGAAGGATACGAGGTCAGTCTAATTGACAATCGCAATAAGTATGATCTAGAACTCACTCCAATTGATGTAGATCACTTTGCGGATCGTGTATGGCCTGAAGGTCATCCAGTCGCCGGCGAACCTGTTATATTGCGCGACTATCAACTAGAGATCATCAATAACTTTTTGAAGAACCAATCCAGTGTTCAAGAAGTAGCAACAGGAGCAGGCAAGACACTTATTACAGCCGCCCTGAGCGACCTCATCGAGCGCAGTATGACAGAAGAACAGTTAGTGATGCACAAGCTAACAACTGGCAGCGACGGCGGCGCTAGAACTATTGTGGTTGTGCCAAACAAAGGCTTGGTTACCCAAACAGAAGAAGACTACCAAAATCTGGGTCTGGATGTGGGAGTATATTATGGTGATCGCAAAGAATACAATCGCACCCACACCATCTGCACTTGGCAAAGCCTAGAGATCATACAGAAGAATTTCAAGAACGGCAAAAGCGACATGAGTCTAGAGGACTTCACACGTGGAGTCATGGCAGTGATTGTTGATGAGGCACACGGCGCCAAGGCTGATGTCCTCAAGGCCATGCTGGTCGGCGCGTTCCGTAACATACCAATACGTTGGGGGCTAACGGGCACCATACCCCCTGAAGAACACGCCGCAGTGGGCCTCAAGGTATCGTTGGGGCCAGTTGTGGGAGAGCTAGCAGCCGCTACACTACAAGCTGACGGGGTGCTATCAAACTGTCACGTTGACATAATACAGATGCAAGACAATGTGCTTTATGATAACTATCAGAGTGAGTTGAGTTATCTTACCACTGACAGCGCAAGACTAGACTACATGGCAGAATTTATCATGGCTATCGCTGGTGAAGAAAATACACTCGTGTTAGTCGATAGGGTAAAGGCTGGACGAGGCCTACTAGAGAGGCTACCTGAAGACCGAACCGTGTTTGTTAGTGGCGAGATGAAGAACGAAGACCGCCGCGGACATTACAAAGATATTTCAAACAGCGATGGAAAGATCATCGTTGCAACCTACGGGGTCGCGGCCGTGGGTATTAACGTTCCCCGAATTTTCAATATGGTGCTTGTGGAACCTGGCAAGAGCTTTATCCGTGTGATTCAAAGTATCGGGCGCGGATTGCGCCGTGCTGAGGATAAAGATTTCGTCAACATTTACGACATTTGTAGTTCAGCCAAGTTTAGTAAACGCCATCTCACGTCAAGGAAGAAGTTTTATAAAAAGGCCGAGTATCCTTTCAAGATCAACAAAGTAGATTGGCGACAAGACCAAAAACTGATTCGTGAATTAGGGAAACGAGTATTAAAGGAACCCCAAGTTGAAAATCTTAACCAGTGAAAATCAAACTTACGAGTTGGATTTCGTACCTGATGAGATTGATGATATTCGCTATTGCGTTCTCGATTACAGTGACAAGCAAAATCCTGATTACTACTTTATGCCGCTCGTATTTTTGGAGATCTTCAATGCTCCAGCAGCAGTATTACAAGTGGGTGATTATACATTTAAGATGCCTATTGACTGGAGTTTGATCATATGTGACAGCGAAATTGGTGAGCCTGAAGTTATACCTATCACGTCACTTAATGACAGAGGGTTTTCAGCGTTTACTATTAATCCTATCTCAAGCTACATGCCCAGCTATCAAACCATTGAAATCGTCAATGTATACAGCGAGGTTAAATGGCATTTTCCTAAACTCAAACAAGGACATTTGTTAGCAGTGCCAATGGGAGATCAAGACGGATCAAACTGCGCGTTCTTTGTCAAAGAAACCAGCAAGGTTCCTGATGTGCTCGACATAAGCGAACTATGGTAGACCGTGCAATTGTATACGCCCCCTATCTACCACTCTTCCCAGGTCAGCTAACGACATTGGATGGATCAAAACACTATAATGACCGCCCGTATATGTGTATAATGAATATGTTAGGTCTATTGAATAACGGAAAAACGAGATGCCAACAATTAAAGAAGAGATGTCTGCGATTGATTTACGCAAGTATAATTGGTATGCCAATCTCAATGAAGACGACAAAAAAGAGTTGAGCATGTGGGTCCTCATGCGTTACTGTTCTAGCACGAGCAGTAAGGTTGATGACATCAACCATTTTTATCTCAATATGACAAACGAACTAGTCAACGTCAATTTTAACGATCTGCGTCACTATCCTGATTTGCAGTTTCGTCTCATGCAATGTGTTGGTATTGGCAGTAACCAGTTTCACGCTTGGATCAAACCTGGCAAGAGAAAGAAGTCAAGCAAGGGCAATGCAAAGCTTGAGGAATTCTATCTTGGTCTATACCCTCATCTAAAAGACGATGAGTTGGCAATGGCATTGGATTCAATGAGCGAACAAGACGTTCGCGATATGCTTGAGGACGCCGGCATACCCAAGAACAAGGTAAAAGAATATCTCAAATGACTTTCAAGTGTGAGTATTGTGGAAATACCTTCAAGCGCGAAAGCTCATTGACTAATCACATGTGTAAGATCAAGAAGCGTTTCCTTCAACGCGACGAGCAACATGTTAAATTGGGCCTGAAGTTTTTTGATGATTGGTATCGTATCGCTATGGGCGCTAGTGGTCATAAAACATACGAACAATTTGCAAAAAGTCAATATTATGGGGCTTTTGTTCGTTTTGGACTTTACGTTCTCGAAACCCGCGTGTTAGCACCAGAGCGTTATCTAAGCTGGCTGATACGTGAGAAGACGCCCGTAGACAGGTGGTGCAAGGACAGCATATACAACCAATATCTGGCTGAACAAAGCAAACGGGAAACAGCAGAGCGCGCTCTAGAGCGTTTTGTTATACATGCTGATAGCTGGTCAGAACGCACAGGATATCACTGGACAGAATACTGGCGCGAGGTCAAACCACATACGTTGGTCAATGATATAAAAATGGGCAAGGTATCTCCATGGGTATTTCTAGGATACAGCAAAGCCAAAGACGCTCTTGATGAATTACCAAATGAACTGTTAAATGATATTGCTGAGACAATTGATCTCTCTTATTGGCAACGCAAATTAGAACTGAACCAAAGAGACGTTAAGTGGATTGAAGGAATATTAGATGTCAAAACAACCTAAGTATTTGTTCCTTCCAATAAAAGCAATTGCGTCAGATAGCAGAATCGATTCAGATCAAGACCAAGTCATGATTTTATTATCTGATTACACTTATTGGGGCCATCCAAAAATTAATAAGGCTTTGGAAAAATGGTGTGATGAATATGGCGCCGTCCTGGATGGATTGACATTGGTTTTTCCTGATGATGAAACATTTTTGTTATTTAAGATGACATGGGTATGATATAAATGAAACCAGCAGTAACAGATATCGATATTGACACACCAGATCGTGACAAAATTCTAAAGCTATTTCGTCATACAATCGCAAGCAACCACAGTGGTAAAAAACCCAGGGCTCATAATACTGGTGTATATTTCCATCGTGTGCCAGAAGATCCTTTAACTGGTCGTTGTAGCATTGATTACCAAGAAGCCGAGGATTTGGGATATTTCAAAATTGATGTTCTCAATGTCGGTATCTATAAGGATGTAAAAGATGAACAGCACATGAATCAATTGCTTGAACGAGAGCCTGTGTGGGAATTGTTAGAGGAAAAAGATTTCTGTGATATGCTATTCCACATACGTGGACACCATGACATTTGTCGTCAAATGAAGCCACGCAATGTTGAGCAATTAGCAGCGGTTTTGGCTATGATTCGACCAGCAAAAAGATCACTTGTTGGTAAGGAGTGGGATCATGTCATGAAACATGTCTGGACCCGCCCACGTAACGACGATTACTACTTTAAGAAAAGCCATGCTGTCGGCTATGCAATGGCTGTCAAATTACATATGAATTTATTGGTTGAAAAAATAAATGAATAAAATTGATCATTTAAATGAACATGGATATGCTGTTTGGAAAACCCTCGTTTCACCTACCTCTCTCTATAGCCTAGTATATCATAAAGACACATTTGATATTCCTCTGCGTGGTCATGACATAAATGGAAATTATTATGAGTGTTATCACCGCAGTGTTGAATGGGCAAATTATTGGACACTACCACTCAATCAAAACAATCGAGTCAGAGAAATACGTGCCAATGTTGACCCTGTTGTTGAGCAACTTCTAGATCGTCCGGTTTTTTATCATGCTGATGCCAGTGTATTAACAGAATTAAACAATACTATACGACCACATATCGATACACCACATAGACATAAGCCTTGGAATAAAAAAATTGACCGCAGGCTTGGAATACAAGTTGCAATGCCCATGCATGACATGAAAGTTACAGCTGGCATAACAGCATTTGTTCCTGGTAGTCATCGAAAATACTGGGATATAAAGAAATGTTATCGTGGAGATTACACACAACAATTTTTAAGGGAATGTGAACAACCTCAAATCACATATGGAGATATGATAGTTTGGGATGCAAGAACATTGCATAGCCAAATGCCAAATGTTAGTCATTCAAGTCGATACATGTTAATAATGAATTACCTTGAAGAAGACGTTGTTCAAGATGTGATGCAATATGAAGCTAGTCTGCACGCCTAATCAGCTGAACATTCTTTCGCTTTACACGTTTTTGCATGATATCCTTGAGACAAACACTTGGCCCATATTTGATCTCAAAATCTTTGATATTGAATGTTCGCAAGCAATCCTTAAAGGGTGCAAAACGTTTGCCAAGAATGATGTTGATTGGAATCATGCGATTTGTTTCCCACCACCATTCTGCACCATATTCTAAAAACGCTTTGCGAAGTTCTGGTGTTTTGATTTCGTCAAATACATACATGCTAATCAAGTTTGCGTCTTGATTTTGTATGATGCCCAAATATTCATTCTTGCCGTAAACTGCTACGGTCAAAAAAGGATACTCATCAAGCAAATCTTCTAGTTTAATATTTCCTGTCATGCACCTATTTATACGCAAAACGTCTTGGTGATTTTTGATAAATATCTGCATGACAGTTTATGTATATAATACGCCACACGTTTCCAGTCCGATCAATGATCGCCGCGCAGGAACATATCGTGTTGGTAGTGATAGTCCTGATCCAATACAGATTTATAAGGGATGGGACACAGTGTTGTATTTTGCGTTCCGAAACCACACCAATCGAGCTTATTTAACAGTGGGATCTACCATTACGGCGCGCGTATACAATACAGAAAATGTTGAAGTTTTCGAAGGCACAATGGTAAGTGATCCTTTGATGGACGGCGCTGCAACTTTGTTTATGAACGCAGCCCAGACTGATATTTTCGAGGCCGGACTATATAGCATGATTGTCGAAGTCACTGATGAGCGCGGCCGCACTTTGGTTGCCCAAACCAGCACCCGCAGCCTTCCCCGCTTTGTAATTGAAGTTATTGACCAGACTACAGTGGCTCTAAACATCTGATAGACACGTCCAGACTATTGTAATATACTGATTCTAAATGCATTTCTTTGTGGAGTTTATTCGCAACCGAACCGTCGGTTGGCGGCCCAGTAGTTCAGGCTGGGTGACAGGAAACTGTCCTGTTTGTGTTCGCATGGGTGAACCTCGTCCTGATACAAAACAACGTGGTGGTTTTCAATTCTCTGATAATGAATGGGTTTATCATTGCTTCAATTGTGGTTTTAAGACAGGTTGGTCCAAAGGTCATCGCATGAGTAGTGGTGTTCAGACTCTACTCTCGGGCATGGGATTCGATCGCAGCGATATACAACGTCTAAATATCGAATTGATGCGTGAGGAAGAAACTGCAAATCTACTCAATCCGTTACCAGAAGAAAAACCTGCCTATACACCAGACTGGCCTGAAAGAAGCTTACCTGAAGGCACATCACTAATATCAGACATTGCGCCAGTCAAAATGAACAAGAACTTTGAAGCTGGATTGGTTATGCTCAGTGATCGTCATCTTTTACATTGGCACGATTGGGCATATACTGATGCTGATTTCAAATATCGAAAACGTATCATCCTGCCTTATAGGTATAAAGGAAAGATAGTTGGCCACAATGCAAGATTTATTGGATCGCCGCCAGCTAATACACCCAAATATATAGTAATCAAGCCACCACATTTTGTTTTTAATCTTGACAGACAAAAGCCCGAACGGAATGCTGTGATTGTGGTGGAAGGAGATTTTGACGCCATAAGTATCGATGGTGTTGCACTTGGCACTAACAGTGTCAGCAATGAACAAGCTAGCTTGATCAACCAATTGAACAAGAAGACCGTGCTGTTACCAGATGCTGACAGGTCAGGTAATTCTCTAATTGGCCCTGCAATTGAGCAGGGATGGCATGTGAGCTTTCCAGAATGGATGGAGTTGTATAAAGATGCAAACCAAGCCTGTGAAAAACTTGGTTCGCCTTTTGTATTAAAAAGCATATTGTCAAGCGCAACAGATAACCCAACCAAGATAAGAGTTTTGGCAAAAAGATTTCTCAAGGACTAAATTGCAGGATATTAGAACATTTGATGAGTGGATTGATGAACCAAGATGGTCCTGGTATTATACTCCATTATGGCGCTGTCATGCCGTAAGAGTAGAGATACATGAATTAACTTCTACGTCTCGTTTATATCAGTCTGGTGGTTCACTTATGTCAACAAGTCAACTCAGACCCGACCTTATAGTATACCACATTTATTTTACACCAGAAGAGTTTGTGATGTGGAAATTAGAATCTAATGCATTGAATTATGACAAAACAAATATAGACCAAGGATATGTTTACAGTTAATGGCTGAAGAATACAATACAGAGTTACAAAGACTATACCTAGAATTCCTAGTAAGTGATCACGAATTATTTGTGCGTTGCAATTCAATTCTGGATGAAAGTTATTTTGACCGCAGCATACGTGATAGTGTTAAATTTCTCCGCGAGTATGCTGATGAATATGGTGCGGTTCCTGAGATCAAACAAATAAGAGCAAAAACAGGTCTGGAATTACAAGACATTGGCAAAGCTGGCGCAGACCATCGTAATTGGTTCCTAGATGATTTTGAACGATTTTGCCGACACAAAGCCCTTGAAGCAGCTATCCTGCAATCCACAGACAAGTTAGAACGTAAGGAATATGGTGCAGTTGAGGAATTAATCAAACAGGCAGTCCAAATTGGTCTAGCAAAAGAACTAGGTACCGACTATTGGGAAAATCCGGCAGAACGACTACAGCGTATCATGGAACGCAAGGGTGGAACCAGCACAGGCTGGTCCACGGTTGATTATTACTTATACGGCGGCTTCAATCGTGGAGAGCTCAATATTTTTGCTGGAGGAAGCGGCGCGGGCAAGTCACTCTTCCTTCAAAACCTAGCAATCAATTGGGTTGAAAAAGGATTCAATGTTGTTTACGTGAGTCTCGAACTCAGCGAAGACTTGTGTGCAATGAGACTTGATAGCATGATTACTGGTTTGCAAACCAAAGAGCTATTCAAGAACATGGAGGACGTTGCGCTCAAAGTTAGCATGAAGAGCAAGAAGTCAGGCAAGTTGCAAATTGTGCAGTTGCCCAATGGCATCAATGTCAATGATCTCCGTGCTTATATTAAAGAATATCAGATCCAAAACGACATCCGAGTCGACGCTATCCTAGTTGACTATTTGGATCTTATGATGCCAGCAAAGGCTAAGGTAAGTGCCGACAACGTGTTTCTCAAGGATAAGCACGTATCAGAAGAATTGCGCAACTTTGCAATGGAAGGTGATTACCTCTTTGCTACGGCAAGCCAGCTAAACCGTGGTGCTGTTGATGAAGTAGAGTTTGACCACAGCCACATATCAGGTGGATTGAGTAAGATTCAGACAGCAGACAACGTGATTGGTATTTTCTCCAGTCGTGCCATGCGCGAGCGTGGACGAGTTCAGATACAGTTTATGAAAACTCGTTCAAGCAGCGGTGTTGGACAAAAGGTTGACTTGGGATTTGATCTTGATAGTCTTAGAATACGAGATTTGGAAGAAGATGAGGATGATGCTGAAACAGTAACCGGCAATGCTCTTTATGAAAAGCTAGCTAAAAAGCCAAAAGAAACTGAAGATCGGGTTGATCGAACCGAAAGAGCTATAAACAATGGTGACAAACTAAAGGCCATACTAAAAAGAAGCGAGTGACGGATAAATAATACTAGAAAAAGGACCCCGTCATGGTGAAAAAGCGCACTCGCAGTATACTTGAGGAAATCAGTCGTATTGATATCCACAAGGATAAAGAGCACTTTATCGAATCCAAGGCCCGTAATGTTATCGCAGGCACTGAAAATCTATTGACTCTTATCAATGAGACATATGATGAAGACACGGCACACGATTTGACCAAAAGACTGCTAAATGCTATTCGCACACAGGATCCAAAAAAGTTTGAGCGAGGCATAAGGAAGGTCAATGAAAGTCGAAGATATCCTAAGCGGAGGTCATAAACGACGCAGCCGTCGTGGACCACGAAAAGGCAGAATTAAAGGCATTGAACTCGCTCCAATCAAGTTGCGTGAAGGCGGTCATATGGATGGAGTTGGTGCTATTCACATTGATGAGATCAAACCAACACTTCAGAAACTTGAACGTGACTTGGGTATTGATCTTCAAAATAATGTTCTTGGCAGCGTAGGAAAGAAAGAATTTAGCGGCGATATTGACGTCGCAATTCATATCAAACCAGAAGATTTTGAAAAATTCAAATCACAAGTAGAAAAGTCGCCTATTGTTGATGACACTGTAAAAGGTCCTCTTGTGCTTATGAGCCGTGTTCAAATTCAAAACTACGATCCTGAACTCAGCACAGATAAAAAGCGCACAGGATATGTGCAAGTTGATTACATGATGGATGAAGATCCAGAATGGCTCAAAACGTTTTATCATGCGCCAAGTGAAAAAGAAAGCCGCTATAAAGGAGCTCATCGTAATATTGCACTTGGTGCCCTGAGCCAGTTTGTTGATCGTGAAGAAGGATCAGAAAAAACTCCTGATGGTCGTCCTGTTGAAGTAGAACGCTATATGTTCTCAAGCACCAAGGGCCTGGTCCGTGTCCGTCGTCGACTCAAGCCGCGTAAAGATGGCAAGGGCTATACCAAAGCCTGGGAGAATGAAGTAATTGGCGGGCCTTGGAAAACAGGCGATGAGATTGCTGAAAAATTGGGACTTGGCACAGCAAAAGACCTTAATAGTTTTGAAACAATTTTTTCAGCAATCAAGAAAAATCATCCCCGCCTAGTTAAGCCTTTCGCACAGGCTATAGCAGCAGACAAGACAATCCAAGATATGGGTGTGCCAGACGAGATCAAAGAGTATCTATGAGAATACGTCACCTAATAGAAGCTGACCGCAAAAAGATGGGCAGGGACCTCAATCACATTGAGGACCTTGTTTTCTTCTATGGAAGTGATGGAGCACAAGAGGCCCTAGAAATACTTCAAGATTTGACAGATGATGATCGTCATGATCTCAGCATTAAGTGGGATGGCAAGGTTGCGTTGTTTTATGGGCGTGATGAGGATGGTGTGTTCGGAATGGGGACAAAAGGCAATTGGGCCAAGAACATGCCCATGACAAGCCCAGAGGCAGCCTATGAGTATATTACAACGGCAGGCAAGGGAGAAGACTGGCGGAAAGAAATGGGACAGGATTTCATCAAGATATTCCCCATGCTTGAAAACAGTGTGCCACAAAACTTCAGTGGATATGTGACTGGCGATTTGATTTTTTCACCAGTGTTAGCACCCAAGAAAAAAACACCAGAAGGTATCCAGTTCAAGAGCAATCAGGTTGTTTACACGGTTGATCCTCAGAGTGAACTTGGCAAGCGTGTAGCACAGGCTGAAGTTGGAATGGCCCTGCACCTTAAATTTGATTCATGGAATAGTTCAAATAAAGCTGTGATCGGACAAGATACAGTAAAACAGTTGAATTCGCCACAAGTATTGGCACTAGGACAAACGTATGCACCCAGCGCACCACGTTTGGACGACAGCGTTCTCAAGAAACTCTCCAGTATGATACAAAAGAACAGCCACGCAATTGATAGTTTAATTGAACGTCGCGCCGGACTGAGCGATATACCAAATATCATATACACATTTAATAATCAAATGACTAGAGCAGGCAAAGCAAACGATGTTTCAACACAAGAGTTTTTCGAGTGGCTTTCTGGAAGCAAAGTAAGTGCTAACAAACAAGCCAAACTAGCTGCAATAAACGAAGAAAATCCTCGTGCTTTCCCAGCACTTTTTGAGTTAGTTCGTGCAGTTGCTGATGCAAAGAACAATATCATTGATCAGTTAGAAGCCGCTACGACAGATATTCGAGCATCAACAGACGGACAGGCTGGGGGCGAAGGCTATGTAAGCCTTAAACACAAAGTAAAATTGGTTCCACGCCATCGTTGGCGACCAAGTTAAGGAGAAGACAGATGGCAGAAGGCAAAGGACTCGTGTCATGGCTTAAAGCCAATGCTGGTGCAATACTAATACCACTAGCATCAGGTGCAATTGCATTGGTAGTTTCATATGGTTCATCAATCGAAGAAGAAACGCGGCTTTATAATCGTGTTAGTCAATTAGAGGCAGCAGTTTCATCTCTTGAGAATCAAGACAATGAATTTGACGAAGATATTGACGATCTAGAAGATTTGGTTGACGATAAAAGCAGAGCAGTTGAACAGATGGTTATCAGTGAGGGCCGTGATCTTGAACGCAGCATAATTAGATTGGAAGGACGTGTTGAAAATCTTAATCGACGCTTGACTTTTCTTGATGGTATTGGTGGTCCAGTCTATGGTCCAACTTATGAAAATTACAGCGTTGACCCATCTAATGACAACATGACACAGCCCTCAGAAACGGAATAAAATGGAATTAAAACTTATTACAGAATTTAACGAAAGCACACAGTATAGAAGCAAAAGTGCCTTCCGCCAGACTGATGCTCGCACAGTCTGTGATCATGCCTTCATGGACATGATTGCTTTGTGGATTCTATACAACGAAAACGAGTTTGCTCCTTGGGCATTGGAATATGCTAGTCGCACAGTTCAGTTCAATCGCTTTACTAACTATCGCCAAATGGGCACAGACCTTTATCTCAATTTGCATGTGATTACTGAAAAAAGAACAGATCTTCTCGGAATGAATGACAAGGATCTAATCATGCTTGACCGCGTCCAACTTGATGTTCCTAATATTGTTCGTTATCTTCGCATGATGTCACAGAACAATATAAACCAAGGAATGGCGAGAATGACACTGCAAAAACTTGAACATTCCCTGCACATCAATAATTCAAATTATCGCAGTGTGCGTCGTATTGCACAAAATTGGCCCAATCTTGCAACTAATCAGAAGCGCATGGTAATCACACGTATGAATTTCTTTTATCAGATGAATGCCCGTCGTTCTGAAGTATTCAAGCAAATTAAATTGCTTGGTAAGAGTCAAGGCCTAATAGCAAAAGATGCAAATAATCCAGAGATACCCTTTGCTGCTAAAGCAGCGGCCGCCGCCGCTGCTGGCGCTACTGGATATGCAATAGGCCACAGGATTGGTAAAAGTCTTCTATGACCCAACAAATATTAGCTTTCACTCTGGTTGATATCACAGATAGTGGCACAACCAGAGTCCGAGATAGCAATACAAAAGAATATCATCAGCAACAAAATCTCAACGTTCTTTTGCAGACCATTGGATTGAGAGCGCAGCCGTTCGATCCAGAGGTTCAAATCCTTGAAAATGAATCACTAGATAATATGGGATTTGGGGAATTTTTTGGAATCGACCCACAAAGAGTATGGTCATTGAAATTCCAAGTTGAACATGAAATGGCATGGAGCGATGGCGTTGATCAATTAGCACTCCTCAAGCAAGATGCAAATGGTGTAGCAATTACTAGTGATCTAGACAACACAGTTGAATTTCCTATAAATGCGTTTGATACCCGGGATAATGTAAATCTTTATTTTGCAATCAATTAACAGGCTACCTAATTTTTTAACAAGCCCAATAAATATGATTGTAAGGGAATTAGATGACTACACCTTTTAATAGCGAACTTGAGAAAAAGAATCTCGAAGTACACGTTGACATGGAACGTCAACGGTTTGCAATCCTATCTGAAAAAGTCGAGACGTTGGATGAACGCATGGATGCGGTTTTTAGTGAAATCGGTGATTTTCGCAAAGAACACGCAAAAAACATGCAACAGATACGAGAAGAAAATGCCCTTAACTCACAAGGAACACACAAGCTGTTCGTAGGAGCAGCAGCAACAGTAATTGGCGGACTCTTGAGCACTATTGTTGTTCTGTTAATTGCTTTTATATAAAACACTCTTGCATTACAACTTGCGTCGCCTCTAGGGGCGGCGCCTTTTTATTAACGGATAGCATAAATACCCAAAAGGAAACGTTATGAAACTGAATGATATTACGGGAGAGAGTGATTCACTAGTCGAGACCAAAATGGTCTGGGCAAAGTCAGGTGGAAAAGTCGCCCGCAAATATCGTTGCACATTTGGAAAACGTAAAGGTCGTGTTGTAAGCGATCCAAGCCAATGTAGCAAGCCAGTTGACATGAAAAAGCGTTTTACCCTGCGCCGCACCAAAGCGCAAAAAGGTAGTAGAATGACTCGCAAGGCACAACGCACCAAACGCACAAATCCAGCGAGCAAGATGGTAAAGGCACTAAACAAATGACAGATATTGACAGACTACGCAAACTGAGTGGTATTTCAGAAGATAATGACAATTCGACGCTAGAAAAAATCCAAAAAGGTATTAGTAACTACGTTCGTCAGGAAAATGATCATCATTGGCCTTTTGGTTTTGAGCGCGAGTTGGCTGAATTTATTCAAGCTGAGTTGGAAAAAGATGAGACAGTTGATAATATGCCACAATGGGGAGAACGCACATGAAACTTCTTGAAGCAATCGAAAGCACTTCAGTAAAAGATGCTATTCAAAAGATGGTAACTGATATGTTCAATGATGAGTTGGACGATAATCGTCTTGATCAAATTATTGATGGTCTTAGCCTTAGCGATCTACTTGCCCTTGACCAGGCCTATCAAGATGGCGACAAAGAAACAATTAGCAAAATACTTGGACCTTTTCCAAAATTGGAATACAGCATGGGCGCAGGCCGCCAATCCAGCAGCGCAGCAAGCAACCGTCCAGCACCAAGAACCGCAGGCGGCCAGCAAGCAAGCAAAAAACCAGGGACGCAAAAAACAGTAAACACCAACCGTAACTATAGCAGCGGTGTCCAAAACGCTGTTACCACAAAGAATGTTGATGGTGAAAATGGAGACGATCCTGAAGCAATGGTTAAAGATGATGAACCAGTTGAAGAAACCAACAGTGGTTCATTCAATGACGAGCGATTCAATTCACATGAAGTTATCCGCGCCCTTGAAGGAATTGCAAGTGATGAAGAAGGCGATGATCCTGTGTTTTCATCAGGACTACAACAGCTAGCCAATCGCATTAATCAAAGCTATCCTGATAGTGTTACTATCGCAGAAATCGTTAACATGCTACAGGAACCACAGCTAAGTTCTATTGATAAAGATGACGTCTTTTATGCCTTGCAAGCTAGTGGAATTATGGATATACAGATGGAAGCAAGCGTCGGCGCGCCTGACTATAATCCAGCAGCAGGTCGCCATAACCAATTCCAAAATAGTGACGACGTGATTGTCACAAGTGGTGAATGGGAAGGTAAGACTGGCATGGTTCAATCAGTGCGCCCTAATAGTGTCACCGTTCGTCTCTATAACCACGATTTCTTAATGGACTTTGAGCCAGATGAGATCGAACACAATGACTATGCAGATAGCGATCAAGAAGAAGACAACATGCGTTTGAGTATGGGCGACGACGAATATGATCGTATACATGGCGACTTGGGTTACAAAGATGAGTCAGTAACCGAAAATGTTGATGTCGTCGACATGGTTAAATGGCTCAAGCGTAGAGCAGGGATTGAATAATGCGCAGTATTGTAACAAAAGGTGGTATTCCTACTTTTGTTTCCAAACATGAGTATACCTTTATTGAAGAAAACTTTGAACATGGAGACATGATTTATAAGAATGAACTTAACGAGCACGAAGCAGAAATTGCTAGAGTGCTAACTACTAGAGGAATACTACAGCGTTTTAGTGATGCTGATAAAGGCATTTACTACACGCAAAATATCAATCGAGGAATTTAAATGTTACCAGTAGAACAGACCTGCCCTAAATGTCACGGACGATTCATGGGGAGCGATGTCATTGGATATCCATGTCCCAGCTGCACAGGAATAAGTGAGCAAAGCCTCATTGAGGCACTCACATCAATGAACCAAATGTATTATCAGGAGGAAGAAAATGACAGACCAAGAACAGACTAACGCAATGGCTAACATCCTTGGCAAACTGGGCCAAGTTGAAGAAGGCACATACGAAAAGACTGGGGGAGGTGCATCTAACGAAGACACAGCAGCAATGGCTGATGTTTTGCGTAAATTACAAGAAACCACTGGTGCGTTTTCACAAGACATTGTGAATGAAAGCAAGAAGCAACCCGACTTGGGTGTTGCCGTTCAGGCGCAGCGCACAAAGGCTGGCGTCAGTGTCAGCCATTATGATATTCAGACCGAGAAGAAAACAGTCCATGAAGGTCTTACAAAAACATTCTATCATGTTGTTGACAACAAGACTGGAGAAATAGTTTATGAGGATCTTGGACTATTTGAAACTGCCATGGGTATTGTAAAACATCTTCTCTATACCAACAACAGCCAAAAACTATCTCGACTCGTCGACCTTGATCAAGAATATGTCGGGGCAATGATGGAGACATATGGTTATAAAACAAGACTCAAGCGTATTGACGAAAGTTCAGTGAAGTATGATGTGACATCAGCCAAATATTCTAATGCTAAATCACGTCTCGGTGCTGTCAAGATGAAAATCCTCAAGGCTCTATAACTAGGGCTTTCGCATAAATACATTACAGACAGTTACGGAGATCTGATATGATTCTAAAAGAATTTACAACACGAGGCGGAACGAAGCTAGAAAAGCTTACTCGCGCCCTCAATGAAAATTACAATTATGATATTAACTTCAAGGGTATGACAGTCGCCCGCGCCGAGCGCCTAGCTGAGCGAGCACGCCTGAAAGTTGAAGAAAACAGTGATGTCAACAAACGCATTAAATTTGCAATGATTGCAGAGAGCCTCGATCTCTGGATGCAAGCAAACGTACAAAGTGAACTTACATCATTCAATTTAGCTGAAGGGCTTGATGACGAAAGCATGGAAGAAGCAAAAGTCATCCTTGCAGCAAAAGAATTAAGCGATAAGATCCAGGGCATGATTGAAGATGCCGCAAAGATGCAGGTTCAAGACCTGCTTCCAATCGTTGATGCCATGAAAGCTGAATTGGGTGGAAGTGAGGCAGATGCCTTTGCTACATCCGCAGACGCAGCATTGGGCGGCCTAGTCGACACACTCAAGTCAGCCAAGGAAGAATATGACGGAGCAATTCAAGCTGCTCAAGGACAAGAACCAGCAACCGACATGGACAACTTTGACATGGACGGCGACATGGGCGACATGGGCGATGAAATGGACACAGACATGGACAACTTTGACATGGACGGCGGCGATGATATGGAAGTTGACGATGAATTTGGTGGTGATGATGCAAATGTTGCTGATGACGAACCAACCGGACGTGAGATGAAAGACGAGATCTAATGCGAGCACACGAGCTGTTTGATAGTGATTATAACGAGGATCTCCGTTCAGAAGTAATCACTCTGCTCACAGCCGTAAGTGCTGAAGGAATAGATCAAGTTAAAACTCAAAACTTGTTAATTGATCTCGAAAACCAGGGTTATGCAGTTGATGAGCAAAGTTTGCTTGAACTTCTCAATACAATGGAAGTGGTTGCGACTGCCAACAGTGATACAATTGAAATTGCCACAAGCGATGCGGACGTAATGGTCGGCCAGGATGCAGATGAAATTGAGCAAGACCGTGTTGATAATTTGGCTACTAATCAAGCAACAAAAGACCTGGGAGACGAAATATGAACGATTTGAATAGGATGAGACAGCTAGCTGGAGTCAGAGAATGGGATGATGAAGGTGAAGATGAATTTGACGGTTCACAATCACTCTGGTTATTGCAAGTATCAGTTAGGCATGAAGGAACATATTTTGCTGGGATTTATTCATCACGAGAATTAGCATGGGATGCATCTGAAAGACTTGATTTAAATAACGACGAATCTGTTAATGTAACACAAGTTACACTTGATGCAGAACCCGAAACCCTTTACTAAGGAAGATATATGGCATATGATTTAACTGCAACCCAAGCCCGCACAGTGTCAACCACAGACCTAGTTATCTACAACGAGATTGACACAATTAGTCGAGCAATTATGGCCGCTGCACTAACAGGTGAATTAAGCACCACAGTAGATGACGGGACCACAATGACAGAAAGCACACCTACTATTACTGTAACCAGTTCTGGTGCAGGTGCCTTTACACCAAGTGAAACCATTGTGCTAGCAGGTTCAACAATTACACTTGGTGATGGTAGTGGTGACGGCACAAATGTCTACCAGGCAACAGCAGATATTAATGCCGCTGATATTACTGGTCTTACAGCTACAACAGATGGAAGCGAAATTACACTATCATATGAACCACCCCAAGCAACCTGGGGAATAACACTGGCAGAAGGATCAGGCTCTGCATTGGCAGATTTGGGCTTTACAGCAGGATCAGAAAGTCCTGCAACACCAGAGAGCGTGGATTATTATAGTGTGTGGAGTGGCGTAACAGAAGACAGAAAGAAATCATATGAGCTTGCACAAGTTGTAAATCATTTTCAGAATCTAGGATATAATATCCTTGCTAAAAAGAACACAACCACAGCATCGAGCGTTATTAAATGGGAGATATATTGGTGATGGATATTAATAGACTGAGACAACTTTCTGGTATGGCAAATAATCCAAAGCCTGCTATTTTTGAAAGTTTTGATGAGAATACCAAAATAGCTATTGAGAGAAATAAAGGTCGAATAGGCCAACCAGTTCTTGGTCCAAAAGAAAATGAATTACCCAACACAATGGTGCTATCTAATGATGGAAATATTATAGCAGTGTCAGCTTCGGGTGGCGCAACTATTGTAATTTATGACACGCTTCTTGAAGAAAAGGAAGATATTTTCTTGCCTGACGAGGCAATTCGCGCACTCGTTAACATGTAATCAAACAAAGACTTAAAAAGGAAAGATAATGGATATTAACAGATTAAAGAAGCTCAGTGGTTTAACAGAAAGCGTGGACCTTGAAGAGCAGGTAGGAAATGAAGGCCTCCTTCGTGCAGCATTGCAATGCTTACAGGCTTGCAAAGAAGGCGATACATCAAGTTGTGATGAAGTTATTTCAGCTATCGAGTTTGAGCTTGACGGTCCTGAGTATTACGATCCTTATCCTAATATGGATCATCGTTATTAATAGGAAGATAGTAAAATGAACATTAACAGATTAAAAAAACTAGCAGGCATGTTAACTGAGTCAATCGATGGTGAGGAAATCGGAGAACATCTTATTGAAATTTCAGAGCATATAGACTACACAATTTCACATATAAATCAACTTCATAATCAAATTATTGGAGATGATCCAGAAGCAGATGCTATTTTAGCTGAAGTCTTGGAAACGATGAAAAACCACGAAATAAAAATACGCAGGCTTGCAGAGTCTAGAATGACAGGAATTTAAGGGCAATATAATGGATATTAATAGACTAAGAGCACTTGCAGGCACAGAAGTTAGTGAAGCTCGACCACGCCGCGGCGAAGTTGGTGCTATGAGCCAAGAAGAAATCACTGAATATGTCTCTGAAGTTGCAGCACTTGTAAACCAGGCAGCAGACAAGTTAGAAAGGATCACACCAGAGCTAGGCCTTGATGCCGACGCTGATGGTATTATCCCAGAAATGCGCCGTATTGCAAAAGAACTAGGGAGCATATAATGGATATTAACAGATTAAGAAAACTAGCAGGCATGATAAATGAGTCAGCTCAATTTGATGAAGATACAAGAAAGATGACGAATGAATTGCATCGCATGATGGACGAGGGTGAAATTGATCCGCGCACAGTTGCAGATGCGGCACTCATATATATGAGCGAAGATGAAGTTGCAGACATGATGCACTCCAACGAAATGATGCCATATGATTCATACGACGATGAAGATGAAGATGAAGATCCAGATTATTTCGACGACCTTGATGCTGGTGATACTGAAATGGATCGCCGTTCAGACCTACGTAGAGGATGGTAAAAATGGATATTGATCGACTAAAACAACTATCAGGATTGAATGAACTTGGTTATGACAGCCCACCTGGTCGCGGCAAGCCTATGGGCGTTGAAGAAATCAACGCCAAAGTTGAAGCTGCAAAAGACAAGGCAATGGACCTCGCACGTGACCTTGAAGCACTGGCCCCACATCTTGGGCTTGACGACGCAGAGGTCCGTGAGATGAGCGATTGGCTAGCAGGACTAGCTGGCGATTTGGATAGTATTTAAGATTTTTCTAGACTTTTCAACATTTTACATGTAATATGGTGGTATGATTGTTGAAAAATTCCCTTATCAAGAAATCAAACGCAAGCGCGTTGAAGGCAAGCGACTCTACGATACCGAGAGTGGCTTTCTTCCTTCTGTAACAACTATCCTTGACAAAACCAAACCAGCTGAAGCAGTTCGAAAGCTTAACGAGTGGCGACGACGTGTAGGGCAGGAAGAAGCCCAACGCATCACAAACGAAGCTGCTAACGTCGGAACTCTTATGCACGGGTTCCTAGAGGAATGGTTACTGACTAACGACTTCAATGCCGGCAAAAACATGCCAAACATAGTGGCAAAGAAAATGGCTGAAACGGTCATTGGAAACATACAAGACGATTTAGACGAAGCTTGGGGCACAGAAATTGGTCTTTACTATCCTGGGCTTTACGCAGGAACAACTGACCTCGTAGGTGTATGGAAAGGCCGCCCAACCATCATGGATTTCAAGCAAACAAATCGTCCTAAGAAGCGTGAATGGATCGAAGATTATTTCATGCAAGGCGCAGCATATGGCCAAGCCCATAACGCTCTTTTTGATACTGACATTGAAAATGTCGCTATCTTTATGTGCTCACGCGATTGTGAGTTTCAATTATTTGAGCTTGATCAAAACGAGTTCAAAGAGTATAGTGAAAAATTTGCTTATCGAGTGGGCAGATTTTACGAACTCGATAAATAAAAACAAGCGGGATAGACGCAACATATAGTGTCATTAATACACTATGAGCGCACTATACGTTGTTGAAAAACAATATTAGTCAACACTGTGGAACAACTGAACATTAGTCAGTTACGAAATTTGTGGTTGCGTTCACCCGATGAACGTCTAGCAGGTTGGAGAGAGTTTAGGATTGAACTTCAGTCCTCGTATGACCTATACGAGGCAAACGGCACTGACGCGGATGACAAAATCCTTCTGTCTTGTCTACAAGCTATTAGCACGTGGTGGGAACAAACACCGCTTGTTAGCGTAGCTATTGATCCGTTCGATTCTAGCTCATGGCCAACTGTCTGGGAAATCATTGATCAAGGTGAATGCTGTAAGTATAGTAGAGGCCTTGCAATGGCGTATAACATGCATTATATGGATACAAACGTCAAAATCACCCTAGACCGGGTGCACGACCTCACCTTCAATGACGAATACATGATTGCCAATTTTGGTGACAAGTATGCCTTGAACTCACTACATGGACAAATTATAGACCCTCATGTTGACTCTTTGGATATAAGAGAGTCGTGGGACATACAACGATCTCTCCTAGAAAATCAATACTAAACAACAGGAGAACGTGATGAAAGATATCGATACCCGTGCCCTTATGGGAGAAGCCAAATTCTATGAAGGATATAGTCGCTGGGATGATGACTTAGGCAGGTATGAAACATGGGAAGAAAGTGTTGCCCGTGTTATGAATATGCACCGTGAGTTTTACAAAGACAATATGACAGAAGAGTTGTCATTGCTCATTGATGAAGCAGAGGCACTTTACAAACTCAAATATGTGTTAGGTGCACAACGAGCACTTCAATTTGGTGGTGAGCAGATCCTCAAGCACCAGATGCGTATGTATAATTGCACTTCGTCGTATGCTGATCGCCCAGCTTTTTTTGGCGAACTATTTTACGTTCTCCTATGTGGAGCGGGCGCGGGTTTCTCAGTTCAGAAACACCACGTTGCGAAGTTGCCAAAAGTGGCGCAGCGCAAGGGCCAAGCCAAGATCCACGAAGTAGAAGACAGCATTGAAGGCTGGGCTACAGCACTAGACGTCCTCATGTCAAGTTTCTTTGAAGATGGCGGCAAGCACCCAGAATATATAGGTCGTCGAGTTTATTTCGACCTCAACAAAATACGTCCTCGTGGCGCAATGATCTCAGGAGGATTCAAGGCACCTGGTCCAGAGCCTCTACGCAAGGCACTTGACAAGATCGAGCATCTTGTGCAAGGTGCAGTGCTAGCAGGTCGCAACACACTCAAGCCCATTGAAGTGTATGACATTTGTATGCACGCCGCTGATGCTGTTCTAGCCGGCGGTGTTCGTCGTTCAGCCACCATCTGCTTGTTTAGCCCTGATGATCGTGAAATGATCGAGGCAAAAACAGGCGACTGGTATATCCGTAACCCGCAGCGTGGACGTTCAAACAACAGCGCAGTGATTGTGCGTAAACAAGCAGACCGTGAACAGTTTTCAGAAATCATGAAGAGCATTCGCCAATTTGGAGAACCAGGTTTTGTGTTTACTGAAAGCACAGAGCATACATACAATCCTTGTGTTGAAATCGGCAAATATCCGGTCCTCATTGAAGGCAAGAAAAAGCGCAGCGGCTGGCAAGGCTGTAACCTAAGTGAACTTAATGGCGCCAAAGCGACTACTAAGGAAGAGTTTCTCAAAGCTTGCCGTGTAGGTGCTATATTGGGCACCCTGCAAGCAGGTTACACAGATTTCAAATTCCTTGATGAAACCAGCAAGAAGATTTTTGACCGTGAAGCACTTATTGGAGTGAGCATTACAGGGTGGATGAACTCACCAGACGTCTTGTTTGATGAAAAGATCCTCAAAGAAGGTGCAGAGCTTGTCAAGCGTGTCAACCGTCAGGTTGCCAAGCTACTAGGAATCAATCCAGCGGCGCGAACAACATGTGTCAAGCCAAGCGGTAACGCTAGTGTTCTCCTAGGCACATCAAGTGGTATTCATGGTGATCATTCACCTAGATATATTCGTCATGTTCAAATGAACAAAGATACGGAAGTTGCACAACTATTTGCCAAGACCAATCCATATATGGTTGAGGAAAGTGTCTGGTCAACAAACAACACTGACTATCAGATTGCTTTCCCAGTCATTGCCCCAAAAGAGTCGCTGTTCAAGCGAGACCTCTACGGCGTTAACTTGCTTGACAAAGTCAAGCTTGTTCAAAATAGCTGGGTTGAGTATGGCACAGACGAGAGTCTTTGTGTCGACCCAACAGTGCGCCACAATGTGAGTAACACAGTTCAGGTTGCAAACGATCAATGGGATGAAGTTGAAGAATATTTGTTCACTAACCGTGATAGTTTTGCGGGTATCAGTTTTATCTCTGTTAGTGGTGACAAAGACTTCAACCAAGCACCATTTACAGAAGTTCTGACTGAAGAACAGATTGTTGCAAAATATGGAAGAGCAGCTATGTTTGCCAGTGGATTGATTGTCGAGTCAACCAAAGGGTTTGGAGATTTGTGGTCAGCAACATTTGCAGCACAACAAGACCAAGAGCAACGAGGCGAACAAGCTGACCTAGGTGCTGAATGGACCCGACGTTTCAAGAAGTTCTCCAACAATTATTTTGATGGTGATGAAAAGAAGGCTGAGTATTGTCTCAAAGATGTCTACTTGTTACACAAATGGACAAAAATCCAACAAAACATGCAGCCAGTTGATTTCTTGACAGGCCTATCTAAGAAAATGTATACTGACATAGATCAAATGGGCGCTCAAGCTTGCGCGGCAGGAGGTTGTGAGATTTGACCGGAGATGTTATTCATTCAGATGCTGTTACAACAATGCGACAGCATCTGAATGATAATTCGATTGATCTTGTTTTGACCAGTCCGCCTTATGATGATTTGAGAACATACAATGATTCAATACAGTGGAGTTGGTCGGTTTTTGAAGAATCTGCCGCTGACCTAACGAGAGTAATCAAACCTGGCGGCGTGATTGTTTGGAATACAGGCGATCAAACTATTAATGGTAGTGAAACAGGAAACAGTTTTAGACAAGCATTGCATTTTAAAGACCAATGCGGATTGCGACTTCACGACACTATGATCTGGCAAAAGAGCAATTTTAGCAATCCAAGTCGCAATCGTTATCACCAGGTATTTGAATACGTTTTTATATTGAGTAAAGGCGCACCAAAAACATTTAATCCCATCATTGATCGCAAAAATGTCTATGGAGGTCAACCTGGATCATTTGGTGAAAATACGGTTACAAATCGTGATGGCAGCAAAAGTGTTCGTGATCGCAAAATCAATCGCGAGTATGGTATGAGGCATAATGTATGGATTGTAAATACTGCTGGACAAGAACGAACGGCGCGGCGCTGGGGTCACCCAGCCATGTTTAGTCTCGAATTTGCTATGGATCAAATGCGTTCGTGGAGCAACCCTGGTGATCTGGTTTACGATCCTTTTGGTGGTAGTGGCACTACAGCAGAGGCAGCGATACGTCTTGATAGAGATTTTGTAATCAGTGAAATTGATCAATCATATTGTGAGATCATAAAGGAAAGAATTGATGCTACATTACGTAAAGGGTGATGTAACCGATGCAAAACAACAGGTCGTTGCCCACGGCGTGAATTGTTCCGGCGGCTTTGGTAGTGGCGTTGCTGGCGCTATTCGCCGTAAATATCCTGAAATACGAGAAGCATATATCAAACACGAACCCAAAATGTTGGGAACCTGTCAATTTGTTGAACATGCTGATCGCATCTGGGTAAATGCATTTACTCAACAAAACTACGGCTATGATGGTGCACAATATGCTGACCTCACAGCCGTTGGACTTTGCTTTGCTGAGATCGCAGACTATATGGACGAGCATGGCCTTGTAACTATTGCCATGCCAAAAATTGGCTGCGGACTTGGAGGACTCGACTGGGATCAAGTAAGTGTTCTAGTTGAAGGACTATTTGAAGACCACGAGGTCTACGTTTACGAACTATAGGAAAATAATATGTCAGAAACTATTATATGGAGCAAAAATGGCTGCCCATATTGCGATCAAGCTAAAGTATTGCTTGATGGTTCGGGTATTGAATATCAAGAGCGCAATATTAGTGAACAACCAGAGCTAAGAGAAACACTACTTGAAACACTGGATCAGGTCAATCCTGGTGCACCAAAAACTGTCCCGCAAATCTGGCTGCATGGTAAGTTTGTTGGAGATTATCGCGCTCTTTGTCAATATTATGAAGATCACAATATGTGGTCTGGAAACACAGGAGTTTAAATGTTAACACCAAAGATAAATGAAGTTGTAACCCTCAAACTTGTTTCAGGGGAAGAAGTAATAGGATATTTTGTTGCTGAAGACGCAGAATCAATTGTTTTGCGAAAACCACTGGTTCCAGTCGCAACAGGACAAGGGTCAATAGGACTAGCGCCTTTTGTGATGTCAAGCGACTACCTCAAACCAGGTGCGAATGTAGATATCCCTTTCAATAAACAAACTATTATTTCCACTGTGCCTACAGAAAAGCAATTTGCTGACGCTTATACACAACAAGTAAGCGGTATTGATATGTCGGCATCTGGAAAGCCAGGACTGATTACTACATAAATACTCCGTGAGGAGTATGTATGAACGTTCCAGTCCATCGCAATACAGACAGTCGTATTTGCGGCGCATCAACAACAGTTAAAGGACAGAGCAATGTCTTCGTGAATAATCTGCTTGCAAGTGTGCAAGGAGATACCAATACTCACGGCGGCGGAGCTCTTTCTGCATCTGTAAATGATGGAACAGTGTTTATAAATGGCGTCAAGGTCGTTTTACAAGGCAGTGCTGCTTCTCCAGACAGTCTATGCCCGCCCCGTGGTCAACCACATTGTAACCCTCGAAGCTCTAGCGGTAGTCCAGACGTTTTTGCATGTAACGGCGTAGCAGGTGGTGGAACGGGGAGCTCTGGGGCAGGCGCTGGTGGACGCGATCAAGCAGCGGACAGCACTACCCAAGCACAAGGCCAGGCGCCTGATCCCAACGCTACACCAGAAGAAGATCTGGCTGATGATTATACAGATCCAAATGGTGAAAAATCATTTGATCGCTCAGCCTTTAGTGAAGAAGATCTTGCACGTATCGATGAATTAGAAAGTGATCCGGCTTGGCGTAGTGAATTGGAAGCATTGGAAGCAAAGTATCCAAACTTGGATCGAACCGAGCTATACCAAATTGTAAATGGTGAAAGCGACTTCGATCCACAAGCAACAAACCCGAGCGGTGCAACTGGACTCTTCCAGCTGATGCCTGACAGCGCTCGTGAGATTGGATACTCTACTACTCAGATTTATAATCAGACACCAGCGCAGCAACTCAATACCTATGGCAAGTATCTGGACCGTTGGAATTACAATTCCAACAATTCTTTGGGTATGATGCAAGCCGCCCCTGCTTATGCAAGCAGAGCTCCAAACGAAGTTGTTTATGGTGTAAACAGTGCGGCTTGGAAACAAAATCCAGGCTGGCGTTCTAGTAGAAATGGACCGATCACTGTGGGAAGCATTAACGACTATTATAGGAAAACCTGATGGCATTTACTGATTTCCCAAACGGCCTCGGAAGCGCCGCCGACTATCTTAGTGCAAACAACAGCACTCGTGCCGAGTTGACTGGCAGTGTTGCTGATATTGGGCGTTTGGTTGTCAGTGCTGAGCTGGATTTCAACCTCAAAGAAATCATTTGTAGTTTGTTGGCAGGGCGAGGACTCAAGCTGCCAAATATTCAGATCTGTATCAGCCTCAATCTCAAAGAGCTGTTGGGAACTATTTTTGGTCAAGTGCAACAGGTTCTCTACGATGCATTGGCATCCTTGGATGCAGCATTTGATCGTTTCCTTGATCATCTTAAACTAGATGAAGTTTTGGGACGAATCAATAATGTATTGGGCGAAGTCACACAGATCGCCAACATGATCAACTTCTGCTCTGCACCCCTTGATCCGATCCAAATTCCAAACGTGCTAGAGAATGCCATGGACAGTTTCCTGGGTGCTGGTAAATCAATCATTGATTCTATCGGACAGATATTGCCAGGTGAGATTGGTGGTTGTTTAATTGATGGCCAGTTCAACGGCAGCATTTTTAATGGCGGTATCCTCAAGAAGATTTGGGATAACTTTGACGATCTTGATACCATAGCAGATACGATCATCAATGACGCTAACTCTGTCATTAGACAAATCGATGACCTCATTGATCGAGAAAACAACGTGTCAGGTGTATACGATCAAGGTGGTAGCGATCTACTTGAAGATGATGATCGTCCAGTAAACGACGGCATAGGTGCGCTATACAACTCACAAGATGAAGGCATCCAGGGCGCAGTTTACGCGGCAGGCCAACTTTGGTCCTCATATCAAAACCTTGCAAGTTATCAGGTTGTTGGTAGCGACGGCACTGTATACAACAATATTTTTGAAACATTCTGTGAGCCAGAACTGTTACGCATATTGCGCAGAACACCAGATCCCCGCCCAGAGATCGCAGAACGTGAGCCAGTATTCAACTACTGTGGTGAAATCATTGGTTACACGAAAGTTACAACACAAGAGTCTCCGACGACCAGTGTAGGCAAGGTTCCTGGTGAAATTGATCAACCAGGATTCGACGCAGGAGGCCTGTCAACCAGTCCAATCGCTGAAGCTATTGAGATCGCCGCAACAGGAAGCGGTTCTTCAACGTCTGGCGATACTACTATCATCAATAATATTGACGGCACTGGTGTCCTGTTTGCTGAGAGTGAAGCAGCTCAACTCAGTCTCGGAACAACAGAAGGACAACTTGTCTACAGGACCGATACTGGAACCACATATGTTGATAACGGAGGAACCAGCAACACTATATCAGACTTCAATGTGGTTGGCGGTGCATCAGGTGCGAATGTTGGTGCTGGCTCTCAAGTTTATGCTGGTCTTTCAGGGCAAGAATTGCAATTTCGCACGATTACCAGCGGCGAATATATCAACCTAACACAAACACTCAACGAGATCGAAGTATCTGCAGACATTGCCCGTTACGAAGGAACGTTACTCACCACAGATGCTACCCTGACTGAAGTGTTGTTTGACACTGTGCCCAATCCTACTCCTGGCACCAACACAACGTGGTTCCTAACCATCACCGCTGTGGCCAACCGCAGAAACACCAACGACGCAGTTGCTATCCGAATGGAAACTGTGATCGACAACGCCACTGGCACCGTTTCCGTGGTTGGCGTGGGCGGAAACAAAACTGTCTACAACGCATCAGCAGCGACCGCCAACTATGATCTCGTGGTTGACGTATCCAGCAACCAAACTCGTGTTAGAGTTCAAGGGGATACAGCGCACAATGTTGACTGGAAGGTGCGCATGGAATATATTGCAAGTCCGTAAAACTTTTTGGTTGACAGGCAAAGCCGTTTGCCATATAGTCTTGGTATATTGATTCTAACCAAGGACTGAAAATATGAGATCCAAAATCTGCGAAGACGGCAAAGCACGTATCCTTGCCAAGGTGGTTGTTCCCATGGGCGTCCAGGAAATCACGCTGTTCGCTATGGCAAATCCTCGGTTCCACGAGAATGATGAGGCCATGAATGACTTCGAAAACCTCAATAAGCGTCAGCTGTTCAATGTTGCCAAGGAGAGCGTTGCTCTTCGTGGCGATAACATCGAACTGGCCGACAACATTGTTGTGGACAACTGGACGACTCGTCAGATCGCTCGTGCAACACAACATGTCAAGCGGCTCTTTCCTGAGGTCGACTGATGGCAAGTATTTACGATTACCCGCCTGGAACATATGTTCAAGGCAAGGAAGACGACTGGATCGGAACGGTCGAATACCTGTCTGTCAATCCATATGGTGAGCCGTGTTTGGTTATTCGCATGATCAAACGCTCATTCACCAATAACAAGGGAATGCACGATTTGGGTTGGACACCGATAGACCAATCCTGTGAATTTTGGCGGCGCACAGACAGGATGCATCACGGAAACATTAAACTTCTTGAAGAAGAAATGAGGGTATAAGATGTGGTTGGTTGTCTGGCTGGCAGGAGAAGCCAGCATGATCATGGGTGGCAACACGGGCATGAGCGTTGTATTTTGTAACACAATGCGAGAAGTGGTCATCACTGACATTGCAGAAGGTGTGCGGCAAGATACTGACGGAACGCTCTGGGTAGAAGCTGAAAATGGTGATCGTCTTCCTTTCCAGGAATGGTCGGTTACATGTGAAGAAACACGTCCTGTGCTAGGCGATGTGAGGAAATAATGACAAAGACAACGCAAGACTTTATCGAAAACCCTGGTCTATCTGACTGTCTCATGAACATCATGCCGTTTCTGGTTTGGTCAGCAGACATGGACGAGATACACGGCGGCGTTCACGCTCGCGACGCCCTAGCTAGTTTCCGTCACATACTAGGCTGGGAACAAGAACGTTTTGACGCATTGTGTGATATCTTTCGCCAGGAACCAGAATGACACGTTACAGCCTTTTCATTGATGACGAACGCTTGCCACCTCGCAATGACGGCCGCAATTGGGTCGTCGCTCGAGACTGGGAAGATGTCATGATGAACCTGCGTATTCGCGGAATGCCAGGATTTGTCAGCTTTGACCATGATCTCGGCGAAGACCTTCACACTGGCTACGACATCGCCAAGTTCTTGGTTGAGCTAGATATGGGTGGCGATGATGCTTTTGTTATCCCAGATGAGTTTGATTTCTACGTGCACAGCCAAAATCCTGTGGGCAAAGCAAACATCGAACATTATCTTAACAACTATTTGGAGCACCGAAAAAATGTGGTATGATATTGTTAGCTTTATTGGCAGTAACTATGCTCAATTTATCTTGTGGCTGGGTGGCGGCGCCGCCAGTGCAGAAATTTGGCTGTTGCTTATTGCAGTGGTTCCTGCTATGATATTCATGGCTGTTCCCCTTTTCTGCGTGGCTCGGCTGACAGCCGAGCCGGGACGGACCGGGACGCAGACAGGAGCAATTTTTGCTTTTTTGAGTGTTCCTCTGTTTGTCTTGGGATTTATGTTATCCATGATCTTTGGGATCAATGGAAATGTTCATTTCCAAGAAAACTTTCGCGAGTGTGTGCAGTTTGAAGACATAACTATAGAGGCTCAAACTCCTGTGATGGTTCTCATGTGCCGCTACCGTGATCATGTTGACAACGATTTCAGCCCCTGGGAACCACGCCGAGCACTTTATGGCACCAAATTTCTTGATGCTGATGTTGTTGACGAAATGCCTTGACAAGCACGAATAAATCTGCTAAACAAAACTTCTGTAAGTAACTAGAGAGACAGATATGATTCGTCTAACGGTTTTTCTAACTCAGTTAGCAGGCATCGCAGCCGTAACGGCAAGTGCAGAGCCCGTGTCTATCACCTTGCTTCCATCATCATATGAAAAGGAAGCCCATGAACAGGACAAAATTGACCCACAATCACACCATTGTCTAACCGAAGCCATCTACTGGGAAGGGCGAAACCAGGACGGATTTGCCATGGCTGCGATTGGTCATGTGATCATGAATCGTGTTCGCAGTCCTGATTTTCCTGATGCGGTATGTGACGTAGTTCATCAAGGACCTCTTGATGGAGGCCCTATCGAATTGAATCGCTGCCAGTTTAGTTACTACTGTGACGGCAAAAGTGACACGCCTCCCCTTGAAAACATATTAGAAATAACCGCATGGGATTTTTCTCATATTATTGCAGAGCTCATCTTGTATGGAGAAAGCGAAGATTTAACCAGCGGTAGCACCTACTATCATGCAACTTATGTTGAACCATTTTGGAGCAAAGAATACCAAGAAGTTGCAATGTTGGGAGATCACATCTTTTATCGACACTACTAAACAACTTATACGTGCACAAGCCATCCCCTGCCTAGAAATAGTGCAGGGGATAAATATGATGACATAACAAAAAGAGGCTTGTAAAATGCACGAATATCCATGCCGTATGATCCGGATCATAAACGGCAATACAATTGAGGCTGATATCGATCTGGGATTTGGTATATCTATTAGACAGAATATCAAACTTTACGGTATCGACAATACTGAAGAAAGTATGGCTGCTCTAATCAAAACACTACCACGAAAATTCATCTGTAGGACCATTTATAATAAGCGGGGGAGAACAGGGCGAGTATTGGGATATGTCTTCAGTGAAGACAGTCAAGGCGATCTAATAAATATTAACGATCAATTAATAGAACAAGGTGTCGCCAAAAAATACAACTCATGAGATTAATTTTTGGAATTTGGACAATGATCGTCGCTCTGACAGTCAGTGTCGTTGCCGCATATTATAGTATTGTCGGTCTCACAGCAATTTTTGCTGCGGCAGTTATTCCGATTATTATTATGGGCGCTACACTTGAGATTGCAAAAGTTACAGCCGCGGTGTGGCTACACAGTTTCTGGCAGGAAGGAGCATTTCTAACTAAAGCGTATTTGGTTAGCGCAGTAGTTATACTCATGTTCATTACCAGCATGGGCATTTTTGGCTTTCTATCCAAAGCACATATAGAACAAGCTGCCAACAGTGGTGGTCTTGTGGCTCAAATCGAACGTGTTGATCAAGAAATATCACGCGAACAGCAAATAATAGAACGTGCTAATATTGCAATAACAGGCTACGGAGAGCGTGTCGAAAGCGCAGACACAGGCATCCAACGACGTATTGAAGCACAGGAACGTCTGATAGCAGACATTAGCGATCGCCTCGAACGTGATATTGCCACACAAAATCAAATAATTAGCCAAAGTAATAACCTATTGGCACCATTGCAACAAGAACTCGAACGCATCGAAGAGCGCAGGAACGAGCTCAGAGCAGCCCAAGCAAGCGGCGATGTGGTAGCACTACAGGCACTCGTTGGTGCCGATCCTGATGGTGTGTTGGGGCCACAAACACAACAGAGCATTCAGGAATTCCAGGATGATCTAGATACCCGCCGAACAGAAACAATCACACAGCTAGAGAGAGTGTCCAATACAGATGATCCAGCCGTTGTGGCAGCTCGTGCCGAAATAACACGATTACAACAGGCAGCAAATGCTGAGATTGCGCGAGCACAAGAAGCCATCAATGCTTTTCGTGAACAGTTGGTTTCAGTTACAACACAAGACAACACATCTGATATCCAAGCACAAGAAGAAACTATACGCACATCAAATGAACGTATCGATGAACTTCTTGATCGTAAATTTGAGTTACAAGGTGAGTTGAGAGTTTTGGAAACAGAAGTGGGTCCTGTGCGTTATGTTGCAGAACTTGTATACGGTGACACCAACACAGAGTTACTTGAAGAAGCAGTTAGGTGGGTCATCATTATCATCGTTCTTGTGTTTGATCCTCTTGCTATTGTTTTGGTTCTTGCTGGTCTCAGCATCTTGCATCCCAAGCAAACACTTGACAATGATGATGAAGTGCTGCATAATGAGAACAATGAAACATCAGATGAGTCTAGCGAAGGTTCTGTTCAAGGACAGCACCCGCAGTCTCCGTCTAGTTTTGCTGATCAACCAGCAAAAAATTTATCAGAAGTTCAGAAGGACATTATGTATGGCGCAAGCACCTCAGAAACCCAAGACGCAAAAGTAAAGAGTGCACCTTCTGAAAAACCTAAAGGTCGAGCGACTGGATTCGCAGGAATTCATGTAACGCCAATTGACAATGGATCAAAAAATAATGACAACTAAAAACACGGTGTATACTGTTACACCGCCAGATCTACGAATCAATATGATAGGTCCCAGTGTTCTATTATTAGGAACCGATCTTGAACACTGCCAGGATTATACACAACTTTACGATAAATTGTTTCCAGAGGTTGAGATTACTTTCTTTGTTGGAGAAGAAGGATTCAACCCAGGCCTAGCACATTGGTATCGTGCAACGGCAGGAATGGCAAGCAATATTTTTGTTAATTTAGACAATATCACAGCAGAAGAAATTTTCTTGGCAATGCAAGCAGAGCACGAAAATCGCGCCCTGGTATTTTGGGTTGCTAAAGATAAAACATACCCAGCAATGGTTTCGTTACTAAACAGCTATCAATATCAAGTTTTTAATTCTCTTGACGAAGTAGAGAAATTTATGCTTGACGAATTTAACAAGAGTTAGTATACTGATAGAAATGGGTTACTCAAAGGATTTAACCAGTTAATGAAAAATAGGTCACGGATTTTGGCCAATAGTGATATTCGTCACAAGAGTGTTCGAGTTGTCACAGATGATGGTAGTGCAGTTTTGCACACAAGCGCAGCTATTAAGCAAGCTGAAGATCAAGGCTTGGATCTCATTTTGATCAATGAGAAAGCTGATCCACCCATATGTAAAATACTCGAACTTGGTAAGTATCGTTACGAACAGCAGCAACAAGAAAAACAAGCCGCCAAGAGACAGAGAGAAAGTCGGGTCACCATCAAAGAGGTGCAGTTCAAACCCAATATTGATGTTCATGATTTTGAAACCAAGTGTGGAAAAATAAACAAGTTCATCGAAAAAGGCAACAAGGTAAAGCTGTTGGTTCAATTCCGTGGACGAGAGCGTCAACATACCGATCTCGGATACGATATTATTGATCGTGTCCTTGAGTTGGTAGAAAACGTAGAACTAGACGGCAAGCCGCAGTTTAGTGGCAACCGTATTACAGCAATTCTAAAAGGAAACAAGGATGGCCAGACAAACGCCAAACCAAAAGAAACAACATAGCGGACCTCGTGGAACACGAGTTGAAGTCCGTGACGGAAATATAAATCAAGCACTTCGACGACTCAAAAAGATTATGCAAAGCGAAGGTGTTTTTAAAGAGATTCGTGATCGCCGCTATTTTGAAAAGCCCAGCATGACACGCAAAAAGGCTCGTGCGGCGGCGCGGAAACGCTGGCAAAAAGAAGTTGCTCGGCGTGACGACTGGTAATAAATACCAGCGAGGATGCCAATGAGGGTCCTCAATACAATCTTGCTTAACTAAGGAGATAGAAATGAACAAGACACTTACAACTAGAACTCTGCCTGGATTTCTCAATGAAAGAGGAATCGGATTTGATAACATGTTCGAACTTTTTGACGAAGCCGTCGGACATGCTAGCAGCGTAGCTTATCCACCATACAACTTGATCAAAGTAAGCGACGATGATTTTGTCGTTGAGGTTGCTCTTGCTGGCTTCACAATTGACGATCTTGAGATCACTCAAGACGGCAAGAAGCTGACAATCGAAGGCCGCAAGCCTGAGATCAAGGATGATGAGGTGACATACCTACATCGCGGAATTAGCTCACGCGCATTTACACGTGAGTTCGTTCTTGCAGAACATGTGGAAGTCGTTGAGGCAGAAATGGAAGACGGTGTGCTTCTAGTCAAGTTGCACCGTGAGTTGCCAGAATCAATGAAACCACGTCAAATTGAAATCAAAAAGATCGGCAAGTAACAACACTAGTTGTTACGATCAGAAGAGGGGAGGGGACTACCCTCCCCTTGAATAAGAGGACAATATGTCTGATACTGATGTAGTTGAAAAGACTGAAACTCGGTTAGAAGAACCCCGTAAATGGGCTGTTATCGTTCACAACGATGATGTAACGCCCATGGACTTTGTGGTTGAATTACTTCATTATGTATTCAAACTGGACGTAAAGTCTGCTACAGACCTAATGGTCAAGATACACATGGAAGGCCGAGGCGTTGCTGGTGTGTATCCATATGAAATTGCAGAGCAGAAATATTCCGAAGCAAATGTCCTTATCAAGTTGAGTTCAATGCAGCTCAAACTCAGTCTTGAAGAAGAATGAAGAACTTGTATAAATAGACATATGAGAGCTCGTGAATTATTTTTTGAATCCAAAAAGGAAAAAAATGAATTGTCTGATCTAGTTCGCAATTCAGACAATGTTGGTCTATTGACCAAGATCGCAAATTATCTCAGCAGCAAGATACAAGCTGAAGAGCCCCGGCCTGATTCTGAAGAAAACATTGATAATGTCAATGAAGAGATGGCAGGTAATGTCAAAAACACAGTGCTAGCCATGCTTGACAAACTGGACGACAACAGTCCTGAGTGGGCTAAAATTATCGACATCCTTCGACGAGATGAAGTATCAGAACTTTCAACACAAGTCGTTCAAACTAAACTGGGTTCTGTTAATGGATACCTAGATAAAAAGTTACGAGATCTTGTAATGCGTTCCAAAGCCCCATTTGAGCAAAAGGAAGAGTTTCTAAGGAAACTAGCATCTGGTGATGGTTACTTTGATGGTAAAGAACTACTCAATCAACGCAGCGGCAACATTTATCAGATGTTGAGCTCCAATCCTGTTGCAGCTGATCTCGGTCCTAAAATGGCTTTGGAATTCCGTGGTGACATGGGATATGGTCCAGACCAGGGTCCTGGTGAAATCATGATGACATTACTAGGCAAAAACATTCAGTTAGCATCAAAAGGCGACCTTAAGATTGGTAACCAAGTCGCCGAAGTCAAAGCAACAAGCCGTAGCAAAAAAGGAAAAAAAGGATTTAGTGGAGGCCGCCTATATAGCACCACTGGATATGGTTCAGGATTTGCTATCAAGAAAGATCTATACAAAAATCTACTTGCTGTTGGTATTCCAGAACAAGCATTGCTTGAATATGGTTTGCCTACTAGAAAGGCTGCAACGGACTCTGGTGTTGAAGTCAAAAAGGGTGGCGTTAATTTGAACTTGAGTGGATTAGCCAATATAAATGGACTGTTTAAAGAATATGAAGTTTCACCTGATCAAGCAAAAACTGTGATCAAAGGTATAGTTGATGGACTATACACTAAATTACCGTCGGGCATGGAAAAAGGTATTCTCAATCTGATACAAAATGATGGAACATTTGATCCACAAGACTTCCTAATTGAAATGACCAAGCTTGCACATGTTTACTACATGGGTCTTGAAGGACATGACTCTCTTATGCTTTTCAACACAGACTCTGGTAACTATGCTGTGATGTATACTGCCGAAGACGTTGAAAAACTCTTGAGGGACGGAATCATATCTCTAACATCACATATTGATTTTGAAGATGATCGAGGCAAAGGAAGCAGCCAATTAATCATTAAATGAGTTATGCACTCAACGCATTTCGACTTTGTTGATATTGCAGTAGTAAAACCCCTGACTTTATAGTAAATATTAGTATGCAGGTGCAGCAATATGGCTGCGCCATTTTCATGTCAGGAGTAAAAAAATGTTTTCACGTCTATTTAATCGCACGCCACGAGCCCGCCGCAGCGATATCGAACGTTATGTTCGCATGGAATACAAGCCAGAGGATTTTGGTCCAATGGTAGAAGAGCTATCACGTAAGTGGAATGCACGATGATTACCAGTATATTTCGCAGCATATCTGATTTCTTTAACAGAATCCACAACTATAATGAAGTTGATGATTATCTGTCACGTGCAGTAAGTCCAGAAGATCTCGAACGTCGCATCAAAAATCTACAACGCAATGGAAAACTATGATGAAATTTATGAACCGAATCCAACGCCACGGCTACTTGCGGGCCGCCGGTGAACTGTATAGGCAGGGTTATCCCCAACTAGCAGCTAAACTTAAAAAGCAAGCAGACAACTTAGAGTGAGCCACTGTGCTCACTCTAATCTTTTTGACATATCTCTCAAGATAAGTATAATGGACAAGAGAGGAACATACCATGTCAAAACCCAACGAGGGCAAAATACTTATCGCAACACCCAAAGTTACGAATAAGATATTTCAGAAAACTGTGATTTACATACACACTGACGACGATACTGGTGCGATTGGTGTTATGCTTAATGTTCCAATGGATTATGATATGGCAACCAAATGGTCACAGGAAATCTCCTGGTCATATCCAGAAAAGATATACCATGGCGGCCCTGTTGAGAGACAGATCGGATACGTGTTGCACGGTAGCGACTATGCAAAAGATTCAACCATATATCTCAATGATCACATTTCATATACTGGCGGCAGAAGCATTGTCAATGATATCAATCGTGGCATGGGTCCTTGTGGTTTCATGCTTTTGACAGGATACTGTCAGTGGCAGCCCAAGCAATTACAAACGGAAATTGACAGTGGAATGTGGATGACTGTTGATTTTGATCCAGAATTCTTCTTCCATGATCTCGATCGTGAAGAAGGCTGGGAGTTTGCAATCAACATTGCTGCTGGGAATACCACACAAAAACTTCTTGATGTGGTTGACAGCATTTAAAAACCGTGCTATCTAACATGCTCACACCCAGGGAGAGTAGATGTTTGAAGTAGTAATAATCAAAAATGACGAAAAAAACGAGACATGGGATTGTCTTGATGAAATGCAGGCTGAATGTGTTTTCTTCCGCTCCCGCATGAGAAAGGATGTTCAATATGTCGAAATCAACGAGATTATCGACCTTGAATCCTTTGCCACTTGATAGTCAAGATAGACTGATGCTCAAGGACCGTGATAACCGATATAGTCGTTCCTTGACTTTTAGCGAGCAACCAAATTGGACCCATGCATACATCTATTGCAGACATGTAATGGAAAATCTCCAATATCATACAAAATATTATAAGATTTATAGTGCATCAGAAGTCATCAGATCTAAGATGTCAGATAGCCGAACAATGCAAGAGTTTCAATTTATTTACACGCCAGAATATATGTATTTGTTCATCTGTGATCGTTCAAGTTATAAGCTCAAGGGCCGCGCGGGTGCTGATACCAGAATAATGATACCTGCCGACGAAGTAGTTGAATTTGAAAACTTTCGTGATCTAGAAACAATTCATTATATAAAATGTCGATCTGAGGATGTGCGGGCACAAGATAAGCACATACATAAAGAAAAATTCATTCGTGATTTCATGGAACGCACTGAATTGCAATAAATACCTTTGCGATAAAGCAAAGGAGATTTTATCATGGAATTCTTTACAAACATTTGGGATTGGTTTCTAGCACGTTGGGCAGAACGCACAACTTGGGATGGTAGCGTTATCATCGCTCTTGGCGTCGTGGTCCTCGTATTCCAAACCCTACTACCATATGCAGCATGGGCAGCAATTGCTTATGGTGCTTGGACACTACTAAAGGGTGAAGGCTCTGAGTGAAGCCCGGAACCTACAAAAAGCTCAAGTATGAACTTGGACAGCTAGTCTTTTGGGCTATAGTATTCGGTATCGTTTTACTAGGGTTGGCCCTATTTGCATAGAGGAGGTAGCTCGGTTGGTAGCTGAGTATATCGCCGTCGGCGCATTTGTACTTTTCATTATATGGGTAGTAGCAATGGGCGTTGGGGCGTTTGACCGTAATGATAAATCCAACACAGATAATTGAGCTTGCAAAAGAAATTGAAGAGGGAGATCCGATCGACTGGTTAGGTCTCCCTCTCAATCGCGTGATGCAGTATACAACATGTTGGGTTTATTTGTAATGGAGCGTATTGAGGGCGCTGCTGGATTCACGCTGACCATCTCGTTTTAATAACACACTTGACATGTCCACAGGTTTCCTGTATAAATAAAACTGTATTGATGACGTTCATCATGATGTAGGACGGACCGGGGTTCAATTCCCCGCACCTCCACCAAATCAGACTGGTGCCTGACACCATCAAGGTAGTGCTTGTAAATAACTGGATGATGATTACTATGGGGGTGATATGGGATCGACGTATGCTGATAGGTGAAAAGAGATGCCCGGATGTAAGCTCGGTTAACGCGAACGAATCTATAACTGCAAACACAAACGCAGCGCCAGAAATGGCAATCGCAGCCTAAGGGCAGCACGAGGTATGGGCTCCACCTTGTTACCAAACGGGCCCATTTTCTTGATTGGATGATAACAATATGCCATTTAAAGAGGAGTGTGGTGTTTTTGGGGTCTACAATAGCCCAGATGCAGCAGCACTCACCGTCTTAGGACTACACGCCCTGCAACACAGAGGTCAAGAGGCGGCTGGTATTATTAGCTATGATGGCGATTTTCATATTGAAAAGACCCAGGGACTAGTAGGCGACCATTTCAACCGCAAGTCAGTGGTAGAAAAGTTGACAGGCAATGCGGCCATCGGACATACAAGATATTCGACATCGGGTGAATATAATTCTCTAAACAATGTTCAACCCATGTTTGCTGAATTTGATCGCGGTGGGTTTGCCATTGCACACAATGGCAACTTGACCAATCAGAAAAAATTGCGTCGTGAACTAATCGAGAGCGGAGCCCTATTTTATAGTTCAAGCGACACTGAAATCTTTATTCACTTGATGGCTCGTTCACAAGCAAAAACTGTGGTAGAACGTTTTCAAGACGCCTTGAACCAAACACAAGGTGCATTTTCTATTGTGGCTGTTACTACAAAAAAGATGATTGGTGCTAGAGATCCAAATGGATTTCGTCCATTGTCTCTGGGTTACCACAATGGTGCTTATTTCCTATCAAGTGAAACTTGCGCATTTGATATTACTGGTGCTGATTTTGTTCGTGACGTCGAACCTGGTGAGATTGTGGTTATAACAGAAGACGGTGTGGAAAGTATCAAGTATGCAGATTGTGCCAGGCATTTTTGTATTTTTGAGTTTGTTTACTTTAGCCGACCTGACAGTGTGATTGACGACAAAAACGTTCACGAAGTAAGAAAGCAGATTGGCCGTGAATTGGCTTCAGAGCACATGGTTGATGCAGACTTGGTGGTTCCGGTCCCTGACAGCGGCATCCCCGCAGCAATGGGCTATTCTCAACAATCCAAAATTCCATATGACTTGGGCATTACAAGAAATCACTATGTAGGGCGAACATTCATTGAGCCTGAGGATCATGTTCGTCACCTGGGCGTTAAGATGAAACACAACGCAAACGCAAGTGTTCTCCGTGATCAGCGTGTTGCTCTGATAGATGACAGTATTGTGAGAGGCACAACCAGCCGCAAGCTTGTTGACATGATTCGTAATGCTGGTGCCCGTGAAATACATCTGCTCATAGCAAGTCCGCCGACAATAAACAGTTGTTATTATGGAGTTGATACACCAACAAAAACAGAACTCATTGCTAATAATATGAGTGTTGATGAAATGTGTGAATACATCGGAGCAGATTCACTAAATTTTTTATCGATTCAAGGAATGCACCGCGCCGTGAAAATGAACGGCATGTGTGATGCTTGCTTTTCCAACAACTATCCAATACAGATTTTTGACAATGAAAACTAAACTCACAATGGTTCTTGTCACAGGCGGACGCGGCTACAATGATGTCGGAACGGTGTTTGATTGCCTAACCAAATTGAATGCTCAGTTTGAACGCCTAGTGGTCATTCACCGAGCGGCAAAAGGCGCAGACAGCCTGGCAGGTGAAGTTTGTGCGGAAGCAGGCATTGAATTTGTTACCGTTCCCGCAGCCTGGAAGAAATACAGCCGCGCCGCCGGCCCTATTAGGAATCAGCTGATGCTTGACCTGTTCCCCAAACTTGATATGGTCCTTGCTTTTCCAGGTGGTGATGGAACAGCTGATATGATGTCACAAGCAAAAAAACGAAATATACCTGTGATTGAATCTCAAGATTTGTTGCAGGATTAGAAGGGGTGAGAGCCAAAAATAACTCCGTGTCAGGCCAATGGTTAGCCTGACAGCCACGAGCTTGATAAATATCCTATAACAAGGAGAGCTAATGGCTGATATTCAACTAAGCACACTCGGATCAGTAATCAAGACGGCATACGAAGGTGAAGCAGATACAAATGTATTTACTGATTCTGAAAAGTCCAAATTAACAGGCATTGCTTCTGGTGCAACAGCTGACCAAACAGGTGCTGAAATCAAATCACTTTACGAGGCCGAATCAGATACCAATGCATTTACTGATGCTGAACAAACCAAGTTATCCGGTCTTGGCACAAATGTAAACCCTCAAACAGGAACATCATATACTCTAGCATTAGATGATCAATATGATGTTGTTACGATGGATAACGCTGGCGCAAACACAGTGTTAATCGACCCTGTAGGAACCACAAATTACCCAGTGGGATATACTGTGGAAATCATTCAACTTGGAGCCGGAGCAACATCAATAGAAGCCGGCGCCGGCGTAACGCTGAACGGTGTTTCAACAGGAAGCGGCACTATTACTGCACAATATGATGTCATAAAACTGCGCCACGTCGCAAGCGACGAATGGATTGTTAGTGGTGACGTTGGTGCTATTTCATAATACGTAGATATTAATATGATCAATATACGTCCTTGGACATGGTTTCATAAAAAGCCGATAACGGTAGCAGTTGAACCCCCACATATACATGAAGATCATGTCCCCTTGCCAAGTATCGTTCTCATACATGGAGCACATCAGAGCAATGTGACATTTGAATATTTGCGACATGCCTTGCCTGCATTCCGCTACATCAATATTGAATGGAGCACAGTGAACGGGTTTGACAACAATCTATTAGAGATGATCGATGCTCTCAAAAACACAGGCCCTATCTATTTTGTTGGTCACAGCATGGGTTGTATTTACGCAGCACACTTATCACAGCACGTAGAGTGTATTGGTGGTGCAGCAATCAGCGCACCATGGGGAGGCAGTAGACAAGCAGATTGGGTGCGATACATGATGCCTAGTTATCCGCTCTACAAGGAAGTAGGCACCAAGAGTGACATCGTTGCCTTTGCCCGTGGGTGTGAACTACCAGGACGCTGGACCAATTACGTGAGCACAGAAGGCAATGTGCCAGGCATGGGCGAACAGAACGATTGTGTATTGACACTCTCCAGTATGACCGCTCGTAAAGACCTACACACCAAATACATCAAAGCTACTCACTACGAAATCGTCATGGCGACAGAACTGGTGCACAGTGTAGGGAAAAACTTTCTCCGCGCCAGCGAAAAATATTCAATGATGTCTTGACAAACCAAGGCATATTGCCTATAATCAAGATATGAATGTAAAAGAATCTATGTATGACGGGTATCGTGCTCTATACGCACTTGATCTTCCTGTTCAAGTCAAACACCGTATGTTCACGGAATTGTCCTCGATCAATCCATCAAACTGGCGGGTGGTTGGCATGACCCTTGCAGCTCTTGACGAGTTCGTCCGTCACGGGTTGGATCGTCCACGAACTGTTTGTCGTGCTCATGCTGTTACACGTATGCAAACCAGCCGCGAGATGTTTGAAGGTCCCATGATGGACATGGACGTTTGGTGGGAGTTTTATACCAGCCGCGACAAAACAGTGATCGCTACCAAGAGCGAAAACATGCGCAAGGAAGCTGAAGTATCCGCATTTGAGGTTCCTGAGGGCCTGTTCCCGTCAAGAGGTTTTGCATTTCGAGTAGGCAAAGAGGAACGTGAGTTTCTTTTGTCAAAAAAAGATGAATTTTATACTTGACAAACCAAGGCGTATTGCTTATATTAATACTGTAAGCAAAGGAGATACCCATGTCGGCTTTCGATCTTATCCGTGACCTCCACAAAGATGCACGTGGCTTTCGTCCTAGCCAGGGCTGGATGGAAATCTTCGAAGGGCTGTCAGACGCCGCCCAAGAAGAAACCTGGAACAGCCTTTGTGATGAGATGGCTGAGCGCGAAGCCGAACAAGCTCGCGCTGAACTCGCCGCCCAGCGCGAATATGAAACTCGCATCGGTGGAATGATCGACGATTATGGCATCGACCGTGCCACTGCCATCCGTTGGGACGCAGAAGCCTTTGAACTTGACACGGCCAGCGCCATCCAGTATCATGGTTGTGCAGACCAAGAAATCGAGTTCTTCCTTTACAAGCAAGGTATTTCGACTCGAATGTTCCCCATGTATGTGGCGGAAATCACCGCCTCCCTGGACGTTTAAAATAGGAGAACCAATGGCTGATCATGTCCCTTTTCAACGCTGGAAGATTTTCTGGTGGTCCATGAAGATGGCCATCGCCAGCGGTCATAACCGCGAAGACAACCCAGAGCTCGCAAGAGTATATTACGAACTTGCTGAGATGGGTAACCAAGCTCTGAAAGCTTGCGAGGAAGGACAACAAGACGCCTTCATCGAGAAGATTGAATCCCTCAACGGACAATCTGTTATGAAGCAATTTAGTAATGATGATCTTGAAAGGATGTTGGACGGCACTCATGAAGACGTTCCTGAATGGTTGAGAAAAGATCGCAAATGAGTTCACCATCAACCACTATCAAGACTGTGATTCTCAGTCAAACTGATGATAAAAGGTTTGTTCTGGGATCTATTGAGATGGTTAATGGGGCAAGATATAATCTCAGTGAAGAACGAACTCTTGAGATTTTGCGCGATCTTGAATTTGACGCAGTAAATCTTCTACGGAAAGAACTTGGAGATATTGAATACTAATGAGCAATCAACGACCAGCAAAGACCTATCGAGCAGCCGCCCCCAACGAAGGTGGCTTGAATATCACACGGCTGAAAGAATTTGCTGCTGAGGCTGAAAGACTTTTGGAGGAAAAGGGTGAAGAAGACGCTGCGTTCTATTTTGGTCAACTCGCCGAATACATCCAACGCCACCCGGAAAAAGGGCTCAGTGAGAGCGTCGCTCGAATCCTTGGTATTTGATCCCCAGACCCTCCCTGTGGTTTCTGAAATAGAAGCTCACCGCCTTGCCAGTCAGCATGAATTAGTTAGCGTAGGCATGGCGCGTCACGCCCTTCGTAAAGGTTGTAAATATTTCCTCAAAGTTCGCAGTGAATACGCAAAACAAGCCGGCGTGGATATCATCAATTGGTATGGTGATATTTCTATGCCTGGTGTGGTATATTATGCGGACGGAAAAATCTTTCTAAGTGATGAGGAACTATATACCATTTTGAAGATGCTGTATTCATGATTACGAATATGTCATGCGCACAGTGCGGCACACTTGACATCAAATCAAAGTCAGTGTATTTTGGTCGCAACAATGAGTTTTTGGGTGAATGGCCTCTCTATTACTTTGGAGCAGGACCAAACAACCCACAAGATGCAGAAGTTTACTTTTGTGGCGCGGGGTGCGCTAACCTATATCACAAGGAGATTGGTGATGCCACGCAAGGGTGAAATGAGCGAACAAGATGCAGCGGATGAGCTGGTTCGCCAAAACGCTGCTTATTACAATGTGGTTCTCTATGTTCCACAACGAAATAGTCGCGTCCATTTTAGCAGCGAGAATATTGACGACGCTGTAGAATTCGCTGAAACTGTTTACGATGACAAAAACCTTCCTCGTGTTCGCAGCGCAATGATCTATGCGGTCCAAGAAGATGGTCGGTTCGCCATGGTCGGAAGCACCAATCGCTTTGATCGAAAATACAAGCCAGTCAAGGTCAAAATCTATTGACATGGCGAAATTAGTGGCTGGTTAGCGCACAAACTAAATCTACTCACTAAATAAAAATGTGTTGACAGGGTCATGAGGATCGTGTTAGCTTGATTATGTATAGTCCGAGAATACATCTAAAAGGAAAAGAAATGAGATAGAAAATGTATACCCAAGGAACAGTAGCTAACTTCAGCCCAGAACAGGTTGAAGAAATCGTGGACTTACTCTCCACACTTGACACAGACACAAAAATTTATTTCGGTTGTGACTCTGTCCGAACACGTAGAAAAGGTCGTTGGTATGCGACATTCGCGGCAGTTTTTATCGTTCACATGAACGGAAAAAACGGTTGTCGTCTGTTCAGCCACATGAGCACAGAACCAGACTACGATGTGAAGATCGACCGTCCAAAGATGCGCATGATGAAGGAAGTCCAAAAGGTGTGTGAACTATATACACAGATGATTCCATTCATTGATGAGTTTGACATTGAGGTCCACCTCGACATCAACACTGATCCAAAGCACGGATCAAACTGCGCCGCAACCGAAGCCGCAGGCTACGTTCTTGGCGTAACAGGTCTCCCGGAAGAGCAGATCAAGCTCAAGCCGGAGAGCTTTGCTGCTAGCTTTGGTGCAGACGCCGCTGCACACGGTCGCTTCGAAAGAAGTTGACCTATAGCAGGACAGATATAAAAGAGATGCGGGCAGGTTTACCTGCCCGTATCAACCGAATAAAAGAACGTCAACAACTTAAACGCGAGGAGCCGATGAGCTACACTCTAAGGTTTTCAACCCGTAAATTTGATGGATTGTTTGGAACGGCTTATCCCCGTCTTAAAAAAATTCCTAACCATAAACGCGAAAGCATCATTTCATTATACCTTAGTCACATAAGCAATAATTCCAAGGTGACTGTGGATTACAATGAAATTACACCATTTACCAGTGCTTATAGCATCATTATTGATACTGGAGGCAGGCAAGGATATAATGCTGCTCTTGAAATCGAACAAATTTGTCGTGGCTTTAAACGATTGAACTTTCTTAGTCCGCCACGGTGGTGGAATCGATTTGCTCCATTCCGTCATCCGAGCGACACTTTCATGATCAACGATCTTGAAATGGGTCCTGTCATTGAATGGCTGCTAGAGAACTGCAAAACCAGTGACTACCAGATTTTTACTAAGTTTGAAAAGGACATCAGTATTGGCTTCCGCGACGGTGAAAATGCTGCAATGTTTAAGTTGACATTTGGCGAAGAAGAGATCTAATAACACATGCTCACTGAGGCGGCCGCACTGACAACCTAGTTGGAGTGAGGACAAGCTCAGGACAGGCCCAGAACCTGTGGGAGGCTATCGCCGCTCGTACCACTGATACCGCAAGGGGGCTTGCAACGGAAACAGGTCGAGGTAAGTTCTATCCTGTGAGACCGGGTTCCGGCCAATAGACGAATGGTCGCCCTTGACAGAATCCTGGCTATTATGTGAGTTAGATAAATACAAGGTAATTGGAGAATAAAACATGCTAAAAGATATTTGGGTATAAACTACCAGTATTCATATTGCAACTAAAAAACTTCTTGACAAC